>Ga0193716_1000504_pt1 | contig 23616 bp, 20 predicted proteins | sample U2c1metaG_FD_145901 | JGI IMG/M metagenome (GOLD analysis project Ga0193716, IMG submission 145901) | Soil microbial communities from a riparian zone of the East river system, Colorado, United States - U2c1 | ecosystem: Environmental > Terrestrial > Soil > Riparian zone | place: USA: East River...
CGGGAGTCCACGAACTATCGAACATTGATTTCTTCAAGGTGCCTCGTATTTTGCCGATAAACACAATGCCGCGTCGTAGGATCAAGCTTCAATCACATTGAGTATCAGATGACTCTTCGCAAAAGAGCTGTTCACCCAATACCTTTGAGAAGCTCCGCTTGAGCAAAATGACTGTCTCCTTGAAGTTCACTGGCAATACCCAAAGTCGCTTTTGTAAACGAAATTTGTAAAAAGTGTACAAAGGCACTTGCTCTTCACGTCTCGAACTTTCGAGAGCCAGCTCTGCTAAACAAGTCTCTTGGATGCGCGCGCGCCTGAAGTGTAAGGACGGAGACAAGCCGGGAACGGGCAATTGTCGAAAACTTGCAGAGTATTGCACATAGTGACAAACGTCCGAACCAGGATCCTCTACTCCGTCTAATTGACAGGCCATCAATTCCAGTTTTTTCTATGTAATCTCATGAATTTACTCACCAATCAGGCTTGGAACAAGAATTGCTAGCTTGGTGGTAGAGGTATCCGGCACCCCTTCGCGGCCATAGGATGCTGTCGGCGATGATCTTAGACAGATATTTCACATTGACCATCTGTGAGTCATGACGGCGAAGCCTTGCCCTAAATACCCATCCCGCTACTTGCGGGATGGATCGAGGAAAACATGTCATCTATACCGTCAAGTAAGCTGATGAACGACCACCATATCATCAGCGCACCCGTTCCGCTCCAGAGACAGAAGCTCCGAATTTGCATGCTCGCTTATGCCTTTTACGAAACAGACACACGAATTCTCCAGTATGCTGCATCACTCGTAGAGCGGGGAGACACTGTTGATGTGATTGCCCTAAAGCGAGACCCTGAATTGCTGGATTTTGAACAGCTCGACGGCGTAAATCTGTATAGGATTCAGGACCGCATTTTGAACGAGAAGGGTATTTTCAGCTATGTCAGCCGTATTACACGCTTCGCTTTACGGTCGGCACTGTTTCTTTTTCGAAAATTCAATGAACATCCTTACGACGTAGTTCATGTCCACAATGTTCCCGACTTCCTTGTCTTCTCGGCAATCTACCCAAAACTGAGAGGAGGATGTATTGTTCTCGACATTCACGATCTCCTCCCTGAGTTCTACGCCAGCAAATTCAATATCAGCCACAACTCTCTGATCTTCAAGGCACTCGTATTTACCGAGCGCTGTTCAGCCGCATTTGTGAATCACATCATCATCGCTAATCATTTGTGGCGTGACCGTCTCGCTTCTCGTTCTTCTGCCCCTGAAAAGTGTAGCGTAGTCCGTAATCATCCGGACCTCAGTATCTTTACCAAACAAGAGATCAATAAGCGCGGTAAAGATCAGAAATTCATTCTTACTTATCCAGGCTCACTAAACTGGCATCAAGGTCTTGAGGTTGCCATCCGTGCATTTGCAATTATCTCAGATCGAATACCAGAAGCAGAGTTCCATATCTATGGGGAGGGCTCCGCCAAAGCATCACTAATCGCCTTGGTGGATGAGCTTGCTATGGCAAATAGAATCTTCTTCCATAACTTTTTGCCTAGTCGAGACATCGCCAAAGTGATGGCAAATACTGACCTCGCTGTCGAACCCAAGCGATCCAATTCGGCTTTTGGCAACGAAGCATTAAGTACGAAGATTCTCGAGTTCATGTCCCTGGGTGTGCCTGTAATCGCATCCAAAACCAAGATTCACGCTTACTATTATGACGAGTCGATTATTCAATACTACGAGAACGACGACGAATTCCAGCTTGCCGAGCAGATCTTACGCCTTAAGAACAATCCCGAGCTGCGTCAATCGTTGGCGAAGAGTGCAAAACGATATCTAGAGGAAAACACATGGGACGTCCGCAAGCACGAGTACCTCCAGCTCATTGACACACTTATCAATCCAAATCTCCAGATCGCTTTGGTCCTATAACAACATATGGAATGCTACGTTCTCATGACGACCGCGCACAATGAGGCTAAGCTCATTGGCACCACCATAGAGACTGTTCTGGCACAAACTGTTCTCCCATCTCTATGGGTTATCGTTAGTGATCCTCGACAGATGACACTGACAATATTGTCAAGGGATACTGCGTAAAAAGAGAGGTTTATGCGCCTCATCCGCCTTGACAACAATATTGGCCGGGGAACGATCGCGAAGGTTAACGCATTGATGGCTGCATCCGATGATATATCGCACTGCGATCACGATTCTGTAGGAAATCTCGACGCCGACGTATCTTTTGATAACAAATACTTTGACCGTCTCCTTAATTGTTTTCAACTCAATCCTACGCTTGTAATCGCCAGCGGTCTCATGTATGAAAAACGGGGAACATACTTTCGTCCCCGAATGTCTAATAGCATTACCTCAGTTGCGTATGCTGCGCACCTAGTGCGAAGACAATGCCATCCCGAAATCGGCGGATATATCGCCTTGGAGCATGGAGGCGAGAATTGGTATGCAGAGACACGCGCGCGCAGCAAGGGATGGCACGTCAGAGCGTTTCCCGAATTGAAAGTAATGCACCACAGAGCAACCGGAGGTGCAGATTCCCCGTTACTGCACCATTTTCGTGCAGGGAAAATGGACTTTTCTGTTGGAAGTCATCCCGCATTTTAATTAATAAAGTGCGCCCGGCGACTTCCCGAACAACCTGTCTGCACCGGGACGATTGCACGACTGGCAGGTTTTATTCTTACTTCAATTCCGACCTACCACGAGTGCCTTCCGAACTGTAGATTTTCTTCGAAAAGAAGCAGAGGAATAAGGTCAAAAGGTTTATCTATCGACAGCCGTATTGAGTCTTTAAAGTTCATAAATGACAGATTGCTTGAACATTCGTGATTCCGTGTTGGCATAATAAAGGAGCATAATTGTGGCGGTGTATGAGTTAGATCCATTGACCGATCCAAGATGGTCAGAGTTTGTCATTCAACATGCAGACTCGACAATATTCCACACAAAGGATTGGCTGACTAGCTTACATCACACATATGGCTACCAGCCGATTGCATTTACCACGTCAAAAGGCTCCGAACTAAATAATGCACTTGTATTCTGCAAAATAAAAAGCTCATTGACAGGAAAACGGCTAGTTTCTCTTCCATTTTCAGATCACTGTCAACCACTGGCGGATCAAGATGCAACGAACATGATTGTTCAGCACCTTCAGTCGCATTCACATGCTCAAGGGATGAAATACATAGAATTCAGGCCATTGGAGAATGACAAGCTGTCTTGCATCGCCAGTATAATTAGTACCGAGCATTTTTGTTTTCAATCGATAGACCTTCGTAATGATATTGCGACCCTCTACCGTCGGATGCATGAGAGTTGTATCCGGCGCAAGATCAAGCGCGCCGAGAAAGAGCAATTGTTCTACGAACAAGGATCTTCAGAACGTCTGCTTCGCAATTTTCGCTATCTTTTTTTACTCACCCGTCGTCGGCACAGACTGCCTCCTCCTCCTGCATCTTGGTTCAACAACCTAGCGCACTTTCTAGGCAACCGGTTGAAGATTCACATGGTTTCAATAGACGATAAGCCTATAGCCAGTATTCTGACCCTGACCCATAGAGACACTATCGTCTACAAATATGGCTGCTCCGATTCTTCATTCAGTAACCTGGGTGGCACTCCTTATCTTTTCTGGAAGGTCATACAACAAGCGAAAGAGACAGGTTTGGTTCAATTTGATTTGGGTCGTTCAGACTACGAAGACGACGGACTCATCGCCTTCAAAGAACATCTAGGTGCCACAGCAAAGAACATTACATATTTCCGAGGTTCGCCCCTCAAGAACGAAAGCTTGTTTTCAAAAACTGGTGCATCATCATTGATGCGCTACACGCTTTCACGATTACCAGACCCGCTCTTGGCCGGCGTAGGCAATATACTTTACCGACACATGGGATAGCCCCAGCGAGCCTTTCATACTATGGATCAAGCATTTGTAGATTATTTTCGCTGCCCTGAATCGCTTATCAAGCTTGAACCCCTCTGGAACCAAGTCTCCAGCATGAAGGAGGGATATTTCAAATTTGGACCGGACGCGATCTGCTATGGCAGGTCTCCATTAGCAACCGATAGTTTGGAGGCTCAACTCTCAGATGCCTTGGCATCCACCCAAATGGATGGAAAGGCTTGTCGGCTTCCGTTTAGCCCAACGGAGGTCGCCGATAACCTGAGATTGGAACGGTACGAAAAGAAAGTTGATAGCTCTTTTTGGAAGAATGTCATTCGCAAGGCGTATTACGCTTTACGCCCTGCATTTCCGGTTGCCTTTCGACGCCATCTGCAACGCATCTGGCTAAGAGATTGGGGGAAAAGGCCTTTTCCCCGCTGGCCCGTAGATCGAAGTGTCGACCAGATGTTTGAAAGACTCATGTATTTGGCAATACAGTCTCAGCAGGGCATCGAAATTCCGTTTATCTGGTTCTGGCCAGAGGCAAGATCAAGCTGTGCGATCATGACGCATGACGTTGAGTCAGCTACCGGCCTCGCTTTTGCTGCGCAATTGATGGATATCAATGATTCCTTCTCAATCAAAAGTTCGTTTCAGCTCATTCCCGACGCTCGGTATGTGGTGACTTCAGAAATACTGGCGTCAATTAAAGCAAGAGGATTTGAGGTCAACATTCATGACCTCAAACATGATGGCCATCTTTATGACAGTCATGACAAATTCAGGCAAGCCGCACTCAAAATCAATGCCTTCATTGACCAATTTGAGAGCAAAGGTTTTCGCTCCGGCGCCCTCTATCGGAATCAAGAATGGTATAGCGAATTTAGATTCTCTTACGACATGTCGGTACCAAATGTCGCGCATTTAGATCCACAACGTGGAGGCTGTTGCACCGTCATGCCCTATTTCGTGGGGGATATTCTCGAAATCCCCGTGACGATGACGCAGGACCACACTCTTTTTAATGTTTTGGAAACTTACTCTCTAGATTTGTGGCGGGAACAGATGGAATTGATCATGAAGCAGCACGGTCTAATCTCGTTTATTGTTCACCCTGACTACATCCAGACCACCAAATCCCGAAATGCGTATCTTCAACTACTCGCTCATTTATCCGGGATCCGCGGCAATGCGGGTTTATGGATTGCACTGCCCGGAGAAGTTAATACCTGGTGGAGACAGCGAGGCAATATGCGCCTCGTATGGAAAGGCGAGCAATGGCATATAGAGGGCGACGGTGCCGAACGTGCAAAGATCGCTTATGCAACGATCAAGGATAATACTCTAAGTTACCGCCTAACAGCGAGTTGGTAGGAAGAGGCTCTTGCTAAGTCTTTGAAATCGACGGTTTAGGATTTGTCATCGCTGCTACTCTCCTTTAATTCTTCCAATGGCTAACGATGGCTACGCTTTCTCATCTGAGATAATTCAAAATAGCAAAGCAGGCGGTCTCTACTCTCCATACCTCTTGAAGGAGATCGTCCACCGGAGATCAAGTCATGCAAAAACGAGTCCTTGCAGCCTCGGTAGTTTTTTGGGTTGCAACTGTAACGCATAGTTTAGGTGCTTGCCATGCGGTCGGTGTAACTGCAACTGGGGATGGATCGGGATCGAACTGGTCCAATCGTATGAAAAGCCTTCCATCTACTCTACTCCGCGGCGACGTTTATTATCTTGCCGACGGCGATTACGGGAAGTATGCTTTTAGCACGGCAAATTCAGGCACAACACGCATTACGATCAAGAAAGCCCAGGCTTACGACTACGGAAGATCTTCGGATGGTTGTCCGAAAGATATATCAGCGGGCTGGAACCAAAGCACAATGGGTGCTGGACAAGCTAACTGGGGCGAATTTTACGGTAGCGGGAGCAGTCCACAGCCTGGCTATCTCACACTTGATGGAAATGGACAATCAACTATTCCTGGTTGTGGAATATCCCCCACAACGCTGACTTCCTCTTCCGATTGCGGCCTAAAAATTACGGCGAGCATCGGACAGGATAGTGACTTTGATATTGGACAAAATAACAATGACGGACAACATCGCTCACCATCATGGACTATCAAATACGTAGAAATCCAGGGTGGCGGGGACGCCAATAACGGAGCACAGTCCGAAGAAGCGATACGCTGCCGCGGAGCATGCGATAACTTTTTAGTTGATCATGTCTATTTTCACGATTCTGGTTGCGACTTTTTCAAAATTCCATGGACGACTTCTTTTATTGTTCAGAACAGCTACATTAAACAAAACAAGTCTTCGTCAACATGTCACGGCCAGCTATGGTACAGCGAGGTAAGCGTCTCAAATGTTGACTTTCATAGCAATGTGATTCAAGACATTCAAGGCACTGGAATCTGGGTCTGCCTAACAGGGTGCCAGGCAAGTAACTTTACAATTTACAACAATGTGATTTGGCGTCCTTCTGGAAGTACACGCCCTGGCACTTCAAATGGGATCTTTTCTTGTATTAATCCAGGTAATAGGTGTACGAATTGGGCGTTCATAGGAAATGATGTTATCAACTACACTGCTGATTATGCCGGAGCATTAGGGACGCATTGTGATGGAAACCCCAACACATTTATCTGGCAAAACAATTTATTCTATGGGATCACTCCGTCGGACAGAATAGATTTCCAACTCTGCGGCGGATCGTTGACGGAAGGTAACAACACCTACCTAAACTCCGGAACTCCCAAATCTGGTACCAACTCAACAGATATCATCATTCCAACCGGAGCACCCAATCCTTTCACTGACTGGCCAAATGCCGTCTTCACTCTGGCTAGCCAGAATGCTAACTGGACAGGTGGGCAGGCGCTAACTGCTCCGTACAATATGGATTTCATGGGAAACACTCGTCCTGGGCCCAATGGCGCTTGGAATCGTGGAGCTTTCCAGTTTTCAGGAAATACGTCGGCGCCAGCTCCACCAACCAATTTAAAAGGAGTTGTGGTCCCCTAAAATGATTCTAAGAATGCCTCTTACCCCTTGATAAATCGAATTCAGCCAAATAGTGATGGCACTGGCGCTTGAAATCAGAGCGCCAGTCCTCAGGGGCGTTATGATTGAACTGCAGCGTGTGTGAAGAAACGAACAGAAAAGAATGGCATCAGAGTTGCTGTAAGGAATGGTAGCATGATGTACTGCCTGTCCAGAACAAAACTGAGTAATGGAGAGAATTTTGACGAGATCATCAAACGTCAAAGACTTTGTGGCAGAAATCGATACAGCTGTCAGGGGTTTGCCGGCTCTACCCACTGTCGATGTGGTTATCCCTTGTTATAACTATGGACACTTTTTAACCTCATGCGTAGAAAGTGTGCTGGCTCAACAGGGAGTCAACGTTCGCGCTCTCGTAATCGACGACGCATCGCCAGACAATACCGCTGACGTTGGACAAAAGCTCGCAGCTCGCCATCATGCCGTAAAGTTCCGGCGGCATGATGTCAACAAGGGACATATTGCGACCTACAACGAAGGACTGCTCGACTGGTCAACTGCGGACTATGTTGTCCTACTTTCAGCCGATGACATGTTGGCGCCTGGCGCCTTAGAACGGGCGATTCGTATCATGGCGGCGGACAAGTCTGTGGGGATGGTCTATGGACGTACGCTTCACTTCCACCACCAACGCGAACTCCCGGAATCAATCGAAACTACTACCGGCTTCGATCGATTCCTCGGAACTACTTGGATCGAGAAACGTTTACACGCGGGCTACAATGTCATCACCTCACCAGAGGTGGTCGTAAGAGGCAGTATTCAGAAACTGGTCGGTGGCTATCGGCCAGAGCTGCCCCATAGCGGCGATCTGGAGATGTGGATGCGAATTGCTGCAATATCGAACATCGCATACGTGCGTAATGTACAAGCTTATTATCGGGTACATTCCTCAAGTATGCAGCGCACGAAATACCAAAGTAGCTTTGTGGATCTAGTCCATCGCAAGGCTGCGTTCGATCTTTTTTTCGACCATCATCCATCATTTGCTAGTAACCCCAATTGGCACCAGACCGTGAATCGAACATTGGCACGTGAGGCATTGTGGGATGCGTGCCGAGCCTATGACCACAACCACATAGAGTCTGCTCGTACCGAAGAGCTTGTCCAATTCGCTATAAACTCTTGTCCTGATGCTCAGTTGTTGCCCGAGTACTCTGCACTCAAAAGGCGTCAACGTCTCGGAGCCTCCTTGTGCAATCGCACCCAAATCTTTATCATCCCCGCTTCAATTCGATGGCTAAGCCGAAGGCTAAAGAAAAAGCGCATGCTGCAATATGGAATATGAATCTCCAACAAGTTTCCAATCAATTTGGTCGGCGGTACCGGCAACTCCGAAAGCTTCTCTCCAAGAAAGAGGCGCGCAAGATCCTTGATCTTATACGGACGACCGCCGCGGAGCATATTAGGCCTAAGAATGTTCCCCTACCGGTTGGACGCGATCAGGTATTGGCTGCAGATTTATCTCATCCTGTTCAGTTTCTAGTGCCCGATATCTTGCCTGGAAAGCCATTACACCTCAATTGGGTTATGGTTCCACCCGGCCCGGGCTCCGGTGGACATACAACGATCTTTCGCATCATTCGTTATCTTGAGGCTCATGGCTACATAAACCGGGTTTATTTTTACAACGTATATGAAGCAGATCATCAATACTACGAATCGATCATCCGCAACTTCTATGATTTTCACGGCTACGTGGGGAAAATGGATCGAGACATGGAGGATGCGCATGCGGTTATCGCCACGGCCTGGGCTACTGCCTATCCTGTTTTTAACTCTCGGTGCCGGGGAAAACGCTTTTACTTTGTGCAGGATTATGAGCCATACTTTCATTCTGTTGGGGCGATCAGCCTCATGGCCGAAAATACGTACCGTATGGGTTTCCACGCGATTACAGCTGGAAAATGGCTCGCGCAAAAGCTGAATGCTGAATTCGGAATGCCGGCTGACTCCTTCGATTTCGGTTGCGATACATCCACATATTGCCGCTCTGGGAATTCAATCCGCTCAGGCCTTGTATTTTACGCACGACCTGAAGCAACGCGTCGTGGCTTTGAGCTGGGACTTCTGGCAATGGATATCTTCGCCGCTCGCCGGCCCGATATCGACCTACACTTCTACGGTGACAAAATGGGGAAACTACCGTTCCGCTTCATCGATCACGGACACATCTCACCTGCCAAGCTTAACGAAATTTATAACCAGTGTTATGCAGGCTTGTCCTTGTCACTTACAAATGTGTCGCTTGTTCCTCACGAGATGTTAGCAGCTGGCTGCATACCCGTTGTCAACGATGCTGTCCAAAATCGAATTGTTCTTGATAATTCCTTTGTGCGATATGCGTCTCCCTATCCCCGAGCCTTGGCAGACGAATTGGAAGCGCTCGTCACGAATCAGGCCTTCGATTCCCTCTCTCGGGCCGCGGCGGCGAGTGTTCACGGCACGACATGGGATCACGCGGGTAAAACGGTAGATTCAATTTTTAGGCATTCGCTTGCCAACCATAAAGCTTCCTGACGTGGACGTGCGTATCAATGGCTAGTCAATAAAGCAGTCGGGGTTAGCTGATCATCCGCCAAGCCTTCAGGACCATGCGCCAGATGTGGATCGCGGTCTAACCCTTGTCCACTTCCGTTCTGTTTTCTGCTCTCCCCTAAGGCCCTCCGTCTCCTTCGCGCAATCGCCGGGAGGCTTATAGACATGGAAATCAGAATCCAGTTCATATATCCCTGCTGTCCCCAGCTGTAGGCCGCAACACTCAGCATAAGAAAATAAAATCCCGCAATAGATATAAAGAGCACTCCGCTAAGCGTGCTTTCTGGTTTAGGCAACTTCCAATAATTCCTGAAGGCAAGTATGAGAGGCCAAAACAGCAATATTCCTGTAAGAAAGAGCCCAACATAGCCGGTCTCATAGAGAAATGCTGCCCAGTTGTTGTCACAGGTATACCATCGCCTCGTCTCACCTAAGAAGTTCACCTCGAGCCCTAGCACACGAAATGTGCCCAACCCGTATCCTAAAAGCAAGCGTCCAGGCTCTTTTTGAACCGCACTCACAATGGAGTCCGCTAAAGCATGCCGATAAAGATAGGATGTGCCCACGGGTTGGTTCGGATCAGTGCTCGCTTGATATAAAGCGTCGATGGATTGCCACACTCCGGGTCGCGCAAGTAAAACCACAAGAGCCATAACAGCAGCTGTGATCAGGTACTTTCTTATTTCCCTTTTGACCATCAAAAACAGAAGGAAGGAACAGATGATAGTGGCAAGCCAAGGTCCTCTGCTTTGGGTCTTGTAGATCGCCCAGAACATGAGCATTAGGCTTACCCACAAGAACAACCGGCGATTGCCCTTAGCCCAGTATCCCAGCAGATATAAACTCAAGATGATGGTGATAGCAAGAGCATCGCCGAACAGAATGGGGTGGGGAAACGTTGATCTGACTCTCAGTCCCCTACCCAGTTCGGAGTACAACGGGTCTAGACCGCCGTTATAGGTGATCCAATTACCCGTTGGAAATATTCTCAAAATGCTCCATGATGCATAAACCTCAAAAAGCGAAAATATACAACAAATGCCTATTGCCATAGCCATCGCGTAAAGCATTTTATGAATCGTCTCTATATTTGTGATGGTCCGGACGATCAGATAGTACATGAGATAAAACTCAATAAGTTGCGCTAGTAATTGCTTGATGCTGGTTGCAAAAGACAAGGAATATACTGTGGAACACAATGCCCACGCAACATGCATATACATCAACTTTATTAGAGGCAACTTCTGTCGGGGAGATTTTTTTCTCTTGACTAAATACAGCCCCAATAATGTGAGCAGGGACACCCTCATAATATTGAGATCAAAGAGGCCCGGAATAACAAGCTTTGCCTCCAGAGGCATAAGCGTCAAGATGAAGCAAAAGAGTGGTAGGGCATTCTCAAGCCGCCGCTTCCCGGAGACAATCAAAGCGACCACTATTACCGATTGGATGAAGACGATAATGAGCATCTGTTAGATTTGCCTCTCCACTCGACAAGAGCTAATTGTTTTACCATCGACTTATGTTAAGGGACCAGCAAAGAATAGCGGACCACTTACTGGTTCTATTGAACCAGAATCTGTAGCCCTTGACGCAAACCGTCAAAGGGAAGCTTGCAATAATCAAAGCAATTCTGCAGAGTGAAACGACTGCCGTGCTCGCTCTATACATGAGGGAATAAGTCGGGCCGCGGTGTAACTCGAAAAATTTTACGAGTGATTCACGCTGCATCACGGAACTGAAATTGCTTTCCGAATGGGAGGAACTGCTGCCCCCGCCATAATGCACGATTACGGCTTCGGGGACATAGTAGATCTTTGCGCCTGTTTTAGTAATTTTGGCGCAGAGGTCCATATCTTCTGAGTACATAAAATAGTCGGATGTAAAACAACCAATCTGATCTAAAATGTCGCGTTTGGCCATCATGCATGCACCTGAGATAGCCTCTACAGAGGTCACATGCTGTCTTTTTATATACAGCGGGCGCATACCCCAGATATGCCAATTAGGAAAGTGCTGGCGCAGATAATTGGACGCCAATGCCTGATTGAGTATCGAGGGGAGAGCGGTAATGCAGGTAGTTTGTAATGTGGTGTCAGAGTTTAGTAATTTAGCTCCGACCATGCCTGCATCGGGAATCGATTTAAGTGCATCCAGAAGTGTTTGAATCGCGGATCCATGTATTTCAGTATCCGGATTAAGAAACAACACGTTCTGCCCCCGGCCCTGCCCGTAAGCTAAATTATTGGCTCGTGCAAAACCCAGGTTTTCAGCACTTTGAATGAATATAACATCAGGAAATTCGCTCTCGAGCATCTCCTTGCATCCATCATATGAAGCATTATCTATAACGATAATTTCATAGCGCGCGAACTTGACGTTTGTCTGAATACTCGTGAGGCACTGCTCAACAAATCGTTTTGAATTCCAGTTCACAATCACGATAGAAAGATCAAGAAAATGCATAGCTTGATTTACCTTGCAGAAGATTGAATACGAGTAAAGATGTTGTATCTTAAAATACTGCTTATATTAGTTTTCACTTTTCTTCATTCCTGGTATGACAGAGCTAATATGGTTCGTAATGCGATGAAGAAAAGTGTGACTCTTGTCTACAGACACTAGGTTCATCAGAACCCGAATCGAATAGATGCTGCTAATAATGACTGCTGTAGTGCCAATACATAGTGCTGGGATGAAAGGCAGCCAATAAAAGCAACCGAAGACAATAGACATTAAAGGCAGATAAAGTAGTAGGATGCGTCTGTTTTCAGTTGACCAGCCAAAACCAGTAAGACGACGAACCACGATATACATCATGACACCGTGAAATACATATGATCCAAAAAAGGCAATCCCCGCGCCCGTCAATCCGAAGGCACTCACGCTCACCCATGCGAGAATCAAGCTGATTACGGCCCATCCTGTTTCGCACAAGAAAAATAGTTTCTGCCTGGCTTTTGCTATAACAATAAATCCAATCGGCCAGGTTATGACTTGCAGAACCGTTCCAAGGCTTACCCACCGAAGAATCGGAACAGCCTCAATGAACTTGGCGCTGTAAAAGATTCCAAGCACTAGCGGTGCAAACGTGAGAGTCGCTAACACTCCAGGACCCGCCAGAAGAACGCCTATCTCCGTCTGTTCGTTCACGAGTCTGTTACACTCTTTGTCGTCGTTAGCGGCAGCAGTTAATCGTGGGTAGAAGTCAGCTCCCATCGCCTGCAGGATAAATCCGACGTACAAGCCACCGAGCGTCCACGCCGATTGGTATAAACCAGTCGCTTCAAAACCAACCTTGCGCAGAACCGTTAGACGAACAACATAAGCAACCCCCATGGTCATCAAACCACTTGACATAAATGCAAATCCCAGCTTGAGCAGAACACTTGTCTCTCGCCACATAGCCGGAATATTTAAATTAAGGGATTTGATCTGTATTTTTCTGCTGTACCACCATGACGACAGCAACGTCATCGCAGCTACCGCGATTAGTGCCGGCACGACTCCTTTTTCATGGAATAGATAAACCAACGGGATACTGAATAAGGTGGCCGACATTGCGCCAAACGTGTTCATTCTCGCCAGGTCGGCGATTCTTCTCGTCCCCTGAATAAGGGCGCTCTGGCCGACAGAAATAAGCATGAGAAATACGACAATAGAAAGAAGTGATATTTCCGAAGCATTTTGACGATTGCCAAACGTAACCGCAGAAACCTGGCGGGAAAATACAATGAGGAAAGCGGCGCCAAGGAAACCCAGGAAGATTGAGACGAGCCGCAATACAACTGTCGTACGCGCAACGCGCTCCTCATCTCCTGCACTCGCGGCATCTGCGATCTGGCGAACCCCACTGCTGTTCACACCCATACCGGCTAAGGTCTGGGTTATGTTCGCAACCGAGTTATAAAGACCGAATAGACCAAACCCCGCCGGGCCAAGAAGCATCGCCATGGCCTTCGTACGAACAATTCCAATTCCGATATTCAATAGTGAAGAGCCCCCCACGAGTGCAGATGACTTCAGAATCTGTCCGTGAGTGCTTTTCTTCGGTGCCACTTGCGTATCGTGTATTGTGGCTCCCGGTGAGGTTCCATCTATCGAATTGGAGCATGGAATAGTAGCCATAAATTTGTATTCAAGCCTGTTACATGACAGATGAGTCAGCAGGCTCCGCAGCCAGAAACATTGCAGAGGGAGTTTGCAGAAGACTTTTCACGTCAACCCACAAGGATCGCTCAATTGCATATTTTAAGATCCATGTGTTACCATCTCATCGAACGTCGAACGAGATCCACCTTCAACCTGCCACAGCCCGGTCAATCCAGGTTTTAATTCAAGCACCCGGCGTTTGTGCCAGGTTTGATACCGTTCAAACTCATACGTTAATGGTGGTCCGACAAGAGACATGTCGTTCTTCAGTATGTTTATGAATTGTGGAAGCTCGTCAAGGCTGCTCTTTCGGAGAAATCTACCTATAGGTGTAATTCTGGGATCATTGACTATCTTGTAGACCTCGTTTGATTCGTCAAGATTTCCCGCTATTAGCTTCGCAACATACTCCTGATGGATCCGCGGATCGTTACCCGTATACATCGTGCGGGACTTATAGAAATTGAATTCTTTGGCGTCACGACCGACTCTCCTCTGGCAGAACAGTACAGGTCCGCACGAGGTCAGCATCACAAGTATGGCAATGATCAGAAACAGGGGCATGAACGCAGTTAATGCAAGGAGGTGGCCAGCGATATCAAGAGCTCTCTTGAGAATATACCCGGAAGAATGTTTCGACCGGTGTCGTCGTGAGAGATCGGGATAGTGAATATGATTATCGTCGCTGTTAGAAGATCTTTCTATTTCTTGTGGAAAGAAGCGAAACTGAAACGACAGCTTACGAAATTTTTCTGGCGAAACTGTCTGTTGGACTGCCATCGAAATATTTTTTGTAATCGTATTGACCGTCATCGAGTTGGTTTGACCGAACTCTGTCATCAAGATACCCAGTGTCGTACCATGCTGATACCAGCCAAGAATATCGGTTTCACGTGTTACGCTCGACACCGCATCAACGACATGATCAAGCAAAAGGCACTCTGCATTAGCGTGAAAATCCTCATAGCTTATGAGAACGAGCATGAACTGCCTACCGGACCGCTCTGTCCTACGCTGCTCAAGCCGAAGCATACGTATGAAGGCCGCTTCCGGTATGACGGCAACATCGAGAAGCGAATCGAAGGTGCTGTCCGGAGTCTTTTTATATGAAGAATCGTTTGCCCAGGTGAAAAGAGCCGATTTATGAATAGCCATCTAGAAGTCCTTGAAGTGCGAACTGACTGAAGCACTCTTTCTCGTCAACGGTGGGGTACTCGCATAGAGAGCAGCTATATCTCGACCATGGGTTTCAACTGAACATCTACTTCCAAGGCAATCGACAGTCTGAAATCCGGCCCGAGGGCTTATCCCGCAGCTCGCCAGTGTGATTGTTGGAAAGGAACCGTACCGACGTGAAGTCGGTAGAACTGATGACGGAAACACCGCACAACTCGATAACGGGTTCGCAAGGCGGTTCATTCCTTCTCCTAACCAGAATCAAGGCAACGTTCTGCGGACGGATCCCTAAAAACTCCCCGTTGAAACCGAGTCAATTGATCTACTCACCTAGAGTCGACGCCATAAACCATCACAGCCAAAGGTGAATAGACAAATGAGTATCAAACGCCGGATAGACTACTTGTGAGTTAAGCAATTGAAATGCCAGCTGCCTTTAAACGCTTCCGCTACTTTACCAATGACGTTTTTTGTGCACTTGGTTGCGAACACGAAGACCGCTATATCCCACAAGTGGTATTCCCTGACCTTGCATTACCTACACCAAATTACAAACAGTACAAAATTGGAAGGAAGTCGAGCATTTGGCAGTGGAGAAGCGTTGTCCTCTCACTCAATGAATCATGGGCTCGGACTAGTTCCGTATAAAATCTTGAAGAAAGGTGGTTTGGTGGAAAACTAACAAATGTTTGCAAACAATATGCACAAGCTCACAGCTTCGTCCTACGAGGAAGGTCTTGGCGACGATCATTCTTTACAAAATGCAGAATGGAGTCCTCGGTCTCCAATGTTGAAAAGACCCTCGTCGTAGGTCCCGAGGGCAATAAATCACTTACTGAGGCCTAATCTTTGCGGTTTCCGTGGTTTCCGTAGTAGCACTGCCCATTGATCGGGCAATCATTCGCAACCACGCCCCAAAGCTTGGGTCCTATTGCTTCAATAGCAGCAGGGTGCAAGCATATCCTTCTCGGTCTTTCCAATCGAACAACCAGAATGGCCCCATTTTGACGTGAGAGATCACCTCAGTGACGTCCGCCATAGGGATTCACTGGAGCGAAATCCAGTACAACCCACTGGAACCTGGCGCGAAGATTAGCCATCATGGAGGCCAGTGCCTGAGAGTAAAGAAAATGTCGGGGCGAAGTCATGCGCTCTTTGATCTCCAAGACCTGCAAAGGACACTCGATAACCCGGCGGACCAACTCATTAACTTCTGCTTTACCATCGAGCACCTCCTTCACTCCCCCCTCTTCGAACTTGCAGTTCAACGCTCGCGAGACACCGGGAGATCTGAAGTCCAGATCGACAAGGCAAGCAGCGTGACCCGCTTCTGCGAGGGCCCAGGCGAGATTGACTGAGGTTAACGTCTTCACTTGAGGTGTTTAATCCAAGCATCGCACTCACAGGATTGGCCTGACCTTGAAAAGAAAAATTGCGAGCGCAGTAAACGCAATCACTAGCAAAAGACATGTCTGAGCCATCATTAGCCTCGCTCGGCGAAGATCCATCTGATTCGTAATGGGAGGGATCGTTCCGAGCACAGGAACTTTAGGTGGCAGCATTTCTTTTAGTTGAGCTTCACTCTTGATTGCGCCACTAAGGGCTTCTATTGCGATCGTAATTCCTATAGGAAATAGAAGGGACGCAAGGATAGCGCCAGCGAAGAATGGGATCCTCTTCGGCTTAATCGGCTTTTCCGGAGTCTTAGCCGGATCGAGAACCGTGAATCGTTCCGCCTGCTGCTTTCGCTCTAGTTCTTCCGACATGCCTGCGGAGAGTGTTTTGTCGAGGAGAGATTGATAGTTCTGTCGCGAAACCTCGTAATTACGGGAGAGTTCTGCGAGACGCGTTTCAAGAACAGGCACTGAGTCAACCTTTCCTTGAAACGACTGTATCTGTCGCTGTAGCTTGGCCTGCAACTCGCGATGGCGCTGCAGATCTTTTTCAATTAAACCAAGACGCACTTTTGTATTGGAATCAACCTGCTCCATGGGGTTCGTAGGAGACTCAGGCATCGTAGCGAGACGAGCATTGACAGCTTTCAGCTGTTCCGTAACCACAATCACGTCAGGATAAGTGTCGGTGAACTGCCGCTTCAGATTCCAGCGCTCCGTCTCTAACCGCCGCTTCTCTTGCAGAAGCCGATCGCGATCGGTTAAAGGATCTTCACGGGGGTCCGTAGACCTCACCTGAGTCAGCAGGATTCGTTCCTGATCGAGCCTGCTGATGGCATCTGCATTCGATTCGCTCTCAGCCTGCAGGCGCGAGAGTGCCTGCAGATTGCCCGTCAGAGCATCGGGCGTCGCACCGGCGTGCTGCATGCGGTAAGCCTGGAGCGCACCTTCCTGTTCTTCGAGGCTTTTCTTGGCTTCTTCCAGCTCACTTGCGAGAAATTGTGTAGTTCCTAGCGCCTGTTGTTGACGGGCCTTCAGGTTCCACGCAATAAAGCTCGATGCCAGCTGATTCGTTATTGGGGCCACCTGGGCGCGGTCCGTGCTCTCATAGGCAATGGTGAAACTGCTCAATCCCTGCTCAGGCTCTGGACTTGCCTTGATATCGATCTTCGTCTTCGAGCGCATATGGTCAAGGACTTCTTCCCTTGAAGATTTCTTTCGCATCTCGGGATAGAGGTTATTTCTTTCAATGATCTCTTGCAGACGGCTGGCACTTAGGACCTGTTGCGTGAGAGTATTCATCCGCGCATTGGGGTCGCTCGTAATCGTCGATGCAACGTACTTCTCCGGAATCTTCTGTGGATCGACAAGAATGGTCGTCGTAGCGCGGTAAACATTAGGCAACAGGGATGTCCCTACGATTCCCACCGTCATGATGGCGAGACCCGATGCAACCACCAGGTGAATATGCCGCCGCACCGCAGCAATGCATTGCTTGACGGTTAGCGATGATCGAGACGAATCAGCTTCCTCTTCTGGGATCATGGCTCCTCAATAACTTGCCTTTTGAAATATCTGGCCCTCGTTATGCGTCCAGGTGATTGAAAATTGCGCAAGGTTTCGGGTTTTTATAACCAGTTGCCCGGTATCGGTTACATATCCTTGATAGCTGTACGACACTGCGATTCCGTGGTGCAGTCGAAAGCCATAGTTAACTCCCCAGAATGTCCCTCGATAAGGCACTCCGATCCGGTTAACCTGGTACTGATACCCTCCGAAAGCATTACGCTGCCATAAACCGGACCCCAGATAAGACACCGTCGGGAAATGATCCGACAAAAGATAGAATTGCGACTTTCGCGATACTCTCGCGCTGAAAGCGCCGCTATGGGTAATCCCAGTTGCTGGCTGCTACAATCATGCGTGCTGATCTGTGGCCCACCACTTACTGAAAGGAATGGCCTTTCTTTTGGCTGCCACCTCATCCCGCCTCCCACCAAAACTCTCGCAATTTAAATCCCCGTAGAAATGTGAAGCATCTCCGTAACTGTGAAGCTCAGCGCCGGCGAAAGGTCCCGGATATAACTAAGTTTCGCGCCTGCAACGCTTCCCTGCTGGTTGAAGCCGCTGATGCTACTGAAGGAGTTCGGTCCGCTCAAAACGAGATATCTCTCTCCGACTTTCTATAGCTCAGGTCGATAGACCCTACGATATAAGCAATGTTTCCCGAATTCTACAGATATAACGCGGAACCTGCCCCAGTTCCTGGAACCTCGCCCACGACCACCGTCTGTTGCGACACAAGAAGTCGTGTGCCATTTGGCCCATAACTGCCCGATCCATTCGATCCCCACTTCCATCGCTCGCTCGGATTGCCAATGAACGAAGCCGATGAGCGGTGCAGGGTTTGTCTCGTATATAGATTGGACATATGTCCCAGTGTGGTCGGCTGATACTGAACTAGGTATTGTGTCTTCGGGGAGGCGCCCCGAAATCCGATATATGGACTTACGCTATATACACCGGAAGATCCGCCATTCGTCGCGTTGCTGGGATTACTGTCCCATCCTCCGCCAACTGTAGTGGATAGCAACACACGCTTGCCGACATCGTCCATCGAGATCAACCCAGCTCCATTCAGGGCAGCGGCATACTGCGGCTCCTGGGAACTCACTTCGCGCGATGTCCGCGCCGTATCGTCGACATTCGATACCGTAGAGTGAGGCGTATCTGCGCTGCTGCTCTCTACCCGTTCGCCGGAACTCTGGGCCAACAAGGTTCCAGAACACAACCCTGCAAACAATGCAGTGGCACAACGAAGATGGCCAGATCTCTTCATCCTCTTCATTAGGGAACAATGACCGTATCGCCCGCCTGAGAGACTAATATTCTGCTTCGGATCACCGTGAACGGCGCTGTTGTAATTGAGCCTCAGCCACTGAACACTACCGCCAACGTTGCGAAGAATCACGATCTCCTTCCGATTGGCAAAAGTATTTAACCCGCCTGCTTGGGCGATCAACTGCAACACCGTGATCGGCGCTATAAGTGGATATCCTCCAGGTTTCCCGACCTGCTGGCCAGTCATATAGACATGTCTGCTACGGATATCCACCACGCTGACCGTAACCTGGGCACTTACCACAGGGCTAGCGAGCTTTGACTTGAGTTCCTGAGCCAGCTGATTGGAAGTCATACCCGCGACGTGGACGTCCCCCAGTAGCGAAAGTGAGATAAACCCATCCGGTCCGATAGCGCCCGTCTGCGATAAATCCGTATTCTTCCAAACATTGATGCGAATAACATCCGCAGGTCCAAGGATTAACTGCGATGTAGCGGCTGAGGCGTTGGAAATGGTATTCGTAGATGTTGGGGTATTTGCTGCAACATGCGCCAAATTTGGCTGAGCGGCAGCAACATTTTGTCCGTAACTGTAGGTTGAACAGGCAATGAGTAGAACCGATATCCCAAGCCGTAACGTGGATTTAAATGTGTGCATCGGAGCTCCGCATAGATCGCAGTGCAAATGAATGGCCAAAACAGCCACTCTCTCTATGGTGTTTTTTGGCACACTTACGCAGGGCCTTGCTCTAAATGCCTAGATAGATTGCAGAATGCCTAGATAGATTGCAGATGGTTCGCAAAAGATTGCGCACTTTGCAAAATATCGACATAGGTGTCGAACCCTTGAAATGGGGAAATGCACAAAATCGCGGCCGGAATCGTAGACTTGGCAATTTCCGCTAGGGCTGACTGTAGAACTGCCCTAAAAATGAGGGTTGCCGCAAGCATCCTCACCTTAGAGTAGTAACTCATTCGCGCCGCGGTGACCGGTTGAAGATACTTGGGTGGGATCGCGATGGTTTTGTGCTCTGGTATAAGCGGCTCGAGGCTGGAGTTTTCAAGTTGCCGCGCATGACGCTTGTGCTCCTCCTCTTTCTGGGAAAGCCCGGCGCATTAACCCCACCGAGGTTATGTCGGCGCACAAGGCGGGAGCCGACTTTGTCAAGGTGTCCCCTGTGCCCCAGCCGTTTCCAGCTTCGTGCCCGAGTAAGTCCACCATGGCTCACCGCGTCTCCGCAAGCAAATTCCGCGGACGGTTCGGTTGCAGTGCATATGCAAGAAGTCTGCTAGTTCGCGACAGCTTACTTCCCATGAGCTGTCTTTGAACCCATCTTCTCCGTCCAGAGACTTGCTGCCAACAGTCAGAGTAATAAGCATTTACGTGGTGGGCTATGGCTGACAGCCCAATCGATCGATTCTGCAATCCCATTTGGTAATCTACGTGCTCACCTGTTAGCTACAGCCGTGAAACCAAGACTCTCAACCGGAGTCTTGGTCTTCACAGAAACCGGTTGTGGGTTTACGAGTAGTTTTTCAGCAGCCTTGTCATGGAGAGCGTCTTGAACGACAAAACGATTCTGATCACTGGCGGGACTGGATTCCTTGGTAAGAGACTCGGACTCGCATTGAAATCCGACTATCGGATTATTCTCGCGGGCCGCAATAACAAACTCGCAAAACAAGCTCAGGATTGCACGGGCTGTGAAGCCGTGCCACTCGACGTAACGAATATTGAGTCGGTTCGTGACATCGTGGTGGCAGAGCGCCCTAACATCATCATCCACGCAGCGGCGACCAAATTCGTGGACAATGCGGAACACCAACCCATGGAGTGCGTTGATGTAAATGTTCTTGGCTCACAAAACGTCGCGCGGGTCGCCATGGAACGCGGCGTGGAAACCGTGATTGGTGTCTCTACGGACAAGGCATCACCTCCCGTCCGGAATACCTACGGTATGTCCAAGGCCCTTATGGAGCGTATCTTCTGCTCCTGCAATCGCAGGACTGACACCAAGTTTGTGTGCGTGCGATTCGGCAATGTTGTATGGTCCACGGGGTCGGTATTTCCGCTTTGGAGGAGCATGCACGAGAAGACCGGCGTAATTGGCACGACCGGCCCTGAAATGCGACGGATGTTTTTCACTGTTGACGAATCCGTTCAACTCGTTTTGGAAGCGCTAAAGAATGCCGATCGGTTTCAGGGCAAAGTACTATCCCGCAAGATGAAGGCGGCGCAAATAGAAGACATCTTGCGCGTCTGGTGCAGGCATAAAGGCGGCAGCTGGGAGAAGGTGCCAGGACGTCCCGGCGAGCGCGACGATGAATTCCTGATCGGCGATATCGAAATTCCCTATACCTCTGAATTGGAGTTGGATGGCGTCACGCATTACCTGCTCTCGTTCAATGAGAAGGCGGAAAAGCCAGTGTCCTACGGACTATCGTCCGCAAATACCGACCGGCTGACCGATCCTGAAATCCTGAATTTGATTAGCAATCCACCACTCGAGGAGGTGTAGCGTATGGCACGCATCCGGCATGCACTCATAATGGCTGCGGGGCGTGGCGTTCGTATGATGCCGCTGACGGCTGTCGTCCCTAAACCAATGGCCCCATTTCTAGGATCGACACTCATCGCCGATGGGATCCGCCGGATTCGTGGGCACGTCGACGTGATTCATATCACAGTTGGGTATAAAGGACCGAAACTCGCAGAGCACGTGATCGAACTAGGAGTTGATAGCGTTTACAACACCAGCGGCAAGGGAAACTCCTGGTGGATTTACAACACGATGCTCAAGTACTTGGACGAACCCCTGCTCGTACTTACTTGCGACAACGTTGTGGAACTCGATGTTGAACAGCTAGAGCGGGAATACGCTCGACATAACAGCCCTGCGTGCATGGTCGTTCCTGTTGCCCCCGTCCCGGGACTGGAAGGTGACTACATCTTTCAAGAGGATGATGTAGTGACCAGGCTAGATCGGAATATGCGATCCGACAGGTATTGCTCCGGAATTCAAGTTCTAAGTCCCGCAATGATCAACCGCATCACTTCACAGCAGGAGGACTTTTACGCGGTTTGGGAGCAGCTGATTTCCAAGCGCCAAGTCTGTTGCTCGTCAATCTATCCCAAACGCTGGTTTGCTGTGGACACGTTCGAGCAGCTCGCCTCGATTAACGAAATGGCAATGTCGTTCGCGTCGTAGCTGGATTGATTTCTCGACGGAAAGTTGACCCCGATGAAGATACCGGCAGTTTCAGTAGTCATACTGACCCACAACCGCAAGGACCTTTTACGTCAATCATTAAGCAGTTGCCTCGCATTGAATTGGCCCGAATTGGAATTCATAGTTGTTGACAACGTCTCGACTGACGGAACTCCGGAGATGCTCCAAGAAGAGTTCGGCTCGCAAGTGCACGTGATTCGCCGAACGGTGGATTCCCCTACTGCTGGCCGAAATGAGGGCTTTCGTTGTGCGAAGGGAGATTTCATTCTTTCCCTAGACAACGACATGGTTGTTTTGGATCCCGAGAGTATACATAAGGCCGTGGCGCTCTTCCATCAGTTTCCAAAGGTGGGACTTCTGACGGTGCGGATCGCGGGAGTGGAAGACCCGGGCAATCCACTACGTGAACACTGGTGGCATCCGGTACCGTTCGAGATCGGAAAAGACCGCTTCCACTTTACCGACTACTTCAGTGAGGGCGCGCTGTTTATAAGAGCCTCAACCTTCCGCGACACCGGCGGTTACGACGACGACTATTTTGCCTGCTTCGAGAGCGTAGATCTTGCGCTTCGCATTCTGCACGCCGGCTACGACATCCTTTATGTGCCCACAATCGGGACTGTGGAACTGCAGGTAAGTCGAAACGAGAGCAAGACCCGCAGCCCGCGCAACTACTACTTCTTACGGAACAAGATTTGGACAGCGTGGAAGAATTGTACGCTGCTGCGCGCGATCAGCTTTGTTGGGCCGCGTGTTTTGAAAGATGGCGTGCTGTCGGTTCGATATGGTTGGGTCGATTTGTGGTTTCGCGCCGTGAGCGAAGGAATCGCTGCTCCCTCCATGATCCGCCGTAAACGGGATCCTCTGCCGCCATCCGCCTGGAAACGTATTCAGCATATACGCAAAGGTCATACCTTGGAACTGAAAGAAACGCCCCCCATCAGCACTGCAATTAGGGCTACTCATTCCTGCTGAGCCAACATTGGGCTCTATCGGTCCTTGAGCGTTGATCCCTGCACCACGTCGGCACTTTGTATTAAGAATTTTTGTAAAGAATCTCAGCTTGAACGCAGATTCCTTGCGACTTTCACTTCTCCCACTACCAGTGCAATCGGAGGCGGTGGAAAGGACGGTCTGATGGAAAGCGTGGAAGACCGGACGATGAAGCTGTCGGTCTCCCACTATTGGAATGGTCCGCCGCCTGTACCATCCGGACGATTATCTTAGCTGGCAGGAGGTTTCACCATGGAGATTTCGACCATCGGCATCGACCTGAGCAAGACCACCTTTCACCTGATTGGCC
>Ga0193716_1000505_pt1 | contig 23549 bp, 13 predicted proteins | sample U2c1metaG_FD_145901 | JGI IMG/M metagenome (GOLD analysis project Ga0193716, IMG submission 145901) | Soil microbial communities from a riparian zone of the East river system, Colorado, United States - U2c1 | ecosystem: Environmental > Terrestrial > Soil > Riparian zone | place: USA: East River...
CACGGGCGACGCTTATGCCGCGCCCGAACTCGTGCCGCTGGGCGACGTGGCCAACAATCGCATGGACCCGGCGGTCGATCCTGCAGAACGATTCATCGTATTCGCCGGCAACGAAGGTGACTCGCTCGGCCGCGCGGATCTCTATGTCTCCTTCCACCAGGCCGATGGAAGCTGGGGCAAGCCCGAGCACCTGGGCGGCGAAATCAACAGCAAGGCACTGGAGAACGCACCTTCGCTCGGACACAACTTTGGCGAACTCTACCTCTCCAGCGACCGCGGCGCCGAGGTGGCCTTCCCGAAGAAGCAGGATACGGCCGCATCGCTGCAGGCGCGCTTGTCCGGTCCCATGAACGGATCGCGCAACCTCTGGCGTTTCGACATCGCCGACGTGTTGCGCGCCCATGGCATCGATCACTGAACGAAGGGCAGCGTCACTGCCAGGGATTCCTTCTAATTTTTGCACTGCCGCAAGTTCCTGCGATTTCACTGCCGAGGACAGCAGTATTGCGGCTCGTAATAATGCTGCAATGCGACTTGCCACGATTTAAAAATCTCATATCTTCGCCACCGGGGGGCACTTACCTGCCGGGTATCAAATTGAGGGGTTTAAATCGATGAGCAACATTTTCGTGCGCCGGAGCGCACTGGCCAGTTCGCTGGCCATGGCGCTGCTCGCGCCTCACGCGTTCGCACAGGCGGCTGCCGCGCCGCCCGACGACGCGCCACAGCTGGCACAGCAGTCCGCGCCGGCACCCGCCACCCAGCCTTCGCCCGACGCGTCGAAACAGAAGGCGGTGGACCTGGACAAGGTGGTGGTTACCGGTTCAAGAATTCCCCGTTCGGAGATCGAAGGCCCGGCGCCGGTGCTTATCGTTACCGACCAGAAGATCAAGGCGCAGGGCTTCCAGACCTTCAACGACTTCGCGCAGTCCATCCCGCAGGCCGGCATGTCCGAGACCGCGCCCAGCTGGGGTGCTTCGTCGGTGAATGCCCGCCAGCTGAACCTGCGAAACCTTGGTTCCGACCACAGCCTGTTGTTGGTGAACGGCCATCGCGTGGCCGACTATCCGCAGCCGGCCGACGGCAAGAGCACCTTCCAGAACTACAACAATATTCCCAGCGGTATGATCGACCGGGTGGAAATCCTGGCCTCGGGTGCGTCGTCGATCTATGGATCGGACGCCATCGCCGGCGTGGTCAACATCATCCTGAAGAAGAACTACCAGGGCGACGATCTGACGGTGACAGGCGGCGGCGCCACGCGCGGTGGGCGTAAGTATGGCGACATCAACCTGGTCGGAGGCCGCAGCGGCGACGACTGGCACGTGGTCTATAACCTGCAGCACACCAATCGCAGCCCGCTGTGGGGCCGCGACCGTCCCTATACCGATTCGGAAGATGATGCCGGCTACGGCAGCTGGGACGAGAACAAGCGCTTGTTCGGTTTCCAGAATTACCCAGGCCTGATGCTGGGCAACAGTGACGGGAACTTCATTACGCCGCCGGCAGGCGCCTGCAATCAGTTTGGCAACAACTTCAGCCTCTACAACAAGCGTACCGTGGCCACCGACGGCCACACCGTGTTGCCGGGGCAAGTGACCGATGGCGGATCGTTCTGCCAGCAGAATGCCTTGTTCCGCAACTGGGTGCTGACACCGGGCCTGCAGAGCAACGATGGCTACATTTACGGCGAGAAGGATTTCAGCAACGGCCTGCAGGCCTACGCCTCGCTGGGCATCTGGCAGACCATCGGCACATCCAATACCCAGCTGCCCTTCCTGTACCCGATGGGCGGCCTGCCGAATAATTTCTACGACCGCACCACCGGCCAGGTGATCAGCAACTACCTGCGCCAGCTCACGCCCAACGAGATGGGCACCTATGGCAACACGCATGACCGCGAGCTCAACTGGGACTTCCATACCGGCGTCCAGGGCACGATGTTCGACGGGAAGTTCAACTGGAACCTTGACCTTGGCTCGGCGCGCTACATCGTGCACGAGAACTACACAGGCCTGAACGAACAGGGCATGTTCGATTACTTCTTCGGCCCGCAACTGGGCACGACGACGATCGGCGGCACGGCCTACCCGACCTATGCGCTGAACCAGCAACGCTTCTATAGTCCGATCACCCCGGCTGAGTATTCGACCTTCGGCGTGAATGGCCAGAACAGTTCGGCAACCTGGATGGACCAGGCCACCTTCAACATCAATGGCGACCTCTTCAATACCTGGGCAGGCCCGGTAGGCTGGGCGGCGGTGCTGGAAGAGAACTACCAGGGCTACAAGCTTTCGCCGGATCCGCGTGGCAGCACCACCACCTTCGGCGACCCGTTCCAGGATTACAACACCGGCGGCGGTACGCGTAACCGCCATTCGGTGGGATCGGAATTCCGGGTACCGCTTTCGTCGATGCTGACATGGACCATTTCTGGCCGTATCGACCAGTACAAGGATGCATCGATCGCCGACATCGCCCGCACCTGGGGTAGCGGCATTGAGTTCCGCCCTTATGAAGGCCTGCTGCTGCGCGGAAGCTATGGCACCAACTTCCATGCACCGGACATGCAGGCGATCTACCAGACGGACTCGGAGGTGCCGGTGGGCATCTATGGCGATCCCTACCTGTGTATCACCCAGACCCACGATGCTTCCTGCCAGCCCAGCCAGCACTCCACATACTTTACCCAGCATTCCGGCGGCAGCCGCAATCTGTTGCCCGAGACCGGCCACTCCTGGACCTACGGCTTCGTCTGGGATATTCCCGGCGTCGAGGGCCTGTCCGTGGCCGCCGATTACTGGCACATGGGTATCAAGAACGCCATCAACTACATCGACCAGCAAACCCTGCTGACCGATGAGGCTGGCTGCCGTACCGGCTTGACGATCACCGGCGCGGCATATACCGATCATGCGCTAGGGTCGGAGTACTGCACCCTGGCCATCGCCAACGTGCATCGCGACAGCGCCGGTAACATCACCGACATCTTCGTTGGCCCGATCAACGAGCGCTCGCTTTACGTCAGCGGCGTCGACGCCTCGGTGCGCTACAACTTCGAAACCCACGACTATGGGAAATTCTCCCTCGACCTGGAGTACACCAACAACCTGTCGTACAAGGAGCGCACACTGCCGACCGATCCATTGCTCAACACGCGCTACCAGCACGTGGCGAGCAAGGTCACCGGCACCTTGACGTGGAACGACGGGCCCTGGGACGCTTCGCTTTACGGCGAGCGCAACGGCTCGGTCCGCGCGCCGGGCTATAACAGTTGCCGCCGCCTGGCCAACGGCATCCAGCCCTCCTTCGGCGACCCGGACTGCTCGGTCTACCTCAACGACCTGGGGCCCTGGATCGTCTGGAACGGCTCGGTGGGTTACCGCTTCACCCCGAAAGTGCGCGTTGGTTTGCAGGTCAACAACATTTTCAACAAGGTTGGCGAGATCCCATACGACGCAGGCGGCTTCGAATACATCTCGAACCTGCAGGGAGCGACGTACAACGGCCGCGAGATCTTCCTGAACCTCAACTACAAGCTGGACTGAGCATCCGTGCACCGATGGGCCCGGCGCCGTGCGCGCCGGGCCTATGCCTGGTCAGGCCGTCCAGTCCTTTGCCGTGGCTTGCGCGAAGTCGCGGTAGCTGCGTGGCGCCCGTCCCAGGAGTGCCGTAAGGCGCTCTACATCGCCCTTCGAGGCCGCTGCGCCATCCTTCTGATAGCGATGCATCATCAAGCGCATGTCGTACGCCATCCAGCCCGGCGCGAACTGCGCGATCTTGTTCTCGAAGGCATCCAGGTCGTTCCCACCATACTTCACCTCGCGACCGAGCGCCTCGGTCCAGATGCGGGCCACGGCATCGCCTGTGAGAGCATCAGGCCCGACCAGCTCATACACTTCGGTGGGCAAAGGCGTGGCGGACTTTTCGCGACGGAGCAGTTCGCGCGCGGCGGCTTCAGCGATGTCGTCGATGTCTACCATCGACACGCCCTTCTCGCCGATGGGCGAGACGTACACGCCGCCGCCAAGCATCGGCTCCTTCTGGCCGATGTCGTTCTGGAAAAAGTACGAAGGCCGCAGCACGGTGGCTTCCAGGCCGACCTTCTTCATCATCCGCTCCACGGCGTGCTTGGAGGCGAAGTGCGGCACGTCGGCGAATACGTCGCTGCGCGTCACCGACAGGTACACGATGCCGCGCACGCCGGCATCGTGCGCCAGGCCCACGGTGTTCATGGCCTGGGTGATTTCATCGGGAGAGTTCGGCACCAGAAGGAACAGCGTGCTTACACCCTGAAGGGCTGTGCGCACGCCGGTGGTATCGAGCAGGTCGCCTTTGACCGCTTCGACACCCGCAGGGAATGTCGCCTTTTCGGGGGATCGGGTCAGGGCGCGTACCTGGGCGCCCTTGGCAACGAGTTTGGAAACGACTTGCGAGCCGATCTTGCCGGTGCTACCGGTGACGAGGATGCTCATGGGAATGACTCCTTTGGCTTGGGGTGACCCCAAGATAGGTGTTCCGTAGGTGGTGCATAAGACCTAATATTGAGATACCTTGTCCCGAATTTGGAACACCACCATGGACCTCTCGGCGCTGTCGTTCTTCAACCTGGTAGCCCTTCACGGCGGTTTCGGACGCGCCAGCCGCGCCACGGGACAACCCAAGGCGACACTGTCACGCCGGGTCCGTGAACTGGAGGAGAGCCTGGGCGTGCGCCTGATCGAGCGCGGATCGCAGACACTGCGGCTCACCGACGAGGGTGCGATGCTGCATGCGCGCACCGAGGGCCTGCTGGGTGAAATCGCCGAGGCCGGCAACGATGTAGCTGCGGGCATGGGCCGGGTGCGCGGCCGGCTGCGGGTGAACGTGCCGCTCTTCTTTGCCCACTCGGCACTGGGCCGCATCGCGGCGGGTTTCGCCAGGACCTATCCGGACGTCCAACTGGACGTGACTGCTGATGACCGCTTCGTGGACCTCGCCGAAGATGGTTACGACGTGGTGGTGCGGGTGAATCCCGCGCCGGACGAAACACTGGTGGGTCGCTGCTTCCTGCGCGCGGGCATCGTCCTGGTGGCCTCTCCCTCGTTACCGCGGCCCAGGCAAGCCGCGCGTGGCAAACCCGCGCCATCGGTGCCGGCGGTGCTGCGCGTGGGTAACGATCCGTCGTCGTGGACAGTCGTCGACGGCAAGCGCGAGATGACCTACCGGCCGCGCGGCGTCATGTGGTTTTCAACGCCGCTGCTGATGCGCGAAGCGGTGCGTGAGGGCGCAGGCGTCGCCATGCTGGCACGCTCGATCGTTGAGGATGACCTGGCAAGTGGGCGCCTGGTGATGTGGGGCGAAGCGCGCGAGGGCCAGGCGGAAGCCTGGGTGCTGCATGCCTCACGCAGGCTGGTAAGCCCGAAGGTATCGGCGTTCGTGAACTACCTTTGCGACAGCTATGCCACGCCGCAGGCACCCGTGCCCGCGGTTGCCGCAGGGTACAAGCGCGGTCACTGAAGCGGGTTGGCCTTCACGCCCTCGTTGGTGATCTTCACCGGAAGGATCTGGCCATCCTTGTCGAAGTACATGCGGTCGATGCAGGTTACGCGGTCGTTGCCGACGGTATCGCCCAATGGATGCCGGTGATAGACGATGTACCAGCTGTCGTCCCTGGCCACATGGAACAGGGAGTTGTGCCCTGCCCCCGTGGCGACCTTCGGATCTTGCTGAAGGATCTTGCCGATGCGCTTGAACGGGCCGGTGACCTTGTCGGCAATGGCGTAGGCCACGGAATAGTCCGGGCCGGTCCAGCCGCCCTCGGACCACATCAGGTAGTACTTGCCGTTGCGCTTGAACATCATCGGGCCTTCGACGTATTCCGGCCCCGGGGTAATTTCACGGAACACGGTGCCGTCGGCCATCGGTTCCACGCCGGTGAAGTCTGGCTTCAGCCTGACGATGTTGGCGTGCTTCCAGCCGCCGTAGATCATGTAGTACGTGCCGTCATCGTCCTTGAACACGAACTGGTCGATCGGCTGGGCACCGTTGTGGAAGGCGCCGATCAACGGCTTGCCAAGCAGGTCCTTGAAAGGCCCCTCGGGCTTGTCGCTAACTGCCACGCCGATGCCACCGAGTTCCTTGTCGCTCTGGATATCGTTGGCACCGAAGAAGAAATAGTACTTGCCACCCTTTTCGATCATCGCCGGTGCCCACAGGGCCTTCTTCGCCCACGCGATGTCCTTGATGTCCAGGACATCGGCGTGTTTGGTCCAGTGCACCAGATCAGGCGAGGAAAATGCATCGAAACCCAACTGCGCGCTGTATTTGAGCGATGTGGTGGGATAAATCCAGTACTGGTGGTCGAAGATGGCGGCTTCCGGGTCGGCGTACCAGCCGGGGAACACGGGATTGCCCGAGTATCCCGCCGGCGGCGTAGCCGCCCATGTGGGCGTGGCGGTCGCCGCAGCGAGCACCACGCCCATGAAAACCTTTCCAAAGCGCATGTTGAATCTCCGAGCCGCCATCAGTGCCGGATCGTAGCAACGTTCGCCATTTAGATCGAGGCAATATGATACCGACGGTCAGAGATAGCTCGTGACGGCGGGCGACTCCAACCAGTTGTCGTGACGGCCGTCGGCAACCCTGACGGGAATGGCCGCCAGCGCCTCGGGGGACATGTCATCAAGGCTCGCCAGATTCACCGAGATGAACTCGCCGCCAAGCTCGGCAATGTTTCCCTTGCCGAAGGCATGCACGCCGCAGTGCTTGCAAAACAGCCAGTGCATGCTGTGCGTGCCGAACTGGTAGTCGGACAACGCATCTTCGCCACTGAGCAGCTTGAACTGCTCGGGTTTCACGATCATGCCCCACAGCCGAACCTTGCTGCAGATCGAACAATTGCATTTGCCGCTGCCCGATTCCACGTCGAGTTCGGCCTGGTAACGGACGACACCACAGTGGCAGCTGCCGGTATGGGTGGAGGTGGCCATCGGGGTGCTCCGGTGCGAGGGAATGTGTTGCCCAAGATAAGACCGCTTCGCGGACAGAAACGGTCCGCGAAGATACACTTCCCCCATGCTGCCGACCTCTGCCCGCCTGCTCCGTCTGCTTTCCCTGCTTCAGCAGCGGCGAGCGTGGCCCGGTGCGGACCTCGCCAAACGGCTTGAGATAGACCCGCGCACGCTCAGGCGTGATGTGGACAAGTTGCGTGCGCTTGGCTATGCCGTGCATGCCAGCGCGGGGCACGGCGGAGGCTATGCATTGGGTAGCGGGCCCTCAATGCCGCCGGTGCTGCTGGACGACGACGAGGCAGTGACATTGTCGGTGGCGCTGCACGCAGCCAGTGGCATGGTGGGCAATCTGGAACCCGCAGCACGATCGCTGCTGCAGAAGCTTGGCCAGATGTTGCCGGCGCGCCTGCGCGATCGCGCCACGGCCATACAGGCGGTGACGGTAAGCCTGCACAACATGGCGCCTCTAGCCGACGCCGCGGCACTTACCCTTATCGCTGCCGCCTGCCGTGACCACCGCCGCCTGCGCTTTGAGTACGCAAGCCACGAAGGCGCCATTACCGGCCGCCTGGTGGAGCCCTGCTCCCTGGCAAGACTCGGCTACCGATGGTATCTGGTGGCATGGGACGTCGAGCGTGCCGACTGGCGCAGTTTCCGCGTCGACCGGATCCGTTCACCCGAGGCAACAGGATCCACCTTCGAACCGTCCGAGCCGCCTGGTGGGACCGCAGCCTACATACAACAGGCCATCGCCATCGCGCCATTCGAGCATCGCATCCGGCTGCGCCTGCAAGGTTCTTTTACTGAACTCTCAGCGCGTATTCCAGCCTGGTGCGGCGTACTCGAGGCCGAAACGAAGAACACGTGCATCCTTACCACCGGTGCGGATTCCACCCTTGGGGTGGCGAGCCTGGCGATCATGGCGGGCGTGGAAGCGGAGCTTCTGGACGATCCGCCGATTGCAGCGGGACTGCGCGACATCGCCGCGCGCTTTGCGCGGGCGATGGGTGTTGGTTCGCGCTAGGGCATTACTTGCCCAGGAATGATTTGCCCTGCTTGAGCACGGTGTCGCATACCTTGGTGGTGAGCTTGGACTTCAGGTCGCTATTGCCGCCGCCGAGGCTGTTCAAGTCGACCGAGTTGCCATTGCTGCCTTGCAGGATGCCCTTTGCGCCGCTCAGGTAAGACGGATCACTGGTGGCGGTGCCGCCGCCCTGGCTGGCCGCATTCGAGCCGCCGGTAAGCTTGGACAGCATGTTGCCCTTGCTGGCAGAGGTATCGCCGCCGGCCATGGGCGTGGATGACGCACCGCCCATCTTGCCCAGCAACTGGTCCTTGATACCCGCGGCGCCGGAATTCCCGCCCAGGTAATTGTTCTGCACGCAGTACTGCAGGAGGCCTGTGACATTGCCCATGCTGCCGGACTTCATAGAAGTTCCACCACTGCCGAGCATGCCGCCGAGCTTGCTTAAATCCTGGGCTGCCGCGCTGCCAGCCAACAATAACGATGCGCCTGCACAGATCCGGGCAATCACACCGATCCGCATCTTCATGAGCGTGCCTCCGTGTAAAGGTCCACGCATTCAACACCCGCCAGCGTTACGAGTTCGTAACGCTGGCGGCGTCGATCAAAGCTTGTAGTTGACCCCAAACATCACGGTACGGCCCCAGGAATTGAAGTCCAGTGGGCGCATCACCTGCGTACCGTTGGGAAGCCCGGAAATCTGCACCGTCTTGTAAGGAGAATTGGTGGCGTTGACCACCTGCAGCAGGATCGACAAGCCGCTCCAGCGGCCCTGCTCGAACGCATAGCCCAACTGCACGTCGGTCTGCTTGTCGGCCAGGACCTGCTGGTAGCCCAGTTGGTCGAACAGTGCCACCGCCTCGCCCGTGAATGCCGAGCGATAGCGCTCGGCCACGCGGACGGAGAACCCGTATTTCTCGTAGTAAAGGGCAAGGTTGGCCACCTTGCGCGACAGCCCCGGCAGGGTCTTGGGTCCGCCCGGAATGGACGACACCGCACTGACCGGGATGGAGCTGTTGGTCAGCGAGAAATTTCCCTGGACGCCGAAGCCATCCAGCGCCCGCGCCGCGAGAGCGCCTTCGAGGTTCCAAGAAAGTTCCACGCCATCGATCTTGCCGCCCGTGCCGTTTTCCGGCAGCGTGTACGAGCCGATGTTCGACGTCGGAACCAGGGTTGGGGTGTCGTTGATGTTGTTGGAGAAATCGTGGTCGAGGACAGTCTTGTTATAGATATAGTTCAAGAGGTTCTTGTGGAACACCGCGGCACCGAGGAAGCTCGCCTTGCCGAAGTATTTCTCCCACGAAAGATCCGTACCCACGGCCACGTAGGGCCTTAATTGCGGATTGCCGCCGCTACCCGTCCAGGCCACCTGCCCCGCTTGTGGGCCGTCCAGCACCTGGTAGACATAAGCGGAACTGGCGACTTTTTCATCGTCGATGCGCCCGCGCGTCATGGTCTTGGCAAAGCCAAAGCGCAGGTACTGCCGCTCGCCAATCGTGGCCTTCAGATTCAGGCTGGGCAGGAACTTGTTGTACTTGGCGCCCCCGCTGATCTGGCCGACGAGGCCACCGCTATTGTTGGTCTGCAATGCATCGGACGACTGGTCGGTGCGAACCGCCTGGAGGCCGACGTTGCCACCCAACGGAATATCGCCGAGCGTCGTTTCGATGTTGAAACGGGCGTAGGCCACGGGGACCTTTTCCTCGATCGTGTAGTTGCGCGAATAGTCGCCAGCACCATTTCGCGGAACGAGGTAGAACTGGTTGCGCAGGGCATCGAGGACATCGTAATTGATGATCCCTGGCACGCCACCGTAGCCGATGTAGCTTGGGTTGTAGAGGAACGCCGGATTGATCGGGGCGGAGAGGTTGTTATCGTAGGGAGCGTCCACGCCATTGCCGTTGCCATTGAGGAACACAAAGTTCACGTCGGCAGTCTTGGTCTTCTTGCGGTCCGAATAGTCGACGCCGAAATCCACGGTAGAGAAGATCCAGCCCACCGGATGGCTCATCTCCAGGCGAATCGCCTTGATGGTGTCCTTCTGCTTGTCAAATTCCTCGCGACCGTTGTATCCGTAGTTATTTGGATCGGTAAAGGCGACGTTTGCCGGGTTCGTGAAGTCCGTTCCCGGCGAGAAATACGGGTAGCCGTTGTCGGCATGAGTGGAGAATCCCGACGTGGTGGTACCGCCGTCCGGAAGCCCGGTGAACAGGTACGCGTCGTGCAGGTTGACCTTCGCCGACGAATACGACAAATCGGCGGTACCCAGCCAGTCATTGCCGAAGTCGTACTGGTTGTTCCAGCCCGCCGAGAAAAGCTTGTCGTGTTCCTTGTTGTACTCGTTCTGCATGATCGGCTTCAGGCCGCTGATCACGCCGGAGGTGACGATCGGATACGGCTGCTTTGGCGTCACACCCACGTCGGAATACGACACGTTGTCATAGGGGCTGCTCGACCATTGCAGGCCGTTGGTGATCTGGCGCTGGTTGAACGTGGAGTAGTACACATCCAGCGTGGAATGGTAGTGCTCGCCGGGCGCCCACTCGATCACGGTCATCAGGCCATTGCGCAACTGCCGCTCGCTGCGTGCGCGCAGCTGCATGCCCTCCTGCGAGATCACGCCTTCGGGCAAGCCCGGTGTATGCGGTGCGCCCCAGATGCCTTCGGCACCATCGGGACCGTTATTGTTCGCCCACCACCATGCCTGGTACTGGCGCTCCTGGATAGGTGAGTCAAGCTGCGCCACGCCCACCGCCACGCCCAGGGTGTGGTCGAAGAACTGGTCGATGTACGAGAAACTCGCGCGGTGCCCCCAGGTATTCACGCCACTGGAGGGGTTGAGCTCGCCATTGGTGGTGTGTTCGCCACGAACGTTCAGTGCGATTGTCCGCTTGGGCAGGTCCAGCGGCTTGATGGTGTGCAGGTCGACCGTACCCGACAAGCCCTGCCCGATCAGCGTGGCGTCGGGCGTTTTGTACACCGCCGCGCCGCTGATCAGTTCGGATGGGTACTGGTCGAACTCCACGCCACGGTTTTCACCGATCGTGGCCTGCTCGCGGCCATTCAAGGTCGTGCCGGTGAAGTCCGGCGACGTGCCGCGGATGGAAATCATGTCCGCACGGCCCGCCACGCGTTGCGTGGCCAGGCCAGGCAAGCGGGACAGGCTTTCGGCGATGGAGGAATCGGGCAGCTTGCCGATGTCCTCGGCCGAAATCGCCTCGATGATGCTGTTGGAATTTTCCTTGGCGCGCTGGGAACTCTGGATACTGGCCTGGATGCCCGTCACGATGACCGCGTCGAGCTGGCTGACCGAGTCCTCGGATCGTTTCTGGTTCTTCTTGTCGGCCTTGCTGTCGGTCTTGGCCGGCGTTTGTCCGGCGGGCGTGGTCGCCTGGGTGCTGCTGTCATTGGCCGGTGGCGGCTGGGTGGCGTCCTGCGCCAGGGCGCCTGGGGCGATGGAAGAGAGCAAGAGAGCCGTGGCACAGGCAGCGGCAAGCGGCCTTGGGTGCAAACGGAAGGAGCGCACGGCAAGCACGTGCGACAAGCAACGATGGTCCATCAAATCTCCCCGGAGCGAATGAAAGCGCCCCCCTCGGCGCTGCCGTTGCAGCATGCGCGAAGGAATTTGCTGCTGTCATCATGCATCGCAACATCATGTTGCGGAGAATTCGTGAAGTTGTGGATTAGCTCCGCAGAATGTTGTCACGATACCGCGACGATGGGCCTTGAAAGGCCACGGCAGCCTGTCCTGCCGTCATTTCGCAAGTTCTTGCGATAAGAAATAGGCCGCAGTTATACCCGTAGGTTTCCGCTAGATCGACTCATCCGCTCATGGATGACTCGCGCCGTTAACCGACACTTCAACCACGTGGACCGGCGTCGCGCTCGCCTTGCCGTCCACCACCACGCGCAAGTACTGCGCGCTCTTGCCTCCCGTTGCCGCGGTAATGGTGTCCACATCGCCAGCACCTGGGGTGGGTGCAGTGCCCACGGGCCACCATGCCTGGCCATCGTTCGAGGCATCCACCGTGTACTGGAATTTCTCACCGGCACCGCGCGTCACCTGCACGCTCGAGATCGCCGCAGGCTTGCCCAGGGCGATGGTAAGCGTGCCCTTCCCGCCCACCGGCATCCAGCTGGTGGCGATCGAACCATCCACCGCGGCCACCGGCGGATTGGCGGCAATCGCCGATGTGGCGGAAGTTACCTGGCAGCGGGCCAGGTTGTCGGTGGGTTGCAGGTCGGGCTTGCGGGTATCGAGCACCAGCGGCGTGCCGGGCTCGAGCATGCGCTTGCCGGCACGGGTGGTCACCGGGATCGCCTTGCCCGATGCGAGTGTCACCGTGGTCTTGTCGCGGGTGATGCGCATGGTGAATACGCGGCCCTGCCATTGCAGGCCGTTCAACGTCAGCCCCTGCAACTGCGGCGGCAGGCTGGGATCCAGTTCGATCGCATCGGCGCCGAAGCGCAGCCCGCTGAAGCCATAGAGGAACTGCTGCAGCACGCCACCGGTACCGGTAAGGAAATTCAGCGGCCCGCCTTCGGTGGTTTCACTGGTCTGGAAGAACGGTTCGTGCAGCTGCGGCAGGTAGCTGCGGATCATGAAGGTATAGGCCGCGCATCCGGGCAGGTCCAGCGCAGACGTTGCGATCGAATGGATGGCGTCGGTCATGGCCGGGCCGTTGGCGCGGGTACGCGGCACGTAATAGTTGATGTCGTTGAGTGCTACCTGGGTGGGCATCGGGTAATGCAGTGGATAGGTCATCAGCACCACGTCGGCCTGCTTGACCGTGGATCCGTCGTAGCCGTCGTATTCCAGGTGGCGCTGGTTGACCGCATCGAACGGAATGGTCTTGACCAGGCCATCGGCCACTTCCTGCCAGCGCGGCTGCACGGGTTTGCCCAGAAGGCCCGCCGCAGCGATGGCGTGCTTGATCGCCTGCGAGGCGGCAGCGTTGGTATAGGCAGAGTTGTTCACGCCGAAATGGTCTTCGTCCGGCGGCTGCACGTTGTTCACCGCGAAGCCGCCGTTGGCGACGGGCGTTGCCACGCTGGTCCAGAAATCGGCAACGGCGGCGAGCACCGGGAAACCCTTCGAGGCCAGCCACGCACGATCGCCGGTGGCCGCGAAGTAGTTCCACTGCGCCATGGCAACATCGGCCTGCAGGTGGAATTCCTGGCTGCAGCTGTAATTCGGGTCGGCCAGGATCTTGTCGTTCGCATCCGCCCGGGTGCCGTAACAGTCCTCATGGATGGAGCCATCGTCGGCCGCCGTCCACGGATAGAACGAGCCCATGCGGCCATTGGCGCTGGCGTTCTTCTTTGCAGCGGCGAGGGTATCGAAACGGTAGTCGACCATGGGCCGGGCGATATCCGGGTGCGCGGCCAGCAGCGCGGGCATCATCCAGGTATCTGAATCCCAGAAGGCCATGCCGGCGTAACTGTCGCTGCTCAAGCCCGATGGGCCGAGCATGCCCGGCGCATCGTCGCGGATGCTGGCGTAGAGGTTGTATATCCCTGAGCGCACCACGTTCTGCAGCTGCGGCGCGCCGTCGATCACGATATCGCCCTGCCACACCTTGTCCCCGGCGGCGCGGCTTTCGGCAAGCACGGCCTCGACGCCGGCGCCAGCGGCAGCCAGCGCTTCCTTCGCGGCAATCGCCGCGGGATCGGATGAATCCTTCGATGTGGCGACAGCCACGACCTTGGTGAAGGTATAGGTCTGGCCGGCTTTCACCGCCACGGACACCCTTTCACCACCACTCAAGGCCTTGCCGGCCGCCGCGGCCTCGCCCGTCATGGTCGCACCGCCCTGCAGCTGCAGGATCGATGTCATGGCAAGGCCCACCCTGGTACCGGCCGTACTGGCCGTGAGCGTCGTGCGGTGCGCGACCGTATCCACTTTCGCAGCGCCTGCAACCAGGCGTGCCGCGCCGGCGCCATCGAACCACCCGGTGACCTTCAGCGTGCCGTTCCAGTTCGGCGTCAGGCGAAGTTCGACGATACCCACGTGCTTGCGCGCACGGCTGGTGAACACCCGGTACTGGAAAGCGGTAGTTTCGCCGCCGGGCGCCTTCCAGGTACCGGAGGTGGTGATCTGGCCGGTTCGCAAGTCCTGCACCTGGCGGTAACCGTCGATGTCGGCGAGCTTCGCCGTGGCTGCGGTGTATGGTCCCGATTCAGATGCAAAGTCCAGCGAGCTCCAGGTGGGCAGCAGCGCCGGCACGCGCTTGGTTTCGTCGCGATAGATGTTGGAAAACTTGCCCGATGCGTAAAAACCTGCCAGGAGCGATTGCACGCCGCGGGCGGCATCGATGGGCCAGTTGGTGCGGCCGACGTTCGCAAGGTACCCGGCACCGGCCGGCGGAATTCTCTGGCTGAAGTAACCATTGCCCACGTAGGGCATGCCCGTTTCGCTGGACGCGAAAGTGGTGGACACGAACAACCAGGGGCTGGGCGCCGCGGCCGCCTGCGGCGTTGGATCAGCGAACGCGCATGGCGTGAAGGAAAGGCACGCCGCCATGGCGGCCAGGATCAACTTTGAACGTACCACGTTGGCGATCTCCCTTACTGCCCTGCCCCATCAACATCGAACGACCATCGGGCATGGCAAACACCCGGGCCCGCCCTTTGCAATAGCATGTCCGGCGAGCAGGCCGCAAGCATCGTCTTGATGGGGATCGAAGATCTAGGTACTGCGCGTTGCCACCACCGGCGGCACGGCTGCCGCCCGCATCGCCGGCCACAGCACGGCGGCCTGGCCCACGATCCATAGCAGGATGGCGCCTGCCACGGGATATGCGCCTGGGAGGCGCGGCAACTCGTAGTGCTGCATCAACAATCCGTTGATGGCATAGGCCAGGGCGGCGCCGGTGGCGATGCCCACGGTGGTCAGGATGAAATTCTCGGTCTGGAAGTAATGAAGGATATTCGCGCGCGTGGCGCCTAGCGCGCGTCGCACGCCGATCTGCCGGCGCCGTTGTGCCACCCAGAAGCTTCCCAGGCCCACGATGCCCAATGCGGTCACCACCAGCAAGGCCACGCAAACGCCCACCAGCAGGCCGATCATGGAGCGATCGTCCTGGAAGTACTCGCGCCGCACCTCGGAGAACGTGCGCTTTTTCAGGATGAGGCGATTGGGATTGATCACCTTGAGCGCGGCAACGGCTTGCTGGAGCACGCGCTCGCGATCGGCCGGCGCGGTACGGATGATGTAGTTCGTGCCGGGTAGGGCTCCGATGCGCATGGGCATGACCATGCTGTAATCGGCGGTATTCCAGTCCCAGATGGAAGGCCGTACCAGGTGCCTTAGCACGCCGACCACCATCATCGGCTTGTCACCCATGTAAAGCGTCTTGCCGACCGCGTTCTGGCCCGGCCAGAGTTTTTCCGCCGCGCCGCTGGAGATCACCACGACCTTGGGGATGATCGTCAGCTTCGAGGCGATCACCACCGACAAGTCCACGTTGTCTTCGTGGGTAAGATCGCGGCCGGCGATCACCTGCGCGCCCAGCGCCTGTACCACGTCCTGGCCCTGGTAAAGGGTGGCGTTGAGCGATTCTGTCTTCTGGTTGGGGTCAAGCTTGATCGTGGTGTTGTTGGACGACCGCCCGAAAGGCACCTGGTTGCTCAGCGCCACGGCCTTCACGCCAGCGATCTTTTCAATCGCGGCAAGATCTTCCCGGGCGCGCGCCATGGTGTCGGCGCGACGCCCGATGTCGACCGTCTGCACCTGGATCACTTCATCTTCGGCGATCCCGCTGGGTATGTTCATGCGGTCGATGCGCTGGGAGATCAGGAACACCGAATTACAGACGATGGCGCAGGTAAGGGCGATCTCCAGGATCACCAGGAGTGCTGTGATCTTGTGGTGCCTCAGCGAGGCAAGAATCGGCATGATGTCCATGTTCTTTCCCTAGTTGCTCTTCAGCTGAAGGGCGGGCACCACCTGGCAGGCGCGCCAGGCAGGCAGCATTCCGGCGACGAGCGTGGCCGATACCGCCAGCACGAAGGTCGCCAGCAGCATCGGCAGGTCCAGGTGGGCCAGCGAGGCATAGTCGGAAGGCTGCAGGCGCACCAGCCACAAGCCCACCAGCGACAGCAGCAGGCCGGCGACGCCACCCACCAGGCCCACCAGGCCCGCTTCCACCAGCAACTGGGCGAAGATCACCCGGCGTGACGCGCCCAGGGCGCGGCGCACGCCCAGCTCCGAGGCCCGGCGCAGGAACTTGGCCAGCATCAGTCCCACGGTATTGACCAGGCACACCACCAGGAACCCCAAGGCCAACCACACCTGCAGGCGGACGTCCCCCGGCACCACCTTGTTGATGTCCAGCCATTCCATCACGTTGGAAAGCGCCACGTTCGGCGGCCGCTGGAACCGGCCCAGGGCCTTCTGGTCCTGGCTGTAATGGATCAGGAATTCCTTATAGGCGGCGGCCTTGGCCGGTGAGTCCAGCTGCACCCAGAACTGCAGCCACACGCATTCGGACGTTTCCATGTGCTCGCCGTCGTTGCTCTTGTTGCCCCAGCAATCGGACGAGCCATTGCGGCCGAGCAGCAGGTCGCGGGCGGTGAACAGGGGCACGAACACGTTCTCCTTCTCCGAGTACGTGCTCATGTTGAGGTCGTAGAAATGTGGGTTCGGGCGCCAGTTGTCGATCACGCCGATGACGCGCAGGTCATGCCCGTTCACGCGCAGCGATTGTCCCGTGCTGTCCTTGCCGCTGAATATCTTGTCGTTGAGTTCGCGGGTGATCACCACCACGCGGGCCTTGGCCTCGTCTTCGGTCGACGCCCAGGGGTGGCCGAAGATGAAAGGCACGTTGAACATGGGGAAGAAGTCGGCCGTGGTGTAGCGAGCGTCCTCGATGAACGGCTCGATGCCCGACTGGGGAGGCTGGATCGGCACCGCGCCACCGGTCATCAACGCCTGATGGGTGCCCCGTGCGGCCTTGAGCAGGGCCATGCCGTCGGGGTAGGAAAGCTGGTCCGGCGGCTTGCTGGTGGGCGTGTAGCCGTCCATGTCACGCGGGTCCATCTGCGGGTAGTAAAGCTGGGCGCTGCTGCCGGGAATCGGGTCACCGGAAAGTACGTGCAGCACCGTGAGCGTGGTCATGCTCGCCCCGATGCCCAGCGCGATCGCCAGCACCATCAGCAGCGTGAGCGCGCGATTGCGCTTGAGGCTGCGCAGGGCCATCTCCAGGTTATAAGCGAACATGTCCGTCCTCCCGCGCACCCCGCGGTCATGTCCTGTGCTGCAACTGCCGTGCCATGGCCGATGTGCACGAATCCGGGGAAAAACTGCAATCCGTTGGTGCAAGCCAGTGTCCGCGGACAGATTCCCATGCCCGGCGGACACTACTCCTCAGGGCGTGCTCAGCGGGACCTCCGCGTTGCCTTCGTGGCCTTGGCCGCCTTACTGGTGGCCGTCGTCTTGGTTGCCTTCGTTGCCTTAGTCGCTTTCACCGTCACCCTGGCGGTCTTCGTCGGCCTCGCCGGCACAACAGGTGTCAGCGGCCTGGCTGGCGCGGGCGTGACGGTTCCTGGCGCGGTCTTCCTTGCGGCGCCCGCGACGCGCAGTTGCTCGCACAGCGAAACGATGCGGCAGCAGCATTCGGTGTAATTGGCGCGAAGGGTGGACACGCCCAGCGCCGCGCGGTGGTGCATGCCGCGGGATTTCACCGCGTCCGGCGCACCGTTGGTGGTGGGCCAGTCCAGGCTTCCGTTCCCCGCCACGCGCGCGGGAACCTGCCAGTAGTCGCCCGTCGCGTACGCGCCGCCGGGCTCGAACCAAACCTGCAGCCCGTCCTCGAGGGTGATCCAGCCGCCCTCGGCGACGGGCAGCACGCCGTCGGTGGAGACACCATCCTGTTGGTCCCAGCGACGAATCAATGCATGTTTGCGACTGGCAACATCGATGGCCACAACCTGCAGCAAAGGGGAGGCAAATTGCGAAAGCGTTGCGTTGTCGTCCAGCACTTCCACCCACTCGTTGGCGGCAAGCCCCAACCGCTGGTCGCGGCCAAGGTTACTTAAGCTCACCACCAGTTGCGGCGAGCCGTCCTGTGCCGACCCGCCGGCAGCTCCCGTCACCGGGAATATCACCGATCCGTTCTCGCGCGACCACTTGAACGTCGCCCCCACGGCCGCGCCATTGGGCCCGATGGAAGCGCCGTCGTGGATCTCCACGCGATAGAGCTGGTTTTCAAGCCCACGGTAACGGGCGTCGGCGGCAATCACGCAAGGGTCGTCATCGCTATCGGCGGGCCCTGCCTGCGCGCGCAGGCGTGGCCATGCATACGTGGCGCGGGCATTGAGTACCGCTCGCAACGTGGTGCAGGGGTCGCCTTGCCCGGCGTCCAGGCTTCGGCGCAACGCAGTAAGCTCATTGATCTGCTGTTGCAGCAGGGCCTTCTCGGCATCGGAGAGCTCACCGCCGGCGCGCAGCTTCAGCGCCACGGCCAGGGCGTCCAGTTGCGGGCCAAGCGCGGCGGTATCGGTGAGCCGAAGCTGCCACACCACCTGCGCGCGCGTCGCGGTATCCACGCCCTCGAGCGCCGCGTCCAGGATCGATGGCGCCTCGATCGCCGAAAGGTGCCGCTCCCACACGTCCAGCCACACGACGAATCCCGGCGGGGGATCGGCAAGGTCGAAGCCGTTGCCAGGCGTGGGTGCGTATGGCTGCGTGGCCACGGTACATGCCGTGTCGTTCTGGCACAGGATGCCATCGACATAGAAATGTCCCGGCGACAGCTGCCAGTTCGCCAGCAGGTTCTGCCGCGTGATCGAAAAGCCCGTGCCGGCCGCCCAGCACGGACCGACAAGATCCGTCGCCATGGTCCGCAGCAAATACAGCCCGATGGCGGCCTGCTCGTTCCAGTCCGATTCCAGTTGCACCCTTCCTGTTGCTGGAAGACCTGGCTGAAGTGCCGCGTGGGGTCGAAGGTGACCCTGGCGAAGTCGCCTTTCATGGTGGCTCTCCTAACTGGCGAAGATGATCCCGGCGTCCGTCCCGGCGGGCACGGATTCACCGAGGCGCGCGGCAAGGTTGGCCTGCCGCTGCGTTTCGAAAAGGTCATGCCACGCGCCCATGGACGCGGCATCGGAAGCACCCGTGGCGATTTCCTGGCAACAGGCATCGTCCAGGCGCATGTAGTTCGGCGAGCCATAACGCAGGCTTCGGAATTCGGGAAGCACGCGCAACAACGTGGCCGCTTTCGCCGCCGGTGCCGCCGCAATGGCAAGGTCGGGCTGGCAATGGAAGCGCGGCGGCGTACGTGATCCGGAAGGCACGAAGCAAAAGCGCACGCATCCCACCTGTCGGCGCAACACGCGCACGGTACTTGCGAAGATGCTGTCTTCGGCCAATGCCAGCGCATGCACTTGCATCTGCCCGATCACGGTACAGCTACGGAAAACGACGCTGGCGTGTGCCACGGCCTCGTCAGGCGCACCCAGCGCAACGCGCGCGGGGCCGGTGGCATCCAGGATGCTGTTGCAGAAGCTGATATCCACCGGCTCCGTTCGCCTGGCCGGCGATATCACCGATACCGGGCCCAGGATGCTGTTCTCCACGCGCAGCGAGGCGGTCGTGCCATCGAGCGTGATGCTGGGCTCGCCAGGGCGCTTCGGGTCGCAGTCGCAATGCAACGACCACCCCGGCACCAGGGTGCAGTGGCGGATCACCACTTCGCACAGGTCGCCGGTCGCAGCGTTCGGATCGTCATCTTGCTGGCCGTGCACTTCCACGCCGCGGCCCATCACCAGCAATCCGTCGAGGATGAAGCGGCTCCCGGCGCCGCCGCCAATGCCCAGGGCGTCAGGTCGGCTGGCGTGTACGTCGAGCAGGCGCAGTACCGGACGCGTACGCTCCGCGGCACGAATCTGGATCGCTTCACCAGCGTCCAGCTGGATGTCCAGGCCACCGTCATAGAGCCCGCTCTCGGCAAGTTCAATCACCAGCGCGCGCGCCGATGGCGTGGCGGCCTTGGCCGTGGCCCATGCCGTCAAGGCGTCCTTGATCGAAGTAAAGTGGTTTTCCGGGAGGGGATCGGCAAGCGGCAACAGCGGCGTCGCGGTATGCACCACGTATACCGTGGCGTCGTCGAGTGAAACCAGCGGGCGTGCATATTCCCCGCCACCGATGTCCCCGGCGAAACCGTACTGGTAGCTGACCCACACGCCGCGCTTTGGCCTCTGGTTGGCGGGAAACTGCAGCCGGCCGGTGTGTGGATCCAGCGCCACGTGGTTGCGCGGCACCTGGTATTTCCAATCTTCCAGGTTGGCCGCAATCAGCGCATCGATCGGCACCGGCATGCCTTGCCCCTTGGTGGGCCAGTCCGGGGCGAACACCTCTACGCTCTTGCCCTCGCCATAGAGCTCCGGAGACACGCGCGAATAATCCGCCGCATCGCCGCGAAGCGCGAAGCGATAACGGCGCAACGGCACCGGCAGGTTCGACTCGTGCGCGATATGCGTGGGCGACGGCTCGGCCACGGGCAACTGGAACAAAGCCGTGTCATGGCCCAGTACGCTGAAGGTGTAGCACTGCGGACCACTCTCTTCCACGCAGTAGGCAGGCGTGGTGGTCACCGGATAGGTACGCAGGCGGAAGGCGAAGATCCCCACATCGGGAATATTGAAGCGCCCGCGGCGCCGCCGGCTGCCCAGCCGCCTGACGTCCACGCGATGCGCCCATGGGTCGAAGGCGCCATGCGCAAACCGCAGCAACTGCAGCGGGCCGGGACGGCGCAGGTCGATGGTGGCTCCGCGGTTGGCGTGCTGGTGGTCCAGGTGCTGCGTGCAGCCTAGCCGGGTACGGAATTCCACTGCACGTCCAGGCCATCGCGCAGCGTCGCGGGAGAGATCCTCCAGCAGCGACAACGTACCCTTGCGGCGGCGAGCGTCGATGGTGTGGGCCACATCGCTTCGGGGGCTCAAGGCACGGCCGAGCGCCGGCTCCGTGCCGTCCAGGGTGGCAGCTTCCGGCAGCGGCGAATAACCGAGCAGGTCCGCCAGGTAAGGCACGACCCAGTCGTCGCAGGTTTCGATGAACCAGTTGTCGTAGAGGCGCCCGATGTCCTCTTCCACCACGTTGGCCTGGACGGCCAGCACACGGAGGAAATCGCGCAGCGGAAAACCTTCCTCTTCGTCCCTGGCGCGGTAGATGGCAGGCAGCAGGTCGTAAAGTCGATCGGGACTCAGGCTCATGGCTTGGCCTCCTGCAACAGCAAGGTGTCGGAAACGTTGGGCAGGAAGTACGCCAGTTGGGCGGGGAGCACCTGGCCCTGGGCATCCAACCGGGCCGGCTGCACCAGCACGCGCTGCACGACGCCTGGAACATCCGGCAGGTCATCACCGTCGCCATCGGCAAGGCTTGCCAGCACGGTCGACTCATCGAGCGTGTCGAACGCGTCTACATCCACCCAGGCCACGCCCTGCACGCCCTGGATGCAGGCGATCACCTGGCTCAGGTACACGTCTTGCGCCAGCGCCGAGCGCTCGAAACCGAAGGCATCAAGCAAGGTGGCGCGGATCACCGGCTCGACGGACTCCCAGGCGTAATCCGCCGCCAGGCCCACCTTCGCGCTAAGCGACAGTGCCAGCAGTTCGCGGACATCCAGCGTCACGGGCAGCGATGGATCACCGTAGATTTGAAGCGAAGACAACAAGTTACGATAGACATCTGATGTCGTATCGATGCGGATGTCGGCAGCTCCCGCGATGGTCACGCGCACGCTTCCGGCCAACGCCACCGCCGCCGCCTTGCCCACGCCGCCGAACGTCCGCGAGAAATTCGCGTAGTCGGGAATCGAGACCAGCCGGTCCAGCGCCATCACGGCCAGCGGAACGTTCACGCGTGCCTGGTCACGCGACTCCGGGTCCGCGCCGCCCGATGCCGGCAGTGGATTGATGACGTCCTTGACGCCCAGTGGCCGGCTGGCAAGCAGGCTCACCTGCCCCGCCGCGACATTGCCCGGGATACCGATGCCGTTTCGGTACCGGGCCACCACATTCGCAGCGCCCGTGGAAAGACGCCGGCCGTGCACGCCATCGCCAAAGGTCACCGTGGTCTTGCCATCGTCCCCGGTACGGGTGACAAAACTGCGGTCCACCGCGGCGGTGTAGGCCATGTTGCGCACCTCGTGCCATTGAAGTCCGTCCACGCGCACCTGCAGGGTGCTGGCCACGCCGTCGGGATTCGAGGCTGAGGTAAAGGTGAGTGGTGGCTGCTTCAGCACGAAGGCCTGCATCGCCTGTGCGCCGTCGCCATTGCCCAGCACTTCGTTGCGCGATTGCCCGTGCGTGGCGCGGACCACATTGGCAAGGATCTTCACCGTGTCGCGACGGTAGCCATAGGCAAGGCCATCATTGGCAAGCACCAGCCCGCCTTGCAGCCCGTCCACCACCTGGTCCAGCACCAGGCGTGTGGCATTGGCTGGGGACTCATCACCGTTGGTATCACCGACGTTGGTAGTGATGGGCACGTCGGCCAGCGTCAGGAGCTCACCCTTCACGGCCAGTTGCTGAACGCGGATGGTGGTGGCGATGGTGGGCTTCGGCGCGGCAGCCATGGCAGGGCCTCGTACAGGCGTCGGGCTCTGCACCGGTTCAAGCGTTATCTGTGTGGTCTTGCCCGGGATGCCATAGGCCGTGCGTGGATGCACCGACACCGCTGAGATACGGCGCACGAGCGGCGCCGCGCCCGGGTCGGTCTGTACCACGTAGGTACCCGGCTGGATGCCGTCGTAGGCATTGTCGAGGAAAACCATATCGGCATTCTCGGTTGGAATATCCAGCGGCCAATCAATGCCCGTGGGCGTGGTCGTCACTGTTCCACCCGACCCCCTCTGGATCTTCATCGGCACGGCGGCGTTGTAACCGAAGCGTGGCGCAGATATGCGCTGCACGTAGATTCGTTGTACCTGCGTGCTGCCGCGCGGCGAGGCCAGACCGCCCCACGCGTTATATAACGTACCCACCAGGCGCGGCTGGAACAGCTGCAGCAATTGCGGCCGGGCATCGCTGGCCTTGCCCAGCGCTCCTTCGATGCTCCTGGACAGGCGCAATGCATTGGCAGGCTGCTGGGTCGGTGGCCGCGTCAAAGACTCGACCAGGGTCTGCAAGGCTGATTCGCCGCGGTTGATTGCTTTGGTCCGTATCGTGGCCGCCCCTGCAACTGCCTCGAAACCCACGATCGTGCGCTTGCCTGCGTTGTCGACGGTCACCGATGCGATCTTGCGCACACCGGGCATCTGCCCGTCGTCGAAATCGAAGACCAGCCATTGGCCTTGCTTCAGGTCGTTTGTGTCGCCGGCGAAGTACATCGAATCGAGCGCATCGAGGTTGTCCCGCGATACCAACTGTGGCTGCGTCATGCGCGGCAGCAATGCATTCCATTCGCGCCTGGCATCGAGTGCCTCGGCCGTCTCGAACGTCTGCATCTGCTCACCCGGCCCCGGTATCGATTGCGCGGGCGATCCGGCGGCGATGGTGACTTCGCCGGCGTTGTCGTCGACCGTAAAGGCCAG
>Ga0193716_1000507_pt1 | contig 23511 bp, 27 predicted proteins | sample U2c1metaG_FD_145901 | JGI IMG/M metagenome (GOLD analysis project Ga0193716, IMG submission 145901) | Soil microbial communities from a riparian zone of the East river system, Colorado, United States - U2c1 | ecosystem: Environmental > Terrestrial > Soil > Riparian zone | place: USA: East River...
ACTGCCACCGCACTGGTTGGTGCACGAGCTCGAGGCCGGCAGCCAACGCGGTACCGCCGTGCCCCGGGAGGTGTTGAAGGACGTGCTGGGCGGCGCCCGGTCGGTAGCGGAGATCGACGCGATGCGGGTGTGGGAGCGAACGAGCCTCCCCCGGCCGGTGTGGAACGTGCCGCTGCGGACTGCGAGCGGTGAGCACATCGCCACGCCGGACGCGTGGTTCGAGGTCGGACTGGCCTGGGAGATCGACTCCTACGAGTACCACTACCAGCGGGAGGACTACGCCAGGACCATCGGGCGGAACGCCAGGTACGCGGCCTGCGGCGTGACGGTCCTGCAGACCCTCCCGAGCCGACTACGCACCGAACCGGACAAGGTAGCGACAGAACTGGAGGCGGCCCACAAAGCGGTCGCACGAGGCCCGCGCCCGGAGGTGGTGATGCCCTGAAGGGCCCCTTCGGGGCGTTGAACGCCCTGAAGGGGCCCTTCAGGGCTTTTCAACCAACCCGGTGAACGTTCGCCATGCGCCTGGGGGGACGCGGAGCGTCGGCCCAGGATTCTTCGAGTCCCGCACAGCGGCCTCCACCTGCGCAAACGCGACCTCTACGCAGTCTCCGCTGAACTCACTACTGAAGCTGCTCTTGCGCCACCCCACCTCGACACAGTTGCCCTGCGAATCGCTACTGAAGCTGCTCTTTCGCCACGTGATCGCCGGCATCGCGAGAGCCCTCCGGGTTGTCGAACTCGCTTGCCATGGCGGCAAGCATCTCCCGGGATTCTCCCCTACTCAGCGCGACACCGGCGATCGCCGCCACCTGCTCGCGATAGGCCTCGACGTAGGCCCGTTCCTCCATGAAGAGGCTGATCGGGCCATGGCCGAGGTGGAGCAGCGGCGGCGCGTCCTCGAAGTGGAACAACACGAACTCACTGCCGAGCGCCCCTCTGGCACCAGCCGCGAGCGGGACGATCCGGATGCTGATCCACGGATGCTCAGCCAGCAGAACCAGCTTGAGCATCTGCTCGTTCATCAGCCGGCTGTCCCCCATCGGGAACCGCAGCGCCTGCTCGTGGATGAAGAAACCGAACTGGCGTCGCCTCAGGACCTCCTGGCGATCCATACGGGCATCGATCCGGTACTTCGCATCCTTCGGCTGCAAACTCTCCCGGCCGATCAGTGCCCTGACGTAGCGCTCGGTCTGAAGCAGGCCAGGCACGACCAGCGGGTCGTAGCTGAGCGAGGACGTCGCCGTGGTCTCGTGGAAGACCAGCGTGCTCAGCCGCTTGGAGAGCCAGAACCCTGGTATCTCCGCCTCGCGGCAGCGCTCCACGAGGTCGTCCATCTCGGCTGGTGTGGCGCGGCAGTAGGCGGCGAACCGGACCACGTCGATCTCCGTGATGCCACGCAAGCCGAACTCGATGCGGGACACCTTGCTGTTGGACCAGCCGACGACCTCCGCGAAGTCGACGCCGGACAACCCTGTGCTCACGCGCAGTTTTCGCAGCTCGGCACCAAGCTCGCGGGCACGCGCCGTGCTCTCCCGATCACTCATGGGAAGAGTCAAGCGCGTGCCCGCGACAAACTCGATATCCGCCGCGCAACGCCACCCCATCGGGCCAGACGTTGCCAGCGCGGCAAAAGTTACGGCCCGAGACGCTCGGTCTTCCAGCCGTCGCGGCCGAGCTTGAACTGCAGGCGGTCGTGCATGCGGTCACGCCGGCCCTGCCAGAACTCGACGACGTCCGGCCGGATCCGCCAGCCACCCCAGTGCGGCGGTACGGGGACCTCGTCGGCGTCCGCGAAACGACGTTGCACGTTCGCGAGCGCCGACTCCAGCGCCGGGCGCCCGGAGACGACGATCGACTGCGGCGACGCCCACGCGCCGAGCTGCGAGCCGCGGGGGCGGCTGTCCCAGTACGTCTTGGTCTCGGCGTGGCTGACCTTCTCGACCGTGCCGCGCACGGTGGCCTGGCGGTGCAGCGTGTACCAGGGGAAGGTCGCGGAGGCGAACCGCGTGGCCATCAGGTCGTGGCTCTTCGCGGACGTGTAGTTGGTGAAGAAGACGACGCCGCGCGCGTCGAGGCCCTTCATGAGGACCGTGCGTGAGGTGGGCATGCCCTCGGCGTTCGCGGTGGCCAGGACCATCGCGTTGGGCTCGGGCAGCGTCGCCCGGATGGCCTCGTCCAGCCACGACTGCAGCTGTTCATGCCAGGTGCCGGCGAGCTCGGCCTCGCTCAGCGTGCCCTCTTCGTAAGACACCCGCATCGTCGGTAGTACGACGGCGATGTTTGACGTGGCAATCTCGGCGTCAGCCATCCTTGAGCTCCTCGACGCGTAGGGGTCACCTCACGTTCCGAAGGTACGGGTAAACCACGGCCACGGAAACCGCGTGCCGGGTGACGACGCACACTTGAATCGATCTGGAAACACCCTGTTGCCACAGTGTCGCCGCGAGCTAGGCCGGACGGGTGATCGAGGCCAGGAACATCTCGCGGATCTCGGTCGCGACCTCGGCGACCGGCAGGGGCGGTTCGTGGGCCTGCCACTCGCGGAGAATGCCGGTGACGGCGCCGACGAGCGCGATCGCGGTGAGGTGGTAGCTGCGCTCCGGAGCCAGCCCGGCGGCCACCACCCGGTGACATTCGGCCTCGATGAAGTCGGTGTAGCGCTTGAACCAGTCCTGGTGCTGCAACTCCATCGCCTGGCTGATGCCGGGCGCCTCGACGTAGTTCAGGCGCGGATATCGCGGGTCGGATGTGACAGCCGCGACGAAAGCGTCAACCAATGTGGTGATTCTGGTGAGCGCGTCCGCGTCGGCGACCGAGTCGAGCACCGGAAGCATGCGCTTCATCGCGACCGTGTTGATATGCGCGTGCAGTTCGAGTAGCAGCGCTTCCTTGCTCGCGAACTTCTCGTAGAAATTCCTGGTGGAAACACCCGCTCTCGCGCAGAGATCGGCGATCTTGGTCTTGTGATAACCGCGACTGGTGAACTCGTCGAGCGCCGCTTCGAGGAGCCGTTCCCGTCGCTCCGCACGACGCTGCTCGGTGTCCACTCCGCGGTACATCCGGCTGTGCGCGCCTGCGCCCTGCGCCATCGAACATCTCCTCGGCCCATGTCGGAACAGGTCCAAAACTTACGGAAATTGCAATTACCAGTCTGATGGTATCCAGTCGACGGCCATCCGCACGCGGAATCTCCCGCGCACACACGCCGCCCAGTACATCCGACGTTCCGTTTTACACCCAACGGGTTCCGCCGCCACCACGGGTGCCTACCGACGAGTCAACAAGGCGCCAAATATTTACCCATGCCACCCGATTCCGTGACGACGTGCCCCCAACGAGTGAGACGCTCATAAGTCGGGTGACCAGGCGTGATGGCCTAGTATGAGCACCATGACCGTGCTGCCGTGGCCCGATCACCTCCTGACCTTGGAGGAGTGGGACGCCTTACCGGAGGACACCTCTCGGCATTTCGAACTGGCTGAAGGAGTTCTCGTCGTGGCCCCTCGGCCCGCACCGCACCACCAGACCGCCGTCGGCAGCCTGATGTCCGACCTCAACAGGCAGCTGCCGCAGACGCTGGCCGCCACTCAGGACATCGAGGTTGTCATCGAGTCCACCTACCCGGCGACCGTTCGGGCGCCTGACGTGGTGGTCATCAGCAGGAGCCTGTACCGCCGCAACCCGCCCCGCGTCGATGCGAGCGAGGTGCTGCTCGCGGTGGAGATCGTGTCGCCGGGGAGCCGCAACACAGACCGAGTCAGCAAGCCGGTCGAGTACGCAAGGGCAGGGATCCCCCACTATTGGGTGATCGACCTGACGACCCCGGCAACGCTCGTCACCTACACCCTCGTCGAGGGCGGCTACCAGCTGCTGACGAAGGCGACAGGTCCGATCACACTCTCCGAGCCGGCGACCCTCGCGGTGGACGTCAGCAAAGTGACCGACCCAAACTACCCATGGCGCGACGACTGACATCATCGTCACCTGCACCGATCCAGGGACCGGTCCCGAGCAGAGCTTGATCTACTCCCGGTCATGACACGCGTTGCCGATCGGGTACTGGTCTTCTACATGGGCGACGAGCCGGAGAAGGACGAGCTCGTCCGGATCATCCAGGCTGTCGGGCGGCAGGTCGGGACCGCGCTGACCGGCACGCGGGTCACCACCTACGAGGTCGCCGACCCGACGCGGCTGCTCGCCGCTGCGATGGTGCTCAAGCTTGAGAACGAGGGCGCGTTTCCGCCGGACGCCATGCGGCGCATGGAGACCTACCGGGTCGACGCCCAGTTGGTCGCGATCGTCTGGGCGGCCGAGGTCAACGCGTGGGCGCGGCGTGTCATGCCCGTGCACCTGGCGCGCGCCGAGGCGACCGGGCTCGGGATCACGCGCCGGCCGGGGTGGGCGGCGCTGTCGTCCGAGACCGTCGTCGAGTTCGTCACGAGCGCGGGAGACCGGGCCGGCCAGCGGTTCGCGGACGTGCACGTCGCGGTGAGTCTGGTATCCGAGACGCGCCCGCGGCGGATCCGGCGCGGCATGCCCGGCGGGTATCTCGAGTGGGTGGACGGGGTGTTCCGTGCCGCGGGCGCGCCGCTCGGCGAGATCGACGTCGCGCACTGGCTGCTGTGCCGCGACGGTCGGGATCGTCAGACCGTGCATCTCGCGTACTTCGCGACGGACCGGTCGGAGATGTTGTTGCTGCCGTGGGAGCTACTGTCCCGCGCCGAGAAGCGCGGCGGGAACAAGCTGGCGTAGAGCGGTGACGGCGTCGTCGGCCAGCGCGGTCGTCAGGGTGCCGCCGGCGGCCAGTGTCGTGCGGGTCCACCACTCGCCGCTCGCCGAGTCTCGGGTGTCGCTTGTGGACAGTTCGGTGGCAAGAACTCGTTTGCCCATCAGTATTTCCTGGGTCACCTGGAGCGTCTGTCGCAGAACCGGGCGTCGCGCGCGCGTGACGTGCAGGGTGGTGGTCAGCTCGCCGGGGCGTTCGCCGGCGCGGCCGAGCACCAGCGTTTCCCTGGTCCGCAGGTGTGCCCCGTTGCCAAGGCTCACGGTGAGCAGCGACTCGTGCCGCGCCCGTTCGGTGATCACCGTTGGCTCCGGCAGGTACTCGACTGCCGCGCCCTCTCCCAGTTCGATGTGGACGGTCGAGCGACTGCGTTCCCCGTGCACCCCAGGCAATGCGACGGACGCCGCGATGCCGGTGAGCGTGAGCGTCGCGCCCGGCCCGACCAGGACGGCGAGCGTCAGCTCGTCGCCGCCAAGCGGGCTGGCCGCCGAGTTTACGAGGTGCACCAACGGTTTCCCGCGCGCGGGGATCAGCGTCAGCGGTGCCGCCGACCGCAGCGTTCTGACGACACTGCGGCCCGCGGCGTCAAGTTCGACCGTCAGCCGTGCTTCTGCTTTCACACCAACTGTTTCCGAACCCAGTCGGAGACCTCCGGCGCGTCCGGAGTGTCCACAAGAGACTGTTGGATGACGGGCAGCCCGTTGCGGATCCGGTGCGCGTCACCGGACATGACGGCCAGGTCGGCGCCGACGAACGGGGCGAGGTCGGTCTTGTTGATCACGAGCAGGTCGGCGGTGGTGACGCCGGGCCCGCCTTTGCGCGGCACCTTGTCCCCGCCGGCGACGTCGACCACGAACACCTGCCGGTCGACGAGCCCGCGACTGAACACGGCGGTGAGGTTGTCGCCGCCGCTCTCGATGATCACCAGTCGCAGCGCGGGAACCCGTTCGGTCAGGCGGTCCACGGCGTCGAGGTTGGCGGTGATGTCGTCGCGGATCGCCGTGTGCGGACAGCAGCCGGTCTGCACGGCCTCGATGCGGGTCGGGTCGAGGACACCGGCTTTGCGCAGGAAGTCCGCGTCCTCGGTGGTGTAGATGTCGTTGGTGACGACGGCCAGCTCGACCTCCGCGCCGAGCGACCGACACAATGCGGCGACGAGTGCCGTCTTGCCACTGCCGACGGGCCCGCCGATCCCGATCCGGACCGGCCGCCCGTCGACCGGCGGCGCCGCGTGCGGATCGGGCTCGGCAGCGGTGGGATCAAAGTTGATGGGGTGGACGTGGTCGTGGTCAGCTGGCAAAGAGACGCACCTCTTCTCGGTGGTGGCGATCATGTTCCTCGGCAAGGAGATCGAGGCCCGGGGCGCCGGGGGCGGGTAGCTCGGCCGGGTTGCGATCGGCCGTCGCGGCGGCCGCGGCGGCCACCTGCTGTATCGCGGGCGCCAACGCCCACACGATGGCGTTGACCCGCAGCGGATCCAGGCCAAGTAGCCGGACGCTCGCGCTGGCCGGCCCGGAGACGGCGAGGTAGGCGGCAGCGAGCGCGGCGGCCTCGACCTCCGCGACGAGCACCCCGAGCACGATGGCGTGCTGCGGCTGCGGGGTGGCGGCGAGCAACGCCGCGAACGCGCTGGTTCCGCACGACTCGGCACCGCCGAGCTGGCTGCCCACGGTGTCGCTGACCTGGGCTTTCGCGTCGAACCGGGCCGTCGCCGGTGCGGCGGCTTGGCCTCCGGCCCCCGTTTTCCAGCCTACCTGCGACCCCCGACAATCTTGGGCGGCCGCGAGGCGGTTATCCACAGACGGCCGGCCACCCGGCCTACCAACGACTCCGCCGACCGGCCCGCCGACAGTGCCGTTCGACTGCCCGCTGGCCTGGGCTTTCGCGTCGAACCCGGTCGCCGCCGGTGCGGCGGCTTGGCCTCCGGCCCCCGTTTTCCAGCCTACCGGCGACCCCCGACAGTTTTCGGGGGTCGCGGTCGAGTTGTCCACAGCCATTATTGCTCTGCCGGCGCGGGTGGTGGCTCTGCCTTGGGCTCGGGACGCCGCTCGTTGGGCGGCTGACGGGGTGCGGGCGTCCAGTTCGGCGTCCAGTTCCGCCCACACGTTCGCGCCTTGCCGGGCCGCGTGCGCGGACGCCGCCGCGAAGGTCGCCGACAACAGACCTGCCGTGTGGAGGCGCACGTGGAGGAACCTGGGCAGGTCGGCCTCCGTGCGGATCAGGCCCCTCGCCGCCGCCTCCTCCAACCCGCCCGAGTGCACGTGGCCACCCCCGGGGAACCGGGAGTCCGCCAGCATCAGCGCGAAGGCGTGCATCAGAACAGGAAATACCGCTGCGCCATCGGCAGCTCCTCGACGGGCGCCGGCTCTATCAGCTCGCCGTCCACATGTACCGCGAAGGTGTCGGGATCGACGGTCACTCTGGGCAAGGCGGAGTTCTCGATCATGTCTGCCTTTGTCACTCGTCGGGTGTCGGACAGCGCCGCGCGTGGTGTCGCTGTGTCAAGGTCGAGGTCCATCGCCGACGGGGCCACGAAGTGCAGGCTCGACGCCGCCGCCACCCGCGGGGCGGCGCCGTACATCGGGCGCGCGAGCACCGGTTGTGGCGTCGGGATGGACGCGTTCGCGTCGCCCATGGCGGCCGACGCTATGAAGCCGCCCTTCAGCACCAGCGCCGGCTTGACGCCGAAGAACTTCGGTTCCCACAGCACGAGGTCCGCCAGCTTGCCTACCTCGACGGAACCTATCTCGTGCGCCATGCCGTGCGCGATCGCCGGGTTGATCGTGTACTTCGCGACGTACCGCCGCGCCCGCAGGTTGTCCGCCGCGCCGTCGCCGGGCAGGGCACCGCGCCTGCGTTTCATCACGTGCGCCGTCTGCCACGTCCGGATGATCACCTCGCCGATGCGGCCCATCGCCTGCGAGTCCGAGCCGATCATCGAGATGGCGCCCAGGTCGTGCAACACATCTTCCGCCGCGATGGTCGTCGGCCGAATCCTGCTCTCCGCGAAGGCCAGGTCCTCCGGCACCGATGGGTTCAGGTGGTGGCACACCATCAGCATGTCCAGGTGCTCGTCGATGGTGTTGACCGTGTGCGGCCGGGTCGGGTTGGTCGACGACGGCAGGATGTTCGGCAGCCCGACGACCGTGATGATGTCCGGCGCGTGGCCGCCGCCGGCGCCCTCGGTGTGGTACGCGTTGATGGACCGGCCGGCGATGGCGTCCACTGTGGACTCCACGAAACCCGCCTCGTTCAACGTGTCCGTGTGGATCGCCACCTGAACACCGGTCTCGTCGGCCACCCGCAGGCAGGCGTCGATCGCCGACGGCGTGGTGCCCCAGTCCTCGTGCAGCTTGAAACCGCCGGCGCCGGCGGCGACCTGTTCCCGCAGCCCAGCAAGAGAAACCGTGTTTCCCTTGCCCAGCAACAGAATGTTCATCGGCTGGCCGTCCATGGCCTGCAGCATCCTGGCCAGGTTCCACGCGCCAGACGTAACGGTCGTGGCCTTGCTGCTGTCGGCGGGACCGATGCCGCCACCGATCAACGTGGTCACGCCGGACGCCAGCGCCGTGTCCGTCAACTGTGGACAGATGAAGTGGACGTGACAGTCGACGCCACCGGCGGTCAGGATCTTTCCGTTGCCACCGATGACCTCCGTCGACGGACCGATCACGAGCGTCGGGTCGACACCGTCCATCGTGTCCGGGTTGCCCGCCTTGCCGATGCCGACGATGCGGCCGTCCCGCACGCCGACGTCCGCCTTGACGACACCCCAGTGGTCCAGCACGACTACCCCGGTGATCACCAGGTCCGGCGCGCCGTCCGCCCGTGTGGCGAGCGACTGACCCATCGACTCGCGGATCACCTTGCCACCGCCGAAGATCACCTCGTCGCCGGAGCCGGACGGCCCCATGGCACGGTCTTCGGTCACCTCGATCAGCAGATCCGTGTCCGCCAACCGAATCCGGTCGCCGACCGTCGGCCCGAGCAACGACGCATAACGCGCCCGATCAACGTTACTCACGACGCCCCCTCGCAAGCTCCGTCACGCCGCTCACGGTCGCCCTGTGACATCGGTTCGCTCGCAAGCTCGCTCACGACGCCCCCTCGCAAGCTCGGTCACGCCGCTCACGGTCGCCCTGTGACATTGGTTCGCTCGCAAGCTCGCTCACAGCTCCCCCGCGAACTCGGGCCGCAGCCCCGGAACCACGCGCCGGCCCGCGATCGGCACAAGCGACACCTCGCGTTCCACCCCCGGCTCGAACCGCACCGACGTGCCGGCCGGCACGTCGAGCCGGTGCCCCCACGCGGCGTCCCGGTCGAACTCGAGGCCAGGGTTGACCGCGGCGAAGTGATAGTGCGAACCGACCTGCACCGGCCGGTCCCCGAGGTTGCGCACGACCAGCACGACGCGCGGCCGGCCGGGGTTCAGCTCGACCGGCTCGGCCGCCGGCAGGATCTCGCCAGGGATCACGGGGTCCACCTCAGACGATCGGACTGTGCACGGTCACCAGCTTGGTGCCGTCCGGGAACGTGGCCTCGACCTGCACGGAGTCGATCATCTCCGGCACCCCGGCCATCACCTGCTCGCGCGCGAGCACCTCGCGGCCGGTCGACATCAGCTCGGCCACCGACCGCCCGTCCCGCGCGCCCTCGACGACGTGTTCGGTGATCAGCGCGATCGCCTCCGGGTAGTTGAGCAGCACCCCGCGGGCCAGTCTGCGCCGTGCGACGTCGGCCGCGACGTGGACCAGTAGCTTGTCGCGTTCCTGTGGAGTCAGGTGCATGGAAGAGGTCTACCACCGTCGACGGCCATGTTCCGCGCTGGAAACGCACGTGTTACGCGGTGGAGACAGCCCCGAACTGAATCGATCTCCTTAATCGTGACCGAAACCACCGGTCCGGACAATTGCCACGGAGGTGGAAATAGGAGGAGGGTGATTGGGACCGCGCGGTGCAGGGGAGCAGTGTGCGCCATGCCGTGACACCGCGCGTGACGTCGGGGACTTTGCGGAGAGGCTGGTAAAAGATGCACAGCGCGGTGCGGCAGATCAACAAGAAGCCCGTGGTGGTGGAGCCGGACGACGGCTTCCGGCCGGGACTGGAAGGCGTCGTCGCCTTCCGCACCGAAATCGCCGAACCCGATCGAGACGGCGGCGCGCTGCGTTACCGCGGGGTGAACATTGAGGACCTCGTGGGCAAAGTCACGTTCGGCGACGTGTGGGCACTCCTCGTCGACGGCCGGTTCGGCAAGGGCCTGCCGCCGGCCGAACCGTTCCCTATCCCCGTGCACACCGGCGACGTGCGGGTCGACGTCCAGGCGGCGCTCGCGATGCTCGCGCCCATCTGGGACTACAAGCCACTGCTGGACATCGCCGACGCGGAGGCCCGCGAACAGCTTGCCCGCGGCTCGGTCATGGCACTGTCCTATGTCGCCCAGTCGGCGCGCGGCATCGGGCGGCCCGCGGTGTCGCAGGCCCGCATCGACGAGTGCTCGACGATCACCGAGCGGTTCATGACCCGCTGGCGCGGCGAGCCGGACCCGGCGCACGTGCGTGCCGTCGACGCCTACTGGGTGTCGGCCGCCGAGCACGGGCTCAACGCCTCCACGTTCACCGCGCGCGTGATCGCGTCGACCGGCGCGGACGTCGCGGCGGCCATGTCCGGCGCGATCGGCGCCATGTCCGGCCCGCTGCACGGCGGCGCGCCCGCGCGGGTGCTGCCGATGATCGAGGAGGTCGAGAACGTCGGCGACGCCCGCAAGGTGGCCGCGAACATCCTCGACCGAGGCGACCGGCTGATGGGCTTCGGGCACCGCGTGTACCGCGCGGAGGACCCTCGTGCCCGAGTACTGCGGCGGACCTGCCAGGAGCTGGGCGCCGCCCGGTACGAGGTGGCCGCCGAGCTGGAGCAGGCCGCGCTCGCCGAGCTGCGTGAGCGCCGCCCGGACCGCGCCATCGAGACGAACGTCGAGTTCTGGGCCGCCGTCATCCTGGACTTCGCGAAGGTCCCGCCGCACATGATGCCGTCGATGTTCACCTGCGCGCGGACCGCGGGCTGGTGCGCGCACATCCTGGAGCAGAAGCGGACCGGGCGCCTGGTGCGGCCGTCGGCCAGGTACGTGGGGCCCGAGCCGCGCGGCCCGCAGGACGTCGAGGGCTGGGAAACCGTCAAGGCGTACTGACGTAGTGCCCTGAAAGGCGCGTTGGGGGCATTCAGCGCCCTGAACGCGCCTTTCACGGCATTCCGGCTGACGGGGTGTCAACCGTTCGGCTGACACCGGGATCAGTCGCGCGGGCGTCCCTGGACCGGGTCCCGCCGGGACACGATTCCTCCATGAGCGCCATACAGGTTCGAGGACTGCGCAAGTCCTACCGGGGCAACACCGCCGTTGACGGTGTCGACCTGGACATTCGGCAGGGTGAGGTGTTCGCCCTGCTCGGTCCCAACGGGGCCGGCAAGACCACGACCGTCGAGATCCTCGAGGGGCACCGCCGCCGCGACGCCGGCGAGGTGTCCGTGCTCGGCGTGGACCCCGCCTCGGCCGGGCGCGCGTGGCGGGCCCGCATCGGGATCGTGCTGCAGTCCGCCAACGACGCGGCCGAGCTGACCGTGCGTGAGAGCGTGCGGCACTACGCCGGGTACTACCCAACGCCCGTCGACGTCGACGAGGTGATCGAGCAGGTCGGCCTCACGGAGAAGGCCGGCGCCCGCGTGAAGGGCCTCTCTGGCGGACAACGCCGGCGGCTCGACGTCGCGCTCGGCGTGATCGGGCGCCCGGAGCTGGTGTTCCTCGACGAGCCGACCACGGGCTTCGACCCGGAGGCGCGCCGGCAGTTCTGGGAGCTGATCCGACGGCTCGCCGCGACCGGCACGACAGTGCTCCTGACCACCCACTACCTGGACGAGGCCGAGGCGTTGGCCGACCGAGTCGCGGTGATCGCGGGCGGGCGGATCGTCGCAACGGGGACCCCGGCGACGCTGGGCGGCCGTTCCGGCGCCAAGGCCACTGTGCGCTGGATGGGACCGGACGGGCCACAGGCACAGCTGACCGACACCCCGACCGCGCTGGTGCACGAGCTGTCCCGCGACGGCCGGGAGCTGCCGGAGCTGACGATCACGCGGCCGAGCCTGGAAGACACCTACCTGGAACTGATCGGAGAAACCCGATGACTACGACCGTCGCACTCCCCTCCACCTTCGGCGTGGGGCTGTCCCGCGGCGGGATCGAGCTGAAGCAGTTCTTCCGCCAGAAGGAACAGGTGATCTTCACCTTCACGTTCCCGGCGTTCATCCTCATCCTGCTCGGGTCGATCTTCACCCAGACCTACCCGAACGGCGTGACCGCGAGCGAGGTGTTCACGGCCAGCATGATCGGGGCCGGCATCGTGGCGACGTCGTTCCTCAACCTCGGCATCGGCGTCGCGCTGGACCGGGAGGACGGGACGCTCAAGCGGTTACGCGGCACGCCGATCAGCGCGCCCGCGTACTTCATCGGCAAGATGTGTCTTGTCGCGGTGGCGAGCCTCGCCGAGGTGGTCCTGCTGCTGGTGGTCGGCATGTTGATGTTCGACGTCTCGCTGCCGACCGAGGCGGCGCGCTGGTTCACGTTCGCCTGGGTGTTCGTGCTCAGCATCATCACGTGCTCGCTGCTGGGCATCGCGGTCAGCGCGCTCGCGAAGTCGGCACAGAGCGCGGCCGCGACCACCAACGTGCCCTACATCGCGCTGCAGTTCATGTCCGGCGTCTACATCACTATCGACGCGCTGCCCGACTGGATGCTGACGATCGGCTCGTTCTTCCCGATCAAGTGGGCGGCGCAGGGCTTCCGCTCGGTGTTCCTACCGGACAGCATGATGGCGCAGGAGGCGGCAGGATCATGGGAGCTCGGGAAGACGGCGCTGGTGCTGGGCGCGTGGTGCGTGATCGGAGTGGTGCTGTGCATGCTGACGTTCCGGTGGACGAACAAACGCGCGGGCTGACGACCCACGCCTGGCGGCGCTGGTTCTGGCTGTGGGAGATCTACTTCGCGGTCGGCTACGCGACGATCGTCCTGCTGATGCTCAACCAGTCAGGTCGGTGCGATCACCGCGCTCTCGCTGATGGCCGTCTGGTACGTCGCCTACGGCCGGGCGGTCATCGTCACCGAGAAGCGGTACTCGTCGTCGTGGCGCGGGCGGATCTTCATGGTCGGCGTCGTCGTCCTGCTCATGGTGGGCGTGTGGTTCGAGGCCGGCGCGTCGTTCGCGTTGTTCGCCGTGTGCCCGTTGGCGTTCATGACGCTGGAGCTGCGCGAGGCGATCATCGTGATCATCCCGGCGAACCTGATGCCGGTGCTCGCCTCGCTGCTCGAGGACGGGCCCGGCGCGATGCTCGGCCAGTTCCTCCCCGGCTCGCTGCTGACGATCACGTTCGCCGTGCTGCTCGGCACCTGGATCCACCGGATCGTGGCGCAGAGCGAGGAGCGGGCGGAACTGATCACGGAGCTGGAGGCCAGCCGCGAGGAGATCAGCAGGCTGTCGCGCGAGACCGGGGTCGCGGCCGAGCGGGCCCGGCTCGCCGCCGAGATCCACGACACGCTCGCGCAGGGGTTCACCAGCCTGGTGACGCTCGTGCAGGCCGCCGAGTCGGAGCTGGACCGGGACACCGACAAGGCCCGCCGGCACCTGACGCTCGCGGCCCGTACGGCGCGGGAGAACCTGACCGAGGCGCGGGCGCTGGTGGCCGGGCTGATGCCCTCCGCGCTCGGCACCGGGTCGCTGGACCAGGCGATCCGCCGCCAGCTCGAACGGTTCGCGGAGGAGACGCCGACGACCGTGACGTACACGGCCGACGAGGACAGCGTCGAGCTGCCGACCGTCGTCGAGGTGGTGCTGCTGCGCGCGGTGCAGGAGTCGCTCACCAACGTGCGCAAGCACTCCGGCGCGACGGCGGTGACGATCTCCTTGCGGGTCAACGACACCTGCGCAGGTCTGACGGTCACCGACAACGGCGCGGGCTTCGACCCGCACGTCGCCGCCGACGGTTTCGGCTTGCGCGGCATGCGAAGCAGGGCCGCGCAGATCGGCGGCCGGTTGACTGTCCACAGTGGAACGGATGGCACTACCGTGGAGTTGGAGGTACCCCGTTGATCAGGGTCATGTTGGTCGACGACCATCCCGTGGTCCGGGAGGGGCTGCGGGGGATGCTCGAGGCCGAGCCGGACCTGACCGTTGTCGGGGAGGCGGGGTCTGGCGAGGAGGCGGTCGCGCAGGCTCGGGTCGTCGAGGCCGACGTGATCCTCATGGACCTGCGGATGCGCGACCTCGACGGGGTCGGCGCCACCGAACGGATCCTGGCGGAGTCGTCGCGGGCGCGGGTGGTCGTGCTGACCACGTACGAGACGGACGCGGACATCCTGCGTGCGGTCGAGGCCGGCGCGTCGGGTTACCTGCTGAAGGACGCGTCGCGGGCGGATCTCGCGGGCGCGATCCGGGCGGCGGCGCGCGGCGAGACCGTGCTGGCGCCGTCGGTGGCCGGGCGGCTCGTCAACCAGGTGCGCAGGCCGACGACGCAGACGCTGTCCGGACGTGAGGTGGAGGTACTCGCGCTCGTCGCGAAAGGTCTGACCAATGCGGACATCGGGCGTGCGTTGCACATCTCCGAGGCGACCGTCAAAACGCACCTCCTGCGCACATTCGGCAAACTCGGAGTATCCGACCGAACGGCGGCCGTGACCACCGCCATGTCACTGGGACTGCTGCGCTGACCTGCCGTTACCACCGCGCGCGGGGTGCGGCGGTAACGGCAGTTAGTTAGCAGCGGCAATTGGTAACGCTTCTGGGTGGCAGCGTTCAGCGAGAACAATTGGTAAGAATGCGGCCATGCTGCAAACCACCGAGTTCGCCCTGCTCCGCCGAGTCGCCGCCGAGCAGGCGGAGAATCGCGCGCCGTCGCTCGTGGCCGCGGTGGTGCGCGGCGCCGACGTGTTGTGGGCCGGTGGCCGAGGCCTTGTCGACGGGGCGGCGCCGACCGTCGACACGCAGTACCGCATCGGGTCGATCACCAAGACGTTCATCGCCGTGCTGGTGCTCCGCCTCCGCGACGAAGGCCTGCTGGACCTGAACGACTCACTCGACAAGCACGTGGCCGGCACGTCGTTCGGCCATCTCACCATCGCGCAGCTGCTGTCGCACACGGGCGGGCTGACGTCGGAGTCGCCGGGGTCGTGGTGGGAGCGCAGCGTCGGCGGCGACTGGCCCGCGCTGCTCGACCACCTCGACGAGGACGTGGTGAAGCACCGCGCCGGCGAGCGGTTCCACTACTCGAACCTCGGCTACGGCGTGCTGGGGCAGCTCGTGGCCGAGCTGCGCGGCACGAGCTGGTTGGACGCGCTGGCGACCGAGGTGCTCGCGCCGCTGGAGATGAGCCGCACGACGCCGATGCCGGCGTCGCCGCACGCGCTGGGCTGGGCCGTGCACCCGTACGCGGACGTGTTGTTGCCGGAGCCGACGCCGGACGCGGGCGCGATGGCGCCGGCCGGTCAGCTGTGGTCGACGGTGACCGACCTCGCCAGGTGGCTGCGGTTCATCGCGGGCGACTCCGGGACGGTGCTGCACCCGGACACGATCGAGGAGATGCGCGCGCCGCAGACCGTCGAGGACGGTCCCGTGTGGACGTCCGGGTACGGCCTCGGCTTCCAGACGTGGCGTGACGGTGGCCGCAGGCTCGCCGGTCACGGCGGTTCGATGCCCGGGTTCCTGGCGAGCGTCGTCGTCGACCCGGCGACCACGACCGGCGCGCTGACGATGGCGAACAGCACCGCGGGCGTCGGCGTCTCGTCACTGTCCATGGACATGCTCAAGATGCTGGACGACTACGAGCCGGCGCTGCCGGGCGAGTGGCGGCCGCTCACCGACGTCGACCCCGCGCTGCTCGCGTTGACCGGACAGTGGTTCTGGGGCCCGATGCCGTTCGTGCTGCGGCTGCTGCCCAGCGGCTGGGTGGACGTGCGCCCAGCCTCCGGCGCCGGCCGGGGATCGCGCTTCCGCCCGACCGGGTCGCTGGAGAAGTGGGTCGGCCTCGACGGGTACTACGCGGGCGAGACCCTGACGCTGCACCGGCACGCCGACGGGTCGGCGCGACATCTCGACCTGGCGACGTTCATCTTCACGCGCACCCCGTACGACCCGACGGCCCCGATCCCCGGCGGCGTCGACGAGCGCGGCTGGCGCCCCGGCGAGTAACACTCACAGCTCGACGAGCGTGCAGTCCCGCAGCTCCCGGACCAACTGCGCGGCCCGCACCCAGTGGATGTCCGGGTCGTCGAAGGTCACGATGGCATCGCCGGCCGGTGCCGGGTACGGCTGCCCCGGCCGATAGCGGACCCCGTAGACGCCCTGGACCGCCGAGTCGCCGACCCGGACCGCGACGTGGCCCGTCCGCAGCGCCGGGCAGGCGCGGACGGACAGCCTTGCGCAGCGCAGGCAGACCGGCGGTTCGGTGGCCGCCATGCGTTCTGGCCAGTCCGACCAGTCCGCGCGATGGTCGCGCAGCAGCCACAGCACGCCGAGCGCGTCCCGGTCGGGCGGGCCGGCGCACACCTGGCAGCGCAGCCGCCGCATGGCGCGTCGCTGCCGCAACGGATGGACCTTGCCGAACTCCGGCCGCCCGTGACCCGGCCGGGAAGGCGTCCTTGGCCAGAGGATGCCGTGGCGGTCCCGGTCGCCAAGAGTCTCGTCGGCGTAACCGATGCCGAAGTTCGGGTGTGCCGCCACTTGTGCGGGGAGTGTCCGCTCGGTGCTCCACGCGGTGACATAGGGCACGATCGTCATCATGGCTCCCTCGTCAGGAGAGCCACGCACACACCGAGCGCTCCCAGGTTGCGGTGTGGCCATACTTGTCACGCTGCCGTCCTTGTTCCTTCATGCGATGCTGTTGTCCGCTGGTATTGACGGAACGTAATCCGTTGACCGCAGTGACAGAAAGGTGGAGAAGGAATGGGCGGCAGGCACCGGCCGGGCTCACCACGCGACCGGTCGATAGGCGCGGAGCTGCGCGCGATCCGGGAGGCGTCCGGCAAGAGCCTCCACGAGGTCGCCGGGGCGATCCAGTGGAACGTGTCCACGCTGTCCCGGCTGGAACGCGGCCTCCGGCACATCTCCCCGGAGGCGGTGATGGGCCTAGCGGTCGTCTACGAGCTACCGGCCGCACGCCGCGACGAGTTGGTCGCGTGGGCCAGCAAACCGGTCGCGCTGGGCTGGTGGGACCGCCCGCCCGCCGGCGTCCCCAGCGATCTCGGCGCACTGGCCTCCTACGAGCACGACGCCGCCCGGATGACCGACTGGAGCCCTGGCATCATCCCCGGCCTTTTGCAGACCCCGGACTACGCGACAGCAGTGATGCGCGACTGGGGCGTGCCGGAAACCAGCGTGAACTCACGTCTCGGCGCCCGGCTCCAACGTCAGGAGTTGCTGAAGCGACGCGACATGGATTACCTGGCACTCATCGGATCCGCCGCACTGACCAACCATCTCGGTTCATCGGCCGTATTCGAAGGGCAGCTCCGCCATCTACTGCAACTGTCCAAACGAGACGGTGTGACTGTCAGACTCGTCAATACGCCGACGTCGTTCACTGTGTGCGGCTGGTACTTGATGGACTACGAGAAGGCTGGCTCGGTGGTGGTACTGGAGCATCTGGGCTCGTCCACGTTTCTGTTCGACGAGGAGACCGACCCGTACACCGTCGAACAGAAACGCCTCCGAGATCGCGCTCTGTCAGTGCGGGCAACGCAAGCTAGGATCGAGGAGATGATCGATCGAAGCGTCGTCGGGAGCTGACATGCACCAGGAACCCTTGCGGTTCAAGAAGTCCACCCGCTCCGGCGGGCAGTCGAACTGCGTCGAGGTCGCCCACACGCTTAACGATCTACGGGACAGTAAGAATCCCACCGGCCCCGTCCTGCACGGCGTGAACGTCGCCGCATTGCTCGTCGCGCTCCGCGCTCAGCCGACCGGGTGAACTAGCTCAGAATTCCCCTTATACATAAACCCCTCCGCGTATTCTCTGTGACGGCTCGACTACGCAGAGGGGGCTCCGCGGTGCCCGAGCAGACTCCAGGTCAGGACAGTGGCGCGTCCGTTTACCTGCCCTACGGCGCCAGCGGAGGCGGGGGCGAAGGCGGCGACTACGTCTTCACCGACCTCGACGAGCTGGGCGCGATCATCACCGACCTCGAAGCCCTGACGGAAGAGATCCGCAACGACGGCCGCGGCCTCAATCAAGCGACCGAACTCGCTACCCCGCCGGCCGAGGACAGCATGAGCACCGGGCAGGCCAGCGCCTACGTCGCCTCACTGAACAAGGCGAAGACGCACAACGACGCGATGGCCGCCTACGCCCAGAGTCAACTCGACAAGCTCAAAGCCGCACGCACGTCCTACGCGGAGACCGATGCCGGGGCCACGGCCCGATTGCAGGCTATCGACGGAGCCGATCAATGAGGGCGCATACCGCCGCCGCGGCAGCCGTAGTGGTAGCCGTCATCGGGCTGGCCGGCTGCACCACCAGCACGACCGGCACCGCCCTACCATCGGAACCGAGCGGCACCACGTCGGCGCCTGAGTCGTCCACGAACACCGCCGAGAGCGACACCTACGGAGCGCCTCGGGTGGACACCCCGCTCGACGTCGGCGACGTCCTCGCCAATCCTTGCTCGATACTCACCCAGGCTCAGCTCACCGGCTTCGGAGTGCGGCGAACAGGGGAACCGGACACCGACAGCGCGATCGCCACCTACATCGGTCCAGGCTGCATCTGGCACCAGGCCGAGGTCAACAGCAGTATCAGCGTGGACTGGCAAAGCATCAGCAAGCGCGGCCTGTCCCACACCTACCGCACCCGCGACCAGCGGGCCTACTTCGAAGAGACCACCGTGGCCGGCTACCCAGCCGTGTTGAACGGTCTGACTGACGCGCGGGACCAGGGTGAGTGCGGCCTCACGGTCGGCATCTCGGACACGCTCGTCTTCGACGCACTCGAACAGGGACGGCTCGACGCGCAGGGAGCGTGTGACCGGGCCGAGCAGATCGCGGCCGCGGTCATCCAGAACCTGGGGGGAAGCTGATGACCTTCTTCATGTCCGGTCAGGACATCTACGACAACTTCCACAACGGCACCGGGCCGGAGGGACTGTCGGCCAGCGCCGCCATCGTCAACGAACTGGCTGGGCGGTACCAGGAGCGCGCCCAGCAGGTGCAACGGTTGCGGTCGAGGATGGAGGCGGCCTGGCAGGGCCCGGCGGCCGGCGCGGCTAACCGCGGACTGGGACCGCTCGTGACCGAGCACGACGAGTCCGGACATGCGTTGCGCACCGCGCAGGATCTGACCGGGCGGCAGGCGGGATCGTTCGGCAAGGCACGCGACACCGTGGTGCCGGTGCCCCCGTCGCCGGGCGAGGTGAACCCGTTGGCGGTGCTCACCGATCCGGCCGCGACGGCGACCTACTTCCAGCAGGTCGCCGCACACAACCAGGCCGCGCAGCACAACGTCGACGTGATGAACGGCTACACCGGCGCGAGCGACTACAACACCGAGCGGCAGCCCTCCTCCTACGGTGAGCTGGCCGCCGACCACGCCGGCGTCACCATCACCTCCCCCGACACCATCGATGCCGAGGACTACCGAGTGCCCTCGGGTGGAGACAGCGACCAGAACGGTCCCCCGGCGCCGAGTTCGTCGGACAACGTCGAGTCGACCGGTGGGTCCGGTGTGGACAGTGCGACGCCGGCGCCGAGCCCGTCCGGCCAGCACGTCCAGGCGACAACCACACCCGGCTCGGTCGTGCCCGCCACCAGCACCGTGACGCCCGCGATGGCGACCGGCCGGCCGGTCTCCGGCGTACCCATGACGGGCAGCGGCGTAGGAGTTGGCGGCGGGCAGTTCGGCGGTGGTGGCGCCCAGCTTGGCGGCGGCAACCCGGGCGGGTTGCCACGCGGCGGTAACCCGGGCGCCGCGCCGCGCGGCGGCTTCCCCGGCGGCGGTCCCGTCGGTGGGCAGCCCGGCGCGGCCGGCCGTGCCACCGCGGGCCGCGGTGGCGCCGGATTCGGTGGCGTGCCCGTGGGTGGCGGCCGGGGTCGCGGCGAGGACGACACTGAGCGCAAAGCCCCTGCCTACCTCGAAGGCGGCGACCCCGAAGACCTGTTCGACACCGACCAGCTCACCGCACCTTCGGCCATCGGCGACGAGGACGAGTAGCCGTGGTGCTCCCGGCGCCGGCCACCATCGCGGCGCGGGTCCTTGCGTGGGTGCTGGCGACCGAAGGGCTGGGCGAAGCACATCTCACGGTCGCGCCGAGCGCGCTCTGGCGACCGCCCGGCGGCCCCGATCCGCTGCCCGGCCAGGTCGCCGAGCGGCTCACCGCGCTCGGTTGGCGCGACCGCGCGGGTGACCTGGAACGCGAGGTCGTCGCGACGCTCACGGTGCTGTGTCGCCCGCTGGTCGAGATGTACGGCTGGATCACCCACGACGGCGCCACCATCGGCGTGCTCGCCGCGAAGATCGGCAAGGACGCCGTGCTCGCGGTCCGCACCCCGGACGGCATGGTCGGACTGAGCAACATCCCCGCCGGCCGGCTCGCCGAACGGCTCGTCGCGCAAACACCGCACGTCGTCGCGGCCAGAGGGCGACCATTCGTCGTCTCGTCGGCCGAGGTGCGGGCGGTGAACCGATACGGCCGCACGCGCACGACGACCGGGGCCATGGTCCGCACGGCAAGTCCAGAGGCACGACAGGCCAAACGGTTGCTCGCCCAGGACACCACCGGCGGCGGCGAGCTGTGGGTCGCCGTCCGCGACGGCACCGGCCTCCGCCAGGTCATCACGCAGCCGGTCCGCTACGTCGACCTCGTGGGCGGCCGCCGCATGATCGCCGTACAAGGTGACTCCCGCGTTCGGCTCAGCCCGGCGGACCGCGGCCAGCTCGTCGCCGCGCTCACCGAGGCGCGGCGGACTCCGCGGTAGTGCAACGGTGGCTGGGACCCCGCTCGGTCCCAGCCACCGCCGCCGGCATGGACTACGCCAAAGCCTCGGTCGGGGACAGCCGCGCCGCGCGCATCGCCGGGTACGCCCCCGCGAGCGCGCCGACGACCGCCGCCACCGCCACTCCGCCCAGCAGCGCCACCGGCGGGAACACCGCCGGCCAGTCCCGACTGAGCGCGTAGCCCGCGGTCACCCCGACACCCACCAGCACACCCACGATGCCGCCGAGCAGCGAGAGCAGCACGGACTCGGCGAGGAACTGGCCGCGCACCTGCCGTCGCGACGCCCCGAGCGCCCGCCGCAGACCGATCTCGCGACGGCGTTCCAGCACCGAGATCACCATCGTGTTCGCGACGCCGACGCCGCCGACCAGCAGCGCGACCCCGCCGAGCCCGAGGAACAGCGCGTTGTACGACGTCTCCGTCAGGCGTTTCGCCGCCAGCGCGTCCGACGGCCGCGACACCTGCACCTCGTTGGCCGCCTGCGGGTTGATCGTCGGGCCCAGCACCGCGCGGACGTTCTCCACCTCGGCGTCGGTGGCCCGCACGTACACCGTCGTCGGGTGGCCGCCGAACTCCAGGTGTGCCCGCGCCGCCGACCAGCCGACCAGCACCGACCGCTCGATCTCGGGCGCCAGCGGCACCGCGTCGAGGATCCCGATGACCGTGAACCAGCGCCCGCCGAGCCACACCCGACCACCGACGTCATCGATGCCGAGGCGGGTGGCGGCGACCGAACCGAGCACCACCGTCGGGAAGTTCTCGGTCACGCCGTCGAGGAACTTGCCGAGGTGCAGCGTGCCGCGCAACACCCGCAACAGGTCCGTGCGCGCCGCGACGACCGAGATGCCGGACGTCTCCGTGGCAGGGACCCGGTCGGTGCGCCGCACGGTCGCCGACGTCATCCCGGTCGCCGACACGTCGGTCACCGGCCCGATCCGCGCCACCATCGGCACCGCCGACTCGGGCAGGGCCGCGTCCTCGCCCATCAACGTCTGCCCCGGCGCCGCGGTGAGCAGGTTCGTGCCGAGCGTCGCGAGCTGGTCGCGCAACGCCTGCTGACTCGACGCCGGGATCGACACCACCGCGACCATCGCCGCGATCCCGATACCGATCCCGAGCGCCGACAGCACCGCGCGCAGTGGCCGCGTACGCATCCCGTGCGCACCGAGCCTGCCGACGTCCCGCGCCCCGAGCCGCCGCGGCTTGGGAAGGATGGCGGTCACGAGATCACCCCCTTCACGGCATTGCCGACCCCGCTCATAGCCGCACCAGTCCCGTGTCCAGTTGCACCGCGCCGTCCAGCACCTCGATACGCCGCGGCAACGCGGCCGCCACCGAACGGTCGTGCGTCACGATCACCACGGTCGCGCCGCCGTCCCGCAGATCCAGCAGCAGCCGGATGATCTCCGCGCCGGTGCGGCTGTCCAGGTTGCCGGTCGGCTCGTCGGCCAGCACCAGCGCCGGCTCGTTGACGATCGCCCGCGCGATCGCCACCCGCTGGCGCTCGCCGCCGGACAGCTCCGATGGCAGGTGCCACGCCCGGTGCGTCAGCCCGACCCGATCCAGCGCCGCCAGCGCGAGCGGCCTGCGCTGCCGCGACGGCACCCCGGCGTACGTCAGGCCGGTCGCCACGTTGTCCACCGCCGGCTGGCCCGGTGTCAGGAAGAACTGCTGGAACACGAACCCGATCCACTCCGACCGCAGCGCCGACAGGCGCCGGTCGGACAGGGTGCTGACGTCGTGCCCGCGCATCTCGACCACCCCCGTCGACGGCCGGTCGAGCGTGCCCATCAGGTGCAGCAGCGTCGACTTCCCAGACCCGGACGGCCCGACGACCGCGACCAGCTCACCGGTCCCGATGGCCAGCGACACGTCCCGCAGCGCGCACACCCCACCCGGGTAGGTGCGGCCGGCGCCTCGCAAGGTGATCACGACGTCGTCACCACCGTCATGCCCTCGGCGAGCCCGTCACCGGTCACCTCGACCTTGCCGTCCGCGAACAGACCCGTGGAAACCGCGACGATCTGCCGTGCGCCGCCGTCCACGACCTCGACGCCGTAGCCGCCCTCTGCCAACGCCAACAGCGCGCCGACCGGCACCGCCAACACCCCTTCGCGAGCACCGGTGGTGATCTCGATGTCCACCGACCCCGCGTCGAGGCTGCCGATGGCGGCCATGTCGTCGACGGCGAAGGTTGCCGTGAACTTCGGGCCGGAGTCGGGGTTCATCGGGTCGTTCTGCGAGTCGTCGGCCGGCGCCGGCACGACCGACGTGACCGTGCCGGGAATCGGCTGCCCGTTGATCGTCAGCGTGACCTTCGTGCCCGGCCGCGCGATGTCCTTCTGCGCGGCGTTCAGCTCCGCGGTCACCGACCGGGTGGTGCCGGTGTGGTCGAGCACCGGGCCGGTGCCCTCGCCGCCGAGCTGCGCGGTCACGGTCGCGATCCGCACCGGGCCCGCGGTCACGAGCACGTCGCCCATCGCGACGATGCCGGTCTCGTCGACACCCAGCTTCTTCTGCCAGCGCTGCACCGCGGTCTCGGTGGCCGCCGTGAACTTCTCGTCCGGCGTGCCGAACCCGGAGTAGCCGAGGTCGCGGAGGTTCTGCTCGACCAGCCGCACGTCCGGCCCTTCGGTGACACCGATCCCGACGTCCCGGTACAGCGGCAGCTCACCGAGGAACAGGACGACCGGCCGCGACCTCG
>Ga0193716_1000508_pt1 | contig 23510 bp, 13 predicted proteins | sample U2c1metaG_FD_145901 | JGI IMG/M metagenome (GOLD analysis project Ga0193716, IMG submission 145901) | Soil microbial communities from a riparian zone of the East river system, Colorado, United States - U2c1 | ecosystem: Environmental > Terrestrial > Soil > Riparian zone | place: USA: East River...
ACATATTCCATGCTCCTGTCCACCCTCAGCTCAATACGCACGATAACTTTATCACCTGGCTTCAGCACCCCATTCTCACCCACGGGCTCCAACACCCGCCCACGATCGGTATTCCTTTGAATAAACAGCTTCTTCACCAGTTGTAATGGCGCCTTACTGCTTCCCGGCGGCGTCACCCGGTCCAGCATATCGAAATACTGCCAATACACCGCTCCCCATGCCGGCGAGCCACCACCCGCCGCAGCGGCGCTACCCGCCACAGCGGCGGCACTCCTCATTGTCACCGTAATATTCCCCATCGAAGGACTCACAAAAGGTCCATCAAACACTTTCTTATTATAACCTGTCCCGGCCTCACCTGCATCCGTACCCGTCGCCGCACCTCCCCATTCAATAGCCTTTTCTCCAAGCTTGATCTCCACTGCCCTCTCCGCACTCATCCAATCCTGTCCACCCAGCAGCAACGCATAACAGGCATCGGCCGTAGCCTTCGTAGTCCTCCAGCTATGGGTCTGCTTTTGCTTAAGCAGCCAGGTCTTCAGATCCCTGTCCACCGCCAGATCCCCACTTATCTCCCGGAAAGCTTCTATCAGCAAAGACTGAATTTCGACCGGCGCCTCATACCAGTAATACCCTCCTTCCATTCCCTTCCAATACATTCCCTTTTCTTCGTCCAGTATTGCATTCTGCCGCAGTGACCTTATAATGTCTTTTGCGGTCTGGATATCTCCTGTCCGAAACAGGGCCAGCGCAATCATTCCCTGCATGTATTTGCTCTGCTCCACCCATGACTGCTGTACCCTTTTGCGGAAGTAATTCACCGCCGGGAATACATCTCCCGGGATGCCATAGTCGCTGAAGAAGCTTCGCATATACAGGTATTGCACCGGCAATGGCCCGATCCATGGCAAAACCTTCCCGGCGGATGCACCGGTCGGAATCTTGTTTTCATAACTCTTTTTCACCTGCCCATCCACATACGGCAGTGCCGCCTTTACCAGGGCTGCTACTTTCGCCGCCATCGGCGCCGGTATGGCCTGCAGCTTCTGCAAATGACCGATCCCCGTGAGAATATATTGCGTAATATAAAGGTCATCATACCCGCCTTTGAACCAGGCAAATCCACCACTGGGGGACTGCATAGCGGTCAGCCGGTCCAGGGTGGCTTCCAGCTCCTTGCTCATGCGGCTCATGTCGAATAATAAAGCGATATTCTTTTTCTGCTGCTCCTCCGTCTTACCCTGTAAAACCCAGGGCGTCTCCTCCAGCAATACAGTCTTCAGCTCCTGGTTCTTTTGCAGATTGCTCAGCAGCGCAGACGTATCCTGTGTTCGCCAGCGGGCAAACACCTCCTGCAAACGCGGTGACGAAGAAGCGATCCTGCCTGCCAGCGCATTCGCATAAAACCGGTTGAAGGTCTGTTCGGCACACTCATAAGGATATTCGACCAGGTAGGGCAGCGACTGCACCGCATACCAGGCCGGGTTACTCGTAAACTCTACCGTCAACGAATGATGATTCAGCGTCTCGCTGCTACCGCTCTGCAATAGCTTATCAAATTTAAAACTCCGAACGCCATCCCCACGAAGATTCAGCGGCAACGTTTCCGTCACCAGCATCCGGTTGCTCACCACCGGTAAAGTCGCTTCCTCTCCGTCGCTGTAGCTGCGTGACTGTGCAACTATGCGGTAGGTCAGCGGCCTGTTGTACTGAAATGGAACGACCATCGGGAAACTTATCACCGCACTTTGTCCCGCACCCACCGTAAAATATTGATTGGGCTGCCGGTTCGTAAACCAGCCGTCGGCCGTCTCTCCCGTAGTAGGGTCAGTCAGCTGTAAGACCATCTGGCCCGTCATATCCGAGTCAGTGAGGTTTACAACTTTAACCGCCAGATCCATGTGATCGCCCTCCCGTAAAAAGCGTGGAATATTTGGCTGTACCATCAGTTGTTTCTGCGTAACCACCGTTTTCTCGGAATAACCAAACGACAGATCTTTGGTGTGTGCCAACGTCATCCACTTCCAGCGCGTCAAGGCGTCCGGCATCGTAAACGAAAAGCTGACATTACCCGCACTGTCCGTCAGAAGGTCGGGGAAAAAGAAAGCCGTTTCATTGAAGTTCTTGCGGATTTGTACTGGTTGCTGATTGACCGCTCCGGAGTTGGGCTTTGCTTCGCCGCCAATCGGCATTACAATGCTATCTGATGTTTCAGCCATATCCTTATTCCGGCTGACAGGTTGCTTATCGGCACGAACATACATTTCACCACTGGAAATCAATTCTTCATTCATTATCCCTAACGAAGCACCCGGTATGGCCTGCCCATTGTAGGTCACTCTTCCCCCCGCTGCGCCCCGCAACCTAACCATAGTGTTGGGATACAGAAAATTCCCATCATCAGGCAACAACATGTCATAGACCTTGGCGTAATATTCGTACTGCACCATATTCTCGGGTTGCATCTGGCTGTAACCGCTGATGAAATTGCTTCCGCTCCACGGGCTGCTCTGCACAAACTCCGGATAAAGGGAAGGAGTCTCCCAGTCATGCGCAGCAAACTCGTCCAGCGAAGCATCATACATCGCAGCGAGCACCTCAGCCGACACCTTATCGCTATGCGGGCCACCGATGGTCACCGACCATGTTTCCCCGCCGCCGGGCAGGGTCTTATCCCTATAGCTCTTGTAATTTATCGTCAATTGTTTATTCGTCCAGGGCACTTTCACGATGACCTGGCGCGTGTAAAACCGGTTGTCTTTGACAAACGCCTCCGAGAGACCTAATCCGCCCCTGTCGGCTTCCGTAATGGCCAACTCGGTGGTTTTCTTTTCCTTGTTCAGCGTGAACGTATTGAAATCTCCGCTGTCCTTCCCGGCACGTTCGGTCTTTCGGAAAACAAATACATCTCCGGCAGAGCTTCCGGTCTCTATTCGGACCTTATCCCCAGGCTCTGCCGTTGGCTGCTGATCCAATGCCCAGTTGTATTGCGGTGTCGCCGGCGTCCCGGTCTTAGCATCAAATAATTCTACATAATGAAGATCCTTTACCTCCTGACCGTATGGGTCGGTCGTAGTCGCTTCGACCAGGTACCACCCCGGCTTGAGACGCCCGGCAGGAATCCGGAATCCGCCGCCACCAGATACTGCGCCGCCAACTCCTCCTCCCACGCTATCAGTGCTGCTGCCTCCCGTCTCTTCCCATACCTTCGTCCCTCTTGCCCAACTTTCTTTCTGCAGCTCATCCCTGTACTCATCGTGTGGAAAACTATCCAGGAACTGCTTTTCCGATAATAAAAACCGGTCAGGTCTTCCCCACATCCTTGCCCGGATCAGCCGATCCGGTGACTGCAATGTAAATATAGCCATGCGTACGGTCGAAACCACAGGCACTCCGGCCAGATTCGTAGTCTTTACTGTCAGGTGCTTCAGACTGTCGGCAGCCTGGTGATCCCCCCCAGCTATAGAAACCGACAGGTTTACTGCTGTATAACCCGCCACGATAGTCGTAGCTCCGCTTCTCGTTTCGCCATTGATATCGGTCACATCGGCCGTCACTTCATATTCAAATCGAGGGTCCTTGCTTCGGTCCACGCTGCGATCGGGTTTTGCTAAAAAGGCAAGCCTGAAGGCTCCTTTGCCGTCGGTCTTTAGCTCGCCGTGTTTTATCTCCTGCTCAGCGCTGCCTGGCTGCCGTCCCCGCCAGTAATACCAGGGATGCGGGAATCTCGTCCTCCTGACTATCCTGTACTTCACGCTGGCGCCATCCAGCGTATTGCCGGCAAAGGCTCTCGTATTACCTGTTACGTGAATGCTGTCTCCTGCCCTATAGCTGCCCGTTTGTTTTTCATAGTCTACATAGAAGGTTGGACGCTTGTATTCCTCGACAGAGAAATAGGCGGAATAGCCTTTTAGATCGCTGACGCGGAATGACCCGTTCAGCTGACCCGTCGGCAGGCGAAACGTCCCATGATAAGATCCAAACTCATTTGTCTTCATATCGAGAGAATCAACCGCTTCTCCGTTCGCGTTGTAAAGAAATACTTTCTCCGACCGGTCCGCCAGCACTTTCGACTGCTGTGTTTCCTTATCTTTTGTTACGGCTATCCCCTTGAACCAGACAGTTTGCCCCGGCCTGTAGATCTGGCGGTCCAGGAAAAGGAAAACCCTTGTATTTTTTGATTCGTAATCTTCCTTGTCTTCGGTTTCGGTTGGTGTATAATTAAAATCATTATCCACGAAGCCGTCGCGGATGAAAAGCCTGTCGGTGGCTGTACTGATATCCAGCGCCCGGCGCTTGTTGATCTCGTTTTTCTGAAATCCCCGCAGCAGGAAATGCCCGTCCTTATCGGTTTCGTAATTATAGGTACTCTTTTCCAGGTCATTCTTTCCACCCCTGGAATAGTATTCCCAGTTCCATACCTGCACCTTTGCCCCGCTCAGCGGCTTACCGCTTTCCCTGTTGACCACGAAATAGTCGCTGCCTTTATTGATATAGGCGATATTGGACACATAAAGGTATTCAACTGCCATAACTGCCTTTCCCCAGGTCCAGCCCGGGTCTGTACAGCTCAGCAACGCATATACGCCAGGCGGCAATGATCCGATAGAAATTTCCGTACTGTGATGCCGGTAATCATTAGTGGCCGGCAAATTCAGGTCGAATGACCGGTAAACAGGCCGGCTTATTAAATTCTTCCAGTATTTGTCATCCCCGGTAACGATATTGGGCAGCATGGTCTTATAGCTGTCCATGTTTATCAGGCGCAGATAAAGATGATCGAAATTCTTCCAGCCGACCAGACCTCGTATCGGTACTCCGGGCAGGTTGACCTTCTCCGTTTGAACAGCCAGGGATTTTTCCAGCAGCTCGTCCCGCAGTGCCCTGCAATGGTATTTACCCTCACTGCTGTCCTTTTGGGCAAGGACCCTGTCGCAAATGGCTTTTGCCTTTATATTATCATATCCCAAAGTGTCGCCGGATGACGCCAATGGAGTCACAGGGGTAAGGTAAGTTAAGCGTCGGGCTTGCTGATACCATGCTTCCGCCGCCGCCGGGTCGTCGCCATACTTGTCGGTTATCCGGGTCAGGGCCTGCGAATACAAAAGGTTCTTATTGTCCATAACGCCATAGGTATTTGCCCACTGCAGGCGTTCGAGATCCACGTCAATCAGCGCATCCGGACGGGAGTCTGCCAGGTGCTGATCGATAAGCCGCTGAAACAGCAGCAATGCCCTATGGTGAAGGGGTGAGGTGTCGGTTGTAATAAATTTGTGATGGGCGAACTCCGCCGCTTCACCCAGCGCCACTGAATCATCGATCTCGAATACATCGGTTGGCTTATTGACATTCCGGTCGCTTCTTTTAAAAAAATCAAGAGCCTGATGTGCAAGGAGATCGAACAGGGTAGGGCGCAGATAACGTACATTGCCCTTTAGTATTATGGGTTCATAGCTCTCCAGCTTCGTTTGTTCCAGCAACCTGTCTTCCCGCAGTGATGCCAGGTACAAAGAGCTTATCTTATCATTGAAATCATCAGCGCTCCAGGTGGCTATATCCTTCTTAACAAAGTTGACCGTTGTTGTGCGATTGTACAACTGCCACTGGTGATTTATGAAATACTGCTGATATGTCCTGGCCAGCAGGCTCTGTAAAATAGATTTCGCTGGTTGCCGGGCGTCTGCGATAGCTGAATCCAGCTGTTTTATCGTCACCGGCTCCATCTGCTCCCGCTGACCGTTTAATATGAACCGGTAAAGCAGGGCCTTGATGCCTTGGGCGTCGTTGTGTTCCTGTCTTGCCAGAGTATAGATCCGATCTACTTCTGTCAGCGCCGATTCCGTCAGCCCCTTTTTTTGAAATAACGAATCGACCAGTTTCCATTTTGCATCGTAATTGGTTTTGTCTTGCGCAAAAAGAGCCGCTGCCGACAAACAAAGACCAGCAATGACAAATAGCCTTTTTAGGATCATAGGAGAAAACTTTTTTAAAGTTACTTTTTTTATTGTCGTACCGCGTCACTGCTTTCCAGCTGTGTATGACGGCTTATCTCCTTTTAAGATGCGCATGCTGAGCTGATTACATATTCTAAATCCCTTTTAACATACCTATAACTCCCCGTGTTTAAACAAGCCAATCGCTGGGGCGTCTTATTTATGTGAGTTCGTTAACTACTATAAATTTCTAACATTAGTACACATAAGGCCATCAGTGTTCATGTACAAAAAAAGGCCGGTCTCTGAGAAGAGACCGGCCTTACTTATATTGCCTTACTTATCTTAATGAACTGAGATCTATTTCTTCAGCACCTTTGCCATCGTAGCGCCGATCTCGGCAGGTGTCTTTACCACGGTGATCCCGCATTCGGCCATGATCTTCATCTTAGCTTCGGCAGTATCATCCGCACCACCGATGATCGCACCGGCATGCCCCATTCTTCTTCCGGGAGGAGCTGTTTGGCCAGCGATAAACCCGACTACGGGTTTGCGGTTGTTATCCTTGATCCAACGTGCCGCTTCCGCTTCCATGCTGCCGCCAATTTCGCCGATCATAACGATGCCTTCGGTTCCCGGGTCATTCATCAGCAGCTCTACCGCCTCTTTTGTCGGGGTTCCGATGATGGGGTCGCCACCAATGCCTACCGCCGTGGAAATCCCAAGACCCGCCTTGGCTACCTGGTCGGCAGCTTCGTATGTCAGTGTACCGGATTTGGATACGATCCCGATCTTGCCTTGTTTGAACACAAACCCGGGCATGATGCCGACCTTACATTCTCCGGCAGTGATCACACCAGGACAGTTAGGCCCGATCAGCCTCGTATTGCGGCCCATCAGGTAATTTTTTGCCCTGACCATATCCTGTACGGGAATGCCTTCTGTGATACAGATTACCAGTTCAATACCTGCTTCGGTCGCTTCCATTATAGCGTCTGCGGCGAAAGCGGGCGGAACAAAGATAATAGACACATTTGCCTGGGTTTCCCTTACCGCATCGGCCACTGTATTGAAAACGGGACGCAGACGCTATAATGGAAGCGACCGTCCGGGCGTAACCCCACCCACTACCTGGGTGCCGTAATCGATCATTTGCGTAGCATGAAAAGTCCCTTCTGTTCCTGTAAAGCCCTGTACGATGATTCTGGAGTTCTTGTTAACTAAGATTGACATGAGAATAGATAGATTTGTGAAGACATCCTTCTGACCATTCGGGGGACGAAGTTAGGGGAAAAACGCTTCCGCCGGGTACTAATTTTCGCATATTAAATGAAGATTTAATATCTACTTCATCAATTCGTCCATGTCTCTGTTGTTATCGATCTTACCCCTCACTTCCAGCATCCGCATATCCTTGGCATCCCGGAGGAATTCAGAAGCAAAGATAAAGTCGTTCAGCAGCTTGTTCTTGCTGAAAATAATTTCCTTGTTACTGCCTTCCCATTCCTTGACGCCCTGGTACATATACATGATATGATCGCCGACTTCCATCACGCTGTTCATATCATGGGTATTCACAACCGTCGTGATGTTGTATTCGATGGTGATCTCCTTGATAAGTTTGTCGATCAGCAGCGACGTCTGCGGGTCCAGCCCGGAATTAGGCTCGTCACAGAACAGGTATTTGGGGTTCAGCACTATCGCGCGGGCAATGCCCACTCTTTTCTTCATCCCACCCGAGATCTCGGCCGGGAATTTGTTGTTCGCATCCTTCAGGTTCACCCGGTCCAGCACTTCATTCACCCTTTTCAGCTTCTCTGTATAGCTGCTCTTTGTAAACATATCCAGGGGGAACATCACATTCTGCTCCACTGTCATGCTGTCGAACAAGGCCGAGCCCTGGAAAAGCATGCCAATGCTCTGCCGCAAGTTCTTCCGGTTCTCTTCGTTCATGTCGGAAAAACTCTGACCGTCGTAAATGATCTCCCCGCTGTCCGGCTCAAACAGACCTACCAGGCATTTCATCAACACCGTCTTACCGCTTCCGCTGGTGCCGATGATCAGATTACATTTTCCTGTTTTGAATACGGCGCTGACGTCGTTGATGACGGTCTTGTTCCCGAATCCTTTTTTTATATTTTTGATCTCGATCATAGATTTTTTTGTTTTGAGTCGGTGCGGGTTACAGCAGGAGGGCGGAAAGTAAATAGTCAGCGAATAAGACTAATACACAGCTGACCACCACCGCCTTCGTACTCGCCCGTCCAATTTCCAGCGCTCCGCCTTGTACATTATAACCATAAAAAGCCGGAATGCTTGAAATAATAAAGGCGAACGTATATGACTTAGCCAACGCAAAGAATACATTATAAGGCTTGAAATACTGGTGCAACCCCTTGTCAAAGGCCGCCGTCGACAAGATCCCCGTCGCGGTCCCCGCCAGCCGGCCACCAATGATACTCAGCACCATGGATATAACCACCAGCATCGGGATCATAAAGATCGACGCCATCAGCTTGGGCATGATCAGATAAGATTTCGTATTGATACCCATGATCTCCAGCGCGTCTATCTGCTCGCTCACGCGCATATTCCCAAGCTCGCTGGCGATCTTACTGCCGACGACACCCGCAAGTACGATACACACAAGGGTAGGCGAGAATTCCAGGATAACCGTATCCCGTACGATCTGCGCGATCGTAGACACAGGGATCAGGGGACTTACCAGTTGATAGGCGGTCTGTAAAGTCGACACCGCACCCATAAAAACGGAAATGATGGCCACAATGCCAAGCGAACCGATCCCGATATCAGAACACTGATGCATAAACTCCTTCCAGTACATCTTGCCATTCTCCGGCCTGGAAAACATCCCTTTTAGTGTAAGCAGATAAAGCCCGAACTCTGTGAAAAACTTCATTTTTGATATTTGGTTAATGTCTTAGCCGGTCCCGACCTAATGTTTTACCCTTTTCCACCATACGGCCTTTCTCGACTCTTCATCGTTTGTCTTGCACTTGATCTGCGCATCCACTATAGCCACCAAAGCTACATTATATATATTCCGTACGGTACTGCCCAGCTGCAAAACGTGTACAGGCTTCTTCAGCCCCAGTAAGATCGGCCCGATCGCATCGGCTCCGCCTATTTCTTTCAATAGGTTATAGGCAATATTCCCTGCTGCCAGGTTGGGGAATACCAATGTATTCACTTCCTGGTCCACCAGCTCGCTAAAGGGGTAGTTTTCCCTGATCAGCTCGTTATTCAGCGCTACGCTGGCCTGCATCTCACCATCCACGATCAGACCCGGTTCCCTTTGCTTGACGATGTCCCGTGCTTCCGCTACAAGACGGGCTTCCGGCGAGTCGCTCGTGCCGAAGTTGGAATAGCTCAGCATCGCCACTCTTGGCGTGAGATTGAAATGTTGAACTTCGCGGGCGACCAATAGCGTAATATCCGCCAGCTCTTCTGCAGTGGGATTGAAATTGACAGTCGTATCCGCCAGGAATAAGGGGCCCCGCTTGGTCAGCAGCAGGTACATGCCCGCGATCTTCTTTACTCCGTCCTCTGTTCCGATGGCCTGAAGGGCCGGGCGTATCGTGTCAGGATAATTCTTCGTCAGCCCCGAGATCATTGCATCCGCAAGCCCGGTCTCTACCATCATACACCCGAAATAGTTCCGGTCCCGCATGATCTTGTATGCCTCATATTTATTGAAACCCCTACGCTGCCGTTTCTTAAAGAACAGATCGCCGAACTGTTTGCGCTGTTCCTCATACTCGTCATCATATGGATTTATCACCGGCATGCCGTCCAGGTCGATCTGGTTGGCCGCGGCAATATGACGGATCTTTTTTTCATCGCCCAGTAACATTGGGAAGGCAACGCCTTCATCATATAATAGCTGCGCAACCTTCAGGATCTTCAGGTTGTCCGCTTCCGCAAACACAAGCCGTTTGGGATTCAGCCGGGCTTTGCTGCTCAGTACCCGCATCAACTGATTATCCAGCCCCAGCCTTCTGTTCAGCTCGATGGAATAGGCGTCCCAGTTATCGATCTGGCGGTGGGCCACTCCGCTTTCCATAGCTGCCCTGGCTACTGCAGGGCTGACCGTAGAGATAAGCCGGGGATCCAGCGGTTTAGGAATAATATAGGTAGGGCCGAACACCATATTCTTTTCGTTGTATGCCATGTTGACGATGTCCGGAACCGGCGTTTTGGCCAGGTCGGCTAAAGCCTTTACTGCCGCCAGCTTCATGGCTTCGTTGATCTGTGTTGCCCGTACGTCGAGGGCGCCCCGGAAGATAAAGGGGAAGCCAAGCACATTATTTACCTGATTGGGATAATCGCTCCGGCCTGTAGCCATAATAATATCATCCCGAACAGCGGTAGCCGCATCATAGGTGATCTCCGGGTCAGGGTTAGCCATGGCAAACACGATAGGTTTGCGGGCCATGCTTTTGACCATTTCCGGGGTGACCACATTGCCGACGCTCAGACCTACGAATACGTCGGCGTCCTTCAGGGCCTTGTCCAGGGTCCAGTCCCCTTTTTTAACGGCAAACTTCTTTTTCTCTTCATCCAGGTCGGTCCGACCCTCATGCAAAACACCATCTTTATCAAACAGGATGAAATTTTCCGGTTTGGCGCCCAGCGCGACGTACAGCTTTGCACAGGCCATAGCTGCGGCACCCGCCCCATTGATGACAAAACGTACCTTATCGATCTTCTTTTTCTGCAATTCCAGCGCATTCAGCAGCGCGGCGCTGCTGATAATGGCCGTCCCATGCTGGTCATCATGCATGACCGGTATCTTTAGCTGTTCCCGCAGCTCCTTTTCGATGTAAAAGCATTCCGGGGACTTGATGTCTTCCAGATTGATAGCACCGAAGGTAGGTTCCAGCGCTTTGACAATCTGAACAAACTTAACGGGATCTTTTTCATTGATCTCGATATCAAAGACGTCGATATCCGCAAAGATCTTAAAAAGTACCCCCTTCCCTTCCATTACGGGCTTGGAAGCTTCCGGACCGATATCCCCAAGGCCCAGCACCGCCGTTCCGTTGGTGATCACCGCGACCAGGTTCCCCTTGGCGGTATATTTGTAGACTTCTTCAACATTCTTGTAGATTTCCTTGCAGGGTTCTGCCACACCAGGAGAATAAGCCAGGGAAAGGTCTCTTTGAGTCTTCGCCTCCTTTGTTGGTACGACTTCTATCTTTCCAGGTCGCCCTTTAGAATGATATTCAAGCGCCTGTTCTTTGCGAAGCTGTTTTTTTTGCATACAGGGTGCAAAATACGAAAATGCCGCTAAACGACATTTTGCCCGATTTTACCCTCCTTATCCCGTTTTTTACCCCTTCTCCATTTTACCCTAATAGTCCCGAAATGTCCATTAGATACTCCCTAAAAGTTAGTTTGACTGCGTATCTGCCGCACGAAAAGGTACTGTGCCCTGTACATTCTGCCGTTCTATCCACCTTCTACTGTAAATAGCCCTACTAACTTATCAGATATCGACACTATTGGAAAAAGAACCGACAGACATCACCGACGGGATCTGAAGAAATGGAGCAGTCATAAAGGTAATGTCATATCCGAGTATTCCGACCTGCTCAAATTAGAAGTACCGATAGCTCATTCCATCACTGATAACACAATATGCGAAGGAAGGTATTGTAACCTTATCTCCCGAATTCCACATGCGCTCCCATCCAGGCCATCATCCCGGCCCCGATCTCAATGGCGGACTCATCGATGTTGAACGTCGGCGTATGCACCCCCGATGTGATCCCCTTCTTTTCATTCATTACCCCCAGCCGGTAAAAACATCCGGGGATCTGCCGCGTATAATATCCGAAATCCTCCGCACCCATGCGGATCTCTGTCTCCAGCACCTTGTCCCTGCCCAAAAATTCCCTGGCTTCCGCCCGGGCAACTTTGTCCAAAGATTCATTATTGTAAACCATCGGATAACCAATGTCGATATGCAGGTCGATCTCCGCCCCCATGCTGTGCACCAGCTCAGTAGCCTGTTTGCGGATCAGCTCATGTGCACGGAATCGCCATTCCTCGTCCATGGCCCGGAAGGTACCCATCAACTTTACTTCACTGGGAATGACATTGGTTGTGTGTCCTCCCTGCACCGAGGTTATCGACAGGACAGAGGGGGACAGCGGATTCCGGTTCCTGCTGATGATCTGCTGCAGCGCCACCACCAGGTGAGAGGCTACCAATATGGTATCTACTGTCAGATGCGGGGCTGCGGCATGTCCGCCCTTCCCCTTGATCGTGATATAGATCTCGTCAGCGCTGGCCATTACCATACCACCGCGAAAGCTAAGCTTTCCTATTTCCAGTCCCGGATGTACATGTAGCCCAAAGATAGCCTGTGGTTCAGGGTTCTTCAATACCCCCTCTTTTATCATCAGGCTGGCTCCGCCAGGATTTTTTTCTTCACCCGGCTGAAAGATCAGCTTCACAGTCCCTTCCCACTCTTCTTTCAGCTCGTTCAGGATCCGTGAAGCACCCAGCAGCACGGTCGTATGCACATCGTGCCCGCAGGCATGCATCACCCCTTCATTGGTCGACTTGTAAGGAATATCATTTTCTTCCCTGATAGGCAGCGCGTCCATATCAGCCCGCAAAGCAACCACCCTTTTGTCCGGATTCTTTCCTTTTAACAAGCCTACAACACCGGTCCCCGCCATCACCTGGAATGGGATGCCGATCTCCTTTAGTTTCTGCTGTACGAATTTCGATGTCTGAAACTCCTGGTAAGATAATTCAGGATGTGCATGCAAATGATGCCTTATAGATATAAAGTCAGGCGCGTACTGTTTAGCGAGCTGCTGGATCTTTTCTTTCAACATGGATATGGAGTCAAAATTTTAAAATCACTGATTCGTACTATCCCTTGGCATATCCGATACCTTTACCTCGATAACATCCCGGATAATATACAACCCCGAAGGGAACAATCTTTCCAGCTGTTTCTGCATCTCCTCGGCCTCTTCCTGGGTCTTAAAATTACCAACCTTTAATTTATAATTGGGGGCCTGGTACAACAAATAGGGCTTCAGATCCGGAAACTCCTGGTAAACTTTTGCCTTCGCTGCAAATACCTTGCTGCGATCGGGGGAATTCAGCACTTGGATCCGAAATCCCGGCATATTCCGCCGGCTGTCTCTCGTCGTCTCTTCATTGATCTCTATTTGCTTGCGGACCAGCATATCAACTCTCGGGTCTTTCACCACTATTACCGTGGCCGCTGCCGACGTGCCGGATACTATCGTAGCCGAATCTGTCTGGGCCAGACCCCGCTCGGTCACAAATAATACGACGATAAAGAGAAGCTTATACATAATAATTTTTTTCACACTCCTGCAAACTTCCGGCCAAACCATTGCGCTCCACTCAAACCACTGGACAGGTTGCGGCATCCTAATAACCCCCCGGCGCAGAACTTCGGAGAAGCGACGTCCCTTGCTTATCCTCGTTCGTTCCCTTCGCTACGCTCGGGAATCTGCAATTTCACAATCTCAACGCTGGCGCTGCAGCCCAGTCTGTCGGCTCCCGCCTCCACCAGCGCCGCCGCAAAAACATAATCCCGTATCCCTCCCGAGGCCTTGATCTTCACCCGTGGCGGTAAGTGCTCCCGCATCAGTCGCACCGCGGCTACTGTCGCCCCTTTTTCTGCATAACCCGTCGAAGTCTTCAAAAAATCTACTCCCACGCGGCTATAGACCGAACAGCATTGTATGATCTCCTCATCAGTCAAGATCCCACTTTCTATTATCACCTTTACGATCTTTCCCGCCGCATGCACCCGCTCCGTCAAAACCCTCATCTCCTCTTCCAGCTGCGCCCAATCTCCCTCTTTTAATGCCACCAGGCTGATCACTATGTCCAGCTCATCGGCCCCGTCCGCTATGGCCTGCGTCACTTCCGCCAATTTTGCTTTTGTCGTCGAATAGCCAAAAGGAAAGCCGATCACCGTAGCTACTTTTACCGGACTCACCGCTCCAGGCGCCGTAGCCTGCTTATCTGCGCCACGCCCCTCGCTGCCCGCGCCACTAAGCGAATCCACCCCTTTACCTGTGCCACTCAGGGCGTCCACATCTTCCCCAACACCCATCTGCACCAGTGAACGAGCCACCTTCACCAGCGGCGGCGGTACGCATACAGCCGCAAATCCATATACCAGTGCCTCATTACATATTTTGTTTATGTCAATATGTGTGGCCGTTGGTTTTAATAACGTATGATCAATGTATGATGCAATCTTAATCACCGACATTTTACCGTTGATATAATATTCAAACGGTAAAATTACTCCATTTAAGTAAATTCGTGACCATTTTTCATTAGACTAAAACTAATAACATGAGAAGCTCGCGCCATCGCCCGAGGGGAAAAATACTATCCCTCTCTGCCTCGCTCCTATTATTTACCTTTTTTAGCACAGCTCAAACTACTTTTCCCGTAAACGGGGTAGCCGACCCCAGGGAAGGTTGTTATGCATTTATACACGCTACAGTGGTGAAAGACGGCCAGACCACTCTTTCCGATGCGACCCTCATCATCCGCGACGGACTCATTGTCAGCGCCGGCGCCGCTGCTGCACTGCCAAAAGATGCTGTCGTCATCGACTGCAGCGGAAAATATATCTACCCCTCTTTTATCGACATCTACAGCGACTATGGCATTCCGGTCGCGGAGAGAGGAACAGGGCGTCCCGCCTTCGACTTCCGGGCGCCTGCACAGATCACGTCCAACACCAAAGGCGCCTACAACTGGAACCAGGCCGTTCATCCTGAGACCGATGCCTCACGCCTTTTCGCTGTGGACGACGCAAAAGCCAAACCGCTTCGTGAAGCGGGTTTCGGCACCGTTCTTTCCCATCTGAAAGATGGCATTTCCCGCGGCACCGGTGTTGTCGTTACCCTTGCCAACGAAAATGAGAACCTCGTCATCGTCAAAGAAAGAGCATCTGCCAACTATTCGTTGAATAAAGGTAGTTCCACACAAAGTTATCCCAGTTCCCTGATGGGCTCCATCGCTCTGCTCCGTCAGACCTACCTCGATGCACAGTGGTATAAAAGCCAGCCCGCACACGAAGGGACGAACCTGAGCCTGCAGGCCTGGAATGAAGAGCAATCTCTTCCCCAACTCTTCGACGGCGGCGACAAATGGGGTGATCTCCATGGAGATCGCATCGGTGACGAATTCGGAGTGCAGTATATTATCAAGGCCGGCGGCAACGAATACCAGCGTATGCAGGAAATTATTGCAACAAAGGCCGCCTATATCGTACCGCTTAACTTCCCCCAGGCTATGGACGTTGAAGATCCGGGCGATGCCCGCTTCGTATCCCTTACCGATATGAAACAGTGGGAGATGGCGCCAACCAACCCCGGGGCCTTCGAAAAAGCCGGTTTGACATTCTGTCTCACTGCCGCGGACATGCGCGATACCAAACAATTCCTTACCAATCTCCGCAAAGCCTTTGACTACGGCCTCACCGAAAATAAAGCTCTCGAAGCATTGACCAAGACTCCGGCTACTCTCATCGGCATCTATGATAAAGTAGGTAGCCTCGAGACTGGCAAACTGGCCAACTTCCTCATCACCAACGGCCCTGTCTTCAACGAAAAGACCAGCATCGTAGAGAACTGGGTACACGGGAAAAAATACAGCGTAAAAGAAGAAGCCTGGAAGGATATAAAAGGCCAGTACAACCTGGTCGTCACAACCACAGGGGGCTCTTCGGTTACCTATACCCTTGACGTCAAGTCTCCCACATCGGCCACCGTGATCGGCAAGGACACCCTCACCGGTAAGTTCAGCTATGACGGCACCCTCATCTCGCTTAGCTTCCCTGCTCCGGCGCATCCCGGGGTGGCGCTGCATCCGGCGGTGCCCCCGCTGCCGGCGCACCTGTTGGCGCACCCAACGAAGCACCTGCAGGTGGCGGCAGAAGACCCGGTGGTTTAGGTGGACGTCCCTCCGCAGCGGCCCATCTTACCGGCATAGCCAACGGCGACGTCTGGAATGGCAATGGTACGGACTCCGCCGGCAATCTGGTCATCTGGACGGCAACTTTCTCAAAGGCAACACCCGCAATCCCCGACTCCGCGCACAAGAGGATAGCCAGGATAGGTAAGGTGCTCTACCCCTTTGATGGTTATGGTTGGGATAGTCTTCCCAAACAACAGGACCTGCTCATCAAGAACGCGACGGTCTGGACCAATGAAAAAGAAGGCAGTCTGGAAGGCACCGATGTGCTTGTCAAGGCCGGTAAGATCACCAAAATAGGCAAGAACCTCTCCGCGGATGGCGCGAAAGTCATCGACGGCGCGGGCAAATACCTGACTCCCGGCATCATCGATGAACACTCCCATATTGCTGCCTTCTCCATCAATGAAGGCGCGCAATCTGTGACCAGCGAAGTGCGTATCGCCGACAATCTCAATCCTGAAGACATCAGCATCTATCGTCAACTGGCCGGCGGCGTCACCAGCTCTCACATCCTCCATGGCTCTGCCAATACCATCGGCGGTCAGACGCAGCTGATCAAGTTGCGCTGGGGTGCAGACGACGAAGGGCTGAAGTTTAAGAACTGGGATCCCTTCATCAAATTTGCCCTCGGGGAGAACGTCAAGCGCACCACCTCGCAGACTAACAATCGCTTCCCGGATACCCGTATGGGCGTTGAAGAGGTCCTGATGGATGCCTTCACCCGCGCCAGCGACTATCAGAAACAAAGGAAAGCGGCACCCAATGCCGTCCGCCGCGACCTGGAGCTGGATGCTCTTGTTGAGATCATGGAGCACAAACGTTTCATCACCTGTCACTCCTATGTACAAAGCGAGATCACGGAGCTGATGCGCGTAGCAGAGAAGTTTGGCTTCCGCGTCAATACCTTCACGCATATCCTTGAAGGATATAAAGTGGCTGATAAAATGAAGGAACATGGCGCCAACGTCAGCACTTTCTCCGACTGGTGGGCATATAAAGTGGAAGTAACGGACGCCATTGCCTATAATGCTGCCATCATGCAGAAGGTAGGCCTCAACGTTTGTATCAACTCCGATGATGCCGAACAGGCCCGCCATCTCAACCAGGAAGCTGCCAAATCCGTAAAATATGGTGGCATGTCCGAGGAAGATGCCTTTAAAATGGTGACCCTCAATCCTGCAAAAGCCCTTCACGTGGCCGATCGCGTAGGCAGCATTAAGGAAGGAAAAGACGCAGACCTCGTACTGTGGAGCGACAATCCGCTGAGCATTTATGCCAAACCGGAAAAGACCATCGTAGATGGCATTGTCTATTTTGACCTTGACCATGACGCCCTGCTGCGTAAGAATATTGCTGCCGAACGCAATCGCCTTATCCAGAAACTGGTCGGAGAGAAAAGGACCGGCAACCCCATGGCTCCGGCAACTCCCAGCTTCCATGTCGAGCTCAGCTGCGGCGACCATGACCATCATGACGGCCTGCTGACCATCGACGAAAGCGAAGGCGACGATCAAAACGAAAATGCAGCCGTTATTAATGCTAACAAGTAAATCAGGACAACAATGAAAAGATCAATTTATATAAAAGCCGTTCTTGCGCTTTCTCTTTTTGCCACGGCAACAGCAAGGGCCCAGGATGATGTCTATCCGGCAAAGTCGTACAAAGGCAAGCTCTTCATCACCGGCGGCACCATCCACGTCGGCAATGGCCAGGTCATCGAAGGCGGTTCCATCGAAGTCGACAACGGGAAGATCGTCCGTGTTGGCGCCGGCCTTACACCCGCAAGTGACGCCAAAGTCGTCGACGCAAAGGGAAAACAGATCTATCCCGGTCTTATCCTTCCCGTCACCGATCTGGGTCTAAAGGAAATAGGCAGCGGTGTACGCGGCTCCAATGACTTCCAGGAGATCGGCGACATCGACCCAAGCATTCGCTCGATAGTGGCTTACAACACTGATTCAAAGGTCATCAACACCCTCAAGTCAAATGGTATCCTGCTCGCTGGCATAACACCTCAGGGCGGTACGATCAGCGGCTCGTCTACAGTCGTACAGCTCGACGCGTGGAACTGGGAAGACGCTGCTTACAAAATGGACAATGCTATACACGTCAACCTGCCGACCTTTATGACCCGTCCACGGCGTGGCGGCGGTGGTGGCGGACGTTTCGCCGGTACACAGCCACCGACGGACCCAACAAAAGAAGCTCTTGCAAAGATCAATGAGATCAAGACCTTCTTCCGGGAAGCAAAAGCATACCTGGCTGAACCGGCACACAAAGAAACCAACCTGAAATTCGAATCGGTAAAAGGCCTCTTCAGCAAACAGCAGAAACTCTTTGTACATGGCGACCAGCTCAAGCAAATGCTCGTTGCGATCGACTTTGTAAAGGAATTCAACTTCGACGTCACCATCGTAGGCGGCAGCGAAAGCTGGCTCATCGCCGATCTGCTGAAACAAAACAAGATCTCTGTCATCCTTCAGCAAACCAATGCCCTGCCGACGACAGAAGATGATGATTACGACCAGCCGTTCAAGACCCCGGCTATCTTACAAAAGGCCGGCGTCCTCTTCGCGATCAATGACGAACACGAAGAAACCCGCTATCGCAATCTTATGTTCAATGCAGGCGTAGCGGCCGCCCATGGCCTAACCAAAGAACAGGCTCTGCAGGCCATTACGCTTAACAGCGCCAGGATCCTCGGTGTCGACGATCGTACCGGCTCACTGGAAGCCGGCAAAGACGCCAACATCGTCATCAGTGCCGGCGACATCCTCGACATGCGCACCAGCCTGATAGAACATGCTTTTATCCAGGGCCGCGAGGTAGGCCTGGACAACAAGCAAACACAGCTCTATCATCGATATTTGACGAAATACGGTCTTTAGTAATAATAGATCCCAAAAAAAATCCCCCATTGGGGGATTTTTTTTATTCATCGCGCAAATCATACCATTCATCGCGCAAACCATGCAATCCGGAGAACTCTTCCATCCTCTTTTTCCAAAACCCTTAATTTTGGTCAATTGCCATGTCGGATACCACTCCAAATATCAGCGCTCTTACCGGACCTTCCTTTGCAAAGGATCTGCAGGGATCGGGGCTCCTGAAAAAGCGCTGGCTCTATCACCTGCTTTTCTGGCTTGCCTATTATGTGCTAATGCTTATCCTGTATATGAGCCTGCATGAGAAATTGACCCTGGTCTCTTGTATCATGTATCTCATCTATTTGTCGTTTCAGGCTTCATTCGCGTATTTGAATATCTATGTGCTGATCCCGCGGTTCCTATTTGCAAAAAAATATAAGACCTATGCGTTTGTCCTGTTTCTGACCATCATAGCCTGTTCCGTACTTATCATGGTCCTGGAGGAGCTCTACCACTTCTTCAAAACGGGATCCTGGCGTGCCGGCGACATGCCCATCTTTACCACAAATAACCTGGCCGTCGGCTTTATCCAGGAGACCTACCTTATCGGCATGGTCACCGGAATGAAATATGTAAAAGACTCCATACTCAACCAGCAATGGATGAAGGAAAAGGAAAAGCATTATCTTGAAACAGAACTGAAATTCCTCCGTTCCCAGATCCATCCGCATTTCTTTTTCAATACCCTTAACAATATCTACTCGCTGACCCTGAAAAAATCAGACGAAGCTCCCGGGATCATCCTGAAATTATCCGACCTTATGAGCTATATGCTCTACGAATCCAACGTTCCGCTAGTGCCTTTGTCAAAAGAAATAGACTACCTGCAAAACTACCTGGACGTCGAGCAGCTTCGTTTTGGTCATCGCCTTTCTGTTTCCTTTACCCGGACGGGTTTTATAGAGGAGGTAAACATCCCGCCCATGATCCTCATCCTCTTTCTTGAAAACAGCTTCAAGCATGGCGTCAAGAATAATATCAGCAAGATCCATATCGAGATCTCCCTGAAGATCGACACGGAATTCCTCTATTTCAGAGTAGACAACCCTGTGACGGAAGTCGAGGCCCTGGCGGAAAGCAAAGGTATCGGCCTTAAAAATGTCCGGCGGAGGCTTGACCTCCTATACGGTGACAACTATACCCTGGATATCCAGGTTGATGAAGCAAAATTCACCGTATCCTTAAAAATGCCGCTATGCTGAGATCTCTCCACTATATGATCGTGGATGACGAACCTCTCGCCATCGATGTGATAGAGAACTACCTCCAGCGACTCGACGCTCGTAGCATCACCCGTTGTGAGAACGCCGTCGAAGCCTTCCAGGCCCTGCAAGGCAAACCATATGATCTCATCTTTCTCGACATTGAAATGCCGTTGCTCTCGGGGCTTGAATTCCTGAAAAGCGTTAAAGATCCGCCCCGCATCATTATTACCACCGCCTACCGGGATTATGCTGTAGAAGGCTTTGAACTGGAAGTCATAGATTACCTTGTCAAGCCCATCTCCTTCCCCCGTTTCATGAAAGCGCTGGAAAAAGTAGTCAAACTTAATCAGCCTGCAGCCAAAAAAGAAGAAAAGGACAAACCGGCCGGGAATGACTATCTCTTTCTCAAAGTGGACAGAAAGTTCGTAAAAGTCCTCATCAACGATATTCTTTACATCGAAAGTCTGAAAGACTATATCCGGGTGAAAACAGCTGCCCAGGCTTGGATAAGCTATCAATCGCTGACCGATATTACCGATAAACTGCCCGCCGATAAGTTTGTCCGTGTCCACCGTTCGTATACTATTGCGATTGACAAAGTGAGCATGATCGATGGCAACTGTGTCGAAGTTGACGGCAAGCTTATTCCCATCTCCCGCGAACACCGTCAGGAAGTTCTGGACAGGATCTACAAATGATCTTGCTTTCACCCGTTCAGCTGCTCCCACCCCGCCAAATCATCTGCCGGACCTTACCATTCGTCGGGCAAACCCTGCAGTTCAGCTAAATCCCATCCACCTCAGCTAAAAACGCGTATTCGCGCCCCTCCTCCGAATTAGTTTTACGCTTTATAAAACTGATTTTATGCGAAAATTTACTTTATTTATCCTCACAGCCCTTCTCCACTTTACTGTGACAGCACAACAGATCTCCGGCACTATCGTCGATGAAACCCAAAAGCCGGTACCAGGCGTTTCTGTAGGTCTTCGAAAGATAAGCGTGTCGGACTCCTCAGTCGTAAAATACACAACAAGCGATGCTAAAGGAAAATACGGCTTTGATGACATTAAACCCGGCAGCTATTTTGTGGAGCTTTCCCATGTGGGATATGCGGTCAGCGTTTCTCCTTCTTTTACCGTTAGCGAAAAAGAACCCCGGGTCATCCCGGCCATTCAGCTGGGCAGGGCATCCGGCGACAATCTGAAGGAAGTCGTCGTCAGCACACGCAAGCCGATGATAGAAGTGAAGGCCGACAAGACTGTTCTCAACGTGGAAGGCAGCATCAATGCCGTAGGACAGGATGCTTTGGAGCTGCTGCGGAAGTCTCCCGGCATAATGGTTGACAAGGATAACAACATCAGCCTTAGCGGAAAGAATGGCATCAAGGTATATGTCGACGGACGCCAGGTACCGCTCAATGGCACCGATCTTTCGGACTATCTGAAGACCATACAGTCTTCGCAGATCGAATCGATAGAGATCATCTCCAATCCTTCGGCCCGTTATGACGCATCCGGAAATGCCGGCATTATCAACATCCGGTTGAAGAAGAACAAGTCCTTTGGTAACAATGGCTCTCTCACCGGCGGATATGGCATCGGCACCCATTCCAACTACAATGGTGGCCTTTCCCTGAATCACCGGGACAGCCATATCAATTGGTTTGGGAATTATAACTATAGCAATACGACCAACACCACCCGTCTCGATCTCTATCGCACCCAGCTGGATACTTTATTTGATCAGCATTCAAGAATCGTCAACGCTACCGAAACGCATACTTTCAAGACCGGTCTTGATTATTTCCTAAACGGGAACAACACGCTGGGAATAATGGTCGATGGCTCTCTTTCCGATTATACTACCAGGACCCAAAGCAGTACTCCCATTTCCTATATTCCAAACGCAGAGATCGTAAAGGTCCTGGAAGCCAACAACAGAAACAATGGCAAAAAGAACAACGGCAACCTGAACCTGAATTACCGGCATAACGACTCACTGGGCCATGACCTGAATATGGACGCTGATTATGGCATCTATCGCTTACGGAGTAATCAGCTCCAACCCAATCTATATTTCGATCCTTCCGGGGGTAATTTGCTCTACAGTGATGTCTTTAACATGCTTGCCCCTACGGACATTGATCTCTACAGCTTCAAAACGGATTACGAGCAGAACTTTAAAAAAGGACGCCTGGGCCTAGGCTTAAAAACGGCTTATACGACTAGTGGCAACGACTTTCAGCAATACAATGTCTATCCCAATGCGAAAGTAAAAGATACCCTGCACAGCAATGGGTTCAACTATAAGGAGAACATCAATGCGGTCTATGCCAACTATAACAGAAACCTTAAAGGATTTATGATCCAGGCCGGGCTTAGAGTGGAAAACACCAATGCCAAAGGGATCTCTACCGGTTATAAAGAGTCGTCAGGCGGTTATGCAACCTATGACTCTTCCTTCAGTCGTCACTATACCGGCTTCTTTCCCAGTGGGGCCATAACATATAACAAGGACCCGATGAAACAATGGACGATTGCCTATAGCCGCCGGATAGACCGGCCCGCTTACCAGGACCTCAATCCTTTTGAGTTCAAGCTCGACGAATATACCTATCAGAAAGGCAATACGGGTCTGCGGCCGCAATATACAAACAGCGTTGGACTCACTTATGTCTACAAATACACGCTGACCACTACGCTGAACTACAGCCACGTAAAGGATGTGTTTACCCAGCTTGTGGATACGGCAGACAGGTCAAAAGCCTTTATCAGCAAGCAAAATCTCGCGACACAGGACATCGTCAGTCTCAACATCAGCTATCCCTTCCAATATAAATGGTATAGCGTGTTTGCGAATGTGAATACCTATTATTCCATCTACAAGGCCAGTTTCGGAACTGGCCGGGCGGTGGACGTCAACGTCTTTTCTGCCAATATCTTTGCCCAGCAGACGGCACGCCTGGGCAAAGGCTGGACGGCAGAGCTGTCAGGCTTCTATACCTCGCCTTCTATCTGGCAGGGAACCTTTAAAACCCATGCGCTGGGCAACCTGGACGCAGGGATACAAAAACTAATTCTTAACAAGCAGGGGACGGTAAAAGTTTCGGTAAGCGATATCTTCCATACTCTGCAATGGACCGCCACCAGCGACTTTGCCGGGCAATACCTTCGAGCTACGGGCGGAAATGAGAGTCGCCAGCTAAAGGTCTCATTCACCTACAAATTTGGCAATTCCCAGGTAAAGACCGCCCGCCAGCGAAAATCCGGCCTCGAGGAAGAAAGCAAACGAGCCAACTCTTCCGGTGGGTTTTCAAATTAGACTCTCTTTCAAAAAAAAAGAGGGTGTCTCAAAAGTTGAGACACCCTCTTTGCGTATATAGGGAGCTATAGAGTGTATTGGTAAGGTTTCAAGAGTGGTGCCAG
>Ga0193716_1000509_pt1 | contig 23499 bp, 19 predicted proteins | sample U2c1metaG_FD_145901 | JGI IMG/M metagenome (GOLD analysis project Ga0193716, IMG submission 145901) | Soil microbial communities from a riparian zone of the East river system, Colorado, United States - U2c1 | ecosystem: Environmental > Terrestrial > Soil > Riparian zone | place: USA: East River...
ATCTCCGCGGCGCCGAGCTGTCCTGCGTGAGCGCCGACGGCCGTGGCGGGCACTGCACGGTGCACCTGCTCGCGTACCTGTTCGACCCGGAGGCGGACGCGGTCGTGCAGGAGTACGCGCGCGCTCGCGCCGAGCGCAGGGGCCGGCTCGCGAAGATCGCCGAGCGGATGGCCGCCGACGGGTTCCCCATCGACGCCGAGTCGCTGCTGGCCGCCGTGCCGGCGGAGGCGACCGCCGGTCGGCCGCACCTCGCGATGGCGCTGATGCGGGCCGGCGTCGTGTCGTCGGTCGACGAGGCGTTCGCGCGGTTCCTCAACGACCGCGGCCGTTACTACCTGCCGAGCTCGCGCACCCCGATCGAGGACTCGATCGAGATGATCGCCAGGGCGGGCGGGGTGACCGTGCTCGCGCACGCGTTCGCCACCCACCGCGGTCCGACCGTCTCCGCCGACGTGATCAAGGAACTCGCTGGCATCGGGCTCACCGGGGTGGAGGTCGACCATCCGGACCATGACGCCGACGCGCGTTACCGGCTGCGCCGGCTGGCCGACGAGCTCGGCCTGTTGATGACCGGATCGAGTGATTACCACGGCACCAACAAGGTGATCGCGCTCGGCCAGGAGACCACGGCGCCGGAGATGCTCGACGAGATCGCACACCGCGCAACGGGTGTCGAGATCGTGACAGGCTGACGCGGTGCTCTTCGACTGGCGACTTTTCGCCGAGGCCACCATCACGCTCGTCGTGATCATGGACCCGCCCGGCACCGTGCCGGTGTTCCTGAGCCTCGTCGGCCGCAGGCCCCGGCCCGCGCGGGTGCGGGCCGCCCGCCAGGCCGTGCTGGTGTCGCTCGGCGTGATCAGCCTGTTCGCGCTCGGCGGCGAGGCGATCCTGTCCTACCTCGGCATCGGCATCCCCGCGGTCCAGGGCGCGGGCGGCCTGCTGTTGCTGCTCATCGCGCTGGACCTGCTGACCGGCAAGAACGCGGCCCAGCCGGAGGCGGTCGACGACGTCAACGTCGCGCTCGTGCCGCTGGGCACCCCACTGCTCGCGGGCCCCGGCGCGATCGCCGCGACGATCGTGTTCGTCCGGCACGCGGACGGCCGGGTCGGGTCGTACCTGGCGCTCGCGCTCGCGATCGTGGCCGTGCACCTGGTGCTGTGGCTGTGTCTGCGGTTCTCGGGGCTGTTGATCCGGCTGTTCAAGGACAGCGGCATCACGCTGCTCGCGAAGATCGCGGGTCTGCTGCTGGCGGCGATCGCGGTCCAGTTGGTGGCGGACTCAGTACGTGGGTTCGTGGGCGGCGCGTAATTTCTGTCGGTGGGCTGCTCTAACGTTGAATCCGTGCAACTCGGGTTCGACGCTATGCCTCGCAAACTCATCAAGGTCACCCCGTCCCGGCTCGCGACGTGGATCGACTGTCCACGCCGTTTCCGCATGGCGTACGTCGACCGGCCGCCGCCGCCGCGCGGTGGCGCGTGGGCGCACAGCACCATGGGTGCGGTGGTGCACAACGCTTTACGGGCCTTCTTCGACCTGCCGGTGGCGCGCCGCACGCCGGCCGCCGCGGCCGCGCTCGTCGGCCAGCACTGGAGCGACGAGGGCTTCGCGACGTCCGTGCAGGGCGCGGTGTACCGCGAGCGCGCCAAGGGCTGGGTGGCCGACTACGTGGCCGAGACCGACGTGACGATCGACCCGGTCGGGCTGGAGCGCTGGGTGTCCGCGCCGGTGGGCACGATCGTCGCCGAGGGCCGGGTCGACCGCATCGACGAGCGCGACGGCGAGGTCGTGATCATCGACTACAAGACCGGCCGCTCGGCGCTCACGACCGACGACGCGCGGGGCTCGCAGGCACTCGCGCTGTACGTGCTGGCCGCGCGCCGCACCCTGCGCCGGCCGTGCACCCGAGTGGAGCTGCACCACCTGCCGACCGGCACGGTCGCGGCGTGGGAGCACACGGAGGAGTCGCTGGACCGGCACCGGCGCAGGGCCGAGGAGGCGGCGGAGGAGTTCCATCTCGCGACGGACACCCTCAACGCCGGCGGCGATCCGGACGTGCTGTTCCCGCCGCAGGTCGGCCGACAGTGCTCGTGGTGCGACTTCCGGCGCAGCTGCCCGGAAGGCCAGGCGGCCGGCCCGTCCGCCGAGCCGTGGGCGATGTTGGTGCCGTGAGTTAGAGTCGCCCGGACGTGTGGAGGCTTGAGTGGACTCATCCGACGTGAGCACGGTGCAACTCCCCACCTCGCCGGGAGCGATCACGATGGACCTGAGTCGTCCCCGTCGCCGAGGCGGTCTGTGGCGCGAGCTGTCCGGCGCGCTCGCCATCGGGGTGTCGGTGCTCGCCGTGGTCGTCGTGGTGTTCCAGGTGTTGGCGTGGGTGCGCGACATGCCGGGGCCTGGCGTGTGGATGGTGCTCGGGCACCTCGGCGCGGCCGTGCTCGCGGTGGTGGTGCAGCGTTTCGCCGACCGCTACGCGGGTTGGGCCGCCGCGGCGGCCACCATCGGGGTACTCGCCGTCACGGGCACCACGCTGTGGTTCTTCTGGTGGGCGTGACACCTGCGGTGGGTTAGGTCGGGCGAGTAAGTGGCCCGGTCAGGCGGCGGCCAGCCAGGAACGCCAGGTCGGGACGAGTGTCGCGAGCAGGGTGTCCGGGTTCTCCACGTTCGGCGAGTGCCGGGCGGCGGGGATGACCGCGAAGTCGGCGTCGAGGCGGTCGGCCATGTCGCGTTGTGTGGACACCGGCCAGGCGTCGTCGGACTCGCCGCAGCACACCAGGCACGGGGTGCCCGACGTGTGCAGGCTGCGGGCGAGCGAGCTGACCAGGTCGGGCTCGGTGCGCAGCGCGCGGGCCTTGCCGAGCAGCGCCGCCGGCCGCGAGCGCAGGAACCGTTCCCGCAGGAACGCCGCGAGCGCCGCGGTCTGTCCCGGCCGGGGCGGCGCCATCGCGTCGAGCTGTTCGCGCAGCTTCTGCGCCGCCTCGATGCCGTGCTCCCGCATGGCCGGTTCGCCGATGTCGAGCGCCTGGCGCCGCAGCCCCTCCGGCAGCTCGGACGGGCCGGAACCCATGAGCGTCAGCCCGGTGACGGGCGCGCCGGCCAGCACCGCCGCGCGCACCACGAGACCACCGAACGAGTGGCCGAGCAACAGCACGGGCCCACCCTCGGCCGCCAGCTTGCCGACCAGCTCCGCGACGACGCCGCCGAGCGCGGCGGGCTGGTACGCGGCCTCGTCGTCCGGCCCACCCGACTCGTACTGCCCCGGCAGGTCGATGGCGATCGCGTCGAAGCCGGCCGCCGCGATGGGGTCGAACATGGGCGCGAAGTCTTCTTTGGACCCGGTGTAGCCCGGCACGAGCAGGACGGTCGGGCGCGGCTCCGGCGCGCCGACCGCACGCCTGCGCAGCGCGGCCACGGGGCCGTATCGGGCATGCAGCTCTACCCGCTCCGCCCCATTGGGGGTCAACTGCGAAGGAATGCTCACGTAATCAGTGTGCCTCAACGCTACTCAATAACACGTAGAGTCCGTGCGGAGTTGTCGCGGGTCGAGCAAGGCTTCAGCGCAGCGCTACCAGCGTGTCACCGCGTTGTTCGAGCACCATGGGACCGAGCTCGTCCATGGTGACCACGCCGCGGTAGCCGTCCCGGTCGACGGGGATGGTGCCGACTCGTTCGCCGGTCGCCGGGTTCAGTACCGCGATGCCGTCGGACACCGGGACCAGGATGCGGCCCGCGAACGCCGTGCCGGGACCCATCGACTCCTCGACGGTCCACAGCGGACGCAGGTCCGTCGTCGACAGGGCGATCGTCCGCGACCCGGTGAACCAGTAGATCGCGCCGGTCGCCCGGTTGACGGTCATCACGTGGTCCTTCGGCTCCGCGCGCAGGTCGGCGGGGCCCAGCGTCAGGGGGTACGTCTTGATCTGCACGCCCTTCTCGTCCAGCACCACGAGCCGGTTCGGGTTGGGCAGCGCGATCGCTGTGCACTGCGCCAGCTCGTCTGGCTTGGTCTCGTCGAGACGGCACTGTTCGGTCATGCCGATCACCTGGGCGCCGCGTCCGACGACGGTGCTGGACACGACCACCGGCTTCTCCGCGTCGCCGTCGTTGCCGGTCGACTTGTACACCGTCAGGCGGTCGCCGGGATCGGTCGGGCAGTGCTCGATCACCGCGATCTTGCCCGGCACGACCGCGACGGTGCCGAACGTGCACCCGACCCTCGGCTGCTTGTCCGGGTTCACGATCGCGGGGATCTTGCCGTACTGCATGGTCTGCACGAGATCCGAACGCCACGTCGTCAGCAGGTCCGAGCCGGTGGTGGTGACGAAGCTGCCGTCGGTCAGCAGCCGGGTGCCCAGCTCCGCGTCGGAGTTGCGCTGCCCGCCGTCCGGCTTGTCGCGCTGCTCGCCCGGCTTGGTCGGACGGCCGCGCTTGCCGGTGGCCGGGTCGAAGGACGTCACCTCGCTGCAGCCGCCTGCCTTGCGCGCGTCGTCGTCGCGCAGCAGGTTGTCGCTCTTCTCGTACACGGCGAGGGCCACCGACCACGACGTGGCGATCGTGCACAGTGGCAGGTCCCGCTGGTAGTGCCAGCGGACCGCGCCGGTGAGCGGGTCGAGGCCGGCAACTTCGCCGCCGTTGCCGGTGATCACACTCGGGCCCGCGGTGACCGGCTCCGGGGTCTTCGCGCTCTTCGTGCGCCACACCTCGGCGAGCGACGGCGGGAACACGGTTGGCCGCGCCGGGGTCGGCGCGGCGCCCGCGTAGGTGTCGGACGTGGTCGCGCGGATGTCGCTCGACTGCCACAGGAGCAGCCCGCCGACGAGCGCGGCCACGGCGATGACCGCGGCGGCGAGGACGTCGCGCTTGCGGTGGAACTTCGTCCGCTCCCAGCGCTCGACGGGCTCGTCTTCGTACCCGTCGAGCACGTCCTCGTCACCGATCATGGTGCGTCAGTCTGCCGAACCCGCTGTGTCACCCGTGTTCGGTGCCTCGCCGCCTGCCGAGACGCCACCGCGGCTGCGGCGACGCCTGCTGCGGGCCGGCCGGTCGGTACGGCTGGCGGGCGACGTGGTCGCCGGCGACTCGGTGGTCTCCGCGGGCGCCTCGCCCTCGCCGGTCCTGCGGCGGCGCCGCTGCCGGCGCTGCCGCTGTTCGCCGGTCGACTCGTCGCCGTCGGCGGCCTCGCTCTTGCGAGCGGGGGCCTTGCGTGCCGGCTCGGCGACGTTGTCGCTCGGGCCGTCCCCGTCGCGCCGCGACCGGCGCCGGTTGCGGCCACGGGCCTTCTTGCCGCCCAGGTCCTCCTCCGGCTCGGCCGACAGGCCGGCACGGGTCCGCTTGGACAGCGGCAGCCGCCCGGTCGAGCCCTCGGGGATGCCGAGGTCGTTGAACAGGTGGTCGGAGGTGGAGTACGTCTCCACCGGCTCCGGCATGTCCAGGCCGAGCGTGTCGCTGATCAGCTTCCAGCGCGGCATGTCGTCCCAGTCGACGAGCGTGATGGCGACCCCTTCGCGGCCGGCGCGGCCGGTGCGGCCGATCCGGTGCACGTAGGTGCCGTCGTCCTCGGGGCACTGGAAGTTGATCACGTGCGTGACGTCGTCGATGTCGATGCCGCGCGCCGCGACGTCGGTGGAGATCAGCACGTCGACCTTGCCGGAACGGAACGCCCGGAGCGACTGCTCGCGTGCGCCCTGCCCGAGGTCACCGTGCACGGCCGCGACCGCGAAGCCGCGCTCGGCGAGGTCGTCGGCGACCTTCTGCGCGGTCCGCTTGGTCCGGCTGAAGATCATCGTCAGCCCGCGCGCCTTGGCCTGCAGCGCCCGCGCGATGACCTCGATCTTGTCGAGCGAGTGCGCCCGGTAGACGAACTGGTGGGTGCGCTCGTGGATTGCGCCGGCATCGTTCTCCTCGGCGCGGATGTGCGTCGGCTGACGCAGGAACGTCCTGGCCAGCGTGATGATCGGACCCGGCATGGTGGCCGAGAACAGCATGGTCTGCCGGTCGTCCGGGACCATCCGCAGGATCCGCTCGATGTCGGGCAGGAAGCCGAGGTCGAGCATGCGGTCGGCCTCGTCGAGCACGAGCGCCCGGACCTTGCCGAGCACCAGGTGGCGCTGTTCGGCGAGGTCGAGCAGCCGACCCGGCGTGCCGACGACGACCTCGACGCCCTTGCGCAGCGCCTCGATCTGCGGCTCGTACGGGCGGCCGCCGTAGATCGACAGCACCCGGATGCCCAGGTGCTTGCCGGCGTCGGCGAGGTCGTGGGTGACCTGCAGGCACAGCTCGCGGGTCGGCACCACGATCAGCACCTGTGGGGTGCCGTCGCCAGGGGTGGTGATCCGGTGCAGCAGCGGCACGCCGAAACCGAGCGTCTTGCCGGTGCCCGTACGGGCCTGGCCGATGACGTCCTCGCCGGCGAGTGCCAGCGGCAGCGTGAGCTCCTGGATCGCGAAGGTCCGCTCGATGCCCGCCTCCGCGAGCGCCCGGACGATCTCCTCGTGCACGCCGAACTCGGCGAACGTGGGGGAGTCGTCACGCACCGGCGCACCGGCCGTGAGCGGATGTGAGATGTCTGTCTCGGGAACGCCCGCCTCGCTGTGTTCCAGCGCGACCGGGTCCACCTCGGTTGAATTATTGTCCTGGTTGTCGGTATTGACGGTGATCGGCCTCTCCCTTTTGTCCAGCGCGCTCCGCCCTGGACGGGCCGCTCGACCGCACCATGGTTGGTGCGGGAGGGCCGGCGAGGCGCGCACACCCTCTGAACGCGGCTTGTCAAAGCCTGCGTCCTGGTCAGTCTACCTGCGATGTCCTCCCGATACGCTCAGGGCCATGAGCGAGGCTGGTATTGGGGTCGAGAAGGGCGCCATCGATCCCGGGGTCGTCGACCTGCTCGGTGTGCTCGCGTACGGGGAGCTGTCGGCGTTCGACCGGCTCTCCGAGGACGCGCGCACCGCGCCGACACTCTCCGGGCGCGCCGCCCTGTCGGCCATGGCGGCCGCCGAGATGGGGCACTACTCACGGATCGAGCGGTTCCTAGCGGGGCACGGCTTCGACGTACAGGACGCGATGCGGCCGTTCATCGCGCACTTCGACACGTGGCACGCGTCGACCGCGCCGAGGTCGTGGCTGGAGTCGCTGGTCAAGGCGTACGTGGGCGACGGGCTCGCGGCCGACCTGTACCGCGAGATCGCCGCGTGGCTGGACACGGAGACGTCGTCGCTGGTCATGGAGGTCCTCGGCGACACAGGGCACTCGGCGTTCGCCGAGCGGTCGGTGCGCGAGGCGATCCAGCGGGACCGTGCGGTGCGCGACCGGCTCACGCTGTGGGGGCGAAGGCTGCTCGGCGAGGCGTTGACGCAGGCCCAGTACGTCGTCGCGGAGCGGGACGGGCTCGCGGAGCTGATCGTGGCCGGGACCGGCGACCTCGCGGGAATCGCCGCGTTGTTCCGCAGGTTGCAGCAGGCGCATGGCAAGCGGATGGCCGCCCTCGGTCTCGGCTAGCCTTGGCGTGGTCATTCGTCTTGTAGGAGGTCGGCGTGGAGGTCAAGGTCGGAGTCGCGGACACGGCACGGGAGCTGACGATCAACTGTTCCCAGACTCCCGAGGAAGTGGAGTCGTTGGTCGCGGACGCGTTGAAGGGCACCTCCGGTTCGCTGACCCTCGTGGACGACAAGGGGCGGCGCTATGTCGTGCCGTCGGCGCGGGTCGCGTACGTGGAGATCGGTTCGCCGGACTCGCGCAAGGTCGGTTTCGCGACCTGACCGGCACCCGCCGGTCGCGCGACGTTGTCAACGCCCTGAAGGTCACCCCTTCAGGGCGTTCGGCTTTCCCGGGCCCGGCAAAGTCCGTTTCGGGGTGATCCGGTGGTTCGGCGCTGCGAAAGGCGCGTTCGGGACGTGCGCGATACCTCGAAAGGCGCGTTCGGGACACCACAAGCGGGACGGGCGAAGCCCGCTTCGATGGGCTGGCGCTGCCCCGCGCGCGTGCTGTGAAAGGCGCGTTGACGGCGCTGGGTGCCCTGAACGCGCCTTTCACGGCATGGCCGACCGTCCCGACACCAGATGCCCGTCAGGACCGACGGACGCTGGCTAGCTCGCGTCCGGCTGGACCTCGGCGAGCTTCACTACCTTGTTCAGCTCCAGCGGCTTGTTCGGGTCGAGCACGACGCCGTTCGCCCTGGTGAAGCCGTCGATGGCGGCCCAGATGATCTGCGTCAGGTACTCCACGACCGCGTCGCGGCTCATGGTGCGGCGCTCGAGCCACCACTCGCTGACGTTCTGGACCATGCCGACGATGCCGTGCGCCCACGGCTCGGCCGCGCCGGAGTCGAGGTTCATGCCGCGCAGGTAGTCGCCGAGCAGCGCGGACAGCGCCTGCGCGATCAACTCCTTGTCCTCAGCCACGATGTCCTGCTCGACCGGCCGGTTGGCGAGTGATCGGCGGACCAGCAGCCGGTACAGGTGCGGGTGCTCCTCGACGGTCGAGAAGAACGCGTGGAGGCTCTTGCGGATCCGGGGGACCGGCGCCTCCTCGTTGTTCATCGCCGGGATGAGCCGTTCGAAGAGGATCTCCGTGCCCCGGTGGCCGAGCGCGACGAACAGGTCGGCCTTGTCGGCGAAGTGGCGGTACAGCACGGGCTTCGTCACGCCGGCCTCCGCGGCGATGTGGTCCATGCCGACTTCCGGGCCGTGCTCGGCGAGGGCCCGCATCGCGGCCTCGACGAACTCCGCCCTGCGTGCCGCTCGGTGGGAGCGCCAGCGGTCGCGGCGGGCGTCGCCTGTGCCTTCGGACATCTCGCGAACGCTACTCTCCCGCTCTAGGACGGTTGTTGGAGCGGGAAGCCGCCACCGATGCCCTTCCACGCGAGCGTCGAGATGAACCCGACCGCCTCTTCCTTAGCCATCGTGCTCTTGCCCGCGAGCCAGGACCGTGCGGCGACCTGGCTGACGCCGACGAGACCGACGGCGAGCAGCCGCGCGGGCTCCTCCTCGAGGCCGGCGTCCGCGGTGATCGTCCTGGTGATGGCCTGCACACAGGCGTCGGTGCCGCGGTCGATGGCCGCCTGGACCACCGGCTCGCCACGCAGGTCGGACTCGAAGACGAGCCGGTACGCCTGGCTCTCGCCGGCGACGAAGTCGAAGTACGCGCTCACCGCGTTGTGGACCCGCAGCTTGTTGTCCGTGGTGGACTCGAGCGCGTCGGTCACCCGCATGATCAGCTCGTCGACGTGGATCTCCAGCAGCGCGAGGTACAGCTCGAGCTTGCCGGGAAAGTGCTGGTAGAGCACTGGCTTGGACACGCCGGCGCGCTCGGCGATCTCGTCCATGGCGGCGGCGTGGTAGCCGTTGGCGGCGAAGATGTCCTGTGCGGCGTCGAGTAGCTGGGCTCTGCGTGCGGTGCGCGGCAGCCGGGCCGCGCGGTTCGCCTGTCCGGCGAGACCGCCGCCGTGCTGAATCGTTTCCGACATACGCCCTCCAGATCCATCGCGAGCCGGGGTCACCAACCCGTGCGGGTGACTCGACCTTACTCGCCGGTAACGCAGGTCGGGAGAGTCATGGACACTGGGTGAATGAGCACCAGCATTGAGGCCCGCCCGCCGGTCACCTTCGTGCCGCTGTCCGACGCCGTGCTGCCGGCGGTCGACATGACGATCCCGCCGTGGCCGGGCGAGGACCAGACCTCGGGCGGCATCCGCCTGCACGTGCGGCACACGCCGGGCCAGAAGGACGCCACCGCGACCGCCGTCTACGTGCACGGACTCGGCGGTTCGGCCACCAACTGGACCGACCTCGCGGGCCAGCTCTCCGGGTACGTGCCCGGGGTGTCGCTGGACCTGCCGGGCTTCGGCCGGTCCGAGCCGCCGAGGGACTTCGACTACTCGATCCCGGCGCACGCCGACACGGTCGCGAAGTTCGTCCGCGGCCTCGACGTCGGCCCGGTGCACCTGTTCGGCAACTCGATGGGTGGCGCGATCTCGATGAACGTCGCCGTCGACCACCCCGACCTGGTCAAGACGTTGACGTTGGTGTCGCCCGCGGTGCCCGACCTGCGGCCGCGCCCGTCGCGGATGTCCGACCCCCGGCTCGCGATCGCGTTCATGCCGCTGATCGGCGCGTCGGTCCGGCGCAAGCTCGCCGCCGAGCCGATGGACATGCGGGTGTTGCGCCTGCTCAGGCTGGTCTACTCGGACATCGAACGGGTGCCGGCGGAGCGTCGCGAGCAGGCCGCGGCCGAGTTCGCCGAGCGGGAGCGGCTCGTGTGGGCGACGCCCGCGCTCGCCCGCAGCACGGTCGGGCTGTTCCGGTCCTGGCTGGTGCCGAGGTCGCGGTCGATGTGGACGCTCGCGCCCCGGATCAAGGCGCCGACACTGGTCGTGTGGGGCACCGACGACAAGCTGGTCACGGTGCGCAAGGCGCCGAGGACCGCGCAGCTGATCCCGCGCGGGCGGCTGCTCGTGCTGCCGAGGACCGGGCACGTCGCGCAGATGGAGCGCCCCGGCACGGTGGCGCGCGCGGTGCTCGGCATGTGGGAACAGGTCGAGGCCGGGCGCTGGTGAGTTCAATTCCGGGGCATACCGTGCTCATTGTCACTCGGACGCGCCGCGTAGCGATGCCGAATCGTTGTCATGTGGCACCCTGGTCGCCGTGACGAAGCGGGTCCAGGACCGGTATGACGCCGGCGCGCGCCGTGTGTCGGCCGAGCCGCTGACGGCGTCCTGGCGACCCGCCGACGATCCGGAGCGGTCCGGCAGGCGCAAGGGGCCGCCGAGGAAGCGCGGCATCGCCAGGATCATCTCGACCTACGGCTGGCGCGTGTACGCCGTCCCGATCCTGGTGGCCGCGACCGCGCTGGTGCTGATCCAGACCGGTGGCGACGACGGCGGTGGCGCCACGGCCGAGCAGAACACGGCTCAGAGCGGCGCTCCCGGTGGCGAGACGCCGCAGAAGGCCGAGGTCACCGAGTCGCCCGCGGCGCCGCCCGACCTCAACATCCCCACGGCCGATCTGCCGCCCGGCGCGGACTTCCCGCAGGCCGGCGGCGGCAACTGGGCCGTCGTGCCAGGCACGACCGCCCGCGTCGGCACCGGCGGGAAGCTGTACACCTACACGGTCGAGGTCGAGGACGGCATCGACCTCGCGCCCTACGGCGGCATCGACTCGTTCGGCCGCCTGATCGACTCCACGCTCGCCGAGCCGAGGGGCTGGGCGGCCGGCGGGGACGTGTCGGTGCAGCGGGTCGACGGGAACGCCGACCCGGACATCCGGATCAGCCTGAGCACCCCGGACACCGTGCACCGGCCGGACTACTGCGGCTACTCGATCAAGTACGAGTCGTCCTGCTGGCGGCGCGGCGAGAAGCGCGTGATGATCAACCTCTCCCGGTGGGTCCGTGGCGCGCTGGCGTTCGGCGGCGACATCGGCTCCTACCGGATCTACGCGATCAACCATGAGATCGGACACGCCTTCGGCCGCGGCCACACCGGTTGCGGCGAGGAGGGCGCCCTCGCGCCGGTGATGATGCAGCAGTCGTTCGGCACCGCGAACAACTACGTCGCGCAGCTCAACGACCAGGCCGGCAACGACGACCCGGTGCAGGCGGACGGGAAGACGTGCCGCTTCAACCCGTGGCCCAACCCACAAGCAGTGCCGGCTACTTGACCCTGGCGTCTCGCTATGTGGGAACCGGGGAAGGCCGGGTGGGACGAACGCGTTGTACCGGACGAGACTTGGAGTACGAGTCACGCGTCGAGGAGGAACCCATGGCAGGCAGTTTGCCGCCGCTGGTGGAACCGGCTGAGGAGCTGACCAAGGACGAGGTCGCCCGCTACAGCCGTCACCTGATCATCCCGGATGTCGGGGTCGACGGGCAGAAACGCCTGAAGAACGCGAAGGTCCTGGTGGTCGGCGCCGGCGGGCTCGGCAGCCCCGCGTTGCTGTACCTGGCCGCGGCCGGGGTCGGCACGCTGGGCGTGGTGGACTTCGACATCGTCGACGAGTCCAACCTGCAGCGGCAGGTGATCCACGGCGTCTCGGACGTCGGCAAGCCCAAGGCGCAGTCGGCCAAGGAGTCGGTCGCGGAGATCAACCCGTTCGTCACGGTCAACCTTCACCAGGAGCAGCTGACCTCGGACAACGCGTTGGACATCTTCGCCGGCTACGACCTGATCCTGGACGGCACGGACAACTTCGCCACCCGCTACCTGGTCAACGACGCCGCGGTGCTGCTTGGCAAGCCGTACGTGTGGGGTTCGATCTTCCGGTTCGAGGGTCAGGTCAGCGTGTTCTGGGAGGACGCGCCGAACGGCCAGGGCCTGAACTACCGCGACCTCTACCCGGAGCCGCCGCCGCCCGGCATGGTTCCTTCGTGCGCGGAGGGCGGCGTGCTCGGTGTGCTGTGCGCGTCGATCGGGTCGGTCATGGTCACCGAGGCGATCAAGCTGCTGACCGGCATCGGCGAGCCGCTGCTCGGCAGGCTGATGGTGTACGACGCGCTGGAGATGTCGTACCGGACCATCAAGATCCGCAAGGACCCGGAGACCAAGCCGATCGAGGGGCTCATCGACTACGACGCGTTCTGCGGTGTGGTGTCCGACGACGCGCAGCAGGCCGCGTCCGGGCACACGATCACGCCACGGGAGCTCAAGGAGAAGTTCGACCGGGGCGACAACTTCGCGCTGATCGACGTCCGTGAGCCGCACGAGTACGAGATCGTGAAGATCCCCGGTTCGGTGCTGATCCCCAAGGACGAGATCCTGTCCGGCGCGGCGCTCTCGAAGCTCCCGCAGGACAAGCCGATCGTCTTGCACTGCAAGTCCGGCGGCCGGTCCGCGGAGGCGCTCGCCGCCCTGCACAAGGCCGGTTTCTCGGACGCGGTGCACGTCGGCGGCGGGGTTCTCGGTTGGGCAAGAGAGGTGGATCCCAGCCTGCCGACGTATTGACGGGTGTGGCGGCGGGGTAGCGTGGCTGGTCGTGAGTGCGTCCCCGCCTGCTCCGCCGCCCCAGCACGTACGCGCGGCGTTCGGTGCCAAGGAAAGCGTGCCGGAGCTGGTCGGCGCCGGACCGCTGTGGCGGTGCGACGAGATCGCCCTGCGGCCGGTGACGAATCCCGCCGAGGCGTCCTGGGTGGCCCAGACCCTGGGTGAGTTGCACGTTCCCGACCTGCGGATCGGCAGGCCACTCCGGTCGAGTGACGGGCGCTGGGTCGTTGGCGGCTGGGTCGCGTTCCGCCATATCGAGGGCCGGGTCGAGCCGCGCTACGACGACGTCGTGTCCGCGTCGTTGCGCCTGCACAAGGCGACCGCCGACCTGCCGACACCGAGGTTCCTTTCCGCGCGCGCGGACGTCTTCGCGATGGCCGACCGCGCCGCGGCCGGTGTCGAGGAGGCGCCGCTGGACCCGGCGCGGGGCGGCCGGCTGTTCGCCGTGCTGTCCGGCTCCCGCAAGCCGCTCGGGCTGCGGTCGCAGGTGGTGCACGGCGACCTGTTCGGCAACGTGCTGTTCGTCGGCGACGCCGCGCCCGGCATCGTCGACTTCACGGCGTTCTACCGGCCGGCGGAGTGGGCGGCCGCGGTTGTGGTGGTCGACGCGCTCGCGTGGGGCGGCGCGGACGAGGGCCTGCCGCGCCGGTGGTCGCATCTGTCCGAGTGGTCGCAGGTTTTGTTGCACGCCTTGCTGTTCCGGCTCGCGGTGCACGCGCTGCACCCGCACTCGACGCAGGAGTCGCTGCGCGGCCTCGAACGGGCCGCGCGCCAGATCACCGCATTATGACGATCGGGCCGAACAGCAGCTGAAGGTAGAACAGGAGCGTATTGAGCGGGGCGGTCATGAGCGAGCTTGCGAGCGAATCAGTGTTACAGGGCGACCGCGAGCGGCTCCCCGGAGCCTGCGAGGGGGAGTCATGAGTAGCCAACCCGTGCCGAGCGCGACGACGGTGACCGCCGCCGCCGCGAGGTTGACCTTCGGCGGTCGCAGCAGCATGGCCGCGACGAGTGTGAACGGCAGTCCGCCCGCCACGTAGGCCAGGATCAGCTGCGCGGTCAGGGAGAACTCCGAGTCGAAGGTGACCGCGGCCGCGAAGGCCCAGCCCGCGAGACCGCCGCCGCCGACGAGGATCGTCCAGAGGATCGCGGCCCTCGGCTGGTTCGGGAGCCAGGTGGCGTCCTCGGTGCGCCAGCCGAGTGCCAGCAGGGCGAGGAAGAGCGCGCCGACCAGGATGACCAGCGTGAACATCGCGCTGCCCGAGTACAGGGCGAGCGGCCGGAACGGCAGGTCGCGGTCGCGGCCGGCGGTGGCGAGTACCGCGATGGTGCCGGTGACGACGGAACCGATGAGCCACGTGCCGGCGAGCTGCCACTTCATGGCGGCACCCTACTGACGATGGAATAATTGAGGGCGCAACTATCTTGTGCTGGGTATCGTTCCGTCATTGGAGGCGCGAAATGCCCGCGATCACCGCCGACACGCTGACCCTGCCCCGCCTGCCGGCACTGGCCGACCCGTCCTGGCGTGGGGTTTACAAGGTCGTCACCGCCCAGAAGTTCCTGGAGGGCGAAGGTTTCCAGGTGCGGCGCCCGTTCCCCGGCGTCGACCTCGCGCTCGCCGACCCGTTCCTGCTGCTCGACCACATGGGCGCCGTCGAGTACGGGCCCGGTGAGGCCAAGGGCGCGCCGTGGCACCCGCACCGCGGCTTCGAGACGGTGACGTACATGATCGACGGCGCCTTCCAGCACACCGACTCCATCGGTGGTGGCGGTCTCATCACCGACGGCGCCACCCAGTGGATGACCGCGGGCGCCGGCATCCTGCACAACGAGGTGCCGCCGCAGGAGATGGTCGCGCGCGGCGGCCTCTTCCACGGTGTCCAACTGTGGGTCAACCTGCCGCGCGCCATGAAGATGACCACCCCGCGCTACCAGGACATCCGAGCCGCCGACACGCTCTTGTTGTCCAGCGACGACGGCGGCGCGCTGGTGCGGGTGATCGCCGGCTCGGTCGCCGGTCACGCCGGGCCGGGCATGACGTACTCGCCGATCACGTACCTGCACGCGACGGTCAGCGCGGGCGCGCGACTGGCGATGCCGTGGCCGGCGGACTACAACGCGCTCGTGTACGTGTTGTCCGGGCGTGGCACCGTCGGCTCGGAACGCCGGCCGCTCGTCGAGGGGCAGCTCGCGGTGTTCGGGCCCGGCGACGCGTTGGCCATGCAGGCGGCCGACTCGCAACCGTCGGACGCGCCGACCGGCTGGGAGATTCTCGTGCTCGGTGGGCTGCCGATCAACGAGCCGGTCGCCAGGTACGGGCCCTTCGTGATGAACACGCGCGAGGAGATCGTGACCGCCTTCGAGGACTTCCAGGCCGGTCGCCTCGGTCAGATCCCGGCCGAGCACCTGGCACACCGCACGGAGGCGGACGAGCCGCTCGGGGGTTGAGGTTGGCCGCTGGCCCCCTCGAACCACGCTACCGGTTGGCACTGACAGTTTCGGCCCCTCGGCCGTCGCCTGTGGACAACGTCGGCGCCTGTGGAGAACTCCCCAGTTGTGGATCTTCGCGGCCCGGCGTTGTCGGTGCCCGCCGGTAGGCTGGCAAACGGGGGGCCGGAGGCCAAACCCGGGGCCGCCCAACCCAGCCCCAGAACCAAAGCCGAGGTGTGCCCGTCCAAACGGCACACACCGCGAAGCCCCGACCGCGAACGTCGAACTCGCCGGTCCCGAACGCCCGACTCGCCGGTCGCGACGTCGAACTCACCGACCGCGAACGTGCGACTCGCCGGTCGTGAACGTCCAACTCGCCCTTGCGGGCGTGCGACTCGTACGCCTGACCGTCAACTCGCTGGTCGCGAATGTCGAACTCACCCGTCGCGAACGTTCAACTCGCCGGTCCTGAACGTGCGACTCACCCGTTCTGAACGTGCGACTCGCGGTTTCTCGCCCGCCGAATCGACGAACTGCGCTAGCGTTCGATTGTGAAGCGGCGATGACGGCCGATGCCTCGCCGGTCGGGTGTGTCGGCAAATTGGTTGTCGGCACCCGAGGCGCGAACGGTCCCGGCGAGGTGCTGGTCAAGATTCGTGGTGGGTCGGAGGCCTTTCTGGCATTCTCCGATCAGCCGCTTCCCAAAGGTGCGACCGTATTGGTCGTCGATTCCCGAGGGGCGCGTGCGGTTGACGTCACGCCCTGGACCGACCCGTTGGGAGACTTGTGATGTTCGGCTATCGCGTGCCCTCGCCAGACGAGGCGATGCTCATTTCCGGCGGCCGGATAAAGGGCAGTGGTGGCGCTCCTTTCCGAGTGGTGACCGGACACGGCGCGTTTGTCATGCCATTCTTCCGGAAAGTCCGTTTTCTCTCATTGCGGATGGCGGAGGCGGAAGTTTCCGAGACGTGTGTGACGAAACAGGCGATCGCGCTCAAAGTGCGTGCGGTCATCGCGTTCAAGGTCGGCAACGACACGGAGAGCATCGTCAACGCCGGTCAGCGGTTCCTGTCCGACCAGGGGCAGATGGCCGTGCTCACCGGCCGGATCTTCTCCGGCCACCTGCGGTCGATCGTCGGCTCGATGACCGTCGAGGAGATCATCACCGAGCGGCAGAAGCTCGCGTTGGAGGTCCTCGACGGGTCGGCGGTGGAGATGGCGCGGATCGGCCTGACGATCGACTCGCTGCAGATCCAGTCCATCGACGACATGGAGCTCGGCTACATCGCGGCCATGGCCGCGCCGCACAACGCCGCCATCCAGCGGGAGGCGCAGATCGCGCAGGCGCGCGCCGACCAGGCCGCGGCCGAGGCGGGGCAGGAGTCGCAGCGGCGGCAGGCGGAGTTCGCGCGGCAGACGTCGGTCGTGCAGGCGCAGTACAAGGCGGAGATCGACAAGGCGCAGGCCGAGGCCGCCCAGGCCGGCCCGCTGGCGCAGGCGACGGCGCAGCGCGAGGTGATCGATGCCCGCACCGAGCTGGCCCAGCGCGAGGCCGAGCTGCGTGAGCAGCAGCTGGTGGCCGAGGTCGTGAAGCCGGCAGAGGCCGACGCGAAGCGGGTCCGCATCCTCGCGCGCGCTGACGCGGAGGCGATGGAGATCCAGGCCGCGGCCGCCGCGTCCAACAACCGGGTCGCGCTGGACCAGCTGATCATCGAGCAGTTGCCGGAGATCGTGAAGGAAGCGGCGAACGGCCTGCGCGGCGCGAACGTGAACATCCTGAACGGCGCGGACGGCCTCGGCGAGATGGCGGCCGGCCTGGTCGGTCAGGGCTTGGCCATCCTCGACTCGGTGAAGAAGGGCCTCATCGGCGACGACGAGCAGAAGGACGACACCCCGCCACGCGAGCAGCTCACACCCTGACGGGTTTGGCCTCCGGCCCCCGTTTGCCAGCCTACCGGCGGGCACCGACAGCGCCGGGCCGCGAAGATCCACAACTGGGGAGTTCTCCACAGGTGCCCCAGTTGTCCACAGGTCGCCGTTCGAGGGCCGAAACTGTCGGTGCCAACCGGTAGCGTGGTTCGAGGGGGCCGGAGGCAAAGCGGCCGAAGGCCGCCCGGCCTCGGTGCCAGCGGGTCGTGGACCGGCGTTCGCTCGGCGATCGGGGACAGCGGCGATGCCCTGAAGGTGGCCTTCGGGGCGCCCAGCGATGCTGTTGGCGAATTGCGCTGCTCGCTGCCTGGCGGTCCCGTTCGGGACGCGGCTGGTGTCCTGAAAGGCGCGTTCGGGACATCACGCATGTCACGAAAGGCGCTTTCAGGACGCTCAACGTCCCCTACGCGCCGTTCAGGACACCGACGATGTCCCGAACGCGCCTTTCAGGGCATGCACCGCCGGCCACCGCGCGAATTCGCCAACAGCATCACCCAGCGCCCCGAAGGCCACCTTCAGGGCAAGCCGGAGGCCAGTGGGCCAGCCAGCGCCGACTGGTTACGGGTGCCAGCGGTACTCGCGCATGCTGACCTTCTCCCCGTCCGCGAGTACGCCCTCCGCGCGTAGCAGCTCTAGTTGACGCCGCGCGAGCCCCGGCGCGGGCGTCCCGTTCGCACGTAACACCCGGTGCCACGGCAGGTCGTGGCCGTCCTCGGAGAGGATGCGGCCCACCAGCCTCGGCGTCGGGGCGGACGCGAGCGCGGCGATGTCGCCGTAGGACGCGACCCGGCCGCGGGGGATGGACTTGATCAGCTCCCGCACCCGCTCGTGCAGCTCCTCGTCCATGCCGACAATTATGCCGGCGTGCCGGTGTCGGCAATGGACCGGCGGCGTGGTTCCATCGTCCGGTGGTCGCCACGAACATGCCGGCTCCCCGGCTCGTGCGCCGGCCGGTGGCACCTCGCGCACCGTCCCGGTGGGAGCCGGCCGTGCAGCGCGTGCTCGACGGCGCCGATGGCTTCGTCCGCGTCCTCGGCGGCCCCGGCACCGGCAAGACGACCCTGCTCACCGAGGTGGACGAAGCCATCGTCCTGCGTGGCGGCGTCGACCCGGAGCAGTTGCTGATCCTCACCGCCAACCGGCGTGCGGCCACCGAGGTGCGGGCCGCGATCTCGCGCATGCTGACCGAGCACGACCAACACGACGACATGCCGCGCACGGTCCGCGAACCGCTCGTCCGCACCGTCCACTCCTACGCCTTCTCCGTCCTGCGCCTGCACGCTTTCATGCGCGACGTGCCCGGCCCGCGCCTGCTGAACGGCCCTGAGCAGGACGCCGTCGTCCGTGAGCTGCTCGCCGGCGACATCGAGGACGAGGCCCGCTACTGGCCCGACCGCCTCTGGCCGGCGCTCGCGGTGCCCGGGTTCGCCGAGGAGCTGCGCGACCTCATGCTCCGGGCCGCCGAGCGGGGCCTCGGGCCGGAGGACCTCATCAAGCTCGGCCGCGACACCAAACGGCCGGAGTGGGTCGCCGCCGGACGGTTCGCGCGACAGTACGAGCAGGTCACGCTGCTGTCCGGGGTCGCGGACAGCGCCGTCGCCCAGGAGAGCGCGCCCGCACTGGACGCCGCCGAGCTCGTCGCGAGCGCCCTGTTGGCGTTCGAGACCGACGCCGAGCTGCTCGCCGCCGAGCGGGGCCGGGTCCGCTACCTGCTGGTCGACGACGCGCAGCACCTCGACCCGCTCCAGTACGGCCTGCTGGCCCGGCTCGGGTTCGCCGCCAAGGAGTTCGTCCTCGCCGGCGACCCCGACCAGGCCGTGTTCTCCTTCCGTGGCGCCGATCCGCGCCTGCTCGGCGACACCGAACCGGACGGCGGCACGGTCGTCCTGCGCGACTCGCACCGCATGGCGCCCGCGATCCGCCAGGCCGTCGCCCGGCTCGCCGCCCGCCTGCCCGGCTCCGCGCCGCAGCGGCCGGCCCCCGGCGGGGAACACATCGAGAACTCCCGCGAGGACGGCAGCGTCGAGGTCTGCCTGCACACCACCGACGCCGCGGAGGCCGCCTGGATCGCCGACCAGCTCCGCCGCGCGCACCTGATCGACGGCGTGCCGTGGTCGGAGATGACGATCCTCGTCCGCTCGGTCACCCACTCCGCACCCGTGCTGCACCGGGCGCTCAGCGCGGCCGGGGTGCCGCTCGCGACCGACGCGGAGGACCTGCCGCTCGCCCGCCAGCCCGCGGTGCGCCCGTTCCTCGAGCTGCTGCGCTGCGCGACCTATCCCGGCCTGCTCGACGTGCGGCGCGCGGAGGTGCTGCTGTCCTGCCAGTTCGGCGGCGCGGATCCGTTGGCGCTGCGGCGGTTGCGGCGCGGGCTGCGCAGGCTGGAGCTGGCCGCCGGCAACGACCGGCCCTCCGACGAGCTGCTCGTCGAGGTGCTGCGATCGGGCGATCTCCTTGCCGCGCTTGAGGACTCCGAGTCGGCGAGTGTCCGCCGGGTCGCCGGGCTGCTCGCCACCGCACGGCAGGCGATCGCCGACAACGTCGGCATCGAGCAGGTGCTCTGGTTGGTGTGGCAGCAAAGCGGCCTCGAGTCACGGTGGGTCGCGCAGTCCGCGCGCGGCGGAACCATTGGCGCGCAGGCAGACCGCGACCTCGACGCGATCGTCGGGCTCTTCGACGCCGCCGCCCGCTACGCCGACCGGCTACCCGGCGCCAGCGTCACCGGGTTCGCCGACTTCCTTGCCGCGCAACGGATCGTGGGGGACACGCTGGCGCCGTCCGCGCAGCGCGGCGAGGCGGTCTCGGTGCTCACCGCGCACGCCGCCATCGGTCGCGAGTGGACGGTCGTGGCCGTGCTCGGCGTGCAGGAGGGCACCTGGCCGGACCTGCGGATGCGGGGCACGCTGCTCGGCGTCGAACGGCTCGTCGACCTGCTCGCCGGCGTCGACGAGAAACTGGTGTCCGTCACCGCGCCGCTGCTCGCGGAGGAACGCAGACTGCTGCTGGTCGCGCTCTCCCGCGCCCGCAGAAAGCTGCTGGTGTCGGCATCCGGGGGCGAGGACGAGCAGCCGTCCCGGTTCCTCGCCGAGCTGACCGGCGTCGACATCGAGGAGCTCACCGACGCCGGCCGCCCGACGTCGCTTGGCGGTTCGCGGCGCGCGCTGGTGCTCGCGGACCTCGTCGGCGACCTGCGCCGCGCGGCGTGCGACGGCACGTTGTCCGAGGACCGCCGCCGGCGTGCGGCCCGCCAACTCGCCAGGCTCGCCGACGCCGGGGTGCCCGGCGCGAGCCCCGACACCTGGTACGGCCTGCCCGACCTCTCGACCTCGGAACCCTTGCGGGCCAAGGGAGACCGGGTGTCGGTGTCACCGTCCAATGTGGAGATACTGGCCCGCTGTCCGCTGCGCTGGGTGGTCGAACGGCACGGCGGCACCGATCCCGCCGAGCTGGCGTCGATCACCGGGGTGCTCGTGCACGCGCTCGCGCAGGCCGCCGCGTCCGGCGCCGACGAGGTGCACCTGCGTGCCGAGCTGGACCGGGCGTGGGACGCGGTCGACGCGGGCGCGCCGTGGTTCTCCCGCAAGGAACGCCAGCGGGTGCACGCCATGCTCGACACGTTCCTCGGCTGGCTGCGCAACACCAGAGGCGAGCTGACGCAGGTCGCCGTCGAGGAGGCGTTCGAGGTCGACCTGCCGGAGACCGAGCCGCAGGTGCGGATCCGCGGCCGCGTCGACCGGCTCGAGGCCGACGCCGACGGGCATCCGGTGGTCGTGGACGTGAAGACCGGCCGCCAGCCGGTCACCGAGGCCGACGCGCGCGAGCACCCGCAGCTCGCCGTGTACCAGCTGGCCGCCGCGTACGGCGCGTTCGTCAAGCTCGGCCTGGACACCGAGCCCGGCGGCGCGCGTCTGCTCTACGTCTCCAAGGCCAACCGCAAGAAGGGCGCGACCGAGCGCAACCAGGAGCCGGTCCGCGAGGACGGCGTGAAGCACTGGACCGGCGTGGTCGCCGACGCCGCGGCCGCGAGCACCGGCCCCGGCTACGTCGCGCGGCAGAACCCGGACTGCCCGCGCTGCCCGGTCCGGGTCAGCTGCCCGATGCACGCGAGCGGCCGGCAGGTCACGGAGTGATTTCTCCCCGGGAACTCGCACGGGAACTGGGTCTGCCGCCGCCGACGGACGAGCAGGCGGCCGTGATCGCCGCACCGACCGACCCCGCGCTGGTCGTCGCGGGCGCGGGCGCCGGCAAGACCGAGACCATGGCCGCGCGTGTGGTGTGGCTGGTCGCCAACGGCATCGTCACCCCGGACCGCGTGTTGGGCCTCACGTTCACCCGCAAGGCCGCCCGCCAGCTCGCCGACCGGGTCCGCTCCCGCCTGCGCAGGTTGGCCGGTTCGCGGGTGCCGTACCGGCTCGACCCGAGCGGCGGGCTGCTCGCGGACCTGTACGCGGGCGAGCCGACCGTGCTGACCTACCACGCGTACGCGGGCCGGCTGGTCGCCGAGCACGGGTTGCGGCTGCCGGTCGAGCCGGGGGCGCGCCTGCTGACCGAGACCGCGAGCTGGCAGCTCGCGCACCGGGTGGTGTCGACGTGGACCCAGGACCTGGAGACCGAGCGGGTGCCGGTCACGGTGACCAAGTACCTGCTGGACCTCGCGGGTGAGCTGGCGGAGCACCTGGTCGACGAGGACAGGCTGCGGGACTACAGCGAGCGCGTCGCGGCCGCCATCGAGGACGCGCCACGGGGACCGCGCCAGCGTGCCGAGCTGTCCCAGGACCTGCGTGAGGTCGTTGCCACGCAACGGTTCCGGATCACGCTGCTGCCGCTCGTCGCGGCGTACTCGGAACGCAAGCGCAAGGAGGGCGCGCTCGACTTCGCCGATCAGATGGCGCTCGCCGCGCGGCTCGCGAGCACGCAACCCGAGGTGGCGGCGGGGGAGCGGGAACGCTACGGCACCGCGTTGCTCGACGAGTACCAGGACACCGGCCACGCGCAACGAGTCCTGCTGCGGTCGCTGTTCGGTGGCCGGCACCCGATGCCGGTCACCGCGGTGGGCGACCCGGTGCAGGCGATCTACGGCTGGCGTGGCGCGAGTGCGGCGAACCTGCCCCGGTTCGTGACCGACTTTCCCATGCTGGACAACAAGAAGATCGTGCCGGCCAGCCGCTACGGCCTGCTGACGAGCTTCCGCAACCCGCCGGAGGTGCTGGCGCTCGCGAACGCGATCTCCGGTCCGCTGCGCGGTGCCGGCCTTGACGTGGACGAGCTGCGGGCGCCGGCGGGCGGCCCGCCCGCGGACGTCCGGGTCGCGTTGCTGCCGGACGCGGCGGCTGAGGTGGAGTGGCTGGCCGACGAGATGGCCCAGCGCTGGCGGTTCATCTCCGACGAACGGGACCGGCCGCCGACCGCCGCGGTGCTCGTGCGGCGGCGCGCCGACATGACCGACCTCGCGGCCGCGTTGCGGGCAAGGGGGTTGCCGGTCGAGGTCGTCGGTCTCGGTGGGCTGCTCGACGAGCCGGAGGTGCGTGACCTGGTGTCGGCGCTGCGGGTGCTGATCGACCCGCTCGCCGGCGCGGCGGCCGCGCGGTTGCTGACCGGTGCGCGGTGGCGCCTCGGCGCCGCCGACCTGGCGGCGCTGTGGAAGCGGGCGGCCGAGCTGGGGCACGCGTACCAGCGCGAAGGCGAGGGCACCCTGGTCGACACGGTGCCGGGGGAGGGCAGCGAGCAGGCCGGGCTCGTGGACGCCATCGACGACCCCGGCCCCGCGGCGTCGTACTCGCACGAGGGTTACCGGCGGATCCGCACCCTTGGCGGCGAGCTGCGGATGCTGCGCAGGCGGCTGGACCAGCCGCTGCCCGAGCTGGTCGCGGACGTCGAGCGGATGATGCTGCTCGACATCGAGGCGACCGCGCGGCCGGGCGGGGCGCGGCGGGCGCACCTCAACAAGTTCGCGGACGTGGTCTCCGACTACGCGCAGGCCAGCCCGTCGGCCAGCCTGTCCGCGCTGCTGGACTACCTGGCCGCCGCGGAGAGCGCGGAGGACGGCCTCGAGCCGGGCGAGGTCGAGGTCGCGGAGGACCGCGTGCAGATCCTCACCGTGCACAGCGCGAAGGGGCTCGAGTGGGAGATCGTCGCGGTGCCGAACCTCGTGACCGACGTCTTTCCCA
>Ga0193716_1000511_pt1 | contig 23468 bp, 25 predicted proteins | sample U2c1metaG_FD_145901 | JGI IMG/M metagenome (GOLD analysis project Ga0193716, IMG submission 145901) | Soil microbial communities from a riparian zone of the East river system, Colorado, United States - U2c1 | ecosystem: Environmental > Terrestrial > Soil > Riparian zone | place: USA: East River...
GCGCCACTGGAATCCCATGGACCCCAACAGCTAGTCATCATCGTTTACGGCGTGGACTACCAGGGTATCTAATCCTGTTTGCTCCCCACGCTTTCGCACCTCAGCGTCAATACCAGTCCAGTGAGCCGCCTTCGCCACTGGTGTTCTTCCGAATATCTACGAATTTCACCTCTACACTCGGAATTCCACTCACCTCTCCTGGATTCAAGCGATGCAGTCTTAAAGGCAATTCTGGAGTTGAGCTCCAGGCTTTCACCTCTAACTTACAAAGCCGCCTACGTGCGCTTTACGCCCAGTAATTCCGAATAACGCTAGCTCCCTCCGTATTACCGCGGCTGCTGGCACGGAGTTAGCCGGAGCTTATTCTCCCGGTACTGTCATTATCATCCCGGGTAAAAGAGCTTTACAACCCTAAGGCCTTCATCACTCACGCGGCATTGCTGGATCAGGCTTTCGCCCATTGTCCAATATTCCCCACTGCTGCCTCCCGTAGGAGTCTGGGCCGTGTCTCAGTCCCAGTGTGGCTGATCATCCTCTCAGACCAGCTAAGGATCGTCGCCTTGGTGAGCCTTTACCTCACCAACAAGCTAATCCTACGCGGGCTCATCCCAGGGCGATAAATCTTTGGACTTACGTCATCATACGGTATTAGCACTCCTTTCGGAGAGTTATTCCGTACCCTAGGGCAGATTCCCACGCGTTACGCACCCGTGCGCCACTAGACCCGAAGGTCTCGTTCGACTTGCATGTGTTAGGCATGCCGCCAGCGTTCGTTCTGAGCCAGAATCAAACTCTCAAGTTTTTGAACGACCAAACGAGCCCGGGGGAAAACCCGAACTCAGAAGGCCGCTTTCAAGGAGCCGTTCCTGCACAAATACATGGTGTGTATTAGGACATGATATTCCGTCAGGGCGAACCCCGTTGGAACTCATTGGAACGGCATAATTTTACCGAGCACCCGACGCCTTGAAGCCGTCGGACCCGGGGCCGCCGCCCACATGTCCCTTCATCAAACCTACAATGAGAAAGAGCGAAACCGCCAACCGGCAACTTTCCATCCCCTCTCATGTGAGAGGAGGAGGAGTGTTACCGATTTGCGGTAAACCGCGTTCCGCTAGAGAGCGAAGCGCCGTTGACGAGGGGGTATCTATGTCCGGACCGTCCGACCGTCAACCGCTAAATTGCAATTTTGTTGCGCACTCCATTTTTTACCCGGAAAACTGCGAAAAACCGCCAATTCCGATCGCGGTTGGCAGGCCCCCGGTACGCTTTGGCGCCTGAAACAGACGAAGAATCGGGGCCGAAAAGCGGGAATCACCCCGCAATATAGGCCCGCATCGCCTCCGCCTCGCCCTCAACCAGCTCGATCCGCGCTTTCACGAGGTCGCCGATCGAGACGAATCCGATCATGCGGCCCGCTTCGACCACCGGCAGATGCCGGATTCGCCGCCGGGTCATGAGCGACAATCCGGTCAGAATGCCTATCGAGGATTCGACCGTTATCGCGGGGCGCGTCATCACGCGTTCTACCGGCCATTCGAGAATCGCGGCTCCGTCGCGGCGGAGCGCGTAGATCACGTCCCGTTCGGACATGATGCCGATCACCTGGCCGTCTTCGACCACGGGGATGGCGCCGATGCGATGATCGGCAAGCAGCTGGACCACGGCTCGTACCGGGGTGTCGGGCGCGGCCTGAACCACATCGCCCGAACGCTGCTGGAGAATAGTCGCGAGCGTCATGCCGCCTCTCCTTACACGCGCCCGATCGTGAGAGTCGGGCTGATACCCAATCATCCCACTTCGGACGCGTGAAGGAAAGCGGCGATACCCGTTTTAGGCTTCGCCCGTTTTAGACTTCGGCGGTCTCGCTACGCGGACGGCGGGGGCGGCGCGGCTTGGGCGCGGCCTCCTTCGCGGCGCCGGCATCGGCACCCGCAGCCTGGACGTCATCGTCCTCGACCTCGCGCTCGTAGCGCGGGGCAAGCGGCTCGCTCAGGAAATCGGGCGCGGCAAAGCCGTTGCCGTTTCCATTGGCATAGCTGTTGCCGCCGTTATTGCCGTTCGCGTTGACGTTGGCGCCCGTATTGCCGTTGCGGCGGCCGCGCTCACGATTGCCTTCGCGCGGCGCTTCGCGATTTCCACCGCGCTCGCCGTCATTCTCGTTCGGCGAGGCCTGGCGCTCACGGCGCGGCTCGCGCTGCTGCTCGGCCTGCGGCTGAGACTGCGGCTGAGACTGCGGCTGATCGTCATACCAGTCGTCGCCGCCACCCTGATCGTCGTTGCCCTGGTAGCGCTGCTGATTGGCGTCGCCGCCATCCTCATCGCCGCCGCCGAACTCGTCGCGATCATTGGGCTGACGGGGGCGCTGCTCCTCGAAGCGCGCGCGATTCTCGCTCAGCACGCGGAAATAGTGGTCCGCGAACTGGAGATAATATTCCGTGTTGACGCGGTCGCCCTGCATCTGCGCGTCGCGCGCCAGTGTCTTGTACTTCTCAAGCAACTGGGCGGCGTTGCCGCGCGCGCGATTGTCGAGACGACTGCCACGATCGGGACCGCCAGGCTGACCATTACGCGCCTGCTGTCCACCACGGCCGCGCCTGCGACCGTTCTGACGGTTGTTAATCAACTTGGTCTAATCCTCGTAATTGGTGATACGTTTCACCACTCCATTCCGGGTCTTTCCCCGGAGGTCATTCCGGACGCTTCGTCCGCGAATTCCAGCCCACCGCTGCCAAGGTCTAACAGTCGGGGCGCGCAAAAAGATGCGCGGCTTCCCGTGCCTGTCTGCCGAGACGCCGAATGGCGGCCTAGCCCTTGGGGGTGGGTAAAGGGGGCAGTCTGCTACTTTCGCGACACCCCAATCCCCAGACCCATGTAGTCGTTCCATTAGGCGATTCCAAGGGGAATCATGCCTGTGGCGCCACGACGATGCAGCGATCATGGCCCGCCAAGTCGGTATTTACCCGGGTCAGGAATCCCGCCGCCGCAAACAAGGTGCGGACCGCTTGCGCCTGGGTGGCGCCGATCTCGACACAGGCGATGCCGCCTGTGGGAAGCCGCAGCAGTGGCGCGATCTGGCGATAATCGTCCAGTCCGTCGCCGCCGGCATAAAGCGCCGAGGCCGGTTCATAATCCGCCACGTCGGGCGGCAGCACGGCGCCCGTCTCGATATAAGGCGGGTTGCACAGAATGAGGTCGAAATCGCCCCGTGAAGCCGCGTCCCAGCTGCCCCGGTCGATCCTCGCCCGGCTCGCCAGCCCAAGCCGCTCGGCATTGCCTCGCGCCACCGCCAGCGCGGCCTCGCTGGTATCGACACCGAGGCCGGTCGCCTGCGGCCACTGCGCCAGCGCCGCCAGTAGCAAGGCGCCCGATCCCGTGCCGAGATCGAGCACGCTGCGTGGTCCGGCTAAGCCGAAATGAACGACCGCCGCTTCGATCAGGGTTTCGCTGTCGGGCCTGGGAATCAGCACTCCGGGACCCACGGCCAGGTCGATCGTCCAGAATTCGCGGTGGCCGATTATGTACGCAATCGGTTCATGCGCGAGGCGGCGCTCCAGCATCGCGACCAAGGCCGGCGGCGCTTCCTGCCGCGGCGGATCGAGCAATAGGCGGTCGCGCGTGAGGCCGAGCGCGTGCGCCATCAGCAGTTCGGCATCGAGGCGCGGTGTATCGCTGACCACCGACAACCGGCGCGCGGCGTCGGCCAGCGCCTCGGTGACCGTCAATTCGGATCCTCGTAGGCGTGGGCTTCCTTCTTCTGGTCCTGTTTCCACTTCGCCCAATTGTCGTATTCGCGCTTGCTGCATCCGGTGGCGCCGCCGGCACCCGTCGCAGAACAGGAGCCTGCGCCGCTCGCGCCGAGGTCGACATCGGTCAGTTCGCTCCGTCCATTCTTGCTCAGCGCGCCGGCGAAGCGGGTATCGAGCTTGGGCAGGCGATAACCCTCGGCAATGCCGCGATCGCTCGAGCAGACGACGATCTCGCCTTCTTCATAGTCGTGACAGCCGCGCACCGCGTCGACCACGATCTTATGCTCTTTCTCGATCGGCCCCATCTTGGGCTTGGCCGTGGCGATCTCGGCCGCGAGCAGCAGAAGCGGGATCATGCCGGCGGCCTATTCGGACAACTGCGCCAGCCGGCTCGCTTCATCCTCCGCGATCAGCGCGCCCAGCAATTCGTCCATCTGCCCTTCGAGTATCTCGGGCAGACGGTGCAGCGTCAGATTGATGCGGTGGTCGGTCACGCGGCCCTGCGGGAAATTGTAGGTGCGGATACGTTCGCTCCGATCGCCTGAACCTACCATGGATTTGCGCGCGCCGGCACGCTCGTCCGCCAGTCGGGAACGTTCCTGCTCGTACAGGCGCGAGCGCAGCACCTTGAGCGCCTTGGCCTTGTTCTTGTGCTGCGACTTCTCGTCCTGCTGGATCACGACCAGCCCGGTCGGCAGATGCGTGATGCGGACCGCGCTGTCGGTGGTGTTGACCGACTGGCCGCCGGGCCCGGACGAGCGATAGACGTCGATCCGCAGGTCCCGCGCCTCGTCGATCGCGACGTCGACTTCCTCGGCCTCGGGCAGCACGGCGACGGTCGCGGCGGAGGTATGGATGCGGCCCCCGCTCTCGGTGACGGGCACGCGCTGGACGCGATGCACACCGCTTTCGAACTTCAGTTTGGCGAACACGCCCTGGCCCGTCACCGAAGCGACGACTTCCTTATAGCCGCCCATTTCGGCCGGTGACGCGGACATCAACTCGACCCGCCAGCCCTGATTGTCGGCATAGCGCTGATACATGCGGAACAGATCGCCCGCGAACAGAGCCGCCTCATCGCCACCGGTACCCGCCCGGATTTCCAGAATCGCCGATCTCTCGTCGGCCGAATCCTTGGGCAAAAGCGCCAAAGCCAGCCTGCGATCGGCGACGATCAATTGATCGCGCAGCGACGCCAGTTCGTCCGCCGCCATCGTCTTCAGTTCGGGATCGCCCTCTTCATCGACCATGACGACGAGCGCTTCCTGCTCCTGCCGCAGGCGGCGCACCTCGTGGGCGGCGTTGGCGACCGGTTCGAGCTCGGCATAGTCCTTGGACAGCTTGACGAACTGGTCCGCCGCGAGGTCGCTGCGCGCCATTGACGCCGCCAGTTCGTCGCGGCGCGCCTCGATCTGGCGGATACGGTCGATGGGAATCGTGATCATGCGAGCGACGCGAGCACGCCTTCGACGTCGCCGACAGGGCCGCCGAGCGGTTTGAACCGCCGAACGGGCGCGCCATCGGCCTGGTCGAGCGACAGGATAGCACCGGGCGATAGCTTCATGGCGCGGTCATAGCGCTTGCGTGGCGAGCCGGTCCCCACGACCTCCACCGCGATCCCGGCCTTTCGCAAGGCCGCCGCCGCTTTGACGGCATCGGTCTGCGCGGCGTCATTTTCGACTACGATCGCGACAAATGAGCGGTCCGGTTCGGGCGTTTCGAGCAGCATTCCGAGCCGCTCGATCCCCGCGGCCCAGCCCACGGCGGGTGTATGCTGGCCGCCCAAAGTCTCGATCAGGCCGTCATAGCGGCCACCGCCGAGCACCGTTCCCTGTGCACCGAGACGGTCGGTAACGAACTCGAACGCGGTGTGGCGGTAGTAATCGAGGCCGCGCACGAGGTAGGGATTGCGGGTCCATTTGACGCCGGCAGCGTCCAATCCCTTGGTCACTGCCTCGAAGAAAGCGCCCGCTTCGGACGACATATGCGCGTCGATCTGGGGCGCGGCATCGGCGATCGGGCGGTCGCGGGGGTCCTTGGAATCGAGGATTCGCAGTGGATTCTTGGCGAGGCGGTCGACACTTTCTTCGGACAAAGCGTCACGCGCGCCTTCGAAATGGGCAACCAAAGCCCGCCGCCAGGCATCGCGCGTAGCGCTGTCGCCGAGGGTGTTAAGCTGTAGCGTAACGCCATCGGAAACGCCCAATTCGTGCAAAAGCTGGTCCGCGAAGGCCAATAATTCGACATCGGAAGCGGGTTCAGCCGCACCGATAATCTCCGCATCGAGCTGATGGAACTGCCGGAAACGGCCCTTTTGGGGCCGTTCGTAGCGAAACAAAGGGCCATGCGTGGCCACTTTGAGCGGCGCATATTGCTGCCAACCCTCGGTCAGATAGGCGCGCGCGATGCCGGCGGTGAATTCGGGACGCAGCGTCAAACTGTCGCCGCCGCGATCCTCGAACGTGTACATCTCCTTGGAGACGACGTCGGTGGTCTCGCCGAGCGAGCGCGAGAAGACCGCGGTCGCCTCGAATACGGGCGTCTCGACCCGGCCGAAGCCGTAGAGTTTGCGCACGCGTTCGAACGTTTCGACCACATGGGTGAAACGCTGGGCCTGCTCGCCGAGCATATCCTGGGTGCCGCGAATGGGCCGGGGAGTTTCGATCTTCGCCATTGGGCCGGGGCTCTAATAGATAAGTGGAAAAGGCGCGAGGCCCGTCACCCCATAGGGGCCGGGCCGGCGGGAAAAGGCAGCGTCGCTAAAAGCCGATATGTTTCGCGAGCAAGGCGCCGAGGGTTGCTTGCGCCCGCGGAGACGCGGGTTCAGCCGCGCCGCATTCGATGCAGCGCACCTGGATTGCCGGACCGAAGGCCAACGCCTGCGCGTCGCCGAGCGCACGCGCGAGCAGGTCCTGCGGCCGGTGCGCGATGCGGGTCCAGGGATCGACCGCAGCATCGCTATCGTTGTTGCCGTTCTTCTGCGTCCAGTCGCGCAGCAAAGTCTTCCAGCTGTTGGGCTGCTGCTCGATCCAGCGCGGACGCGCGTCCGATCCGGTCAGATTGGCCTGCTTGGCGGCGAAGGCGATCGCGTCGTCGAGCGTGCCGAAGCGATCGACCAGCCCGATCTGGCGCGCCATCCCGCCCGCCCAGACATGGCCCTGGCCGATCTCGTCGACCCGTTGCGGCGTCATGTGGCGCGACTGCGCGACCAGCCCGGTAAAGCGCGCATAGATATGCTCGATCCCGGTCTGGATCAGCGCGTCGAATTGCGGGCTGGTGCCGCGATAGACGTCGGGCTGGCCCGACAAAGGCGTGGTGCCGACGCCGTCCGCCGACAGGCCGATCTTCTGGAGCGTGCCGGCGAAGGTCGGGATGATGCCGAACACGCCGATCGATCCGGTGATGGTCGCAGGCTCGGCGAAGATCGTGTCGCCCGGGGTCGAGACCCAATAGCCGCCGGACGCCGCGACCGAGCCCATCGACACGATCACCGGCAGTTTCTGCGCCTTGGCGGCGAGGATCGCGCTGCGGATCCGCTCCGATGCGGTCACCGACCCGCCGGGCGAATCGACCCGCACGACCAGGGCCTTGATGCGATGCTTGCCGAGCTCGTCGGTCAGCAATTTGGCGAGCGTTTCGCTGGCGGCCTTACCGGGGCCCGACCTGCCGTCGACGATATCGCCCGCAACGGTCAGCACACCGACCTTGCCGCCATCGGCTTCGGGATGGGCGGCGAGATAATTGAGCAAGGGCAGGCTCTGGAAGCCGCCCGGCGCGCCGGTGCCGTCCGCGCCGGCGAGGCCGATCACGCGCTGTCCAAAAGCGATGCGGTCGCCAAGCTGGTCGACCAGACCCGCCGCCTGCGCCGCCGTGGCGCCATCGCCGCCGGCCGCGGTCAGCGCCGCGCCCGGATCGGCGGCATACGCCGCGACCTTGGCCTTGGGCCGCGCCTGCGTCACGTCCTGCTTCCAGCTATCCCACAAGGCATCGGCGAGCGCCTGGTTGGCGGCGCGCGCCTCGGGCGACTGGCCGGTGAGGATATAGGGTTCGACCGCCGACTTGAATTTGCCGACGCGATAGACGTGCGTGGTGACGCCGAGCTTGTCGAGCAGCCCCTTATAATAAAGGTGCGGCGCGCCCGGCCCCGCGATCAGCACCGCGCCGATCGGGTTGAGCCAGACCTCGCTGGCGTGCGCGGCAAGCTGATAGGATTCGTCCGAATAGCCGGTGGCATAAGCCAGCACGGGCTTGCCGGTGCGGCGCACCTCGTCGAGCGCCTGGCCGACCGCCGCCAGCGCGGCCTGGCCACCGCCGGTGAAATTGTCGAGATCGAGCACGACCACCTTCACCGCTGGATCGGTCGCGGCGAAGCGGATCGCACGCACCACGTCGCGCAGGCGATATTCGCGCGTCGCGGGGCCATTGCCGGACAGGATCGCGAGCGGATCGGCATCCTGCGGCTGTTCGACCACCGCGCCGTCGAGGCGGACGAGCAGTGCGCCGCTGGAGGCGAGCTTGGGCGTGGGCCGCGCGGTCAAGGCCGCATAGAGCATACCGAAGAAGAGGAGCAGGAGCAGGAGAACGAGCGCGTCCTTGACGCCGACCAGCAGCTTCCACAGCCCGCGCAACACTCGCATTCCGTCTTACTCCCCACGGCGACAATCGGGTCGCCGCATCCCTTTAGGCGATGGCGCCTTGCTAGACCATTGCCGCCAGCACGTCGTCCACCGGGACGGTGGCGAAAGTGGTGAAGCTGTCGGCGACGCCATAAGGCAGCAACAGCATCCGGTCGTGGATTAACCCGCCGCAGCTGTAGACGACATTGGGGACATAACCGTCGCGCTCCTTGGGGCTGGGATGGACGAGCGGCAATTCCATCCGCTTGATCAATTTGCTGGGATCATCCTTGTCGAGGAGGCTCGCGCCGATGCAGTAATTGCGCGCCGACCCCACACCGTGTGTGAGCACCAGCCAGCCTTCGTCGATTTCGAGCGGCGATCCGCAATTGCCCATCTGGACGAATTCCCACTGATATTTGGGCGGGATCAGGATTTCGCCGCTCTCCCAGGTGAGCAAATCGTCCGACCGCATCAGCCAGACATTCTCATTATCCTGCCGGCCGAGCATGACGTAGCGCCCGTCGATCCGGCGCGGGAAGATGGCCATGCCTTTGCTCTGCGCGGCAGCGCCCCTGAACGGATGCATCTCGAAATGGTGGAAGTCCTCGCCGATCCGCAGCAATTCGGATCGCGCGATCAGCCCGCTGAACGCGGTATAGGTGCCGAGATGGCTGATGCGGCCGTCATCCTCCTGGAACGAGCAAAGCCGCAGATCCTCGATCCCCTGGCGCTGGGCAGCGGTGAAAGGGAACAGCACGGTTTCGGAAATGTCGCGCGTGCCGCCGCAACTCAGATAGACGCTCTCACGGCCTTCCTCGCCCTCGCTGCGTTCGAGCTGGGGCGGGATTCCCGCCGGGCAGGGATCGTCGATTTCGATCTCGCCGCCGGGCGTCCAGGTGCCGGTGCGGAAGGTGACCGAGGAAACATGGCCCTCCCCAATGCCGCGCAGCGACAGGACGAAGCGGATCGTTCCTTCGGGCAGCCCCGACTGATCATGATTCAGCACGATGCTCGGATTGAAAAGCGCCGCCGCCTCGAACGAATATTCTTCGCTGAAATAGCCGCCGATCACGAGCTTCTGGAGTTTGCTGATGCCGTTTACGTCGATGCCGAGCCCATTCACCTGCTCGAACCGGCGGGTCAGGATATAGTCGACATCGTCCTGCCGGCTGCTGAAGGAATCGGTGATCCGTTCGAGCTCCGCCTTCAGTTGGGCTTCGTCGAGCGTCAGCACCCTTTTGGCGATGCGCTCGGCGCGCGAATGGCCTTCGGTGACATAGCCATCGGGATCGCCCGGTTCGAAGGGGCGCACCACGGTGCGCGATGGATCGGGATGAAGGATGACCTTCGAATGGGTCATCAGATCGGTGCCGCTCACGCTCGTTCCTCCCCCCGCGACAGGCGGGCCAGCCCCGGAAAGCCTATCTTTAACCGAAGTTCCGGCTTGTAGGGAGCCGATGCGACAAACGCAGGTGCATGATAGGCCCGCCCGTGCGACACCCGGCGATCGATTGGGGAGATGGATCGTGTCGCCGACGCTCAAAGTCTATCTGCAGTTGCTCGCCCTGCTCGCCGCCCTGTTCCTGCTGGGCGGCGCGGTGCTCCTGCTGCGGCAGCATGGCCACGGATAGCGAAGCTGGAAGATGGTGCCCAGGGACGGAATCGAACCGCCGACACCGTGATTTTCAGTCACGTGCTCTACCAACTGAGCTACCTGGGCACGGAAGCGTTGGGAGGCGCGCCTATAGAGGCGGGTTCAACTAGCTGTCTAGAGCCTGATCGTTATTTGGTGGAAGCGCTGCGCGCTTCCGCCGATGGCGTGAATCAGGCTCTATTCAAATATACGAGACCTTGATTCACGGTTCGGGCTGAATCAGCCTGAACCGATCAAGGTCTAGCCGTTGCGATCGGAATCTTCCTCGTCGGCTTCGACCGGCCCTGCCGGGATGCGGTAGCCGTCTGACAGCCACTGGATCAGGTCGCGGTCGCGGCAGCCCTGGCTGCAGAAAGGCTTGTGCTGCGGGCTGAAGGGCTTGCCGCAACCGGGGCAAGCGGATCGATCAATTTTGGGCGCGGCTGGCATGTCCGGCGGATATGGCGAGCCCCGCGTCCGGCTGCAAGCCGACCGTCACGCCGACGCGCCGCGCCAGCGCCTCGACCCAATCCGGCCGCGCCTCGATCCGCGCGATCACGGCCGGCGCGGCATGAAGGCTCAGCGCGCCATGGCCCTGCCCGCGCTCGGCCCGGCGCAGTAAAGTCAGCGCCGCCGCCTGAACCGGATCGGCCTGTAGTGTTTCCATCAAGGAGGCGCGTTCGCGCCGGCGGACGATCTGGAGGAAGCCGAAGCCGTTGACCGCGGTGCGTTCGAACGGCTGCGGCAATATTGCATCAAGCGCCACCGCCGCCGCCTGACGATCCCCCTTGCCCGCCATGGTCGGCAGATCGACGCCAATCGAACCCGTTACGCCGAATCGGCGGATCGCATCGCCGGCGGCACGCGCGCCCGCGACCGCCACTTCGGCGGCGCTCCCCGTGCCGTCGACGTCGATCAATGTCATCGCGGGCGTGACCGCGATCCGAAGCAGAACGTCCGGCGTGGTGACGATGCCCGACGCGGCCTGCTCCAGCGCTTCGGACCAGCCATGCTCTTCCAGCAGGTCCGGACCGGTGCCCAGCACACGCACGGGCAAATCCGTAGCCGCGATTCGCGCGCGCAAATCCGGACCCTCTTTCGGTACGGCTCCAGCCAGCGCAGCCCGTACCCGTAGCGGCTTGGTCTCCGATCCTTCGCGCAAAGCAACACGGATGATCTCGACCAGCAGGGACGCACCCTCGGTCAGCCCGACGGGCACCGGCGTCAGCTGTGCGACGATGCCGCCTTCGAGCGTCGCCAGCCCCCGGCCCGAGGCATCCCCCTTGCGCGTCAGCCGTGCAGGCAGGATCGCGCCGACGCGCGGCCCCGGCTCATCGTCGCGCTCGATCGCCATTTCGAGGATGTGGCCGCCTTCGACCAAAGCCGCGCGGTTCTCGCCGATCCCGGCCTCGTAGAGCCACTCAGCCAAGAGGGATTCCCGCGCTCAGCAGCAGCGCGCGTGTCTCGAACAGAGGCAAGCCGACCACGCCCGAATGGCTGCCGGCGAGCGCGCGCACGAACGCCTCGGCGCGGCCCTGGATCGCATAGCCGCCGGCCTTGCCGACGCCTTCGCCGCTCGCGGCATAAGCCGCGATCGTGGCGGTAGAGAGCGGGCCGAACGTGACGATGCTGTCCGACAAACGATGGCGCGCGACGCCGGAGGCATCCACCACGGTGACCGCGCTCAGCACATGATGGCGCCGCCCGGCGAGCAAAGTCATGCAGGCGCGCACCGCGTCCGCATCCGCCGCCTTGGGCAGGATCCGCCGGCCAGCCGCGACCACCGTATCGGCGGCGAGGATCACGGCGCCCGGATGGCGCGGCGCGACGATCGCCGCCTTGGCGGCGGCGATGCGGCGAGCATAGTTGGCGGGTTTTTCATGGGCGAGCGGCGTCTCGTCGATCTCGGCCGGATCGACCGCCGCGACCTCGACCCCGATCCGCGCGAGCAAATCGAGCCGGCGCGGCGATGCGGAGGCGAGAATCAGGCGCATATCGCGCGCCCGATTACTTGAAGCGATATGTGATCCGGCCTTTGGTCAGATCATAGGGCGTCAGCTCGACGAGCACCTCGTCGCCGACCAGCACGCGGATGCGGTTCTTGCGCATCTTGCCGGCGGTATGACCAAGAATCTCATGGTCGTTCTCGAGCTTCACGCGGAACATGGCGTTGGGCAAAAGCTCCACCACCTGCCCGCGCATTTCCAGCAATTCTTCTTTCGCCAAGCGAAGTCCTCAATAGTCCGGGGTTATCAAAAAGGCGCGCCGCCTTAGCCTTTGGGGCATAAAAAGGGAAGCCGGGCCTCGGACGATATCCGGCCGCGGATTGCGCCATGCCGGAGGCGGTTGCGCGGCATCGAAGGGCATGCCTATAGCAGGCCATGGTTCGCTTTTCGTTCTGCGGCGTCGAACTGGCCGCGCTCGGTCCGGGCGCGCTCTATTGGCCCGCGCGCGAGGCGTTGCTGGTGGCCGATCTCCACCTCGAAAAAGCGAGCTGGTATGCGGGCGGCGGGCAGATGCTGCCGCCGTACGATTCGATCGCGACGCTGACCGAATTGGGCGCCTTGCATAGCAAGACCCAGGCGCGCGAAATCTGGTGCCTGGGCGACAGCTTCCACGACAAGGAAGGGTGCGAACGCCTGTCCGGCGAAGCCCGCGACCGGCTGATCGGCTTGACCGGCGCCACGCGCTGGACGTGGATCACCGGCAATCACGATAGCGTGCTGACCGATCATTGCGGCGGCGAGGTGGTCGAGGAAGCCGAAGTGGACGGGCTGGTGCTGCGCCACGAGGCCGATCCGCGCGATTTGCGGCCCGAACTGTCGGGCCATTTCCACCCCAAGCTGCGGCTGTCGCTGCGCGGCCGCCACGTCGCGCGCCGCTGCTTCGTCGCGAGCGGGACCAAGCTGATCCTGCCCGCGTTCGGCGCGCTGACCGGCGGCATGGATGCGGACGATCCGGTGATCATCCGTGCGGTCGGACGCCGCGCCGAAGCGCTGGTGCCGGTCGAGGATAAGCTGCTGCGGTTTCCGCTGGCCGCCTAAGTTCGTCACCCTGAACTTGTTTCAGGGTCCATCGTGCAACAAGCGAAGCCGGTGCGGATGATGGATGGATGCTGAAACAAGTTCAGCATGACGATCGAGCTTACCCGTTCACCAGCACCGGCTTTTCGCGCCACAGCTGCGGATAAAGCTGCTTCAACGCCGCCACCTTGGGCAGATCATTATAGCGGATATAGCCCGCGTCCGGGTGCAGCGTCAGATAGTCCTGGTGATAGGCCTCGGCCGGATAGAACGGCTGCGCGCGCTCGATCCGCGTCACGATCGGCTTGTTCCACAGATGCGCCTGGCGCAGCTGATCGATATAGGCGGCGGCGACCTTGCGCTGCACCTCGCTCGTCGGAAACAAGGCCGAGCGATATTGGGTGCCGGTGTCCGGACCCTGCGCATTCAGCTGGGTCGGATCGGTGATCACCGAGAAATAGATTCGCAGCAGATCGGCGTAGCTCACCACGCGCGGATCGAACACGACGCGCACCGATTCGGCATGGCCGGTATCGCCGTCGGACACGCGATCATAATGGGCGGTATTGCCCGCGCCGCCGGTGAAGCCGGACACCGCGCTCTTCACGCCCTTCACATGCTGGAACACGCCCTGCACGCCCCAGAAACAGCCGCCCGCGAACACCGCGGTCTCACTGGTCGCGCTGTTGGGCACGCTGACGATCGCGGCGGGCGCGCGGACCGCGCTTTCGGCGGCGATGCCGGCGGTTCCGAAGACGAAGGCGACGGCGAGGCCCAAAGCGGCGGCGCCGGCAAGGAGGCGGGAGGAAAGACGGGTCATCATTCTGCTCCGGTTGAACGCCCGGAATATAGGTGTGGATTGTACAAGCGGGAGTCACGGACCCGCGTTATGCGACGAAGCGATTCGTTCGCCCCCGAAGGAGAGACATCATGACGACACGCCACGGATCCGCCCGCTACAAAGGCTTCGGCAAGACCGGCAAGGGCCATGTCTCGACCGAATCGGGCGTGCTGGCCGACACGCCGTACAGCTTCAACACGCGCTTCGGCGACGAGAAGGGCACCAACCCCGAGGAGCTGATCGCGGCCGCGCATGCAAGCTGCTTCACGATGGCCTTGTCGTTCGCGCTGGCGGGCGCGGGCTATAGCGAGGGCACGCTGGAAACCAGCGCCGCGGTCAAGCTCGAGCAGGACGGCGCGGGCTTCAAGGTCACGCATTCGGACCTGACGCTGACCGCGTCGGTGCCCGGCATCGACCCCGAGCAATTCGCCTCGATCGCCGCCGACGCGAAGGCCAATTGCCCGATCTCGAAAGTGCTCAACGCCGAGATCAGCCTGACGCACACGCTATCTTGATGAAGGGCCGCACCGGCCCGCACCCCCACCCGGCTTCCCAATGATACTACCGCTGGGAGGCCGGGTTGGGGTACGGGCCGTGCGGTTCAGCGCCGCTGAAGCCTCAACGCAGCGCCGCGCAAGCCGTCTGAATGCGCTCGCACGCCTGGGTCAGCAGCGTCTCCGACGTGGCATAGCTGACACGGAACGCCGGCGAGAGGCCGAAGGCCGCGCCATGCACCGCCGCGACGCGGGCCTCGTCGAGGAAATAGTCGATCAGGGCCTCGTCGCTGTCGATCGTCTTGCCCTTGGGCGTGGACTTGCCGATCAGCCCCGACACGTCAGGATAGACATAGAAGGCGCCGTCCGGACGCGGGCAATGCACGCCGTTGATCTGGTTGAGCATCGAGCAGACCAGGTCGCGGCGGCGTTCGAACGCGGCGTTGCGATCGGCGAGAAAATCCTGCGGGCCGTTGAGCGCCGCCGTCGCCGCCGCCTGCGCGATCGAGCAGGGGTTGGAGGTCGACTGCGACTGCAACTTGGCCATCGCCTTGATCAAAGGCACCGGGCCGCCGGCAAAGCCGATCCGCCAGCCCGTCATCGAATAGGCCTTGGAGCAGCCGTTCACCGTCAGCGTGCGCCCGTACAATTCGGGCACGACCTGCGCGATCGTGGTGAACTCGAAATCGCCATAGGTGATATGCTCGTACATATCGTCCGCCATCACCCACACGTGCGGATGCTTGAGCAAGACCTCGCCCAACGCCTTCAGTTCGGCGGCGGTATAGGCCGCGCCGGTCGGGTTGGAGGGCGAGTTGAGCACCAGCCATTTGGTCTTCGGCGTGATCGCCGCGTCCAGCTGCGCGGGCTGGATCTTGTAGCCCTGCGCCGCGCCTGCCGCGACAATCACCGGGGTACCGCCGCAATATTGCACGATGTCGGGATAGGAGACCCAGTAAGGCGCGGGGATGATCACCTCGTCGCCGGCCTCGACCGTCGAGACCAAGGCGTTGAACAAGGTGTGCTTGCCGCCGACGTTCACGCTGATCTGATTGGCTTCGTAGTTGAGGCCGTTGTCGCGCTTGAACTTGGCCGCGATCGCCGCCTTCAGTTCGGCGGTGCCATCGACATTGGTGTACTTCGTCTTGCCGGCACGGATCGCCTCGATCGCGGCGTCCTTGACGAAATCGGGCGTGTCGAAATCGGGTTCGCCGGCAGCGAGGCCGATCACCTCGACCCCCTGCGCTTTCAGTTCCAGCACGCGGCTGGTCATGGCGAGCGTGGGCGAAGGGGAAATGCGGCCGAGCGCGGCCGAGATCAGGCTCATCGGTCTTGGGTCTTTCTGCGCGGACAAGAAGAAGTGGCCGCGCTATAGACGCGTCGTTCCGGCCCCATCAACCGCATTAGTCTTTAGTCCAGCAAAGCTGGACGAGGCCGCACCGGCCCGCACCCCCACCCGACCTCCCAACAGGTTATTCTATGGGAGGTCGGGTGGGGGTGCGGGCCGGTGCGGCTCAGCGTAGCGAACCAAAAAAACGCTTGGGCTAGGCCAATCGTGCCTTCATCAGCCCGCGCAGATCGTTAGCGAGGAAGAATTCGCCCTGCAGGTCGGCCTCGGTCAAATCGCCTTCGACCGCTTCGCCGCTCTCGATCAGCAAAGCCCGCTGGATGCCGGGCAGCAGGCCGAGCGCGAGCGGCGGCGTCGCCAGCTTGCCGCCCTTCGGCACGAACAGATTGGTGAAGCTGCCCTCGGTCAACAGCCCATCGGGCCGCACGAATACCACTTCGAACAGGCCGGCTTTGGCACGCGCGTCGGTATAGAAGCCTCGATCGGTGGTCTTGTGGCGCAGCCGGAAATCCGCCGGATCGACGGGCAGCGGCACGACCCGCACCGCGACCGGCTGCGGCGGCGTTGCCGGAATCGGGGTCACCTCGATCGCGATCGCGCCGCTCGCGCCCAACATCAGCCGCACGCGCGACGGCGCGCTCAGGCGGAAGGTGGCGGCATGAAGCTCGTTGCGGATCTCGTGCCGGTCGAACGCGAAATCGAACGCCTGCGCGCTCGCCCCGAGCCGGGTGATATGGTCGTCGAGCCGGACGATTCCGTCTTCGGGATCGAACCGCATCGTTTCGAACAGGTCGAATCTGGGCTGGTCCATCGTCAGGAACGCACCCTTGGCGAGGCATTCGTGCCATTCGCCGTCCACGGTTGAATCCGCCACCACCGCCGATCCCAGGCCGATGCGCGCGTCATGCCTGCCCTCCTCCAGCACCAACGTCCGGATCGCCACGTTGAACGCGGCGCCCCCGTCGGGCGCGATCGCCCCGATCGCGCCCGTATAGGGCCCGCGCGCGTCCGCCTCCACCTCCGCGATCACCTCCATCGCGCGCAGCTTGGGCGCGCCGGTGACCGAGCCGCACGGAAACAAAGCGGTGATCAGATCCACCGCATCGCGGCCCGGCGTCAGCTCGGCCTCGACCGCCGACACCATTTGAAGGACGGTCGGATAATGCTCGACCGCGAACAATTCGGGCGTGACCACGCTGCCGGGAATCGCGACGCGCGACAGATCGTTGCGGATCAGATCGACGATCATCAGATTTTCGGCGCGCTGCTTGGGATCGGCGGCCAGCGCCGCCGCCAGCGCGCGATCCTCGGCCTCGTCCGCGCCGCGCGGGGCGGTGCCCTTCATCGGCCGCGCCTCGACCCGCTTTCCGTCGCTCTTGAAGAACAGTTCGGGCGATAGCGACAACAGCCAGTTGCGCCCGTCATGGACGATCCCGCCCCAGCCGGCGCGCGCATTGGCGCGCAGCCGCGCATAGATTGCAAGCGGATGCCCATCGATCGGTACATCGGCGCGGAAGCTCAAATTGGCCTGATAGATATCGCCGGCGGCGATCAGCGCCTGCACGCGGACATGCGCGGCATCATAGGCCGCGCGTGAAATGCCGGGGCGGGGCGTGCCGACCCAGGCCCCGCCGGGATCGCCGAGCAAAGCGTTCAGCGCATCGGGATCCAGTTGCTCCACCCGGTCGAACAGGCCGAACCACAACAAGGGCACGGTATCGCCCGGCAGCGCCAGCGGCGCGAGCTTCGGCTCGATCGCGTGGCCCGCTTCATAGGACAGGAAGCCCGCCGCATGGAGCCCCGCTTTCGCCGCCGCGCGCAATTGCGCCAGCGCCGGCCTCACCTCGTCCGGCCGCCAGGCGGCGATGACGGTCTTTGGATCGCGATAGAGCGTGCAGGGCCCGCCCGAGCGGGCGTCGTCGAGCAGGACGAAGGGGGTACCGGATGCGCGCATCGCCGCGCTCTGCCCGGTCGGGCGCGCGACCGCAATCTTGGCCGGCATTGGTCGGGATGGCTTGCCCGGTTCGTCCCTCCACGCCATCTAGGCCGCATGACTTCGCAACCGCCGCTCCGCGCCGCGATCATCCCGGTCACGCCCTTCCAGCAGAATTGCACCCTGATCTGGTGCACCAAGACGATGCGCGGCGCCTTCATCGACGTCGGCGGCGAACTGCCCCGGCTCAAGGCCACCGCGGCGCAGGCCGGCGTGACGATCGAGAAATTGCTCGTGACGCACGGCCATGCCGATCATTGCGGCGGCACCGCCGCGCTGGCGAAGGAACTGGGCGTGCCGATCGAAGGTCCGCACGAGGAAGACCGCTTCTGGATCGCGGGCCTCAAGGAAGACGGCCCCCGGTTCGGCATCGACGCCATGCCGTTCGAGCCCGACCGCTGGCTGGTCGATGGCGATCAGGTCACGGTCGGCGAACTGACGCTGGACGTCTATCATTGCCCCGGCCACACGCCCGGCCACGTCATTTTCCATCACAAGGAATCGAAGCTGGCGCAGGTCGGCGACGTGCTGTTCCAGGGATCGATCGGCCGCACGGATTTCCCGCGCGGCAACCATGCCGACCTGATCGCATCGATCACCCAGAAACTATGGCCGCTCGGCGGCGAGACCAGCTTCATCTGCGGGCACGGCCCGATGTCGAGCTTCGCCCACGAACGGCACAATAATCCGTTCGTGGGCGATAAGGTGCTCGCGAAGGGCTAGATGTTTGCCGCTCACGCGCCGTTTCAGCGCAGCTGAAACCGACTAGATTTTCACGCCGTAAGCGATCGCAATTGCCCAGCCGATCAGAAGCAACAGGCTCAGAAACGTCAGCATCGCCCCGACCGCGCGATAGGGATTGGGGGCCGGGCGATCCATGCCGAACGGGTGCACCACGCGCGCCACCACCAGCAAGGCGCCGACCGCCCACAGCCAGCGCGACGCGCCGACATTCATTTCGATCAGGCCCATCAGGATGAGCGCCATCGGCACATATTCGTTGAAATTGGCGTGCGCGCGGCAGCGCCCTTCCATTCCCGGCACCTCGCCATAGCCGAGCGAGACCTTTCGCGAGACACGCACCCGGACCACGCGAATGCCCAACCAGACGTTGAGCAGGCCAAGCGCGGCGGCGATGATCAGGGTAATCTGCGGTGCGGCGGCGATATGCATCGATGGTCCTCCCCCTCGGCCTTGCAACGCGGGCCGAATTCGCTATAGGGCAGCGCCTTCGCGACGCGCCCAACCGGAGGCCCGCGGCTCCTAAAAGCCGCACTGGCCAACGGCGAAGCGCGTCCTATCGTTTTTTTCAGACTTTATCGTCTACAATTTGGAACAGGTGCCGAGATGGCAGTCCCTAAAAGAAAAACCTCGCCGTCCAAGCGGAACATGCGCCGCAGCCACCATGCGCTGAGCGCCGAATCGTTCCAGGAATGCCCGAATTGCGGGGAGCTCAAGCAGCCCCACAATCTGTGCGGCCACTGCGGTCACTATAACGGTCGCGAGATCCTGCCGGTCGGCAACTGACCGGCGGTAGCGGCGGGGGTTAAAAGTGGGTCCCTGTCTCGCGATCGATGCGATGGGGGGTGACGGCGGTCCGGCGATCGCGGTCGCCGGCGTAGCGCTGGCGCTCTCACGCGATCCGACCATGTGCTTCACCCTGTTCGGGGATGAAGCCGCCGTGCGCGCCGAAACCGCGCGCCATCGCGAATTCGCGAACCGCGTTTCGATCGTCCACTCGCCCGACGTGATCAGCGGCGAGGACAAGCCCAGCCAGGCGATCCGCCGCGCCAAGACCACGTCGATGGGCATGGCGATCGGGGCGGTGAAGGAAGGCATGGCCGACGCCGCCATCTCCGCCGGCAATACCGGCGCCTTGATGTCGATGGCCAAGGTCGCGCTCCGCACCATTCCCGGCATCGACCGCCCCGCGCTCGCGGCCTTACTGCCGACCTTGGGCGCGCATGACCTGGTCATGCTCGATCTCGGCGCCAACACCGAATGCGACGCGCGCAACCTGTTCCAGTTCGCGGTGATGGGGGCGGCCTATGCCCGCATCCTGCATGAGACCGAAGAACCGACCGTGCGCCTGCTCAACATCGGCACCGAGGAACTGAAGGGCACCGAAACGCTGCGCGAGGCGGCCGCCATGCTGCGTGCCGCCGATCATCTGCCGCTACGTTTCGACGGCTTCGCCGAAGCCAACAGCCTCGGCCGCGGCGAAACCGACGTGATCGTGTCCGATGGCTTCTCCGGCAATATCGCTCTCAAGACCGCCGAGGGCACGGCGCGCTTCATCGGCGATCTGCTTCGCCGATCCTTCACCAGTTCGCTGCGCTCGAAATTCGGTTTCATGCTGTCGAAGCCGGCGATCACCCTGCTGCGCAAGGGTCTCGACCCCAATCTGCGCAACGGCGCGGTCTTCCTCGGCCTCAACGGCACGGTCGTGAAGAGCCATGGCAGTACCTCGGTCGAGGGATTCGCCAATGCGATCGAGGTCGCGACCAAGCTCGCGCGCGGCCGCATCACCGATCGCATCGCCGCCGATCTCGCCGCGATCACCGTGCCCGAGCCGAACGCGGCATGACGCGCCGCGCGACGATCGCCGGAACCGGATCGGCTTTGCCGCCGCGCCGCGTCACCAATGACGAACTCGCGCAGACGGTCGACACATCGGACGCATGGATCGTCGAACGCACCGGCATCAAGGCGCGCCATATCGCGGGGGAAGGCGAGACCACCGCGACGCTCGCGACCGAAGCTGCGCGCAACGCGCTCGAGGCGGCGGGCATGGCTGCTGGCGAGATCGACCTGATCGTGCTCGCGACCGCGACCCCGGACCAGACCTTCCCCGCCACCGCCACGAAGGTGCAGGACGCACTCGGCATCCGCGATTGCGTCGCGTTCGATGTTGCCGCGGTCTGCTCGGGTTTCCTCTACGCGCTCTCCGTCGCCGACAGCATGATTCGCGGCGGCGGCAGCACCAACGCGTTGGTCATCGGCGCGGAGACGTTCAGCCGCATCCTCGATTGGGAGGATCGCGCGACCTGCGTCCTGTTCGGCGACGGCGCCGGCGCGGTGGTGCTGACCGCGGAAGAAGGGACCGGAAATAACAGCGATCGTGGCGTGCTCGCGACCGCGCTCCATGCCGACGGGCGCCACAATCAATTGCTCTATGTCGATGGCGGGCCCTCCACCACCGGCACGGTCGGCAAGCTCCGCATGAAGGGCTCTGAAGTGTTCCGCCACGCGGTGGTCAATCTCGCCGCCGTGCTGGAAGAGACGATCGCCAAGGCCGGATTCACCGTCGCCGATATCGACTGGGTCGTGCCGCACCAGGCGAATCGCCGGATCCTCGACGCGACCGCGCGCAAGCTCGGGCTGAGCCCCGACCGTGTGATCATCACCGTCGACGAACACGCCAATACGTCGGCGGCCTCGGTGCCGCTCGCGCTCGACGTCGCGGTGCGCGATGGGCGCGTCCAGCGCGGCGATCTGATCGTGCTGGAAGCGATGGGCGGGGGCTTCACCTGGGGCGCGGCGGTAGTGCGCTACTGACAAGCTTGCACCCGGCCCGGACGGCCATTCCCACCTGCCAGCCAATTGTTACGCGGCTTTTTAACCACCTTTGCGGGCCTTCTTCGCCAATCGTGCGTAAAATGCGCGCCAACGGCTTGTTTTCTTGGGGCTGTTGGCGCAAGAATTGACAATTAAACGCGGGCGTGGGGGGAAACATGGCCGAAGCAGATATGATGATGGCGGACACTCTAACGCGTGCGGATCTCGCTGAGATTCTGCATGGCGAGATTGGTTTGCCGCGCTCGCAATGCGCCAGCCTGGTCGAGCAAGTGATCAAGCACATGTGCGAAGGTCTCGCGCATGGCGAAAACGTCAAGATTTCGGGTTTCGGTACGTTCGTGCTGCGTGACAAGGCAGAGCGAGTCGGTCGCAATCCCAAATCGGGCGTCGAAGTGCCGATCGCACCGCGTCGGGTGCTGACCTTCCGCGCCAGCCAGACGCTGCGCGATCGAATCGTCCGCGCGGGCTAAGATGGCCGACCCTTCTGCCAAGGCGGAAGGCGCGTTTCGCACGATCAGTGAAGTGGCGGCCGAACTCGGCCTGCCTCAGCATATCCTGCGTTATTGGGAGACGCGCTTCCCGCAGCTCCGCCCGCTCCAGCGCGCGGGCAACCGCCGATATTATCGGCCCGCCGACGTCGCGCTCGCGCGGCGCATCGATCGTCTCCTCAATCAGGAGGGCTATACGATGCGCGGCGTGCAGAAATTGCTCGCCCAAGGCGATGCGCCGGCGGAACCCGCCGCGCAGCCAACGGCCTCAGCGCCCGCCGCGCCGGCCCCATTCGGCGCCCAGATCGACGCGCTGATCGCGATTCGCGATTCGCTGGCCGACGCGCTCGCTTCGGACCATCGCCTTCACATCTAGGCGTGATCACCCAATCAGTGCGGCCATTGGGCCAGCCAGTCGGCGAGCGCCTGCGGCGACATGCTGCGCGCGTCGGCGAGCGCGGAGACATGGCCGGCATTGATCAGACGGTCAGCACGCGGATCGACAACCAGCAGAGCCGGCACGCCTTCGAGTCGCTGGGTGATGCCGTAGCGCGCGGGCACGGCCAGATTCTTGTCGAATCGGCCGACATCGACCGACACCAGCTCATAATGACGGCGCAGGAAGGCGCCGACCTCGGGCAGGTCCATCGTACCCGCCAGGATGCGGCAATCGAGGCACCAATTGCCGCCCAGATCGATCAGCAGCAACTTATGCGCGGCTTTGGCGCGAGCGCGGGCCCGATCGACCGCACGCAGCGCATCGGCCGTCTCGTCATAAGGAAGCGGTAAAGGCGTCGCGAGCTGGTCGAAGCTCTGTGCGCGCACGCGGGGTGCCGGCACCGCCGCCATGCTGATCGCGGCAGGGGCGAAAACGAACAAGGCGGCGGCGAACAGGCGCATCACGGTCTCCAGCTGATTCTCATGCTCCGAACGCGGAGTACGCGCCGCGAAGCCGGCTTCGGACAAAGAAAAAACCGGCTTCGGACAAAGAAAAAGCCCGGCCGCATCGCTGCGACCGGGCGTTTTCATTACCGATTCGCTGGGATCAGCTGCCCGGCGAGAGGTTCACCGCGGCATATTTGCCACGCCGATCGACCTCGAGCTCGAACTCGAGTCGGTCACCCTCGTTGAGCGTCGGCATGCCCGCGCGCTCGACCGCTGAAATATGCACGAATGCATCCGGCTGGCCGTCGTCACGCTGGATGAAACCGAAGCCCTTCATCGCGTTGAAGAACTTGACCGTGCCGCTCGCGCGCTCGCCCGTCAGCTGACGCTCCGGACCACCGCGATCGCCACCGCCACCGGCCGGCGGCGGGCCACGATCGGTGACCGGAACCACCTCGCCTTCGATCGCCAGATTGGTCGCCGAGATGCGGCCGCCGCGATCGACCAGGCTGAACGCGAGCTGCTGCCCCTCGCCCAGACCGGTCAGGCCTGCCTGCTCGACCGCGGAGATGTGAACGAACACATCCTCGCCGCCATCATCGCGCACGATGAAGCCGAAGCCCTTCTGACCATTGAAGAATTTTACGGTGCCCTTACCTTCGCCGATGACCTGGGCGGGCATGCCGCCACGACCGCCGCCACCGCCGCCGCCACCGAATCCGCCACCGCCGCCGCCACAACCGCCGCCACCGCCACCGCCACCGCCGCCGCCGCCGCCATCGCCGCCGCCGACGCCGCCGCCGCCGCCACCGCCGC
>Ga0193716_1000512_pt1 | contig 23463 bp, 24 predicted proteins | sample U2c1metaG_FD_145901 | JGI IMG/M metagenome (GOLD analysis project Ga0193716, IMG submission 145901) | Soil microbial communities from a riparian zone of the East river system, Colorado, United States - U2c1 | ecosystem: Environmental > Terrestrial > Soil > Riparian zone | place: USA: East River...
CGATCACACCAAGAATCTCGCGTTCATCATGGACAAGGCCGGAACGTGGAGTCTATCGCCCGCTTATGACATGAGCTTCTCGCACAACCCGGCCCCCGGCACGGGTCGCGGAGGTGCTTCGCCAATGGCCTCGCTATGCCCGCGAAGCCGGCGTGCCGGACGGCGAGATCACGCATATTGCCGGGCTTCAGGAAATCTCATGACGGTCCAATGCCTCATTGATCAAGCGGCTACGAAAGGTCGCTCAACTGCCTGAAGAGAATGACCCGGGCCTTCTCCCAGTCGCGCTGCACGGTTTTCTTGGACGTTCCGCGCTGCGCAGCGATATCCTCGAAAGTGTATCCACAAAAATACTTCAAATCGACGACCTCCGCGAGCCGTGCATCGTGCGTGGCGAGCTCATCGAGCGCGTCGGAGAGCCGGGTGAGGGCCACTTCACTCCCCTCGGAAGCGCCGAGTTCCGTGGGTATCTGAGTGATGTGAAAGGCGGCGCCGCGCTTCAATGCGCGCCGTTCGCGCACCATATCAATGATCAACCCGCGCATCACCCTGGCCGCATAGCCCATGAAGCGCTCGCGATCCGGGAATACCGCGTCCTTGCCGGACATGTCAATGTAGGCCTCATGCAGCAGCGTGGTGGGGCTGATCGGCGCTCCTGCGTTGCACCGCAGCTGGCGCTCGGCAAGCTGCCGCAGATCGTTGTACAACGCCGCGAACCGCACGCTGTTTGGCGTATCGGTGCTCGGATACTCCGGCAGTGCGGGTGATTCTTCCAAACTCATCCCTCTCCCTAAGATCCTTAGGGCAGAATGCCGAAATAGCGCAGGGCTGGCAAATGAGGTCCAGGGTCCGCCTGGCGGATGCTCTGTTGCCTAGCGGCGCACTGCGGGCGCATCATTTTCGGTTCGAGCGACGATTAACGAAGTATGTAGGAGCTGTTCATGTCGATATCGAGTGGTGCGGTGGCGTTTTCGGAAGCAGCGCTTGATCGCGCGGCGCTGGCGTTTCTCTACGAGCATCCGCAGTGGTTCGCCCAACTCTTCGCCGAGCTGGAACGGCGCAAATTCCCGTTCGACAAGATTTTCATACCCGACCATTTCTACGAAGTCGGCGCGCAGAAACCCGCCTTCAAAGTGCTGTTCAATCGCATGAGCCCCTCTGCCAACAGCCGCCGGCACGGTTCCGGAATTTTCCATACTCTGGCCTACCTGGAGCACTTGCAGCTGCAAGGCGTGCGCGTTCTCAATGGCGCCAAGGCATTTCGATACGAGATATCCAAGGCCGGCCAGGCCTCGCTATTGAAATCGCTGGGGCTTCGATTTCTGCCCTCGCGCATCATTCACTCGCCGCATCAGGCCGCCGCCGCCGCCGAAGGATTGCGCTACCCCATCATCGTCAAGGCCAATACCGGCGGCAGCGGCAAGGGCATCACACGCTTCAACACCAAGGCGGAACTGGCCGCGGCCGTCGCCGCCGGCCAGTTGGACTTGGGCAATGACAGCGTCGCGCTGGTGCAAGAATTCATTCCGGCCCGCGGCGGCTTCATCACGAGAGTGGAGACGTTGGGCTTCAAGTATCTGTACGCCATCAAGGTGCACCTGACCGGCGAGACGTTTGATTTGTGCCCGGCAGACATCTGTCAAACCTCGGCCGGACAAAGCCTGGAAAATGCCTGCGCCGTCGAGGCATCGAAGGCTGGGCTCAAGGTCGAAGGCTATGAGGCGCCGGCCAAGGTGATCCAAGACATCGAACGCATCGTGCGCGCGGCCGGCATCGACGTCGGCGGCATCGAATACATCGTCGATGACCGGGACGGCAACATCTACTATTACGATATCAACGCGCTTTCCAACTTCGTCGCGGATGCGCCTCGAGTCATCGGTTTCAACCCGGTTGAAAATCTTGCTGATTTTCTCCAGGACGAGGTGCGCCGTGCCGGCTAAAAAGGGAATTCGCTACGGATATTGGATGCCGGTGTTCGGCGGCTGGCTGCGCAACGTCGAGGATGAGCAAATGGAGGCCAGCTGGCAGTACACCAGCAAGCTCGCCCAGCGCAGCGAACAAATCGGATTTGATCTGTCGCTCATTGCAGAGCTCAACATGAACGACATCAAGGGCATCGAAGCGCCCAGCCTCGATGCCTGGTCGACCTCGGCGGCTCTCGCGGCGGTCACCAAATCGCTGGAATTGATGGTGGCGGTGCGGCCGACTTTTCATCTGCCGGCGCTTTTTGCCAAACAAGCCGCCAACATCGACCACATCAGCGGCGGCCGTCTCGCGCTCAATGTGGTTTCCTCGTGGTGGGAGCAGGAAGCCAAGATGTACGGCGTCGACTTTGAGCGCCACGATGATCGCTACGGGCGGACTTCGGAATGGCTCGATGTGGTGAACGGCGCCTGGTCGCAGAAGAACTACAACCACACGGGAAAGTATTACAACACCGAGAACACCGTGCTCGAGCCAAAACCGCTGCGCTCGCCGCGCCCGCCGATCTATGCCGGCGGCGAATCGGAGGCCGCAAAGAATCTAGCCGACATGAGCGCGCGGCGGGAAAAGCTCGGGCTGGAACGCATGCAGTTCGGCGTGGCGGGCTACGCGTTCACGCGTGATTCCGAGAGCGAAGTGGCCAAGGAGGTCGAGCGCATCACCGATGTGAAGCAGAACGCCAAGGGCTACGCGAACTACCAGCAATGGCTGCAAGGAACGCAGCTGGAACAGAAGATGTCCATTCAAGAATATTCCGTGTCGAACCGCGGATTGCGCTCAGGGCTCGTGGGCACTCCGTCGCAGGTGCAGGATCAGATCGGCAAGTTCGAAGAGGTGGGCGTCGATCTGCTGCTGCTGCAATTCAGCCCGCAATTGGAAGAAATGGAAAGATTCAGCGACAGCGTCATTCGCTAGGAATCGATCCCTTGTCCCCGCGTTACTGTGAGCGGCCGCTGGCGGTACGCTGCGGGGCCTTTGGCGATATGGTCCTGCTGACGGCGTTGATCCGGGTTCTGTACGCGGAATTTCGCGTGCCCGTCGATATCGTCACCTCTGGGCCGTGGAGTGAACCGCTGCTGCGCGGGCAGCCGGGAGTGGGCGAGATCTTGAGCATGCGCAGCCGCAAGACTCCCTACTGGCTGAGCGCGGATCAAAAGCGCGTGGTGCGGCAGTTGCGCGCGCGCGGCCTCGGTCCCACGTGGTTCTGCGACGGCGACGCTGCGGCCAGACCCATCCTCGATCGGGCAGGGATTCCCGGCGAATACATCGTCGACGTGAAAGATCACGCGCTATTGCAGGGTGAACATGCGACACAGCAATGGCGGCGCTTGGCGCAAATCATGCCGAGCGCGCCCCCCGGCGCGCATTGCGCCGATATCGATACGGTTGTTCCGGGCTGTTATCTGGAAGTGGCGCAGTCGCAGCGGACCGAACTCGAGGCGTGGCTCGAGGCGCGAGATCTTGCCGATCGGCCCTTGATCCTGGTGCAGATCGGCAATAAGCGCACCATGCGCCGGGGCCCGCGTCGCCTGGCGGTCAACAATAAGTACTGGCCCCTCGAGCGTTGGGCGGAGGTTTTGCAATTCCTGCGGCAGCATCACCCGCAGCACGCCATCTTGCTGCTCGGTACCGGCCCCGAATACCAGCTCAACCGAGAGCTTGCATCGCTCGCCGCTATCCGCGGGCTGCACAACGTGGCTGACGATCTGCCGATTCCTCGCCTGCTGGCGCTGCTCGAGCGCGCCGACGGCCTCCTCACCGTCGATTCAGGTCCCGCGCATGCGGCGGCCGCAGTGGGCTGCCCGCAGGTCGTGCTGTTCGGCAAGGCACTGCCATCGCTGTATCGGCCCTGGGGCGTGGCGGGGGCCGACGTGCAGCTGTTGCGCGGTGAGATTGCGGGTGAGGCCACGATGCTCGGCATCGAGGCGGGTAACGTCATTGCCGCGTGGTCAAGGCTCAAACTGCGCGGCGCGGCTTCGCTCTAACCGGGCGGTGAGGCGGCTGCGGCGGCTGCGGCGGCGGCCGCCGCCGCGGTTGCGGCTATGGCGCGCAGCATGTCTTGCGTCACGAGGACCACACCGCGCTTGGTCACAAAGAAGCGCTGCGCATCCGCGCTCGGGTCTTGACCGATTTGCAGGCCTTCGGGAACCACGCAACCCTCATCGAGAATGCAGCGCGTGATCTTGCAATGCCGGCCAACGGTCACACCCGGCAACAACACGGAGCTCTCGATGATGCTGGCTTCCTCGACGCGCACATCGCTCGACAGCAGCGACTCCTTGACGTAGGCCCCCGAGATGATGCAGCCGCCGGCCACCATGGAATTCACCGCCATGCCGCGCCGGCCATCATCGTCCAGTACGAACTTCGCGGGCGGCTGCTGCGATTGATAGGTCCAGATCGGCCATTGATGATCGTAAATGTTCAATTCAGGATTGAGCGCCACCAACTCCATGTTCGCCTCGTATAGGGCATCGACGTTGCCCACATCGCGCCAGTAGTTTTGCGCGCGCGTCTCTACATCGTGGAAGGGATAGGCGAAAACCCTCGAGCGCACGATGGCCTGCGGAATGATGTTGCGGCCAAAATCATGATTGGTCGTTTCGCTGGCCGCATCCTCGGTCAACAATTTCTCCAGCCGGTCCATCGTGATCACGTAGATGCCCATCGAGGCGCGGGCAAAAGTTTCTTGACCGATGATCGGATCGGGATTTTGCGGCTTCTCGGCGAATTTGAGCACGCGATTGGTCTCGTCGGTGGTCATGATGCCGAATTCATGGGCGCGCTCGATCGGCACGTCAACCACCCCGACCGTGATGTCGGCCTCGCATTGATCGTGATACGCGATCATCGGACCATAGTCCATCTTATAAATATGGTCGCCCGCCAAAATCAACACGTGCGTCGGATGATGCGAGCGGATGAATTCGAGATTTTGATACACCGAATCGGCAGTGCCGCGATACCAGTGAGTGCCGATCTGCTGTTGCGCGGGAATCAGCTCCACGAACTCGCCAAGTTCGCCGCGCAAATAGCTCCAGCCGCGTTGAATGTGTTGAATCAGCGACTGGGATTTGTACTGGGTCAACACGGCAATCTGGCGAATACCCGAGTTGACGCAATTGGACAGCACGAAATCGATGATGCGGAACTTCCCGCCGAACGGGGTCGCTGGTTTGCAGCGGTGTTCAGTCAGCGCCTTGAGGCGCTCGCCGCGGCCGCCGGCCATGATCACTGCCAGCGTCCCGCTGGTCAAACGGCTGACATAGCGTCCGGTGTTGTTGCGGGCAGCGTGTCGCATGAGCCGAAGACTGACACACTCGGCAAACGCCTGCACCAGGTTTCTCGCGGCCGCGATCAAGCCTTTGCTAGACTGCCCTTCATGGCGGCGTTAAAGCTGTGTATTTTGAGTTCGGAAATCGTGCCGTACGCAAAGACCGGCGGCCTGGCCGATGTCGCCGGCGCGCTGGTGCGCAACCTGAGCGCCATCGGCCACGATGTTCGCGCTTTCATGCCGCTCTACCCCGTCGTGCGGCGCCATCATCCCGATCTTCAGCCGGTGCTCGGCGCCCAACGAGTCGCGCTGTCCATTGGCGACACCGAATATTGGTTTTCGCTGCTGACCGTCAATTACCCCGGCAGCGACGCCCCGGTGTATTTCGTTGATTGCCCGACGCTGTTTGATCGTGCAGACCTATACACCACCGATCCCGACGAACATCGCCGCTTTCTGCTCCTTACCCGCGCCACGCTCGAGGGTTGCCGCCGTTTGGGGTTCGCGCCCGATATATTTCATTGCAATGACTGGCACACGGCCTTTCTGCCGCTGTATTTGCGGACTCTATACGCTTCGGATTCGCTGCTGGCACGCGCCAAGTCCCTCTTGACGATTCATAACATCGCTTTTCAGGGCATCATATCGAGCGCCGCGGCTCCCGATCTGGGTTTGGGTTCGGCGTGGGCTCTGCTGGATCAGGGCGATCTCGCGCGCGGCGTCATCAACTCGTTGAGAACCGGCATAAAACACGCGCACGCGGTCAGCACCGTGAGTCCGACGTACGCGCGTGAGATCTGCGATGCGCCGTTCGGCATGGGATTGCAGGTCGCCTTGCGCGAGCGCACGGACCGCGTGACGGGAATATTGAACGGTGTCGACTACCAGGAATGGGACCCTCGGCACGATCCACACCTAAGTGCGCATTTCAGCCCTCAGGATTTGCGCGGCAAGCTCATCAACAAGGAAATGCTGTTGGCGACCGTTCAGCTAAAGATACCGACGTCGCAGCCGCTCATCGGCATGGTGACCCGCCTTACGGAACAGAAGGGAATTGATCTGCTGATGGACGCGTTGCCGCTGTTGCTGCGGGAACGCGATTTTGGCCTGGTTGTCTTGGGCAGTGGCGATCCCAACTATTCCGCCTTCTTCGAAGACCTGGCGCAGCGTTTTGATGGGCGCGTGAGCTACAACGAAGGGTTTGATGAGCCGCTGGCGCATCTCATCGAAGCGGGCAGCGATAGCTTCCTCATGCCCTCGCGCTATGAGCCCTGCGGCCTGAATCAAATGTACAGTCTGCGCTACGGCACGATTCCCATTGTGCGCAACACCGGCGGACTCGCCGACTCGGTTCAGCACTTCGATCCGAGCACCGGTCGCGGCACCGGTTGCGTATTCAACGATTACGATGCACCGGCCGTTCGCTGGGCGGTCAACACGGTGCTCGATTGGTATGCGGATCCGCGCAGCTGGATGCCGCTCATGAAAAATGCAATGGCGAAGGATTTTTCCTGGACTCGACAGATGAAGGAATACGATTCGCTATACCGTAGCCTGGCTACGGCGTGACCTGCAGCAGCGCGTAGCGCCGGCCGTTGGGCAGGGAATAACTCTTCGCCATTTGAATTTTCGCCGCTGCCCACAGCGGCGGCACGTCGGCTTGCGGCGCTCGCACGCGCCACGGAAGTTGCGGCGATCGCGAGGGCAGCTGCACCAGGAAAAGACTCATCGGCGCTGCCGCGGCAGCGGATCGGATACGCTCGATGCCGGCCGCATCCAGCGGCCCGGCTATCCGGCCCACGGATTGTCTGGCATACATGTCGATGACGGCGCGCGTCGTTTCATCCGGCGCGAGCAAAATAAGCGGCCTTCCGGCGGCATCGCGCTCCACGGCGCGTCCGATCTTCGCCAAGTCCTGCCAAGGGTCAACACGCCGGTACACTTGCGACGCAGGCCCGATGAGGAGCGCGCAGTAGGCAAGAAGCAGCGCCCATTGAGCATGGACGGCATGCTCGCGCGCCGCCGCCCAGGCGCGGATCGCCAGAATTGCGGCGGCAGACAAGCCGACGAGCGAGACTGCGGCGTAAGCGGCATCGCCGGGCATCGTGCTCCAGGCATCAGTGCCGAGCACGGCCAGCACCGCGGCAAATACCGCCACGCCCAGCAGCAGCATCGCGGCCGTGGCGCGCAGCGCGCGCACGTCCCAGGCATCCGGACCCGGCAGAATCTCACGCGCCCACCATCCGACCAGCAGCGCGAATCCGGGAAGCGCCGGCGCGAGGTAGATGTTGCGTGCCGTTGCGGCGAGCGAGAGCACGAGCAGAGGCGGCAGCGACGCTGCGAGCGCAAAGCGCACGGCACGATTGTCATGCGGCGCGGCTCGGCGCTGCCGCCACGCACGGCGCGCTGCGGCGATCACCAACAAGGTCCATGGGAATAGATACAGGGGGAGTTCGATGAGGTATTTCCCCGGTGAATTGCGATGTGCCGCTGCATACTGCAAATCGGGCGGCGCGTCGAGCGCGGCGAAGCGGCCGACGAGATTGTTCCAGAAGAACACTTTCAGATGCTCCAAACCTTCATCGCCGCGGTACACAAACCATACCCAGGTGAGAATCAACGCTGCCTGAATCAGCAGTCCGAAATACAATTCCCACCGAATGAGTTCGCGCCAGCGCTTTTCCCAAATGCTCAAGGTGAGAATGGCCAGCGCAGGCACCATCCAGGCGACCGCGCTTTTGCTCAAGAATCCGAAGGCCAAGGCCGTGTGCATCAACAGATAGCCGCGCAGGCGTTCCGGGCTCGTGGCGGCATAGAACCCCATGTAGGCGCCGAGCAGCGCCACCGACACGGCGGCCAGCAATGGCGCATCGGTCGCCAGCCAAATGGCGACTTGGTACGCCAGCAGGAATGTGCTGATGGTTGCCGCGGCCGCCAGCCCCGCGAAGCGCCCCGCGCTGCGCGAAGCCAGCAAGCCAACGCCGAGTGCTGTGATGAGCGCATAGAGCAAATTGGGCAGGCGCGCGACCCACGCTTGCGCGCCCAGAAGCTTGATGGGATACGCGGCCAGCCAATAAGTCAAAGGCGGTTTTTCACAAAAGGCTTCGCCCGCCAACAGCGGCACCGCTTTGTCGGCTTGCCAGCTCATGCGCCACGCGATGTCGGCTTCGCGCGGTTCGTCCGGGGTCCAGTAGCCGCGGGCGAACATGCCGACGCACCAGGCCAGCAGCAACGCCCCTCCAAGCCCAAGCAGTGTTCCGCGGGTATTCAACGGTCCGAATTGCATTTGGTGACTATACTTCACGCGGACCCTTGCTTGGATGATGCGGCCCATTCAAAGTAGCCGCCTCGAGTCGCTCTGAAACGATGGGTGGTGGTGTGTGATCGAGCAATTCTGCGATTGGCTGTCGAGGACGGATGTCAGTGTTGCGTTTCAGTCGGCAAACTGGTTTGTCCCTCTGGTGCAGACCGTTCATATCATCGCCATTGCGATTCTGCTGACCTCCGTTTACGTCCTGAGTTTTCGGCTCATTGGCCTGACCCGAGGGGCGCAGGCGCTCGCTACGCTCACCGCCAAGTCGACACCGTGGTTCTGGACGGCACTCTGCGTGTTGCTGGCGAGCGGCATCCTGCTGACCATTACGGAGCCGGCCCGCGAACTGCTCAACTGGGCCTTTCGCGTGAAAATGCTGCTGGTATTGGCGCTGGCCGGAATGCTCTGGATGGTGCAGCTGCGCATGCGCCAGAACCCGGAGTATTGGACCGAATCGCCGACGCGGCGCCACGCAGCCCGCGCCATCGGCATAGTCGCTGTGATTGTCGGCGCAAGCATCGTGACGGCCGGTCGTTGGATCGCCTATGTGTAAGGCATAGCGCATGGCCGTGGAAGAAGCCCTTAACTGGCTGCAGGATCTGAATTTTCCGACCGAAATTCGCGAGTCGGTTTGGCTGTTTCCGACCATCGAAACGGTGCATGTATTTGCGCTGGTGTTGGTCGTCGGTTCGATCATGACCGTTGACCTGCGCCTCCTGGGGCTTGCGAATCGCGAACGCCCCTTCAGCGAGCTGGCGGGCGAAATGCTCCCCTGGACCTGGGTGGCCTTTACCATCGCCGCCGCCGCCGGCTTCCTGATGTTTTCATCCAAGGCGCTCATCTACTACGGCAATATTCCGTTCCGGCTGAAAATGTGTTGCCTGCTGCTCGCCGGGATCAACATGGCGCTGTTTCACTGGCTCGGAACCCGGCATCTGGAAACGTGGGACCGAAAGCGGCCGCCGACGTTTGCCAAATTTGCGGGCGGTGCGTCGCTGCTGCTTTGGACCGCGATCGTCGCGGCCGGACGCTGGATAGGCTTTACGACTTGAGTCCAGAACGCGTCAGCCGGCGGTAACCCAGGTACGCACCCGTTACGCATACGGCCGTCACCCCGGACAGCAATATCAGCATGAGTACATCCCACTGGGGTCGGCCTCGCAATGACGCCGTAAAATCCAGTCGGTGCAACCCCGCATGCAGCCAGCGATATGCCCGGGCATTCGCGTCCAATTTGGCCACGAGCATCCCCGCGACGGGATCCACGTAGTACCTAATGCCGGACCCGGGAAGGATCATGCGATAGACCGGCAGTTCGACCTCATCGCGATGATGGCTGAAGTACAAGTTGTCTTCGCGGCTCATGAGCTGCGGCGTGATCGGTGCCCCGGCGCCGGTCAAAACGCCGGCCAGGAATTCCAAATCCTCGCGATTGAGCGGTGCGGCCGCACCGGCCGCATCGAAGCGCCGACGCTCGCCGCCGGCGCCGCCGGCGATGAAATAGATCTTGCCATTGAACGGCGCAACTCGCAGGGAGACGGCGTCAGATGGACCGTGCGCGAATAGCTGCAATGCCGCCCCGACGCGCTCCAGCGAAGGTTCCGGCGCGCCGAGTATCTTGGCGTTTTCGGACTGTGGGCCGCCGCCCTCGAGCCAGCCCCAAGGATTCATCGACAGAAGCCCGCTCAAAACCCAGCTCAGCGTGAGAATGCCGAAAACAAGTCCGGCGACGTGATGCCACAAATTGAAGCCGCGATAGGGCGACCAGCGGCCCGCCGGCTGCGCGGCGAGCTGCCGCCAGCCCAGATAAATTCCTATTCCCGCAAGAAAGCACCCCAGGACGGAGGCATAGATCACGACCTGGCTCCAGAGCCTCGCGTTGCGGCGCAGCTCGTTGAAGTACAACCAATGCGGAACCGCTCCGAACCAGTTCCAGAATCGTTCGTGGGCGGTGGTGATTTGCACCGCTTTGCCGCTGACGCTGGATACGTAGAGATCGGTGCGTGCTGCGTCATCGATCGCGAATTTGAACAGCGGCCGATCCGCATTGAAATCGCCTGAAACCGTCCATTGGTCGCCGTCGATGAGACCGAGCAGACGCGGGGCGGCCCCTGCGCGCCCGCGGAAGGTTCGCGCTACGGAGGCGGCCTGGTCGACGGAGATGCGCGCGACGATGGTTCCCGTGAGCAGGTCAATCGGGCGGGGACTGTCCGCAGAACCGGCAAATAAAACCGGCCGACCTGCCAACATCTCGATTTGCGAATGGCCCGCGGATTGTGACTCAAGCGCCGGGGAGATCTTGCAGCATTCACTCCAGTCAAGGGGCGCGAGGTGCTCGAGCCGGACCCGTTCGCGTAAAGCGGGATAGCTGACATACATCATGACCGCGCCTGACAGGCACCACATGACCATCAGCAGGCCCACTGCAATACCGAGATAGCGATGTGCGAGGAGCAGGAGACGCATCATGATGCCGATTCACGTGCCGCGTCGTGCCTGCGATCCGCCACCATGCCCGTGAAAAAGATTGATTTCACGTAATTTACTGTTCTAGCTAACGTTAATGTCGTTAAATCACGGCCATGACCAGCCGGAATCCGCCCAGTGACAGTCCCGAAAGCCCTGCGGCCTCAGGCGAAGACGCAGCGCAAAGCCGGGAGGTCGCGCTAAGCCGAGAGGTCGAGCGGATCCAACGGAGCGGGGTGCTGGGTGAAGCGCGCCTGAGGCGACTGTTCGATTATCTCGCTGACAAGTCCGTGTCTGGGCAAGCCACCAAGGAAATCGCCATTGCAGTCGATGTCTTTGGTAAGAACTCGGATTTCGATGTCTCCCAGGACGCTCTGGTACGCGTCTATATCCACAAGCTGCGCAAGGCGCTCGAGGATTTCTACGCCTCGCCCGCCGGCGGAGGGATTGCCGAGCTCTCCATACCGCGCGGCGAGTATCGAGTGAAGGCAACCATCCGAAATGCCGCGGTCACGGCGAATGCTACGGCCACGGCGAACGCCGCCGTCACGACTCGCCCGCCCGTGGTAAAGCTCAAGCGCCTACAACTACTTGGCGCCGCAGGCATGCTCGCCGCGATTGGACTGTTGGCAGCAGGTATCGCGTGGCGATGGGCGCCGTCGTCCGATCTCATGCGAGTTCGCGACAATCCTATTTGGTCAACTCTCCTGAAGGATGACCGGCCGATCATGATCATAGTCGGCGACTACTACCTGATCGGTGAAACGGATGATTCCATGGGCGTGAATCGACTGATTCGCGAGTATTCAGTCAATTCGAAGAGCGATTTGGAGCATTTCGTTGCCGAGCACCCCAAGCTCGCCGACCGTTACATGGACGTGGGACTGCGCTACTTGCCCATTTCAACGGCGTTTGCGCTTCGCGATGTAATGGTGGTGCTGGCGCCGGAGAATCGCCGCATTACGGTCAGCAAGATGTCGGACGTGGAACCCAGCAGCCTGAAATCTGCCGACATTGTTTACATCGGCTACTTGAGCGGCATGGGCATGCTGCAGGACATCGTCTTTGCGGGATCGCGCTTCTCGGTGGGAGATTCTTACGATGAGGTTTTCGACAAGAAAACCCGCCATTCGTACGTGAGTGAGATCGGCAGCGACATCATGGATCCGCCGCAGCCCACCGGAAAGGAAAGGCCGTACCATGACTACGGCGTTTTCGCAAAAATTCGCGGTCCTGGAGACAACACCATCGTGGTTCTATCGGGAACCCGGGATGAAGGCGTCAGACAAACTGCCGAAGCCTTTACCTCCGCGCAAAAGCTTGAAGAGCTCGAGAAGAAATCCGATGTCACTCTCCCAATCGAAGCGCTGCTCGAGGTTAGCGCCGTGGATGGCGTGAATTTGACGGGAAAACTGCTGCTGCAATCGAATCGCGATAAAACCACTTAAGAGCAGCACATGGCTGCGGTCAAACTCCGCCGACCGGGCGACGCCGACAGATTATCATTTGCTCAATGCGCTTCATCGTCGTCGTCATCCTGGCGTTTCTGATCGGCGCGGCCGTGTTCGCGAACAGCCGCCATGTTGAACGAAGACTGCTGCGTGCCGATCCCGATGCCCTGCTTGCCGATTCAGCGCTGCTGCGTTTCGCGGCCGGCCGTGGCCGTCCCCTGTTCCTGGTTCATTGCGCCACCTGTCACGGCGTCTCAGGGGCGGGAGATTCGCTCAAGGGCGTGCCGAATTTGACGGATAGTGATTGGCTGTATGGCACCGGGCGAGTGGCAGAGATAGAACAAATCATCGAGTATGGGATTCGTTCCCGCAATTCGCGGGCATGGAGTCTCGCGATCATGCCGGCCTATGCGCGGCCACAACCCAACCCGGCCGACAAGAACATCCGGCCCCTATCGCCGGGCGAGATCAGCGATCTGATTGAATTCTTATTCCGGCAGCAGGGCCGGGAAGCGGACGCGGCGGCGGCATCGCGAGGAGCTGCGCTATACACCGGCGAAGGGGGCTGCTATGACTGTCATTCGGCCGACGTCAAAGGCGACTCCGCGATCGGCGCACCGAATTTGACCGATGCAATAACCCTCTATGGCGATGGCAGCCGCAACGCGCTGAGCCAATCCATCGCCTACGGGCGCCAGGGCGTGTGTCCCGCATGGATTAAGAAGCTCAGCGCAGCAGACATCCGTGAAACGGCCGTCTATGTTTACTCGATTTCGCACCCCGCCGATGTTCCCAATGCCAACTGATCAGAAGATGAAACTTCCGGCTTGGCGCGATCCGACACGCGTCAACAGCGCGCGATCCTTCGTGCTCTTGACGTTCGGTGCGCTTATCGGATTATTTCTGGCCGGATATTCTCTGTTCACCGCCCGCGGCGTGTCGACCGTGTCGGTGCCGGCCGAAGACGTTGCGTTGGTAAATCAGCAGCCGATTTCCCGCAGCGACTACCTCATTCTTCTGCAGACTTTGTATGGCGTCGATTTGAGCCATGCGACACGCGAGCAGCGGCAGAAAGTCTTGAATGACATGATCCGGGAAGAATTGTTCGTGCAGCGGGGCAAGGAGCTGGACCTGGCGTCGAGCGATCCGGAGGTTCGCAGCGCGCTGGTGAACGCGGTGGAGTTGGAAATTTCGGAAGACGCCATTACCGCTCAGCCCAACGAGGCGACCCTGCGTGACTTTTATACGACGCACCCGGAGCGCTACGTCAGCGAGGGCATCATGAATGTGCGCGATTGGGTGTTTCCCGCCGGTGACCATGGCGAGATGGCGGCCGCCCTGGGAGCGCTGAAATCGGGAGGCATTCCTCCAGAAACGCTGGCGCGCCTTCATGCGCGCGAGTCGGGCAAGACCCGGGGCGATGAATTCTATTTTGCCGCAAAGATTCATCTTGGCGATCAACTATTCGCGGCTGCCCGCGACCTGCCGGACGGCGCGGCCTCGGGGCCCATCCAGCTGAGTGACGCAGTACACGTTCTGTACATGGTCGCCAACAAGCGGCCCGTGCCCTTCGATTTCGCCAAGGCGCGGCCGCAAGTGCTGAACGACTATCGGAATCATGCGATTGAACAATTGAAAGCGGGCGACGAGTCATTCCTCCGCAAACGCGCCAATGTGCACATCGCGGACGACTTACGTTGAAACTGGCGGCAATCCTCGGGTTGATTTGCGCCGTTGCGTTCGCCCCGCAAGCGGCCGAATCCCATACGCGCAGTCAGTCGCATTCGGTATGGGAGATCAACGGTCAATTTGTCGACGTGGTGGTGACCATTCCCGACATCGAGGCCAATCGTCTCGCCACTGACGCATCGCCCCTGACGCCGGATCGCCTCAGCGACTACCTGACTGAGAAAACATATGCCATTGCAGGCGGAAAACGCTGCGCGCTCATTCCCCCCGTGTCATCGCTGTCGGCACTCGCCGGGTTCCGTAAATTCGATTTTACTTTCAAGTGCGATTCAGCCGCGAATTTGCAAATACACTCCGGCGCTTTCTTCGATTTGGTGCCCAGCCACACGAACTTCGCCCAAGTGCAAAACGCCGCCACCGGAGAATTTACCGAACAGTTGATTACGAACGAGCACCAAACAATCGATGTGACCGGCGGCGCGGGCAGCCGCTTGAAGAATGCGAGCTTCTTTGAATTCATACGCATGGGCACGATGCATATTTTTACCGGTGTCGACCACATGTCGTTCCTCTTGGGACTCGTGCTCATATCCCGTCGCCTGCGCGATCTTGTCTTCGTCGTGACTGGATTTACGATCGGGCACAGTTTGACGCTGGCATTGGCGGTCACGGGGGTGCTGAGGCCGCATGCTGAATATATCGACGCCTTGGTTGCTCTCACGATCGCGCTCATCGGAGCGGAGAACATCGTGGTGCAGACGCGCCAACCCAAATGGGTTGCGCTCGGCGCCGCGGTCTGCATGGGTCTCATGGCGCTCTTTCAATTGCTCGGCTTCGGCGGGCTGCCGAGCTTGTTGCTGCTTGGCGCCGGATTGTTCACAGCGAACTATTTGCTCATTTCCGGCAATCTTCGCGATGCCGGTCGATTGCGCATGCTCATTACGCTAGTGTTCGGTTTGATCCATGGTTTTGGCTTTGCCGCCGACCTGCTGGAGTTGCAGCTGCCCACGGAGCGATTGGCTGAACTGCTCGTCGGCTTTAACCTGGGAGTCGAGGTGGGCCAGTTGGCGCTGGTTGTCGGTGCAACCATGCTGGTCGTGGGCTTGCGGAAAATCCGGCTCGCGCTGCCGCGCCCGATCGTCGTCGATGTGGCCTCGACATTTCTGGTGGCGCTCGGCGTTTTTTGGTTTGTCAGCAGGAGCTACGCGTAGGCGCGACGGGTAACAGGAAAATGGCGCTCAATTCACGACTTGGAGATTGGCTGGTCAGCGGCGCGCTTTTGCTGCTGCTCGCCGCAATGTTCATGGCCTCACTGCTCGCGGGCCGCGTTTGGTTGCCGGTGGGTGAAGTGTGGCAGGGTCTTTGGTCGCCCGATGCAAATCTGGCGGCGACGATCGTTACCCAACTGCGGCTGCCGCGCGCCATTTTGGCGCTCGAAATCGGCGCCGCCCTCGGACTGTCGGGCGCCGTGCTGCAGGGCGTAACGCGCAATCCGTTGGCGGAACCCGGCTTGCTCGGCGTTTCCGCGGGTGCTGCGCTCGGCGCGGTAGTCGCCATATATTTCGGCTTTGCGACGCATTTCACGGCCGCTGCGCCGCTGCTGGGGCTGGTCGGTGCGCTGCTCGCCAGTGTGCTGACATTCGCGCTGGGCCGCGGCGGCGGAACCATCACCCTGGTGCTGGCGGGCGCCGCGGTATCCGCGCTGGCTGCCGCCGGGATTGCCCTGGCTCTCAACCTTGCGCCCAATCCTTACGCGGCCTACGAAATCATGACGTGGTTGATGGGCTCTCTTGCGGATCGCAGTTGGCTGCACGTGTTCCTGGTGACGCCATTTATCGTGCTGGGGTGCGCTATGCTGCTATTCACCGCCCGCGGAATCGATGCGCTGGCGTTGGGCGAGGCACAGGCGCAGAGCTTAGGAGTCAATCTTCGACGGCTGTACCTCCTGGCAGTATTCGGCACGGCGCTGGCCATCGGGGCCGCCACGGCAGTGACGGGAGTTGTCGGCTTTATCGGACTCGTAGCACCTCATTTGGTGCGTCCGTTGATGGGCCATCAACCGAGCCGCATATTACTGCCCGCGGCATTGAGTGGAGCGCTGCTGCTGCTGTTCGCCGATGTTGCAACACGAGTGCTTCACGTCGGGACCGAAATGAAGCTCGGCGTATTGACCAGCCTGATTGGAACGCCGTTTTTCTTCTGGCTCGTCGTGCGCCTGCGCAAGACGGCGCCGTAAACAGACAAGGAGAGCTTTTGTGACACAGCATGTTTTGGTGGAGAAGTCCGAGAAGATCTTGGTGCTCACCTTGAACCGTCCGGACAAGAAAAATGCACTGACTCGCGCCATGTACGCCGTGCTGGCCGCGGAAATCGCAAATGCGGATACGGATCCGAACATTCGCTGCATTCTCATCAACGCCAATGGGGACATGTTTACCGCGGGCAACGATCTGGCCGATTTTGCCGCGATCGGAAACGCCATCGCAGCGCCCAAACCCGAGGATGCCAATCCGCTGTTGCCCGCTCTTGCGCGAGCCAAAACCCCGATCGTTGCGGCGGTAAACGGCCGTGCAGTAGGAGTGGGCGTAACGATGCTGCTTCACTGCGACATGGTCTTCGTGGCCGACGATGCCCTGCTCATCGCTCCTTTCGTCAATCTCGCGCTGGTTCCCGAGGCCGGCTCGAGCTTGTTGATGCCGCTGCGCATCGGCCATGCCCGCGCGTTCGAAATGTTCGTGCTCGGCGAACCGGTGAACGCTGAAAAAGCTGTGAGCTGGGGAATCGCAAATCGGGCGCTGCCGCCTTCCGAATTGCATGCGGTTGCACGCGCAACCGCCATTTCAATCGCAGCGCGGGCGCCCGCCTCGGTGACTGCGACGAAGTCGCTGATGCGCGATCAATCGCTCATGTTGGCGCGCATGAGCGAGGAGACAGGACATTTTGTGCGCCAGCTCAAGTCGGCGGAGTTCAAAGAAGCCTTTACCGCATTCTCCGAACGGCGCGCGCCGGATTTCAGCAAGTTCGGCTGAATCGTGCACCAAGCGATGCTCGTGATGCTGGGATCGGTGCTGCTGCTCGGCGGGGCGCCGGCACTTCCCGCAGCGCCCGGGCCGCAGCACGTCATGTCGCTCAGCATGTGTACCGACGCTTTGTTGCTGGAGTTGCTGCCGCCGGAGCGCATTGCTTCGGTCACTTACTACTCCCGCGACCCGAGCAATTCTTATCAGTGGCCGCAGGCTGCGAACGTGCGGGTCAATTTTGGCACGGTCGAAGAAGTGCTCGCCGAGAAGCCCGATCTAGTGCTCGCCGGAACCTATACCACGCCCGCTGCGCGGTCGCTGCTCAAGAGGCTTCATTGGCCATTGCTCGAAGTGCAGCCTGCGGCGGATTTCGATGAGATTCGCACCGTTACGCGCCAGGTTGCCCACGCGCTGCAGAGAGACGCGATAGGCGAGGCGCTGATTGCAAAAATGGATTCGACGCTGCGGGAGTTGGCTTCCACCCAGCCGCCGCAGAACATCCGTGTGGCCGCCTGGGGCGAGGGCGGCTCGATCCCCGGTAAGGGAACGATGTTCGACTCCATTCTCAGGGCGGCAGGCGGCGTCAACATCGCGGCGTCCTTGAATAGCGGAGCCTACACGTCCTTTGACGTGGAGCAGCTTCTCCTGGCGCATCCCGACATTCTGGCCTACGCCAGCAATATCACCGATACGCCGGGGCTCAATACCGATCTGGCGCGGCACCCGCTGATCCTGAAACTTTATTCGGGGCGACAAGTGACTTATCCGAGCGCTCTTTATAGTTGCGGGGTGGCCGAGAGCGCAGGTGCCGCGGTGGCCTTGCGCGCCAGTCTGTTACGCGCGATGCGCGGCGGCTCATGAGCATCCTGGACGCCTCGCAGGTTTGCATGCGGCGGGGAGGGCGCACGATTCTCGAGCATGTCTCGCTGCATGCGGAATCCGGAGATTTCATCGCCGTCATCGGCCCGAACGGAGCCGGTAAATCTACGCTGCTCTCGATATTGGCGGGGCTTCTCAAATCCGATTCCGGCAGCGTGCTGCTGGATGGGGTTTCTATTCACGCGCTTTCCGGGATGAAATTGGCGCGCCGGCGCGCCTATCTGCCGCAGAATCCCCGTTGCGAATGGCCTATCTCCGTAGAGCGGTTGGTGGCATTGGGACTGACGCCGACGTTGCCGGCTTTCGGCGGTTTACCTGCCGGTTTTGGGCCGCAAATCACGCAGGCGCTGCAGATCTGCGATTTGCTCGACCACCGTCAGCAACCCGCAACGACGCTATCCGGCGGGGAACTCGCGCGCGCAATGCTGGCGCGGGCGCTGGTTGCGAATCCGGACGTGCTGATTGTCGATGAACCCACTGCCGGACTCGATCCCAAGCACGCTTTGGAAACCGCGTGGCGACTGCAAGGGCTGGCAAGAAGCGGCAAGTTGGTGATTGCTTCTCTCCACGATTTAACGCTTGCGGGCCGCTATGCGAGCCGCATCTTCGCGCTATCGAATGGCCGGGTGGCGGGCGACGGGGCGACCGAAAATACGTTGACCCCTGCACTGATACGCTCGGCATTCGAGGTGGATGCGTGCGTCTCGGGAGCGCGGGGAAGTCTCTACGTCGATTACGCCGGGCCGTCATGAGTCAGCAGGCCGGTCAGTGAGCCTTCGCGGGCTTAGTGCGGCGGTCCCGTAATCGTCGTGAACGTCGCAGTGATCAGCAAAATCAGCGCGCCGATGATCATCTCTGTCTGCACGGACCGCCGAAACTGGATGTGGGCTTGGCGATCGCCCTTTAGCAGCCTCGGAGTCAAGTACAGCTTATTCATTGCGGCAATGCTCAACAGAGCTGCGACGCCGAACAGCTTGATGGCCATCATGCGTCCGTAATCGCTGCTCCAGAATTTCGCCGCATCGCCAATCAAGATCCACAACACGCTTATTCCAGCGGCCACGAGCAGTACGACGACGCCGACCGCCAATTTGCCGAAACGCGATGCGATGGAAGCGATTTGCGGGTCATTGCCCTCGCGCGCGGCGATCAACATAGGCGCCAATGCGCCCAGCCAAAACGCCGCGCATACCAGGTGTACGGATAGCAGCAGCGTGGGTGCGAGGTTCTGCAACGCACGAATGTGTCCGACACCTGCGAATGAGATCGATGCGGTGGCCGCGCCCAGCAGCGCCAGCGCTCGAAAACGAGGATTTGACAGGATGGCCAGAGCGGCAAGCGCCAATCCCGCCATCCGCATACCGGTTGCGCGGCCTTCGCCGGCGCCGAGGATCATGCGCGCAGAGTCGCTATCGAACATTCCGGCAAGATCGCCGCTCATCGAGGCCGCGCTCAACAGGATTTTTGCGCAACTCGCGAACGCTGAGACGGCAAGCAAGATGCCGACGAGGCGTCGAATGCGCAAGCGCTGCGGCTCGAGCAGCAGACCGTTGCTGTATACCAGGAAAAAGATGGCCCCGGCCGCACCGAGGGTCGCTGCATAGGTGGCCGCCTTTGCGCATACCGCCGCCGCGTCCCAGCCACTGAACTCCACCGATCGAGCCTCAGCTAGGGCGCCTGGCCCGCGATCGAGAAGACAAAGGACCCCTTCGTCACGTGGCCATCGCCCGCAGCCATCGCGGTCCACTGCACGGTGTAGCTTCCCGGCGCGAGCGCGGGCAGAGGATAGGTGAACGACGGAGTAGCGTTAGCGCTCTTATCGACCGCAATCGGAATCTCTTTGCCGCCGCTGATCAGTTTCAATACGGCAACCTGCGCGGCCTCATTGAAAGTCAGCGTCAGTGTTTTGGGCGGCGCTGTGAGGTGGGCGTCCCTGGCCGGCGAAGAACTTTGCAGTGTCGCGTGCGCCATGCAAGGACCGGCCAGTATCGCGCCGCAGAGAGCAACCGCTAGGCTCGCCTGTTTGAACATAAATAATCCCCCTCCGATCAGATTCGATTCATCCTGCAATATACTCTGTCGGATGATTTTATATGGTTATGGGTTGAGTTCGGCTTCCTACCGGGTGCGAATTGCCCTGGCATTGAAGAAGTTGCCGTACACATCGATCACCAAGAACCTGCGAGCCGGTGAGCATCGGCTGTCGGACTTCCTGAGCATCAATGTTCAGGGTTTCGTGCCCGCGCTGGGCCTGGATGATGGAGCGGTGCTCACGCAGTCCGTGGCGATCATGGAGTATTTGGACGAGATTTACCCAAGCCCGCGCTTGCTGCCGGCTGAGCCTTTGGCGCGCGCACGCGTGCGCGCCCTGACGCTGGCGATCACCAGTGATATACACCCGCTCAATAATTTACGGGTGCTGCGCTACCTCGAAGACAAATTGAGCTTGGACAAGGAAACTCGCGACGCTTGGTACCGGCACTGGGTGCAAGTGGGATTCAGCGCGCTGGAGCGATGGCTGGTGCGAGATGCCGCGACGGGGCGATTCTGCCACGGCAACTCTCCGACTCTGGCCGATGTCTGTCTGGTGCCGCAGGTGTTCAATGCGCGGCGCTTCGCCGTCGATATGAATCCGTATCCGAGAATTATGGCGATAGACGCCGCATGCAGGGAATTGCCTGAGTTTCAGAGCACGGTTTGACCGGCGCAGTGGCCTGTATTACCATCCGTAATACAGGAGGACTGTTGTGGCAACACGCACGGTGAGGTTTGACAAGGAAACAGAGCGCGTCCTAGGCGAAGTGCGAGCAGCAACGGGGTTGCCGATTTCTGAGGTGCTTAAGCGCGGCGTGCGCGCGCTGCAGACACAGGTAAGACAAACGCCTGTTTGCACCCCTTATGAGGTGTATAGCGAACTTGACCTGGGTCCCGGGGGCTCTGCAATTGCCTCTTCCTCCGACACCAGGCGTGGGGTGCGGCTGGCACTGAGGCGGAAGTTGGGCCGGTGATTCTAGTTGACACTGGACCGCTGGTGGCGCTGTTCGATCCTCAGGATGAGCACCACAAACGGTGCGTCAGAACCCTGAAATCGATACGTGCGCCGATCGCTACGACCGTGGCAGTGCTGACAGAAGCATTCCACATGCTTGAACCGCAGAGCACAGGATCGGACCGGCTACGCGAATTTGTCGCTAGAAATGCGATGTCGGTGTGGTTCTTCGGACAGGCGTCGCTGATACGTGCGTTCGAACTCATGGAATTGTATGCGGATCGCCCGATGGACCTGACAGACGCTTCGCTGGTGGCGGCGGCCGAAGCGCTGGATACACGCAAGATATTCACGATTGACCGCGATGATTTTGAGACGTATCGCGTGCGGCGGGGGCATCGGCACATCGCCCTTGAGGTTTTACTGGCGGAATGAGGGTTTTGCGAGCGCTGATCTTATGAGAATTGACCGGCGCGGTCACGATTCTCCGGCTGATCGAAACGAGTAACGGAGAAACAGCAGCTTGCTGCCGCGGCGTGCATCGATCAATTCGCCCCACAGCGGGTCGCGCGGCGCAAACGATTTGCCCATCACCAGGCTCATTCGCGCATCACCGAACTCTCTTCCCGAGAGCTGCGGAGCGAGCGAGAGAAACTGCTCATCCATGAGCCGCTCTTTATAAAACGTGCCCAGCAACTGCGGGCCGCCTTCAACCAGGATCCGTCCGGCGCCGCCGCTCGCTCGATCGACTGCTTCGAGAATAGCCGCTGCCGGTATTTCTCCTGCATGGCGTCCAATCGCGTGGATTTGCACGGAATCGGGGACTTTTTGCTTGAGCAATCGTTTCGCACCTTGCGTCGTTGTGAGAATCACAGCGGGCACCCGTCCGGATGTGAACACCGGCAGCCGCAAATTGACGGGACCACGGCCGCTCACGATCACATTGAGCGATGCCTTGGGGTTGCCGAGATCGCGCTTCAGTCGGTGATATTCGCGAGCAAGCTCGGGACAAATGGACTCAGGCGTCCAAACGTGCTGCGGATCGGCATCGAGAGTCCCGGAACCGACAATCACGACGTCTGCCGCGGCGCGCAGCAGCCCCATCACCATGCGATCCTGGGCGCTGAAACCACTGATGTCGCCGCCGCCGCCGTGCCCTTTGACTTGAAGAGATACGACGCCGTCCAAAGTACTGACGAAATTGCTGAACACGTGAGGGCGTGAGCGGGGCTTTGACATGCGAAACGCCCCATACAGCTGCACCAGTCTCTGCGGCAGTGGCAACGCGCGACCGCGAGCCGATTCAAAAAGCGTCTCGAGGGGCGCGAGCTTTGGAGAAGGCCGCTTACGCTTGAGCATTCCGCACTCCTTGATAGTTGCGACGGACGCGGTGTCGCGTAGGGCCATTCCTACGCAGAGCGTCGTCGATCCCCGAAGCAGTTGCTGCTATCGTAACAATAATGGGAATTTCCAGACGGTTGCCGCTGATTGCGTTCGCGTTGGCATGTAGTGCACCCTTCGCGATCCAGGCACAACCGGCCGAACTACCGCCGCAATCCCAGCCCGCGGCCGGCCCCGCCACCGGTCTCTCGGACTCCGCCGGTTTGCGCGCGACGGTATTCGGAACGCCGCCGGACGCCATGGCGCCATTGCCCGCCAAGGTGCCGCTCTACGAAATCAACATGACGTTGCCCTGGAGGCTTCCCGTCCCAGAGATACTCTGGTTTGACGGGAAGCTGCGCGTCTGGCTGTCTGCCCAGAAAAAACCGGCCCCGCTCGCGATTGTCATCTCCGGCACCGGGAGCGACGGCAACAACAAGACAATTTCCGTATTGCGTGCGGCTCTCTATGGCGCCGGCTACCACGTTTTGACGATGCCCTCGCCGACGTTTTCGGGATTCATCGTGTCGGCGTCGAGCACTGGGGTCGCCGGCGACCTGATGCAAGATGGCCATGATCTGTACGCGTCCATGCAACAAATCATTGCCCATCTGCCGCGCAAGGTTCGAATAACCGATATCGACTTGCTGGGTTTCAGTCTGGGAGGCGCGAACGCGGCCATCGTCAAATCGATCGACGCGAGGGAGGGTAAGCTCAAGATCCATCGCGTGGTCATGATCAATCCTCCCGTCAGTCTGTTCGGCTCCGTGGGCCGCCTCGACCGGCTATTTGCGGCAACCATCGGTCCCGGCGAGATGGGAGTGGAGCTCTTGTATCGCCGCCTCTACGCGCAGATCGCGAATATGTACCGCGCCTCGGACCGGCTGCAGCTGGATGACAAATTCATACTCAGCGCGGCCGCCGCCACGCTCCAGACAGATGCTGAATTCTCGCAGGCAATCGCATTGACGTATCGCCTGCAGCTGGTCGACATGTTCTTCATCGGAGATCTGTAT
>Ga0193716_1000513_pt1 | contig 23443 bp, 31 predicted proteins | sample U2c1metaG_FD_145901 | JGI IMG/M metagenome (GOLD analysis project Ga0193716, IMG submission 145901) | Soil microbial communities from a riparian zone of the East river system, Colorado, United States - U2c1 | ecosystem: Environmental > Terrestrial > Soil > Riparian zone | place: USA: East River...
CCGATACTCCCTGCGTTGCTGTGAGCAAGGCCACTACAGCGGAGGAGCACGTCTATGCCACGACGCTCGCGCTGATCGACGATGAAGCTGTCGGATCAGCACCGGTGATCCTGTTGATTGGCCATGCCATCCAGCTGCGTTAGCTCTATGAGGGTCCCCCTCCCCCCCGGGTACCCCCTCATAAGTCGAACGATTGCAAGGAGATAGTAGAATAGATCTCCTCAAAGTCGTGCAATCAAAGGAGTTACATCTAAATTCTTCTTTCTAAACGAGATAAGGCCCAGCGTCGCCACAGAACCTTCGTTCCATCTCTAAGTTCTATTTTAGAGAATCGAGCATAACTAATCGGCAAAATGACGGGAGATATTCCCTGGCTGTAAGGAACTGAAGATATTCGATTTGCGCAGATCCTCGGCCTTCGTTGCCCCTTGCATGGGCTTGACAAGTGATCGACACGGCTAGCCGCCGTCGGGGAGGCTGCTTACCGACTAGATCGCGGCCGCGCCGGCTTGGAGCCGACGGAAGAAGAAGTGCGACACGCCCCGGAGAACCCCGGTCCCCACCGGCCAGCTCGGGGGGCCTCGACGCCGAACTGCCTGACGTATGAGGCAGGTGCCGAAGCTCTTCCCCCTATGGCCGGGACCTGCGATGAAGCTAGTCGGCCCGCTTGCTGCTCGTTGGCCGGAGCTTTGGCTTGGGCTTCGGTTTGCTCTTGGCCTTTAGATCGAGATTGAGCGCTACGGCAGCGCGGATGAGATCCTTCAAGGCCGCCTCATCGATCTTGTCGCCTTCGTGGATGTCGATGGCGCGCCTGACATTCCCATCGAGGCTGGAGTTGAATAGACCGGAAGGGTCCTCCAACGCAGCTCCCTTTGCAAACGTCATCTTGACGACGCTCTTGTACGTCTCTCCCGTGCAGACGATGCCGCCGCGGGACCAGACAGGAGTCCCCGGCGATTTCGGTTTGACCCACTTCCCCTCTTCGACTATCTCAGGGTCTGCCTTGTGGATGATCTCGCGCACCTTCGCGAGCATCTTCCCGCGCCAGTCTCCAAGTTCCTTGATCTTCTCGTCGATGAATGCAGAGGCAGATTCCATCGGGATGGCCCTTTCAATACAGTTCCAACTCTCGCACCTAATTTAGCTGCGCTCAGCGTAACGTGCAACTTCGCCAACGTCGGACAGTGGGTCAGTTTGGAGTGAATGACCTTTTCGGGAACGTCGGCTGAGTGTTCTGGGACGTAGAGAACCGATTGGTAAACGCAAGCGCGTTTGTCGGTAATAATCTGAAATAGCTGCGTTGGCCGGACGTTTTGCCCTATAAAGAACGTGTCGTCGAAGCCGATCATCTGAGACTTCAGGGTGATCGAAAAACGGCTCAGCGTCTCGTTTCATGCCGAGACGTTACATGACTCGGACCGAGCGCTGGTTCGCCACAACTGCAAAAGCAAAATCCTTTGGCGACTGAATCCTCGGTTCTGGGGACAAGGCCTCGTGACTGCGGCAGCCTCAACATGGCCTTCAGAAACTTGATTTGGCAGAGGTGGTTTACGATTCTTCGCCGTTGGCCGTGTGTTCCATCCTTCGGATGACGACGTGAAGTGCCCCCTCTCCGGGTGCAGTTGTGCAAGGGACGTAACCGAATTTAGGTAGGTCCAACCCGCCGAAGAGATGTTCTCCTTCACCAATCAAGACTGGCGAAACGGCCAGATGCAATTCATCGATCAGATTCGCGGCCAAGTATTGGCGAAGCACCGAAACTCCGCCGCCGATTCGAATGTCTTTTCCTTTTGCCGCATCCCTCGCTCTCGCCAAAGCCGCCTCCGGCCCATCCGTAACAAAATGGAACGTCGTGCCCCCTTCCATCGTAAGATCGGCCCGCGGGTGATGCGTGAGCACAAAAACCGATGTATGGTAGGGCGGATTGTGGCCCCACCAACCTTTCCAGGAATCGTCTTGCCATGGACCGCGAATCGGCCCGAACATATTGCGGCCCATGATCCATGCGCCAACATTCTCGAAAGATTGCGCAGCAAAATTGTTGTCGATGCCCACCGACCCGCCGCTTTTTCCGGTCATCTTCTTGAACGTTTCCGTCGGGAAGAACCAGGAGTGCAGTTCATGTCCCCGAACTCCCAGGGGATTGTTCAAATCCTGTCCAGGACCTGCTCCAAACCCATCCAACGAAATAGAAAAGGCGGCAACTTTGACTTTGCTCATCGGCTCCTCGGTCTTTGAATCGTTCGATTTCATCCTAAATCGTCGAGGCACTCACCAACTCAGATATGTTGCTGCAAAGCGTAAGTGTCGTCAGCGATGCAAAGCTGAAATGTCATCGTAATCGGTCGTAGCCGTCGTGCGGTGGTAATGTGTGAAATCACCGTTCTTTGGTGATTTCCAAGGTCTGTGGGAAAGAGTGGGACAGTTTCATCGTTCCACTCTTTTCCATCAGACCGGCATTTCCACCGCTTTTCGGCGCGGCCGCGAATCTTTTGCGTCTGGGATTTCCGGCACTTGTCCGAAATGCCGACCTTCTCGGACAAATGCCTTCTAAGATACAGACACCTATGAGCTTGCTGAGTCCCGACTGGAATCAACCGATGCCTACTCCTGAGGAGGCGCATACTATGTGTCGTCTCGTTCCGCTCGCTCAGATTCCGGTAAACGAAGCTAATCTGGTGTCGACTATCCAGGAAATCTGCAGATCGCACGCTAACGGCGGAGCGTTTTTGGCAGCTTTTGAGGTCGGTCCGAACAGTGACTTCGATTGGTTCGCCTCACGAAACCGACTTCTGGAGTTTGATATTCTTCCACTCCTTCTTGCTCGCACGGAAGTCCGGGACGCCCTACCCACACTGAAGATTCCAGATTTCCGCATTGACTGGTCAAGGGCTTCTTCGATTGAGAGTGCGAACGGCTTTGAGGTGAGCAGCTCGTTCAAGTTTGATGGGAAGTTATCGCATGTTCTCTTCTATGGGGGAGCTTATACAAGCTGCGCTGACAGGGATGGAAGAGCCGAGAAAGAAGCGGCGCTGCGCTTCTGCGACACCGCCTTTGGCATGAGGTTTTCTGAAGTCTTGTATTACAGAAGTCATAGCGCATGGACGCCTTGGTTCGGGGCAATCGCGTGGGATTGGACTGCGGTGCTGTTTGACCGCAGGTTACGGAACCTCTGGATTCTTGCCGTCACAGACACGGACTGACGGCCGCGGAAGAATGGCGATCACCGCTTCTGATTCCATATGTCCGTAAAACGAGGTTATAGGTAACTTTGGTTGCCCCGGAGTTCAAACTGGCCCACGACCTAACGTCGCCGCCTCTTTGCACTCCTACGACCTGCCGTCAGGCGTTCGCCGGCGTGTTCTGCAGGCGACGCCAGAAGAAGTACGACACGCCCCAAAGAACCCCGGTCCCCACCGACCAGCTCCACGCCGCGACTCCATCGCCGACGGCGAGATGGGCGATCAGTGCCGAGACGAGTGTGATGGCGAAGCCGGCGTAGGCCCACTCTTTGAGTCGCGCGGGGACCATGGGGACGAGCAGTGCGGCCACGCCCGCCAGCTTGGCCCACGAGAGCTCGATGCGGAAATAGGCGGGGAAGCCGAGATGGGCGAAGGTCTCGGCCACCTGCGGGAGCCGAAGCTGGGCGTAGGCGGTGAAGCTCATCTGGAGCGCGAAGAGCGCCGTGGAGATCCAGAAGCCGGCGACCAGCCCCTTGGAGGTCTTCGTCTTGTTGGAGGTCATCAGGCTGATGGAGGCCGTCATTCCACACCCCCGCCGAGAACCCGCTCCAGGCCGTCGAAGAATTTCTGCCAGCCGTAATTTGCACCCTTATACGCTGTCTGCTGATCGGGGCGGAAGCCGGACTGCTCCATGCGAACGTGGGTGCCGCCCTCCGCTGGAGTCAACGTCAAGAGCACAACGGAGTCAAGACCCAAAGAACCCCAGCTATAGGAGAGCTGTTTTAAGGGATCGACGATCAGCACCTCACAGCCGATAACACCATCCCAGTTCGGCATGGGTTCGGACCGGAATTGGAACTTCCGCCCGACCACCGGTTCAAAGTCATTTTTCATCAGCCATTGCGCGATGAGCGGATTCTCGGTGAGAGCGCGCCACAGCTTTTCTGGCGGGTGTGGGAATACCCTCTCGATCACAAGGGTACGAGTATTCTCTGCTGGATTGCTCATGGGTCCATCCTCTCCAAAAGTGCTTCAAGACGGTCAAACCGGTCGCGCCAGAAGGCTCCGTAGTGATTGAGCCAGTCCACCATTGGCGCCAGCGCATCGGGCTGCACGCGATAGTGAGTTTCGCGTCCCTCGCGGCGATGCCGTACCAGCTTTGCCCTCTTCAGCACGGTCAGGTGCTTGGAGACAGCAGGCTGGGACACGCCCGCATAGCGAGTCAATGCGTGGACGGTCTGTTCGCCCTGCCGGGTCAACTCCTCGAAGATGGCCCTGCGCGTCGGGTCGGCAAGAGCGCGGAACACGTGATTGGCATTGGCCGGCTTCACACACAAAACCATAACCATACGGTTATGGTTTGTCAAGAAAAACGTAACACTATTTCGAATTGCGGCCTTGCGCGATATCAACTCCTTCGATTGCGCAGCAGGCAGAGACACGATGGACAGATTCGTGACGAGCTTCGCTTACGCCATCAGCGTCGTCATTACCTTCGCGACGATCTTTGCCCTGGTCAACTTCCGCTGGCTGCGCCTGCCGACGACGATTGGCACGATGGCTCTTTCGCTGGTCTCGACGACGATTCTCAGCCTGCTTGGAAGGAGATCCCAGGCCTGCAACAGCTCGCCGCCGATATCCTTTCACGGCTCGACTTCAATGCGATCGTACCTATACCGTCGTTGTCTTCTCGGTCCTGGTGCAGGGGCTGACGATGGTGCCGCTGTTGCGGCGCCTTGGCCTGGTCTACCGGATTCAGTCAGCCGTTAGAGCAATTTTGTATAGAGACAAAGAACAAGCAACAGCAGAGGCAAAGACGAAATACGGGGGTTCTTCGCTGCGCTCAGAATGACGAGCATTTTCGTACAACCGACGAACCATTCCAGCAGGCGAGCATTTTCGTACAACAGACGAACCCTTCCAGCAGACGAACCCTTTTCGTACAGCAGACGAACCATTTACGGACTTTTACAGCATCTGTGAACCTGCTCTAGACCTTCAGTCCGATCAGTCTCATCAGCTCGACGCCGTTGCTTTTGATCACCACTCCGTCGCGCAGCGTGAAATCGAACTTCATCCTGCCGTTCTCAATCTCGTCCTGCAGGTGGACGTTGCGCAGCCTATCTCCTGCTCCGCCAAGATCGGTCAGCGCCAGATCGTGGGTGCTGATCAGGCCGATGGCTCCGCGGTCGAGAAGCGCCTGCACTACGCCCTCAGCTCCGACGAGGCGGTCCTTCGAGTTGGTTCCCTGTAGCAGCTCGTCCAACAGAAACAGCACCGGCAGGCCCTCTTCCGTCAGGTCGCAGATATGGCGCAGACGCGTGATCTCGGCGTAGAAGCGCGAGCTCCCCTCCTGCAGCGAGTCGTTGATCAGGATGCTCGCTCCGACCCGGAGCGGGGTGAGCCGCAGCCGTTGCGCGCGTACCGGTGCTCCCGCCATAGCAAGCACTGTGTTGAGCCCCACAGCGCGCAGGAGTGTGCTCTTGCCGGACATGTTCGAGCCGCTAACCAGCAGTACCCGTGTCTCCCCACAGATGCTTACCCCGTTGCGAACACAGTTCGCCGCCGGAATGAGTGGGTGGCCAAGCTGCTCCGCCTCGAAGCAGGGCATGCCCTCCAGCAACTCAGGGAAGGGATCGGCCGGGTGCTCGTAGCTGTAGGCGGTCAGCGACAGCAATGCCTCCATCTCCCCTACGGCATCGAGCCAGAGGTGGACGGCGTTGCCGTGGGCGCTTCGCCAGGCCTCGGCTGCGTAGGCCAGCTGGACCGAGTAGAGCAGAGGGATGTCGAGGGCGCGGACGATGGGGTTGTCGAGGGAGTAGATGTACTCCACGATGGTTGCGAGCTTAGCGATGGCTTTGGAGCCTTCGACGCGATGGGACGAGAGGGCACCCTGGATCGTTTTCAAGCGCGGGCTGTCGAACTGCTCCCGTTCCAGACGGGCGAGCAACGATGAAAGCAGTTGCAGGTCTTCGAGGGCTCGCGCTGTTCCGTGCAGGACCTCGTTCACGCGTGTGCGGTGCGCGAGGAAGAGGATGCCCTCTACGATTACCACGGCAAAGAATGGCCCTTTGAGGCCGGTCGATCCCCAGAAGATTGCTGCTGCCACCGCCGCCAGGCAGAGGAGCAGGGCTATCCAGCGGACCGAGGGCTGCTTCAGCTTGTTTGGAGATGTGGCCCATTGCAGGAGCGCCTCGGCGTGGACGGATGCCTTCACATCGTCGCCCAGAACGGCTACGTCTTCTCGGAGGTCGAGGCGGGGGCGGAGGTCGGTGATGGCTGCGTGGCGTTGGTGGATGGTCTCGACCGATGCGGGTGCGAGAAGCCAGCCTGCGAGGGTGTCTTCGCCCATCCGGGTGCGGGCTTGCGAGAGTAGCTCGAAGAGGCTTCCGCGGCCGAAGAGATCGAGATCGGTTGCGTAGAGACTCGCGGAGGCGTCGATGCGCTCGCCTTGCTGACCTGTGCCTGCCCAACGGTCCTCGATGCGGGCGAGGCCTCTGCGGTAGAAGTCTACGGCGCGTTCTGTGCAGACCTTGTTGCGAAGAACTTTGGCGTGGTAGATCAACAGCGCCAGGAACAGGGCAAGGCAGACTAGCAGCCACCAGGGGGAGAAGGCATCCCGCTCGAGGCTGAACCAGGCGACTATCAGCGTTGCAAGCACGATCAGGAGTCGGAGGTTGCCGATCCTGATGTGTTGTTTCTCGAATTGGGCTACGCGATGTTCGCGGGCTTGCAGGCGTTGCTTATACTCTTCTGCCGGGGACGGATTCACAGAGCCATTATCGCTTAGGCTCGTTACGATCCCAGGCGGCTTTCGGCCTGCTTCGTCGCTTCGTAGATCTGATCGAAGGACTCGACTGCGTAGAGTACGGGCTGCATAGCGCCGGTGTCGAACTTCTGATCGAGGACCGCGTCGAGGTTGAAGTCTTTAATCTCGCAGCCGCCGGCAAGGACGCGGGTGCACTCTCCATGCGATGAGATCAACCCGCTGCCGTAGACCTTGATCTGGCCATCCTGCCGGATCAGGCCGAACTCCACGGTGAACCAGAAGAGGCGTCCCATGCGTTCGAGCGCCACGGGGTCGGCCATCAGGCCCGCGCAGATTTTGCCGTAGTGCTCCAAGAAGTTGCCGAAGACGGGATGCGCATGCATCGGGACATGGCCGAAGACATCGTGGAAGATGTCCGGCTCGGGCGTGTACTCCATGGAGTCGCGCGAGCGCAGCCAGGTGGTGGTGGGAAACATTCGCGCGGCGAGCATCTCGAAGAAGGCGTCGGGTGGAAGGAAACCGCTGACCGGAGTCGATTGCCATCCGGTTCGCGGGAGCAGACGCGCGCTGACGGCCTTCAGGTCGGGTAGCCGGTCCTCGCGTAACCCGATCTGCTCGAAGCCGTCGAGATACTCCTGGCAGGCGTGCTCGCGGAGCTGTGGCATTCTGCGGCTGACGAGCTCTGCCCATACGGCGTGCTGTTCGGGTGTGTACGCCTTACAATCCTGCTCGATTAGAAACGGAGCGGCAACGCCGAGGCGGCTCTGCGCCAGACTCAAGGTTGAATTAGCAATTCCCATAAAACTTCCAGTCCGCCCCCTGCCTGCAGAAGGATACATCGTCTCACTGCTCCCAGTCCTCCATGGTCGCGTGCATTCGTGCAGGCGGCGATGCGGTTACTCCGTAATACTATGCAAACGTTTCATTCTAAATGAGATACTGGAGCCTCTGTCCATGTCTCTCCTTTTCTTTCCTTTCCAATGGCTGTTACACCCGCGACGAGAAGAGCCCCGACAATCGCAGCGCCGGACATGACGACGTTGAGAGCTCCTCCGTGGAAACGGGCCGCTACAGCAGCCTGGAAGACGCTGTTCCGTGACGAGCAGAGATTGCCCAATTGGTAGGTAACGCCTGGGAAGATGGCTCGTACCGGACCGGGCGAGAGCTCGTTGAGGTGAGCCGGGATGACGCCGAAGGCCCCCTGCACCGCGAACTGCATCAGGAAGCCACCCAAGGCCAGAGTCGGAACCGAGTGCGACCACGCCCAGAGGGGGACCATCGGTATGGCGCAGAGGGCCGAGGTGATGATCATTCGCTTGCGTCCCAGCTTCTCCGACAAGGCTCCGCAGCAGATGCCACCGAGCAGAGCTCCGATGTTGCTGATCACAACGATGAAGCCGACATGCCTTGGGTCCAGAAGATGATCCTTCTCCAGAAAAGTCGGATAGAGGTCCTGCGTTCCATGGCTGAAGGTGTTGAACGCCGTCATGAGCAGCACGAGAAACAAAAACGTCGGCAGGTAGGTGCGGAACTGCTTGAGGGTCAAGACAGGTTTGCGTACTCCTCCCTCTGCCAGCCGCCTCTTTCTGTCGGCCTCCCACACGGGAGACTCGGCGACCTTGAACTGCATGTAGAAGGCGAGCAGTGCGGGAAGCGCTCCGATCATGAACATGACGCGCCAGTTGGTGAGCATCCCGGTACCGTGCAGGTGCGGGAAGAGCAGACCGTACAGGGCAGCGGCCAGCAGGTTGCCGACGACATAGCCCTCCTGCAGGACACCGGAGAAGAAGCCCCTCCTCGAGGCTGGAAGGCTTTCGAGTGCGAGCGCTGCTCCGACTCCCCACTCCCCGCCCATGGCGATGCCGAAGAGCGCCCTGCATATCAGGAAGCTGGTAAGCGTGGGAGCGAAGGCCGATGCGAGCTCAAAGATGGAGAAGGCCACGATGTTCAGCATGAGCGTGGGGCGCCTGCCGTACCGTTCCGCAAGCAGGCCGAAGATCAGGGCGCCTAAGGGCCGCATGACCAACGTCCAGAAGATCGCCTCCGCAATCTGCTTGATGGCGACATGGAAGTCCGCGGCAATTGCCTTAAGGCAGACGGTCAGGAGGAAAAAGTCGAACGCGTCGAGGGTCCAACCGAGGAAGCAGGCGGTAAAAGTGCTTCGCTGGATCGCAGTTAGCGATCGAAGTTCACGCAAAAGAGCCATATTGTGGTGATGCTAGCATCCCCTTTGGGCTCATTCGAGTAGATTGTGAGCAACCGAATACAACCAGCACACTCGATATAATCTCCTCCAATGTTCGCTTCTGGCGGGTCATTACCATTTGATAGCATCGTTCAGCAAGGCAGAGCATCAGATTTGGGTTGCAACTCTCTCAATAGAAAGCACGAGGAACCATCCGGCATGCGCAATAAACTTCTTTTAGGCCTGACCCTGTCTGTGTTGTCCCTGGCCGGTGCGAGTGCCCAGGCCCAAACTTCAAGCTGGGCAATCGATCCCGTTCACTCGAGCGCTGGGTTCGAGATTCGCCACTTGAGTGTAAGCAATGTTCGCGGGACAATCGGCGGCGTGAAGGGCACAGTCACGCTGAACGAGAAGGACCTGACGAAGTCCACTGTCGAGGCTACGGCCGATGTGCCTACCTTATCGACGGGCAATGAGAAGCGTGACACGCATCTGAAGTCTCCCGACTTCTTCGATGTCGCGAAGAACCCACAGATTTCCTTCAAATCGACCTCTCTCGCGAAGGTAGGCGACAAGCTTCAGCTCACCGGTGACCTGACCCTGGGTGGCGTGACCAAGAGCATCACCCTCGATGTCGATGGCCCGGCTCCTCCGCAGACGGACAAGAATGGGAAGGTTCGTAGCGGCTTCTCTGCAACCGGTATGCTGAAACGGTCCGAGTACAACTTTGGACCGAAGTTCGGTCCTCCGGTGTTGGGCGATCAGGTGAAGTTCACCATCGACCTCGAGATCGACAAACAGTAATCGACAAGCAGTACAGATAAAGCGGATCCGAAGGCCGGATCCGCTTTATTTTCATCTGGCTTACTTTCAAACTTACATCTTGGCTCGAAGAGGCTGAGAGGGCTCTGTCTGCGACCCAACGGCATGCTCCGGGTCCTGGGGATACTTCTTCAGCAGCTCGTGATGCAGGCAGTACAACGCCAACTCCAGGCGATCGGAGACACCCAGCTTGTCGTAGATCTTGCGCAGGTAGTTTTTGATGACCTGCTCGGTGGTGCCGACCTGATAAGCGATCTCCTTATTGCGCATTCCGCGCGTGATGCAGCTGATGATCGCCAGCTCTTTTTTCGAGAGCTTTGGCTGGCCCCTTGGATCGGTGAGGTTGGTGGCCTGTGTCCTATAGGCCTCGATGACCCAGCTGATGGATTGGTTGTCGATCCAGGTCTCGCCCTCGGCGATCTTCCGTACGCACTTGATTAGAAGATCCGGGGAGATCGACCGCGGCACAACTCCACGAACACCGCGCCGGTAGAGCTCCACCGTATTCGACTCGTCCGCCTCGGTTACCTGCACGATCAACTTTGCGTATGGAGCCTTTCGCACCAGCTCCGGGATGGCATCGATGGTCCCGGCAATGAGCTGCCCTTCGAGAACAACAACATCGGTGGGGTAACGCTCCAGAGCCGTATAGAGATTGGTCAGGGTTTCCACCTGGGCGACGACACGGATATCGTCCTCAAGAGCGAAGACTTTTTTCATTCCTACGCGGTAGATGGCCTGCGAATCAGCCAAAATAACTCGAATTCCTGCCGGAGTCGCGGTTTCGTCCGGGGTTTCGTCGCTCCGAGTTTGATCAAAATGAACAACCATCATTAGTCAGGCCTTTAGAAAATACTCATCGATCACCACAGCCGCCTTCTTTTCATCACCTTGTATACAGTGACGTACGACTCGACCGATGCAATGGATCGTGACATCGGTCACCGAGCCCATGACAGCCGAAGGCATTGCTATGGTGAATTCAATTCTGCTGTCGAGCGCCGGAAGGCGATCACTTACAAAAAGCAAACCGTTTGCAGATATGTTTTCAGTGACTGCTTCCAGCTCACCTTCTTCCGTCTGCACGCGCAAGGCTAATTTCATTGGAAAACGTACCGCTGTTCGAACTGGGGTCTCCCCACTCGGCTTATGCCACTGCCCCACACGTCCTCCTTCTCACCGCCTGCGCTGCGGCCTCTCGTTGGTCGATTGGTAACACACTGGAGTGTATCTGTAGATAGTAACCAGTTCCAGACATTTTTCCATTGAACCAGCCAGACTCATTTAATTGGGGAATTAGCGATGCAGAGTCGCACCGATCGCTGATCGCGACCAGATCCACACTCAGGTGCCCATCATCCATCGCCGCACACAGGCAGGCGAAGGGATGATGGCAGTCACAAATTGCTGTACCAATCTCCTTGAATGCAACGTGCTCTCCGAATGCTACTCAATTTTATTGATGGTCTTCTTTGCAGCCTTTTTCGCTGTTGTCCGAGCGGGAGTCTTCCGTGTTTGCTTGGTCGCAGGTTGCCGGATAGCAGAGCTCCCCAGTTCATCTGTGGCTGAAGGCTATCAGCGGCTCTGGCCTTCTTTACGAACGCCTCCCACATGAACGAACTCGGCGCGGATTCCTTCGGTCTCCAGCGAATTGATCCTGTCGACTACAGCCCCGGAAAAGGTATTCTCCGCTCCGAACAGGATGCCGATCTTTTTCACGTAACCCTCCGCATCATCATTTTTCCGGCTTATAGATCTGTCTGGATCATTCTCTGCCACCATGACCAGTCGTGATCGGCATCGTCTTGCCATACATCGAGATGGCATGGAATTTTCTTGTCCCGCAGGATTCGCGCCATCCGCTTGTTTGTAACGGTGACAGGGCCTGAGAACACAGGACTGGGCGGATCATCGCTTGGGAGCCTGATCTCTCTTTACCTTGGGATGGAACGACCTGATGTCTTTGGCAAACTGGCGATCATGTCGCCTTCGCTGCGGTGGGATCATCACAGCATCCTCGCCCTGGTGGACCAGGGGCAGCCAAAGCTGGATCTTTGTATATGGCTGGAGATGGGAACGGCTGAGGGCTCTGGCCATCTTCGCGACGCCGCACGGCTCAACCGCCTGCTTCTAAAGCGAGGTTGGAGGAGCGGGATTGACCTGATTTACTTCGAAGCGGAGGACGCTGCCCACGATGAGGGAGCCTGGTCGGCGCGCTTCGACCAGGTGTTACGCTTTCTCTTCCCCTCGCGCTGATTGCCCTTATCTTCCCGAATGCATTGCGAAAACCCGTGATTTCAGCCATACTTAGGTGTTGGGTTCTGTATGTCCGTCGCCTGTCCAAAAGATGGAAGCCTGGGACGGTATCGTGACATCACCCAAAATAAATGTTCTGAAAGGCATTCCCAGTGTTGATGATCCGTTTGGCGCGTGTAGGAGCGCGCAAGCAGCCCCACTATCGCATCGTTGTTATCGAAAAAGATCGTGCGCGCAATGGCCGTTCGATTGAAGTAGTGGGCACCTATAATCCGCGCACCAACCCCGCCACCGTCGACCTCAAGCGTGACCGCATCGACTACTGGACCGGCAACGGCGCACAGTTGTCCGAACGAGTCGGCAAGCTCGTCGCCGCTGCTCCAGCCCCGACGGAAGCTGCACCGGCAGCCTAGGTACTCGATGGATGCAATCTTTGGGAACACGTTATTGGTTCCCAAAGATTTGCTTACGTTGTAGGTTCCAGTATCGCGCCACGCATTCTCCTCACGTAAACTTCTCCTATTGCACTGCGAACGCTATGCGACGGTAGACGCTTGGAAATACTGATCCAAGCCTATCTATGAACCTTTGGTTCGCTCGGTTTTCGCGCACTCCCGGAAGATCTCGCATTAGACGAGGCGAAGGGTTGAGCATGAGCGTTGCATCGGACTCCCAGGAGGTGTGCGTGATGGCCCATGCCATGCAAATAGCAGAAGGTGAACAGTCTGCGAAGCATATGACGGATCTCGTTGCCGAGATTGCGCGTGCTTTGGTGGATAGCCCGCAGAGTGTCTCTGTCGAGACCATCGAGGATGGCGAAGTAACCGTTATCCGATTACGCGTTGCCCAGAATGACGTAGGTAAAGTCATTGGAAAGCAAGGACGTACTGCACGGTCGTTGCGCACTATTCTGAGCGCAGCCAGCATGAAGCAGAAACATCGCTTCTCTCTGGACATCCTGGAGGATGGCGAATCGCCTTTGCAGCTATGACGTGCCTCGTAATCATGACTTGCCTGCATTCTCAATCGAAAGTAACGTTACCCTATGACCAACAGCTCTCCCCCCTGGATCGTGCTGGCGCACCTCCTCCGACCGCAGGGCCGTAAGGGTGAGCTGCTGGCAGAGCTGCTGACGGACTTCCCAGAGCGCTTCGAAGGCGGGAGACGAGTGTTTCTGGCTCCTCCCAACTTTGCCGGCAACGAGAGCGAGGCACAGCCAGCGGAGGTTGTGACCTTCTGGCTCCCCACGGGCAAGAACGAAGGACGAATCGTCCTGCACTTTGCGGGAGTCGATACTATTTCGGCTGCGGAGCTGCTTGCGGGGCGAGACGTGATCGTCTCCTATGAAGAGCGGGTTCCTCTTGAGGACGAGTCGACCTACATCAGCGACCTGATCGGTTGCACGGTGTACGACGGCTCCACTGCGGTGGGTGTCATCGACGATGTTCAGTTCCCCACTACGTCGGACGGAGGCAGGCGACTTGAAGAGGCTGCACCGCTGCTTGCCGTTACGTCACCTGACGGCGAGGAGATTCTTATTCCCTTCGCGAAGGCGTTTCTTATTGCGGTCGATACGGCGACGAAGCGCGTAGACATGGTTCTTCCGTCTGGATTGGTTGATGTCAATCGATCGGCTGGGGACCATCGGAATGGCGGGTTTGAGAACGTGATTCCACACACCGGCAAAACGTAGCACACGGATTCAACCTATGCGCTTCGACATCATCACGATCTTCCCTGGCCTCTTCGCTGGTCCGCTCGACTATGGCATTCTGAAGCGCGCTCGCACCGCCGGACTCGTCGACGTTCATACGCACGATCTGCGTAACTTCACCCATGATCGCCATCGCACGGTGGACGACCGTCCCTTTGGCGGCGGTGAGGGCATGGTGCTCAAGCCTGAGCCGATCTACGATGCCATTGCGTCGCTGAACATTGCCCCGAAGGCGGAGCGCCTACACGAGAAGGAGACGGTGATTCTCCTGTCGGCCCAGGGGAGGCCGTTCACGCAGCCTGTCGCGCAGGAGCTTGCCGCGACGGAGCGGGTGGTCATCATCTGCGGGCGTTATGAGGGCGTGGATGAACGCGTGAACCAGCTGCTCTGCGATCGCGAGCTCTCAATCGGCGACTATGTTCTTTCGGGCGGCGAACTGGCCGCTGCGGTCATCGTGGATGCCGTCGTGCGGCTGCTTCCGGGAGCCCTCGGTAATCCTGATTCTTCTCGTTTTGAGAGCTTCGGCGCGGACGATGTGCCGGATGAGCCTGCAGAAGATGGGCCTCCCCGCTCGACCTACGGCTCAGGAGGCTTGTTGGACTACCCACACTTCACGCGGCCTGCGGAGTTCCGGGGAACCTCTATTCCGGAGGCGCTGCTGGGTGGAAACCATGAGGTTATCCGGCAATGGAGGCGGCGAATGGCGCTAAAGAAGACGCTTGAGAACCGGCCTGATCTGCTCGACAGGATCGCGCTGAGCGATGAAGATCGGGAGATTCTGGACGAGCTGAGGTTTTTACAGGAGAATCCTGGGCCCTAAGGCGTGTTTGCAGCAGGATAGAGCCTCAAAGTGCGCGATTTCGTGTACACTGGAGGTCGAGTCCAAAACAGGAAAGTAGTTGTCATGTCCATTCATCCGATTATGCAGAAGCTGGCCGCGAAGTTAGAGCGGACCGATCTACCCGCGTTCGCCCCCGGCGACACTGTTCGCGTTCAAGTGAAGATCCGTGAGGGCGAGAAAGAGCGCCTGCAGGCCTTTGAAGGAATGGTCATCGCTTGCCGCAAGGGAGCCCAGGGCTCCTTCACGGTTCGCAAGATGAGCTTCGGCCAGGGCGTCGAGCGCATCTTTCCCTATAACTCCAAGGTCGTCGACAAGGTCGAGAAGGTTCGCTCCTACGAAGTTCGCCGTTCGAAGCTGTTCTACCTGCGCGGTCTGCGCGGCAAGGCTGCTCGTCTGCGCGAGGTTGAGCGCGCCAAGTAAGTTCATCCTTTTTCAGTTTCACCTAAGCCACGACTTCGGTCGTGGCTTTGTTCTGTGTGCTGGTTATAGACTCATCTTTGAGTATGGACTCCGTATCATCGATTCGCGTCTCCAAAACTGTTACTGCGGCAACCGCCAAGCAGCGGATGTTGAAGCAGCTTGTGTGCAGCGATGCCCCGGAGCAGGCGCTCCGATACCACGGCTTTCGCATCATTGCCGGAGTGGATGAGGTCGGTCGGGGAGCACTCTTTGGACCGGTCGTGGCGGCTGCCGTGATCCTGCCGGAGCGTTTGAGTGGGTTGGCGCGGGCTGGGTTGAAGGACTCCAAGCAGCTGACCCGTGAAGAGCGGGAGAAGCTGGACCGGCGTATTCGGCGCATGGCGCTGGCGATCAGCGTCGCTGAGGTCGATGCCGAGACGATCGACCGTGTGAACATTTATCAGGCGACTCGCATGGCGATGCTGGCTGCGGTGCAGGGCTTGTCGATGGAACCCGATCATCTTCTGATTGACGCCATGCGGCTCGATCATCCTTGCCGGCAGACGAAGCTTATCTATGGTGACTCGCTCAGTCTTTCCATTGCGGCAGCATCTGTTATCGCCAAAGTGCATCGCGATGCGATGATGCGCGCCTTCGATCTGGTGCATCCGGGGTATGGATTGGCTTCGCACAAGGGGTATGGGACACCGGCGCACCGGCGGGCCCTGACGGAGCAGGGGCCTTGCGCGCTGCATCGACGAACGTTTGCTCCTGTGCGGGCGGTAGATCCGGACGCTGTACTTGAAGAGCAGGTTTTGAGCGAGTTTCTGTTTGAGGATGCGGATCTGGAAGAGGGGGCAGCGTGGGATTGAAGTTGATGTGCGTGGTGGCGCATCCGGATGATGAGTGCTTTGCCTTTGGGGGCGCGCTGGCGCTGGCGGCTGAGCATGGCATTGAGACATACGTGATTTGCCTGACGGATGGACAGGCGGCTACGAACCGGGGCGATGCGGCCTCAGGCCAGGACCTGGGGAAGATGCGGCGGGAGGAGTTCGCAGCTTCGTGTAGGGTGCTGGGCGTGACCCACTATGAGCTGATGGACTTCCACGATGGGCGGCTGGAGTTCGTCGATTTCTCGCGTGCGGCGGAACAGCTGGTGGAACGGATGAGGCGCTTCAGACCGAATGTTGTGGTTACCTTCGGCATGGATGGCGGACTGAATACCCATGCGGATCACATGATGGTCTCGGCGTTGACCACGGCGGCGTTTCATTGGTGCGGGCAGGCGAAACGCTATCCGGACCTCGCTACGGTGCATCAGCCGGATAGGCTCTTTTACCTAACGACGAACGTCTTCCTCCCGGAGCGACAGGCTCCCAAGCCCATGCCGTGGACGGTTACGCTGGATATCCGCAGCGTGCAACAGCGGAAGCACGAGGCGTTTCGGCATCATACCTCGCAGGCTCCGTTGATGGAGCAGACCAGGGAGCTGTTTGAAAAGTATGGGGTTGAGGAGTTTTATGCGCTGGCGGCGACCTCGGAGCCACAGGCTTCCCGACAGATGACGGACCTGTTTGAGGGACTGGCTACGTAGTCCCTGCCGATCCCAGAACGGCAACCCGTAAAATCGATGCATGGCATTCTCTCTCGTCGAGGGCACCTTCTCCGCACTGATCTTCGATTGCGACGGCACGCTGGTCGACAGCGCCGCTGCTCATCTTTACTCGCTACAGGAGGCGCTCAAGCCCCTGGGGCTTACGGTGACGCCCGAGTGGTACCGCACGAGGCACGGTTTGGCGGATGGCCCTATGATCGATGAGTACGAAGCGGAGTTCAAGTGCCCGCGGATCGATCGCGAAGCTCTGGTCGACAGATGCAATGCCGCCTATCAGACTGGCATCCCGCTGGTCGAAGAGATCACCTTCGTCGCCGATGTCGCCCGTGCCTGGCATGGCAAAGTGCCCATGTCGGTCGCGTCGAATGGTAACAGGGCAAACGTTGAAGCGACCTTGATCAGCAAAAATCTGCGGCAGTTGTTCGACTACATCGTCACCATTGAGGATGTGAAGCACGGCAAGCCCGCGCCGGATATTTATCTAGAAGCTGCGCGACGGATGAATGTCGATCCAGCCGAGTGCATCGTCTTCGAAGACTTCGATGCGGGGCTCGAAGCAGCCTACAGGGCGGGAATGCTCGGAATCGATATCCGCGAAGAAGCGGCGACTCTGGCTACATCTTCTGCAGGTATCCCATGATCTCGGGGCTGGTCCAGACCTGCGCGCTGACGAACTTCCTGCGCAGGATGCCCTGCTTGTCGATCACATAGGTCTCCGGGATTTGCACGGTCCCATAGAGTGCCATTACCTTCATCTCCGCGTCCCTCATCGTGAGGATGTCGACATGATGCTTGACCAGAAACTGCTGATACACGTCGGGATCCTGGTCAATACTGACCGCGACTACGACCACCTGCGGCATCTTCTTCTGCATCTCCAGTAGACTCGGCAGCTCTTGGATGCAAGGTGCGCACCACGTCGCCCAGAGGTTCAGCACCACCACGCGTCCACGCAGCTTGCTGAGATCCACTGTCCGGGTCCCATCGCTCATGACAAACTGCGGCGCAGCCTTGCCAATACGCCCAGGATGATCCCCCCGGTTGCACCCCGCCAACAACACCACTCCCAATACCGCACTCGTCCAGAATCTGCGCACAATACGCTCCACTTCCTATAATACGAAGTCGTGGACGCAAGTAACCAGAATCCCGACGCAACTTCCGATCTCGAGCTTTCGATCATCCTTCCCGCGCGCAACGAGGAGCAGTCGCTGCGTGCATGTCTCACCTCGCTCGTTGACCAGTCGGAGTCCGGCTTCGCCCTCGGTCTTCAGTGGGAGATCATCATCGTCAACGACGACTCAACCGATGGCACCCGCGAGATAGCCGCCCATGCCGCAGCTAACCATCCCGGTATCACCGTGCTAGACGCTCCGCCGCTGGACCTGAGCGATCGGGGTGGCTTCACGGGAAAGAACAATGCGTGCTGGGCAGGAGCGCAGATCGCCCGCGGCCAACATCTTCTCTTCACCGACGCGGACACGATCCATGAGCCTGGCGATCTCTCCCGCTCCCTCCGCGAGGCCGAAAAACATAAAGCCGCGCTACTCTCCTACTCCCCCCGGCAGATCGTGACTGGCTTCTGGCAGCACGCCGTGATGCCGCTCATCTTCTCCGAGTTGGCCAGCGTGTATCCGTGCAAACAGGTCAACGATCCTGACCGCAGACTGGCCGCTGCAAATGGGCAGTTTCTTCTGGTTGAGCGCGCCGCCTACTTCTCTGTCGGTGGTCATCGTGCCGTAGGGACGAAGGTGCTTGAAGATGTGGCGCTGGCCCACAACATCAAACGCGGCCCCCGCATCATCCGCTTCCGCTACGCGCCTGAAGCCCTCTCAACCCGCATGTACCGGACCACGGCAGAGATGGTGGAGGGTTGGACCAAGAACCTCGCCCTGCTCTTCCCCAGCCCCGTCGCCCTGGCACTGTGGCGCATCCTCGACGTGCTCCTCTTCTTCGGCCTTCCAGCCCTGGCCCTGGGACTGCCCTGGCTGGTGAGCTGGCAACGATATGTCATTCTCCTGATCTGGGCCCGCACTCTTTGGCGGTTCTACTCACGGGTGGCACGCTCGAACTTTCCGGCACGGGATGTCCTCATCTCGATCCTGGGTATACCGTTGTTTGTCTATCTGTTGCTGCGCAGCGTGCATCACCATCGCATCAAAAAAGCCGTAGCCTGGAAGGGACGCAGTTACAACACAACCCGGTAGTCTGCATCGAAAAGCATCCGGGGTATCTCATGGCACGTCTAAACTAAGAGAACAAAGATGATATTTCTTACCCGCAAAGCCGAATTCTCCTCAGCCCATTACTACTGGAACGATGCCTGGTCTCCGGAGGAGAACAAGCGTGTCTTCGGCAAGTGCGCGAATCGCAACGGGCATGGTCACAATTACACGCTGGAGGTCACAGTCTCTGGCAGTGTCGACCCGACTTCGGGCTTCGTGGTTGACCTGAAGCAACTGAAGGACATCCTCGACCGCGAGGTCGTCAGCGTCTATGACCACCGCCATCTCAATCTCGAGGTTCCAGAGTTCGCCAAGGCGATTCCCACGACGGAGAATATCGCTATCGCAGTGTGGAATCGCCTGGACAATAAGATTCCAAACGCGAAACTGCACCGCGTCCGCATCTACGAGATGCCGGATCTCTTTGCGGACTACTATGGTGAGCTATGAAGGCGCACCTCTCCCGCCGATATCACTTCTCGGCCTCGCATAGGCTGAACAGCGAGTCCTATGACGCCGCGCAGAACTACGCTGTCTTCGGCAAATGCAATAATCCTTATGGACACGGCCATAACTACACCGTCCAGGTAACACTGAGCGGGCAGGTCGATCCCGCGAGTGGAATGGTCTGCAACCTGGCTGACCTTGATGCCTTCGCGCTGACGAATCTTATCGAGCGCTTCGACCACACCAATCTGAATACACTCGACTGCTTCACGAACAGCGTCTCCACTACGGAGAATCTAAGTATCGAGATCTATCGCATCTTTCAGAGCTTCACTGCCGCCCATCTCGAGGGGGTTCACGTCGAGGAGACCAGCAACAACTCCTTCGACTACGCGGGCGACACTGCTCCCGCATCCGGCACCATCTAAGAAAGGCCTACGCATGGCAAGCACGCACGCCACCATCGAAACAGTACCGGAGACGCTGAGCAGCGTCTCAACGCAGGAGCTCTACCGAGAGCTGCTTACTCGCATCGGCGAAGATCCGGCCCGCGACGGCCTTCTCCGCACCCCGGAGCGCATGGAGAAGTCCATGGCCTTCCTTACTCGGGGCTACGCGATGGATGTCACGACCGTCCTCCACAACGCGCTCTTCGACGTGGACTATGACGAGATGGTCATCGTCAAGGACATCGAGTTCTTCTCCATGTGCGAGCACCATCTCCTGCCGTTCTTCGGCAAGGCGCACATCGCCTATGTTCCCAACGGCAAGGTAATCGGTCTGAGCAAGATCCCTCGGCTGGTCGACGTCTTCTCCCGCCGCCTGCAGGTGCAGGAGCGTCTTACCCGGCAGGTTGGTGACGCCATAACCGAGGCGATCAACCCGCAGGGCGTGGCCGTCATCCTGGAAGCGCAGCACCTCTGCATGATGATGCGTGGCGTCGAAAAGCAGCACTCCAGCACTGTGACCTCGGCGATGCTCGGGGTCTTCAAGACGCAGCTCCAAACGCGCAATGAGTTCCTTTCGTTGGTGCGTCGCCAAGGCAACGGCTTCTAGCGACTAGACTAGTTATTGAATGAACGGTCTTCTGGTACTCGATAAACCTTCCGGTCTTACCTCGCATGATGTTGTTGCGATCGTTCGCCGAGCCACCGGTGAACGATCGATCGGCCATCTCGGCACACTCGACCCTATGGCTACGGGAGTGCTTCCGCTGCTGCTAGGCAAATACACCCGCCTTGCCCAGTTCTTCGGTCAGGCCGAGAAGCACTACGAAGGCCATATCCGCTTCGGTTTCGCCACCGATACCTTCGATGCTGAAGGCACTCCTGCGACGGATCCACGGCCGTTACAGCAATCGCTCGATGAGCTGCGAGGGCTGGCCAAAGTCTTCCACGGAGAGGTGGACCAGATTCCGCCCATCTACTCGGCGAAGAAGATCAACGGAGTTCCTGCCCACAAGCTCGCTCGTGCCGGGGCCGAGGTCCCGGTGAAACCGGCTCGCATCACTATCCATGGCTTTGAGCTGACCTCGCTTGAAGGCGATACAGCCGCCTTCAGGATGCACGTCTCTGCCGGCGGATACGTGCGTTCCGTAGCTCATGAGCTGGGGCAACTGGCCGGCTGCGGAGCGCACCTCTCGCGTCTTTACACTCGACCAGGCCATTACCGTCGACCGCCTGAAACAGGCTGCTACACCCTCCGAGATTGAGGCTCTTCTGCCCCATCCGCGGACGCTGCTGCCGGAGATGCCGTGCGTCACCGTGGACGATCAGGTGGCCGGTCGACTGCGCAACGGTATGCAGGTGAATCTTCCAGATTTCTCGCAGGCTCCACTGGTCAAGGTCTTCACCGCGCCTACTGATCTGCTCGCTATAACAAAACGCGTCGCAGGCACGCTGATGCAGCCTATTGTGGTAATGGGCTAGGTTGGAAGCACGCTAAAGACAGGAAATTTAGGCCTCTCCACTGGTATGATCGAATCCATGACACAGCTTGATGTTTTGTATCGGTACGGGGCGCCCCCGACGGAGGCAGCCACCCTCGCGCTGGCAAAGATCCGCGAAGTCTACGGCGTACGCCGGGTGGACTTCGACGAGGCGAGGAAGACCGTGCGCGTCGAGTACGATGCCACACGCCTGACCGAGCCGGTGATTCACCAACTGCTCCGCAGAGCCGGACTGGATATCGTGGAGAAGATGCCGATGTTCGCGCCGCCGGCACCCGCCCCAGTCGAAGAGCCGGTAGCCGCAAAATAGATTTGCTTCGACTAGCATTCTTCGTTGGTCTTGGAATATATTCAGGGAGTCGCTTTAGATCACTTCCCTGTTATCCGCGCCCGTAGCTCAGCTGGATAGAGCATCTGGCTTCGAACCAGAGGGTCGGAGGTTCGAATCCTTCCGGGCGCACCATTCTCCTCCCATTTGCCACAGGGCGCAGGGTTGCTCTAAGAGGCAGGTTCCGGTATCTTTAAAAAGTTGCCTTCACGCAATGTGCGCCCGTAGCTCAGCTGGATAGAGCAACTGGCTACGAACCAGTAGGTCGGAGGTTCGACTCCTTCCGGGCGCACCATAGAACCAAAAACTTGGCTGCTCGAATGAGGGAAGGAATGCCGTCCAGCCCACTTAAGGGCCGATTCCCTCCCCTATCAAGTCTGATAGTGTCCCTCACGTCTTCATTCGTACCAGCTTGGTTACCCGCCCCGATCGGTTCCAATCCGACACATAAACATTGCCATCTCGGTCGAAGTGGCATCCATGCGCTGCGCTAAAGAGTGCTGGCGCGATGTCGCCCGGCCTAAGGTCGTAGTTTGCCCATTGCGTCGTCCGCGGGTTGTCCCCTAGAAAAGCGACCGGCACATTGTCTTTGTTCAGAATCGTCGCGCGTCCCTCCAACTCGGAGACGACAGCATAGTCCCCATGGAAGCTCACCTGGCAGGGCCGGCGCAGGTGAAGCGTAATGTGGCGCACGAATTGTCCATCCAAGTCGAAGTGAGACAGCCTACGGTTCTCCCGGTCGCACACCAGCAGGAGCGGTTGGTCATATCGTGTATCCACGGCCAGCCCATGGCTGCAGTCGCATTTTCCGTCCGCCTTTCCCTTCCCAGCAAAGCTCGCCTGGTACTCGCCGTGCTTGTCGAATTTGAAGATGCGCGAGTCTCCGTATCCATTGGCGATATAGATGGAACCGTCCGGTCCCGGTACAGCCGCGGTAAGACGCCACTCATTCGGCGCGCTGAATCCAGCCGCGGCCGGAGCCGTAATCTTCTGGACGACTGTCCCATCGGTTTTCATCTTGAGAAAAAGCCAGTTCTCCTTCGGCGTTCCCTTCTGCACGGTGGTATAGAGGTACTCTTCACCGTTCTCCTCCGCGTAGACCATGGAGTGTACTTCGGGATAGCCATTGGCAATGGTTTTGAACAGTCTGCCATCCATGTCATACACCAGCACGCCGGTCGAACTCTGCGTGCTGACATAAAGACGACCAGCCTTATCGGAAGTGATGCCACCGTGAGTCCCACCGAACGACGTCCCCTCGGGTAACTGACCCCAATGCGGGACCACTCGGTACGTCCACTCACCGTTTCCGGTCTGCATCGGAACGAGTTCTGACGCACCATCCCCAACTTCCGCCTCGGCATGTGCTCGGGGGCTCAGGAGCGTTGCCAATGCGGCAGCACCCGTAGCACAAAATCGGCGCCTGTCGAATCTTTCGTCTGCAGAAGCCTCATTGCTTCTTCGGTTCATGGAGAACTCCTTGCTGTCGGCTGCATAGTTTCCGCAGGGGACACGGGTTGAGCCGGGGTGTTGTAGAGATAGAGATGTCTCAGATTTTTCATCGAGCCTAAAGGCGCAACCGCTGCTTTGGTCACTCTGGTCTCGCTCAGGTTCACATAGGTCAACTGCGACAGTGGAGCAAGCTTCGCAAGACCGTCTCCCGTAACGGCCGTGCCTTCGAGATGAAGCGCGCGCAGGTGGGTAAACTTTCT
>Ga0193716_1000514_pt1 | contig 23435 bp, 18 predicted proteins | sample U2c1metaG_FD_145901 | JGI IMG/M metagenome (GOLD analysis project Ga0193716, IMG submission 145901) | Soil microbial communities from a riparian zone of the East river system, Colorado, United States - U2c1 | ecosystem: Environmental > Terrestrial > Soil > Riparian zone | place: USA: East River...
GTTTGAATTTTGGATTGGGCTCCATGCCGTATTTCAGCAGGGTATGAGCGCCTCGCTCCTCGGTTCCAAGAAAGGTGAAAATAAACGCCTCGCCCGCCGCTTCAATCAGCGCGTCGCGCTCTTTCCTTTTTTTGGCTACTTTCTCGTAGGCTTCCTGCTGCGCGCGGCCTCGCTCGACGGCCCACACCAGTGATTTTTCCAGTTTTGCGATCTCGGCGCGGTAGGCCACCGCATCGGTCGGCTCGCCAGCCGGACCGAGCGCAATGTGCGCGACACCGGTACCGGCCGGGATGACGCGGGAGATCTTCGTTTGAGCCGCTTGGGGATCGCTTCCGGTCTTGCGATTTTCCACACGCTCGATGCGCTCGTAAAGATTCAGCGCATCATCGGTTTTCTTTTGATTGGCAATGACCCGCTCAAAAACAACGCTCCCCGGCCTTGCGATTTTCCACACGCTCGATGCGCTCGTAAAGATTCAGCGCATCATCGGTTTTCTTTTGATTGGCAATGACCCGCTCAAAAACAACGCTCCCCGGCCTTGCGGTCCCGACCGGCGGGCGGTCTTGCGGGGCGGCCGAAGGCGTAACGCAAAGGAGAGCGCCACACACGGCCAGGCAGGAATGTCTGGCGGCCGACCGTTTCAGGATCCTGCGGGCGTTCTCCATTTCTCGTTTGATTCCGGTGCCGGGGCCGGTGTTGCACCAAAACCACACCTCTCGCCCGGCACCTCCAGAACGCCGGGCGGCTTGATGTAACCTGCACAAAATAAACAGTTTGCTGCCAAGCGTCGGTACCCTCACTGGCGGCCAGGAACAAGTTTTAACCGGCATTGATGCCGGGCCCCCCGGTTCGCACTACAATAGTCCTGCCATTCCGCGTCCTGGCTGGGCGCGTCAAGTGAAAGCAAACCGGGTCGCCGCACGTCTTATATATAGTCAGGAACGAAACCGCGGGTGAGTTCGTATTCATTGTGCAGGGTTGGAGGTTGGCTTGGGTGTCTCTCGGACAAGTGAATTGCGTGGCCTGCCGGAGCTGGCGGTTGGAGCGGCTGCGGCGCGGGCCAAGCTCGGACGATTCCGCCGCGGACTCGTTACGCTGACAGAAACCGTTCGGCAAGCGCTCGACTCCCTGCGGGCGCACAAGCTGCGCAGCTTTTTGACTTTGCTGGGCGTGATTTTGGCCGTGGCCACACTCGTCACGGTCATGAGTGTCGTCGCCGGAATGAACTCCTACGTAGCCGACCGCGTCGCCAATCTGGGCGCGAATGTTTTTATCGTCGATCGTTTTGGAATTATTACCAGTCAGGACGCCTTCATTAAAGCGCAAAAGCGGCCGCTCATTACCTATGAGGACTATGAACGGCTGCGCGACAACATGAAGACCGCCAAAGAAGTCGCCGCGGATGACGATCGCAGCGTACAGGTACGTTCTGGAAACACAAAAATGGACGGTACCGCCGTTCGCGGAGTGACCCCGAATTATGCCGCGGTACGCAACATCAATGTGGCGCAGGGCCGCTTTATTACCGAAGCCGACGATACGCATCGCTCGCAAGTGGTGTTTATCGGCGCCGATGTGGCCAAGAAATTTTTCCCGAGTGTCGATCCCATCGGGCGGATGATTAACGCGGAAACCCACAGCTACCAGGTCGTCGGCGTGGCCGAAGCGATCGGGTCCGCCTTCGGGCAGTCGCAGGACAACTTCATCATCATGCCGCTGGGCACCTACATCAAGGAATGGCACCGGCAAAGAGATTGGCTGGGCATTTTTGTGCAGGCGCCCAATGCCGAAATGATGCAGGCGTCGCAAGACGAAGCGCGCATGCTGATGCGGGCCTGGCGCCACCTGCCGTATGAAGCGCCCGATAATTTCGCAATATTGGGTTCGGACTCCATCATGGCGCTGTGGCACGACCTGACGGGAAATCTGGAATTTGTAGCGATCATGCTGGTGAGCGTGTTTCTGGTGGTTGGCGGCATTGTGATTATGAACATCATGCTGGCCAGCGTGACAGAAAGAACCCGAGAGATCGGACTGCGGCGCTCGCTCGGCGCCCGCAAGAAGCACATCCTGCTGCAGTTCATGACCGAGTCGTCGATTCTGGCGGCGAGCGGCGGCATGATCGGAATCATGCTGGCCTTTGGCGTGGTATGGCTCGGCAGAACTTTGACCGCGATGCCGATGGAAACGTCGGTCGGCGCCATCATTACTTCGCTCGTGGTATCGACCGCGGTGGGGCTTTTCTTCGGAATTTATCCGGCCATGCAGGCAGCGAAACTCGATCCAATTGAAGCGCTACGCGCAGACGGTTGAGGCACTGAATTGGCACAAGCACACGGCGAGAACCTGAAGCAAGCGCTCGATACCCTGCGCGCGCACAAAGTGCGCAGCGCGCTGACCGTATTCGGAGTGGTGCTGGGCGTCAGCGTCATCATGCTGGTGGCCGCCCTGATCACGGGGTTTGACCAGACCGTGCAGGAACAGATCAAGCAGTTTGGCGCGGATACCGCCTTTGTTTCCAAGTGGGATCAGGGAATGCACAATGGCGGCGATCAATCGGATGAGCGGCTGCGCAAGCCGCTCACTCTCGACGATGCCATTGCCCTGCAGGAATCCTGCCCGGCCATCAAGAATGTAACGGCATTCCTGCAAACGGGGTGGCGGCAGCCGCACACCATCCGGACCAAAGCCGGCGAGGTCTCGGCAATCGACTTTCGCGGAGTGCAACCGAATTTCGGCCAGGTGTATGCCAATGCGTCCACCCTCGAAGGGCGATTTATCAGCGAAGGCGACGACCTGCATCGCGAAAAAGTGGTGATGCTTGGAGAGAATGTGGCGCCGGTGCTGTTTCCGCAGGGTGGCGCGGTCGGAAAATATGTGATGATCGATGGCGCCGAATTCATGGTCATTGGCGTCGTGGAAAAGCCCAAGGGCGGAATGGGCATGGGCGATGAGGACCGGCGAGTTCTGATTCCGTATAACACCTTTCGCAGAACGTATGCCGAGGCCGATGAAGTGGGCATCCGGTTTCAGGCCTACCCCAATATGCTGAATCAGTCGGTCGATCAAGCGCGCGAATTGCTCGAACGCCGAAGAAAAGTGCCGTACGGCGGTAAAGACAATTTTTCCATCGGGACAGCCGAACAGCAGGTGGAAGAATTCCACAACATCATGCGCATGGTGGTGGTGGCCACCGTGGTGTTGAGTTCGATCGGGTTGCTGATCGGCGGCGTGGGCGTGATGAACATCATGCTGGTGAGCGTGACCGAGCGCACGCGGGAAATCGGCGTTCGCAAGGCCATCGGGGCCAAGAGCAAGGATATTACGTGGCAATTCTTGCTGGAAGCGATGACCCTGACCGGTACGGGCGGCATCTTGGCGCTGGTTCTCGTCAATGGACTGGTTCTTTTGATCAAACTGACGCTGAAGTGGCCCGGATCGGTTCCGTTGTGGGCTACCGCGTGCGGAATTACCGTGAGCGTCTGTATCGGTTTGATTTTCGGCGTGTGGCCGGCCATGAAGGCCGCCAAGCTCGATCCTGTTGAAGCGCTCCGCTACGAATAAATCACGGCGCGGTCAAGCCACAAAGCGAACCCATAAAAACAGCGGCCGGACGACGACCGGAAGCAAAGGTTCGTGGCTATTTTCTGAAGCAATGACGTTCTAAGCAGAACGCAGCAGACGCGCGGCGCGGTGCCGCAGCCCTACAGGTTGGGGAGTCACTTGCGTCGGAGGTTTGCGACGCGCCAGAGGGTAGAGAGCTTCCGCCAGAGATTCAGCGCTGGCCGTTCTGGCACTCGGTTCTTTGGCCAGGCACATTCCGATCGCTTCATCGAGCGCTTTTGGCAGCGAAGGATTGGCCTGGGTCGCTGGCAGCGGCGTCGAGGAAAGCACCCGCCCGCAAACTCCTTGCAGTGAATCGGCGTCGAACGGCCGGTTTCCGGTGACCATTTCATAGAGAACTACGCCGAGTGAGAAAATGTCGGAGCGGCTGTCCTGCGCTTTGCCCAAAATCTGTTCCGGGCACCAGTAGGCAGGCGTGCCGAGCAGGGGGCTGTCGGCGGTATCGCGGGCGGCCAGGCGCGCCATGCCGAAGTCCATGAGCTTCACGCGATTTTCGTCGGTAATAAAAATGTTGGCGGGTTTCACGTCGCCATGAATCACGCCTTTGCGGTGCGCGGTGTGCAGAGCTACGGCGACCTGGGCGACCAGCGCGCAGGCGCGCGGGAACGGAACACTTCCTTTGTCCAAAATGCGATCGAGAGCCTGGCCCTCCAGATATTCCATGACGAGGTACGGCGTAGAAGTCGCTTCTTCGATGCCCATATCGTGAAGAGTAATGATCGAGGGGTGCGAAAGCTGCCCAACGACGCGCGCTTCCTGCAGGAAACGCTGCCGGGCGTCTCCGCGGGCCAGTTCAGAGGAAAACAGCTTTATGGCGACGGTTCGGCCGATCATTGGATCGTGCGCGCGCATGACGCGGGCGTTGGCGCCGGTGCCGATAAGATCGAGAATTTGATAACGGCCGACTTGCATGGGGGACCTTTCCTGCAAACGAAACATCGCTGGTAGGGGAAGAGTAGCGGACCGGACTTGTTCTGCTGAATGAAGCAACCGTCCTGATCTCGAGGGTACCAAAGTACTAAGGCCTGCCGTCGCGTGTCTCGTGCCAAGGACGGCGACCCGCAGAACGCGCGAGGCCATGCGCGGCGCCCGCGTGACGGAGGGAAGGAAAAAGCGGGACGGGGTCGAGTGCGAGCGGCCGGTTTTTTTGCCAAGACGATCGCAACGAAAACGCCTTTTCGGATACGAGCGGACGGGAAAAATTTGCGACCCAGCAGGCGCGTCCTCCGGAGCGCGCCAGAGTGCCGGATTTTTTCCGGCATCTCGCGGGGCGGGAACGCGAAAATTGTCGCGGCTGCGCTTGTGCCGAAACGCAAATTTTTTCCGGGCAGGGAGTTCCTGAAACGGGATGGCCAGTGGAAAACAGAAAAATTTCTGCGCCAGCAAGTCGTTCAGAATCAGAAAACCCACCACTACTAATGGGCGCACTGTGTATTGTTCGACGACATTTAGCGTTTTCCTCTTGACAGGAAAATTGCATCCGTTGATACTTCGATTCCAGATTCGGGGGACGTGGAAGCGCCAGACGGACCGAGTCGGGGAAGTAAAATTGGTCCGTGTGAACCCACGAAGCCGGCCTGGGTTCCAAGCGAAAAAAATCTGACCGCGATACGCTACACCTGCTGTGAGGCTGTGTGCGATCCACCAGCCGGCGGCAGAGCGTTGGCGTTTTACGCTGCTTTTTTGCTGACCCGCTTCCACGAAACCCATTGAATCCAGTTGTGCCGGGGGCCGACTTTGTGTCGGATACCCCACACAGCGACTCTGCGGGCGCAGAGGAGTAAAATGATTGGGTTCCTGCGTAGGGACCCTAGATGGTGTGGAGGAACAGAATGGCGACCGTGAAGCCGGCACTCAATGGCAAGACCCTGGAAACAAAACTAGCTCCGGAGATGACGTCAGGTGGAACGAGGAAGGGTCTCGCGTTTGAACGCCACTTCACAGACGGAAAGAAATCCCCGTTCGACCTTGTGGAATGGGAAAAGCGCACCGCGCTGATCGGCAACGAAAAAGGTGTGACGATCTTCCGCCAGGAAGATGTGGAGACGCCGAAAAGCTGGTCGCAGACGGCGACCAACATTGTCACCAGCAAATATTTTCACGGCAAACCCGGTTCGCCCGAGCGCGAGGGCTCGGTGCGCCAGTTGATCGCCCGCGTGGTGGATACGATTGTCCGCTGGGGCGAGCAAGGCGGGTACTTTTCAAACGCCGGCTCGCGCGACGCGTTCCGCGATGAACTGACGCATCTGCTCGTAGAACAAAAAATGAGCTTCAATTCGCCCGTGTGGTTCAACGTGGGTGTGCAGGCCAAGCCGCAGTGCTCGGCGTGCTTTATCAACTCGGTCAGCGACAGCATGGAATCGATCATGGGACTGACGCGCACCGAAGGCATGCTCTTTAAGTGGGGTTCCGGCACGGGCACCAACTTCTCCGCGCTGCGTGGCAGCCGGGAAACGCTTTCCGGCGGCGGCATCGCCTCGGGCCCGGTCAGCTTCATGAAGGGCTTTGACGCCTTTGCCGGCGTCATCAAGAGCGGCGGCAAGACGCGTCGCGCCGCCAAGATGGTTATCCTCAATATCGACCATCCGGATATCGTCGAATTCATCGAATGCAAGATGAAGGAAGAGCGCAAGGCCCACGTGCTGATCGAGCAGGGCTACGGTTCCGAGATCGACGGCGACGCCTACAGCTCGATTTTCTTCCAGAATGCCAATCACTCGGTGCGCGTGACCGATGATTTCATGCGCGCGGTTGTGGACGACAAGGATTGGTGGACCAAGAACGTCATCGACGGCCAGCCGAACGAAAAACTGCGCGCGCGCGACCTGATGCTGAAGATTGCCGATTCCACCTGGCGCTGCGGCGATCCCGGCATGCAGTACGACACGACGGTAAACCGCTGGCATACTTCGAAAAACACCGCCCGCATCAATGCCAGCAATCCCTGCAGCGAATATATGTTCCTCGATGACACGGCCTGCAACCTGGCTTCTCTGAACCTGATGAAATATGTAACCAGCAGCGGTTCGTTTGACGTGAAAGCGTTCAGCCATGCCGTGGATGTCACGATCACCGCGCAGGAAATTCTGGTCGACAACGCCAGCTATCCGACTCCCAGGATTGAAGAAAATTCCCACAACTTCCGGCCGCTCGGACTCGGCTATGCGAACCTGGGCGCGCTGCTCATGTCCATGGCGCTGCCGTACGATTCCGACGAAGGCCGCGACGTTGCTGGCGCTATCACCGCGCTGATGTGCGGCGAAGCGTATGCCCAGTCGGCACGTATTGCCGAACGGATGGGGCCGTTTGCCGGATACCCGATGAACCGCGAACCGATGCTCGACGTCATTCGCATGCATCGCGACGCCATGCGCGGTATCAAGCCCGATCACGTGCAGACCGAACTGTTCCTGGCGGCGCAAGAGTCCTGGGACACGGCTCTGGAACACGGTGAAAAATACGGCTACAAGAACTCGCAGGTAACGGTGCTGGCTCCGACCGGCACCATCGGCTTCATGATGGATTGCGACACGACCGGTATCGAGCCGGACCTGGCGCTTGTGAAATACAAGAAGCTCGTCGGTGGCGGACTGATCAAGATCGTCAATAACACCGTTCCCGAAGCCCTGATGAAGCTGCAGTACAGCCCGGAACAGTCGAGTGAAATCGTTTCGCACATCGATGCCAAGGGCACGATTGAAGGCGCGCCCTACCTGAAACCGGAGCACTTGCCGGTGTTTGATTGCTCGCTGACGCCTCCGGGCGGAGGCCGCTCCATCGCCTGGACCGGGCATGTGCGCATGATGGCCGCAGCGCAGCCGTTCCTTTCCGGCGCCATCTCGAAGACCATCAACATGCCGGAAGAATCCACGATTGAAGATATTTCAGAAGCGTACATCGAATCGTGGAAGCTGGGACTGAAGGCCGTCGCCGTCTACCGCGACAATTCCAAGCGCTCGCAGCCGCTGTCGGCCGCCGGCAAAAAGAAGGAAGAAAAAGTCGCCGAAGTCGCCGCCATTATCGAGCCGATCCAGCGCGAGCTTTTTGGCCGCCAGCAGCGCGAAAAGATGCCCGTCGAGCGCGCTTCGGTCACGCACAAGTTCAGCGTGGGTGGCCACGAAGGCTACATCACGGTTGGCATGTACGAAGATGGCCGGCCCGGCGAAATCTTCATCAAGATGTCCAAGGAAGGTTCGACGCTGTCCGGCGTGATGGACGGCTTGGCTCTGACGATTTCACTTGGTTTGCAATACGGCGTGCCGCTGAAAGTTTTCGTCGACAAGCTCGTCAACACGCGCTTTGAACCCTCAGGCATCACCGCCAACGCCAATATCCGCTTTGTCTCATCCGTGCTCGACTACATCGCCCGCTGGCTCGGGGGACGCTTCATCTCTTCGGACTACCTGAAACTGAATGGCGCTGCTCCGGCCGAAGTGGCGGCGGCATCCGCGCCCACCATGGCTCCAGTGCTTCCAGGGGTGGCCCAGTCGTCGTATATGGCTCCGGCTGCGACATCGGCTTCCCTCAGGCAAACGAACGCTCACGAAGGCGCTCCGACGTGTTCTGAGTGCGGCATGCTGATGGTGCCGAACGGCGCCTGCTACAAGTGCGAAAACTGCGGCAGCACCAGCGGCTGCAGCTGAGACAGCGAACGCAAGCGAGGGCTTTTGCAAACCGTCATCGCTTGGGAAGGAACTGAAAAACGATGAGCGCAGTCCCTTCCGGACTTGGAGCTGCGGCACGGCTGGCTCCACTCCCGCCGAAAGCGCATGGGTTCCTGCACATCGTGCGTCATGGCACCGGACCCACGGCCATTTACGTCGTGACCTATCATCGTTTGGATCATCAAGGGGCTTTGCCAAAGCCGGTGCTCGCCGAAGGCGCGCAAATGCTCATCGAACTCCTCGAGCGCATTGGCGTGGATTTCCATTTAAGCGAAGTGCGCGGTGCCCTGGAAGACATCCTTCGCCTGGGTTCAGCCAACATTCCGGATTTGTGGCTGAGCGATGAAGAGATGCTCGAGCGGGGCTTAGTCGAAGCGTAGAGCTTTTTTGGTTCGTCCGGAATCTGGTATCCCGACCGTCGTTCTCCCGTCACCAGCGCCCAGCCCGCCTTCAGCGAATGAGCCCCGCCTGAACGATCCAGAAAACCCAACTCTTGCCCGGGCAGAGCTCTCGCGCCGGCGCTGCCATCACCGGGGCCGGAAATAAAAAAAAGTGCAATGGAATCAGACGACGAAACCCGACTCCGCTTTTTGCAGGTGGCCGAGTCGCGGAAATTTGGCCCGGACACTCGATTAACGAGGGCGCGGGCGAAGCGGCGGGCGCGCTGTGAGTGGACGCGGCCTCATGCGGAAGCGTGGACCCAGCGGCGGCGGCACATTGCGTAGGAAATCGCCGCAACACGGGCAACGACCATCGTTACCGATGGGAGCTGTGGCGTCGGCCCGCATCCACTGTCCGCGAGCTTCGCATTGCGCATTGATGCATTGCACGGTGAAACCGGGCAGAAATTGCATGTGTGGACTCCCTCAGAGGCCGGCCGAACTTTGTGTGCAAAGGCGCAGCGCAAAATCCCCTGGCTGGCCCAAAGCGGTTGTTGGCGCGGATTTTGAATCGAGAAGCCTGTGGTGTCAAGCGAAAAGACTACCAGATGTAGGGGCTGGCTTGCCGGTACGATGTCACGCCATTTTCGGCTGTGGTCGCTAAGTATCGGATTCGAAGCGACCCGCGCGCGATATCCGGACGCTCAGAAAATTGTGGCCCAGGGGATCAGCGCTCAGTTGCTCGGGCGGAAGGGAATTGCAGCCACGGAAAAGCGGGCTGCAGTACCAACACGAAACTCGTCTTTATTGGCAATCCCAAGAACGGTTTGCCGCTGGTGCCGGAGCCGAGGTAAGCCGTATCTCTCAGGCGTCCCGAAGCTGGCGCCAACGGGCGCCGTAGGCGGTAAGAAAAAGCGCTGCGGCCAGCAGCGCATAGATCCCGGCATCGTCGAGAGTCCGGGGGCCGTCGCTTGCTCCTGTGAAATCGAGGCCCGGACTGTGGTTTAAAGGGCCGACATACCAGAGGGCGGTATAAAACCCTTCGAAAAATTTGCTGGATCCGGAAACAACGCCAAGGGCCAGCGCCAGCGCGGGAACAAAGGCCGCCCCCGCCAGCAGCGCAAGGGCCGCGGACGATTCTCGTGCGAGCAGCAGGCGAGTGAGCACGGCGCCACTCATGAGCAGCGCCGCCGCAACGCCCGCAAGCCAACACGCCAACAGCTGACGAGGCAGAACCTTGGCACAGGAAAATAGCAGCTGCCGGGTCGCGAAGCGCGATTCGCGCGCTCCGAGTGCAGACCACAGCAAGGTGGGCCACAACCATGCAAACTGCAGCACAGGACCCCGCGCCGCAGCGAGAGGCGCAGCAATCTGGGCAACAATTAATCCACCGGCGACGACATACCACCACCAGCGATTGCCCTGCAGCGCAAGTCGCAGTTCGGCGCGAAAAATCCGGCCAAACCCTCCGGAATCCGTCGTTCGATCGAGCGGAGTCAGGTGCACTGGCGTGAACTTCGGCAGTTCCCGACGAGTCGCCGTTCCGGGCATGGTTTCCGGCGCCGCTGCCGAATTTTTCGGTTCGCGCGTGCCAAAAGCCGGAAACCAGCGACGCGCGTCGTCAAAGCGATCAAAGATTACGGCAGCAAACAGCGTAAGGATAACCGCAACGCCCACCCACACGAGCCGCAGAACGACGCTCTCGCTGTTCCAAGAAATGCCGGCAAAGTGCAGATTCTCCGCGATCTTGACGTGGCCACCGGCAATGGTGAGCGCAAGTCCGTTTTTGTAGCCGGGAATCGATTCCTGCGCGACGGGCACCAGGCTGTTCATGGCGCCCAGCAAGCCCATCGGATCAAGGCGCGGCATTTTCACAATGTCCGGCATTCCGATGGCGAATCCCCAGCCAAAAAACCAGACCACATTGCCAAAGCCGCCGCTGAGAAAGCGAACGTTTTCAAAAAGCAGTGCCAGGGCGGCCGCGAGCGCCATCGCGGGCAGTGCAATCAAAATAAAAGGCCCGAGCAACGCCCAAAGCCGGAAATGGGGATCTTCTGCGGCGATAAAAAACATGGCTACAGCGCCGAGCGCCAGAATGAGCACGATAGAAGCCAGCACGGCGAAATTACTGAGGAATTTCCCGAACATATAGGCGGATTTTGCCAGCGGGGTTGCGGCGAGAATCTGACCGACACGGGTCACCCGGTCTCGTTCGACGGCGTTTTTCACGACATAGAAGCCGATCAAGGAAACGAACGTGGTGGTCACCAGCGCGACCATCAGACCGATCCACCCTGCGGTGTAGACACCGCGGTACTCATCCAGGCTCATAACCACTTTGCCTGTGGCGGCGGCGTAGCCCAAATAAATGGCGGCGACGAGTGTCGCGAGAAAGCTGTAGCTCCGGATGCGCTCAAGAAAATCGGCACGGGCTACGGCAAAAATCACGTTGGCGGCGTTCAAGCTGCCGCCCGAGAGTTGGCATTGCGCTGGGTGGTCAGAGCGAAAAGATAGGCGTCCTCAATGGAAGCCTCGAGGGGCCGGGCGGCCGTTGCCGGTGCCGCGTCAGCAACGACGCGGGCATGCACGCCGTCGCTGCGGTGGGCCATGCTGGTGACCAGACAGCGGTTCCGGAGATCGGCAAACTCCGCCGTAGGAACGGTTAGCTCCCAGACTTTTCCGGATACCGTAGCCAGGAGTTGTTCCGGCGAGCCGTGGGCCAGTAGCTCTCCCCGCGCCAATATCGCAATCGAAGAAGCCACCGCTTCAATGTCGGAAACGATATGCGTCGACAGAATCACGATGCGCTTGCCCGAGAGTTCAGCGAGGAGGTTGCGGAAGCGCACCCGCTCTTCAGGATCGAGGCCCGCCGTGGGTTCGTCCACAATCAACAATTGAGGATCATTGAGCAGCGCCTGTGCGATTCCCACGCGCTGGCGCATGCCGCCGGAGTAGCCGCCGAGAGGACGCTTGGCTACATCGGCGAGATTCACAAGCTCCAGCAATTCGCCGATCCGTTTGCGAGCTGCCGCCGCGCCGATTCCTTTTACCGCGGCAAGATATTCCAGAAACTCGACGGCACTCAAATTGGGATATACGCCAAAGTCTTGCGGCAGATAACCGAGCACGTTGCGCAACACGTCGGGATCTTGCGCCATATCCGCCTGGTTCCAGACGACGCGTCCTGTCGTTGGTTTTGTAATCGTCGCCAAAATGCGCATGAGCGTGGATTTTCCTGCGCCATTTGGTCCCAGCAGGCCGAGCACTCCGGGTTCCAGAACAATGTCTAGATCACGGAGAGCGTGCACACCTCCGCGATATTTCTTGTTGAGACGCTCAACGCGCAGTTGCATGGATTTCCGATCTGATCTGGTTTTCGTGTCTGACTAGGAGGGAATACGAACGAAGGGCACAGAAAGTTTACAGGAATAGGAAGAAATCAGATCGATCGAACCTGCAAAAAAGGGGCCGGTGGGACGGCCGGAACAAAGCCTAGGATTGCGGCGGCACGGCTGGCGGTTCAGGATTCGCGCCCGGCGCTGGCGTTGTCGGTTTGGGGGCCAATTTCGAAGCGGGCAGGGCGTCGAGCTTCGCTTTCAATTGATCGGCCTGTTGCTGCTTCTCGGTTACTTGTTCCAGCATGGCGTCTAGCTTCGCTTTGCCTGCTTTGTCGTGCGCATAATCCGCATTGGAAAAAAAAGTGTCCTGCTCGAGTGCCAAGTCACGCTTGAGAATGTCCAATTCCTTCTGGGTCTCGGCCAACTGCGCTTTGAGAACTCCCGCTTCCCCCGCATTGGGATTGGCAGGCGGCGCGGCGGCGTGATCGGCCGCTTCGGCGGCGGCTACCGCACCCGGGCTGGGGGCGTCGGTTTCCAGCTTTGGCGGGCCGTCGACCGTCAAACCTTGCTGGCCCGGCTGCACGTTTCTTTTGTCCAGGTCATCTTCGGTAACCACTTTTACCGGCTTGGGCGTGTTTTGTTTTTTGTCCCGCGACTGTCTAGCCGCTTCGGCGATGGTCTGCGCCTGCTGCGGCTGCGTGGTGCTCTGCTCCGAGGTTTGCTGAGAGTTTTGGCTCGAATTTTGCGAGGAATTCTGACTCGTGCTCTGCGCCGCAACGTACAGCGGCACCAGCGATATCACGACAATTGCCGGCAAGGCAATTCGCAGCGAAATACGCGTTCCCATGACCTTGCACCTCTCTACCGATCTGCCGGGTTAGAATTCAACAATACGCCCGCGGGCCTACGCGCACAATTCCGATGGAATCGCAGGTCGCGAATCAGCCAACTGGGCGGGCGCGCGCGGCCGGGCCCTACGTGTTGAGGATGCCTGCGTGCCGTCGGGAGATTCAGCGGCCTGTGCAGTGCTCCCGCGAGGTGCACGCCCCGGGGCCCGAACGCGCGGGGCGCGTGATTTCCGCGGCGGACTCCAGACGGAGAGCAAACTCGACGGGCGTTTTGCTGCTTTTCCGTTCGATTGCGATATAGTCAAAAAATACGAGAAGGGAAGGTTTCATGAACTGGGTCGCTTCTCCATTCAGACTGTTTGGCTTGTCTGCCGTGCTGGTAATTTTCTCGACGAACTGCTGCTCTCAGGAGCCGCCGGCTTGCGCCACGGCTGGTGTATGCGTCTCCCTTGCACAACCAAAACACCCCGTGAGCCGACACCCGGAAGAACACTCCTTTTGGGATACCGAAAACGCCCTGCTGTTTACGGGCGTCGGCGCCTCCCGGACTCTCGATTATTTTTCGACCCTGAATATGCGCCGCCGGGGCCGCCAGGAAATATTTCTGACCAATGACGCAGTCGACAATCACGCCGCATTCGCCGCCATTGAGGCCGCCGGAACGGGTGTCTCCATGGCGGCTTCCTACTTGTTTCATCGCTATGGCCACCACAAGCTCGAACGCTGGACTTCCATCATTCATATCGGAGTCGCGACAACGGGTGCCGTGCGCAACTACTCACTAAAGACCGCGCATAGCACTTCGCCCTAGTTCCTGCGCCATCCCGCCGGATGCCGTATGAAACGCTTTTTGCCTGCCATCCATCCTATGCACAGCGCGCCTTCTTGCAGAAGTCACACGTCTGGGACATACTCTCGGCGTCCCGGCCACGTGGAACGCTTCGCGGTGTGGCGTCGCCCTATTTTTCAGGAGAGATGATGAATCGGAGCGGTTTGTTTCCTCGGCTGATTCCACTTATTTTTCTGGGATTGCTTTTCAGTTCTGCGGAACGCGCATTTTCGCAGGCGCCAAAAACACCGAACTCTTCTGCTCCCATCGCGCAAAGTCTTCCCGCCCATTCCCCGCCCGCTCTGCCCCCAACTCCAGACGCTACGCCGCCCGCGCCGCCACGAACCGAACAATACACGCTATCGCACGATCGCTATGACAAAGCCATCGCCTATTCGCGCGCCGGATACACTCTGTATTTTGTTTCCTCGTTCCTCGGCATCGTGGTCCTGTATCTTTTTCTGCGTTTGCGGATCGCCGCAAGATTTCGCGACATAGCGGAAAATTTCACGGACAAGAAATGGCTGCAGGGAATTATTTTCACGCCTTTGCTGGTGGGCGCGGCCGACCTCGTTGATTTGCCGGTCCGCCTTTACTGGCATTCTCTTTCGCTGCGCTTTGAACAATCCGTGCAGGGCTGGGGTTCGTGGCTGCGGGATTGGGCGCTCGGCGAGGTACTGGGCATCGGGTTTGCGCTGCTGCTGGTCCTGATTATTTTTGTCCTGATGCGCCGCAGCCCGCGACGCTGGTGGTTTTATTCCTGGCTGGTCGTACTCCCCATTCTGGTTTTCTTCTTCTTCATCACGCCATGGTTTATTGACCCGCTTTTCAATAAGTTTGAACCGCTCGACGTCCACCATGCGGATCTGGTCACCGCCATGGAAAAAGTTGTCCAGCGCACGGGCCTCAATATTCCGCGCGAGCGCATGTTCCTGATGCAAGCCAGTGCCAAGACCAATGCTCTTAACGCCTATGTCACGGGAGTGGGTGCCTCCAAGCGGGTGGTCGTGTGGGACACCACAATTCAGAAGTCCACGACGGATGAAACACTTTTCATCTTTGGCCACGAAAGCGGCCACTACGTTCTCGGCCACGTCCGCAACTTCTTCCTGTTTTTTGCGGTTCTCCTGTTCGTGGTTTTCTACCTGCTTTTTCGTTGCCTGCACTGGGCCCTGGACCGCTGGGCCGTCGATTGGAAAATCGTCGGCGCCGAAGATTGGGCGGCCTTCGCGGTACTTATGCTGTTCTTGCAGATTTTTGTGTTCCTTTCTTCACCTCTGGTCAACGGTTTCAGCCGGATGCAAGAGCATGAAGCCGATGTTTTTGGGCTGGAAGTCATTCACGGCATCATGCCCAATTCAGAAGAAGTCGCGGCCCACGCGTTCCAGGTTTTGGGCGAAGTGGATCTTGCCGACCCGAACCCTTCTCCGTTCATTACGTTTTGGTTGTATTCCCACCCGCCGATGGCGGACCGTTTGATCTTTGCCCATACCTACGATCCCTGGGCCCGGGGCGAAGCGCCTAAATATGTAAAATGAGGTTTGCCGGCGGGGAGCCCCGCCGTTCAGGCCCCTGCGCGATTCCTTACCAGATGCCGGCGGGCAAAGGCCGCCACCTTGTGCCGGTTTCCACACAGCGCCATAGAGCACCAGCGCCGTTTGTGGGTTCTCGACTGGTCATAGAAAAAGAAGCTGCAATGCGGATTGCCGCAAGCTCTGAGTCTGGCGTCTTTTCCCTCGTCGAGAATTTCCGCTGCAGACCGTGCTATAGCCGCCAGCAGCCAATCGAGGCCTCCCTCGCGCGCCATGAACCCCAACTTCCACGCTCCCGCATCGAGAACCAGCTCATCGTGGCCTTCGGTTATGCGAAGGACTCCATTGATGGCCTCAACCCACTCGCTCTCCAGCCGCTCCTTGCGCGCCAGGGCGCCGAAGATCTGGCGCAAACGGTCGCGAAGGCGAAGCGCACGAACGAGCAATGCATCGGCGGATTGCGCATCACTTTGCGGCAGTGTCAGGAGTTGCGCCCTTCGCTCCGCTGCGATGATTCTTGACGCTTCGAGAAAGGCGAGCAGCTCTTCCCACGAGAGGCTCTTCTGAATCGGCTGGCCGGGAGTTGCTGGCACGTTGGCAAAATCGACAGCCAGCCGGCCCCCGAGCGAAAACCTGGATCCGGTACGACTCACTTTTTGTGGCGGTCTCAGCAAGCGGGGTGTTCCTTCCGCGGAAGCCCTTAACCAGTTAAATCTAACACACTGGTTACACGATTACCCGACGTTTTAAGCGCTCCTTCCTGTAACTTTTTATCTACATTCCAGCTCCCATACGCTATGTTTGACCCGTCAGTAGGAAGTGAGGGTAATTCCATGAAGCGAGCTCTGGCCCTGGTCCCGATCGTTTTCCTCGCCACTACCTTGACTCTCCAGTCGCAAACTGCTTCCGTGCCCCAGCCACCCGGAGCGGCGAGCGGCCTCCGCACCGCCGTGGTTGTGGAGCTATTCACCTCGGAAGGCTGCTCGTCCTGTCCGCCCGCCGACGCTCTGCTGGCAAAACTGGACTCCGAGCAGCCAATACCCAATACCGAAGTCATCGCCCTGGAAGAACACGTGGATTACTGGAATGAAGGTGGCTGGTTCGACCCCTACTCTTCTCCCGAATGGACGCAGCGGCAGCAGGAGTACTCGTTTGATTTGAAATCAGGCCAGACCTTTACGCCGCAGATGATCGTGAACGGAACCGCGCAATTTGTCGGTAATCGCGCGGGCGAAGCGCTGCAAAGCATTCAAAAAGCGGCGACCCCGGCTCCGGTTCCGGTAGCAATCAAGGTAGGCGGAATTGACGGGAAAACGGTTCGTGGAGTGACGATTGGTGTGGGCCGACTCGCCGGAAGCGCCCAGAATCTACCGGCCGATGTCTGGCTCGCCGTCACCGAAAAAGGGCTCCATACGAGTGTGAAGGCCGGGGAGAATTCGGGATCGGATTTGCACCATGCGCCGGTCGTGCGATCCCTGCGCAGGATTGGCACAGCCGACCGCAGCAAAGATTCCGCCTTTTCCGGCACCCCATCCGTTTCCCTGAATTCCAAATGGAAGCTCGAAAACTTGCGCCTGGTTGTTTTTGTTCAAGAACGAAAAACACGGCATATTCTGGGAGCGGCGGCGGCGAGTCTGGTTGCACCGGCTCCGCAGTCCTGAACCCGCCGCTCGTCTTTCCTTCGTCACAGTTTTTTGACAAACTCAGACGTCAAAGCACACTGAATTGTGTCTCAATTGAAGAGACGCACCTGCTTACGCCATAATTTTCCTGGCGTCAGAACAAGCAGAGGCCATGGCGCGCGCGTGGAGAGGACACACGGAATGGGCAGTCAGCAATTTCCCTTCGAGCAGGAACTAAAGACCGTCGCTCCTCCACCCAAGGGAATCCTGGAGCAGATTTTTTACAACAAGGCGGGACTTCGCTCAGGCTGGCGTCTGCTGCTTTTCACTGCGATTTTTGTCACGCTCGAGATTTTTTCTGAAGCGGTGATTCGAACCTTCATCCGCCCGGCGCCCGCTGCCCTAACTCCGGCCTATTTGCTTCTTGTCGAGATCGCGCGATTTATCGTCCTGCTGCTCACGGCCTATCTGATGTCCAGAATCGAAATGCGGCGCCTGGGAGTCTACGGACTTCCCCTGGCAGGCTGGTCGAGCAAACGTTTCCTGCAGGGAGGTCTGGCGGGGCTCTCTGAAATCTCTATCCTGATCGGACTCATCGCAAGTTTCGGCGGCTATTCGTTCGGTTCCCTGGCGCTGCGCGGAGCGGAAATTATCGAGTGGCTGGTGCTGTGGGCGGTTATTTTTGTTTTTGTGGGACTTTCCGAGGAATTTGCCTTCCGCGGCTACGCGCAATTCACGCTGGCCGACGGAATTGGTTTCTGGCCTGCAGCAGTCATCCTGTCTGCCGGCTTTGGCATCGTGCACCTCGACAATGGCGGGGAAAAATGGTTCGGCGTGCTCAGCATCTTCTTCATTGGGCTCGTTTTTGCCCTGGCCCTGCGCCGCACCGGAAATCTCTGGTTCGTCGTGGGTTTTCACGCTGCCTTTGATTTCGGAGAGACATTTCTGTTCTCAGTTCCGAACAGCGGCATGCGCTTTACGGGACATCTTTCGCATGCCACGCTGAACGGGCCGGCCTGGCTGACCGGCGGTTCGACCGGACCCGAAGGAAGCGTTTTCAGTTTCTTGACAATGGGTTGTGCTGCGCTCGCAATTCACCTGGCGTTTCCCGCCAAAAAGCCCGCCGCAGCGGAGAATGCGGCCCCCCGGTAGCGTTCAGTGGACCAGATCCGAGGCAAAAACCAGCTGCACGCCCTGCGCTGTGACCTTCGGGAGCACTTCGCGCAAGGCCGCCAGCGTTGCCGGATGCGGATGGCCGATGGCGATGGCCTGGCCCTTTTCCTTTGCGCCGCGAATCGCCAACTCCAATTGTTTTCGCACAGCCGCCACCTGCGCCACATCATCGAGAAAGGGAACATTGCGAAAGCCGGAGTGCACATTCCAGCGTCGCGCCGTATCGTAAGCCACCGTTGCCGCCGTGGTTCGGCTGTCCACATAAAATAGCTGTCGATCGCGAAGCGCCGGCATCAATTCGTTCATCAAAGCCAGATCGGCCGTGGCCTGGGAGCCCTGGTGATTGTTTACGCCGACCACGTTCGGAACATCTCTCAGAAACCTGTCAACGATGCGATCCAATTCTCCGGCGGACATCCCGGGACGAAGCTCCTGGTCTTCCGGCCGTTCTTTTCCAACCGACTGCATGGGCAGGTGCAGCATGACTTCGTAGCCGCGCCGGTGGGCCTCCTCGGCAATATCGACGGAATGAGCGTGCTCCGGCAGCACGGAAATTGTCAGAGGATAGGGAAGCAGGAAAATCGCATCGGCCGCGGCGCGATCGCTGCCCAAGTCGTCCAGAATAATGGCGAGCCGGGCGGGCGGCTCTGTGCCGCCGGGTGTTTTATTGGAACTTAAAGGCCCAACGGCAGCGCGCCGGACCATCACCACCGTTTGCGTAACGACGCCGGAACGCCGGAAACTGAGTCGCAGCGTGTCGCCGTCAGAAGCCATCTGGTCCTGCGTCAGTTGTTCGCGGGTTGCTACGTTGCCGAGCGATTGGAGAATTTTCCCCACCGCCGCTGTTTGCGAATCGGCACGCGAAGCGGTTTTCAACCCGACGTAAATTTCATCCGCGCTGCCGCCGCCTTGATTCATCCCCCCTTGCCTGATTTTCACGACTGTCCCGGCGGCGCTGGCAGCCGAGGCGGCAGCGGCCATTTCCTTGGTTATTCTGTGGATTTGCGCTGCAGGCAGCCGGGTGGATTTTTCCTTCCGGCAGCCGCTGGCAAACAGCGCCAAAGCCAAAAGCAGGCACACCACGGCGGATGGTGCGCCGCAGCTCAAATTTATTTTGGGACGGGGGAGCGGAGATTCCCGCAGAACATGGCGACGGCTCACAAAAAACTAAGCGGCCTTTTTCGCCGGAGCCTTCAGCAGTTCAAGAGCCTTGTGATAAATAGGATCTTCCGGCGACAACGGACGTGGTCCCAGACCGGGATCTTTTGACGGTTCCTGCGTCACGGTGTCGTCATCCGCGCCGTCGGAATCATCGGCTACGACCGCGCGAACAACTTCGGTCGGCGTCACGCCTTCTTCCAGAATCGCTTTTCCGGCAGGATTGGCATAGTTGGCAACCGTCAGAAAAAGGGCCGAGCCGTCATCGAGCGTAATCAGTTTCTGCTCTGCCGCGAGTCCAAATGTCCGCTCGCCCACCACATCGCCGCGGTGATTGGTTTCCATGGCCGCAGCCAAAACTTCAGAAGCTCCCGAGGTGGTCGCGTCCGTCAGCACCGAGACCGGTCCCTTCCATACAACTTTGTTCGGCTCGGCGGAAAAAACTTGTTGTGAAACGGTCTGCCCCTTAAGGGTGGCCAGCGTTCCGCTGGCTACGAACAAACGGGCCACAGCAATCGCTTCAGAAACGGGCCCGCGGCCGCATTCACGCAAGTCCAAGATTACTTTGTGTACTCCCTGCTTGTCGGCCTCGACCAGTTTTGCGCGAACTTCGTCGGCGCGGCCGGTATCAAACGATGGCAGGCGCAACACCAGCACGTCCGGATCCGCTTTCTGCACCAGGATCTTCGACGCCGAAAGTTTTTCGCGGACGATGTCCACTTCCTCCGGCGTCGCTTTGCCGCGACGAATCACGGCAACTTTCACGCCGCTTCCCGGCGGCCCGGAGAGCAAGTTTTGCGCTTGCCCAACCGACATTTCACGGGTGGTAAATCCTGCGATCGATTCGAAAATGTCTCCACTGCGAATTCCTGATTTGGTTCCGGGGCTGTCCGGCAGGACCGAGATCACAATCACGTAACCAAAACGCTTGCTGAGCGTCAATCCGGTATCGCCGGGCGTGCTGCTCGCGAGTTTCTGCTTGTATTCGGTGTATTCCCGCGGCGTCAGATAGCTGGATTGGGTATCAAGCGATTCGAGCAAGCCGCGCAACGATCCCGCCGTCACCAGGTGCATGTTCGGTTCGTCGACGTAGTCCTGCTGTATCTTCTGCAAAACTTCGCCAAAGACGGTAAGCGATTTGTAGGCGCGGTCGTCGGGTGTGCGTCCGAGCACGTGCCCAATTCCTGCGTAGCAGAAAATAACCACAGATAATGAGAGGATGCCGATCCGCGCCGCTTTATTCATGCCCCACCTGTTCAAGCTGCAAACCACGATTATAACACCGCATAAGTATGGGACGCGTCGGGAAAGCGAAAGGAAGCTTTCCTTCACGAAAACACTCGCCGCCCGAACGAGACGGACGTGAATGGTTCGGCCCAAGGAGACCAGAGAAAGAGACACGGCAAATCGCTGCTATGTTGTGAAAAAGACACGCGCAGCCGTGTTTCGGGCGATAGACTCTCCGTAAGTGCCTGAAAACAAGTAACAAACAGACAATACTCTGGCTAACAAAGTGCTATCATTAAGTTGTCCGCATGTTTCAGACGACCATTGTCCGCGAAGCCTCCGCTGAAGGAGTGGGTCTGCACACGGGTGTCTTCGGACACGTCACACTGGTTCCAGCCCCTGCCGACACCGGCATCGTATTCCGCCGGGTGGATCTCGACAACTTCACAATTGAGGCCCAGGGCCACAACGTCGCGCGCGTCAGCTACGCCACCAGCTTGATGAAGCAAGGCGTCTTGCTTTCCACCACAGAACATCTCCTGGCAGCCATCTATTCTTGCGGGATAGACAACATTTATATCGATATCGATTCCATCGAAATCCCGATTCTGGATGGCTCCGCCGAACCCTTCATGCAGATGCTCGAACGCTGTGGCGTTCGCCGGTTGCGCCGCCGGCGTCGTTTCTTGAAAGTTTTAAGACCGCTCGAAGTGATTGAAGGTCATCGCCGCATCGGGATCTATCCGGCTGACGAATTCCGCGTTCGCTGCTATGTCGATTTTGCTCATCCGCTGGTCGGCCAGCAGGAAGTGGAAATGGTCGTGAATCCAGACACTTTCCGCCATCTGCTCGCGCGCGCGCGCACCTTTTGTTTTGAACGGGACATTGAGCCGCTCAAAGCCATGGGACTGATTCGCGGCGGCTCGCTCGACAACGCCATCGTGCTGACCGACGATGGGGTAATGAACGGCCCGTTGCGGTTTCCTGACGAATTTGGCCGCCACAAAGCGCTCGACCTGATCGGCGATCTGGCGCTTGCCGGATTGCCCTTGCTGGCCCGAGTGGAAGCCTACAAAGCTGGCCATGCCCTTCATACACAACTGGTTAGCCGCCTTCTCGCCGATCCCTCCTTGTGGACCATCACGACGGGTGAAGCGGCTCCGGCCGAACTCGACTTCCGCCTGGAAACGCACCACCTCGGCCCCGCCGCTGATTAGGGTTTCGCTTCCTCCCCGCCAACCGCAGATTGCGAAATCTCCGGCTCTCCCGCAAAATGGCTGAAAACCATGCCAAACAAAGATCTAGCCATCGTCATCCTTGCCGCGGGCAAAGGCACCCGCCTTAAATCCAATCTTGCGAAAGTCTTGCACCGCGCCGGGGGACGCCCCCTCATCGAACAAGTGCTGCGCGCGTGCGTGCCGCTCAAGGTTCGCGAAACGGTTGTGGTTGTCGGCCATCAGGCCGAGCAAGTCTCGGCCGTCGTTGAGCCGCTTCAGGCGGTCAGTGTTCTGCAGCAGCCGCAGCACGGCACGGGGCACGCGATGCAAGTTGCGCGCCGCGCCCTTGGCAAAGCAAAATTCGCCATCGTTCTCCCGGGCGACGCTCCGCTCGTCCGAACGGAAACATTGAAATCTCTAATTGCCACGCACCGCGCGGGCAATGCTGCCGCCACAATCCTTACGGCGGTTCTGGCCGACCCATCCGGCTACGGCCGCATCTTGCGCAAATCGGAAACCACGGTCTCGGCTATCGTCGAAGAATCGCAACTCACCGCGGATCAGCGCGACATCAATGAAATCAATTCCGCGATCTACTGTTTCACGCTGGAGAAATTGTGGCCCGCGCTCGCACACGTAAAGCCCAACAACAAACATCGCGAGTTGTATCTGACCGACGCCATCTCGGCGCTCACGGCCAAGGGCGAAACGGTCCTGGCGCAGATCGCTCCCGACCCGCGCGAAATTCTTGGTTGCAATACCCGTGGCGACCTTGCCGAAGTAGATCGGGTCTTCCGCGAATGGAAACGCAACGCCCTCATGGACGCCGGCGTCAGCATTCAGTTGCCAGAAACCGTACTGATCGATCCAGACGTGATTGCCGGCGAAGATACGACGATAGAAGCCGCGGTCCAATTGCTCGGCAAAACAAGAATTGGCGCTCGCTGCATCGTAAAAACGGGAAGTGTCCTCATCGACGCGACCCTGGGCGACGAGGTCACGGTCGAAGCGCATTGCGTCATCGCCCAAAGCCGTCTGGACGATCGCGTCATCATCGGCCCTTTCGCCCGTCTGCGCCCCGACAACCACCTCAAAGCCGACGTCCGCATCGGTAATTTCGTCGAACTCAAGAAAAGCACGGTCGGTGAAGGTACCAAGGCCATGCATCTTTCCTATCTGGGTGACGCCAAAATTGGCAGCAAGACCAACATCGGCGCCGGTACGATCACCTGCAATTACGATGGCTTCCACAAATATCCGACCACCATCGGCAACAAGGTTTTCGTTGGCAGCGATTCGGCCCTGGTAGCTCCCGTCAAACTTGGCGACGGCGCGTACGTGGCCGCAGGATCGACCATCACCGACAATATTCCGGCCGACGGTCTCGGCATCGCCCGCGGCCGCCAGGCGACCAAGCCCGGCTGGGCTTCGAAAAAACGTCGCGAGCTGCTGGCCGCCGACCGCGCGGGAACGCCGGCTCACAAAAAGATATCCAGGAAAGTGAAACGAAAAAAACGCCGTTAGGTTTCCCGCTTCCCGCACAGGCAATCTCGTTGAACCACTCGCGGTCCGGTGTTATCGTCCCGGTACGTCTTTACGCGGAGCCGGTCGTGCCCGAAACGCAAGCAACTCCCATCACCCAGTGCAGGTCCATCGCACCACAATTTGCTGTCCCGGACGTTGTCACCGCCGCCGAATATTACCGCGACGCTTTGGGTTTTCGCATTTGTGGCTATTTTGGTGATCCGCCCGTGTTTGCCATGGTTGCCCGCGACCAGGTGGAAATCCAGTTTGGCCGGCTCGATCCCGGCTCAGGCGCGTCT
>Ga0193716_1000515_pt1 | contig 23431 bp, 21 predicted proteins | sample U2c1metaG_FD_145901 | JGI IMG/M metagenome (GOLD analysis project Ga0193716, IMG submission 145901) | Soil microbial communities from a riparian zone of the East river system, Colorado, United States - U2c1 | ecosystem: Environmental > Terrestrial > Soil > Riparian zone | place: USA: East River...
AGCGCCTACCAGCCCCGATGGATAGCTACTCACACCGACCCCCTGGGGGAGGTACCCCCTACCCCGCTCACCAGGACCCCGGCTGACATAGCGCCTACCAGCCCCGATGGATAGCTACTCACACCGACCCCCTGGGGGAGGTACCCCCTACCCCGCTCACCAGGACCCCGGCTGACATAGGGAGTCGACGCGAGCATGGATAAGGGACCTCCTAGATCGGCAGAAGGAGGCCCTGATGCCCGTACGTGGCAACAAGCCCAAGCCTGCAGGCGAAGCCCTCAATCGGAACCCGCTGGTTCACACCTGGACCGAGGTCGAGAACGTCTCGAACGACGACGGACCTCGACTCACCTTCAAGCGAGCCAATGGCCAGGACTGGACGGAGCCGACCCGCCGCAAGTGGCAGGTCTGGAGGCGGATGCCTCACACCCGTCTCTGGAACGAGGCGGACTGGGAGTTCGCCTTCGACGCTCTGGAGATCTGTGAGCGCTTCCTCGAAGGCGGAGCCACGGCCTACGCCAGCGAGCTTCGTCAGCGCGAGGCCATCATGGGCACCACGCTCGACTCCCGCCTGGGCCTCAAGATCCGCTACGTCGAGCCCAAGCAAGACAAGCCCAAGCTCGCCGTGGTCTCCAACGCCGATGACTTCCGCGACCTCTGACGACTGCGGGCACGGAGAACGCTCCTGCCTCTGCGACAGGTGCCTGTGCGAGTCCTGCGAGCGCGAGCTGGCCGATGACTGACCTCCTGGAGCAAGAAGTCCAGCAGGCCCCTCCGGGCTACTGGACCGACCTCCGGACCGGTGCTTGGTGCACGATCCCCTGGCCGACCGACCCCGGAGAGCGCCAACGCATCGCCGACAGCTCCCTCGGCCCTCTGATCATCCGGTGGGCGGAGAACCGGCTGACGCCGGAGGAGTTCGAGGAGTTCGGTCCTGGTCTGGTTCACCCGGACACGGGTGCCGACTGGCGCTTCACTCCCGGCCAGAAGAGGTTCTTGATCCTCTGGTACTGGCACCAGCTCGACGCCAACGGCGAAGCCCGGTACGTCTACCGCCGAGGTGTGAAGCGCGGTGCCAAGGGGCCTATCGCCCACGGCACTCCGGTGATGACTCCTGGCGGCTGGGTTAAGCACGGAGACCTCCGTGTCGGCTCTCAGGTCTACGCGGTGGACGGCTCGGTCACCACGGTGACGGCCCTTAAGCCAGAGGTCCTGGAGGACACCTACCGGATTACTTTCCGCGACGGAGCCTCGGTGGAATGCACCGGTACGCACCGCTGGCCGGTTGATGAGTTCACCGGAAGCAGCAAGCGGGTCCGCCGCATCGCCACCGTGGACGAGATGCTAGCTGCTGCTTCCGGTGACGACCGCGAGCTGACCACCGGCAAGACCAAGGCGTCCAAGGGCGGAGTCGCACGATTCCGCGCCCTGCCGACACCTGCTGTCGAGGGACAGAACGTGGACCTGGGGATGGACCCCTACGTCCTCGGCTACTGGCTCGGAGACGGTGATTCCGACGGTGCCCGCGTCACGGCACACACCGACGACATGGCCGCGCTGATCACCGAACTGAACGGCCTGGGCATCTCGCACGGGGAGCCATCGCCCACACACGGTGACACCTTCCGTATGGGCATCCATGGAGGGGTCAAGAAGGCCCTCCGTAACCTCGGAGTGCTGGGCAACAAGCACATCCCAGCCTCGGTGCTGCGATCTTCACTGGCGCAGCGCTGGGCGGTCCTTCAGGGCCTCGTCGACACCGATGGCACCGTCTCGCCGACGGGCCAGGTGGAGATCTGCATCCTTGACAACCAGCTCGGTCACGACACTTTCGAGCTGGCCGTCTCGCTCGGCCTGATGCCGACGAAGAGCTACCGCAACGTCACCCTGGGCGGCAAGGAGTACGGACCATATGTCCGTATCCGGTTCACCCCGCAGCCCGGAGAGATTGTTTGCCGCCTGCCTCGAAAGCTGGCCCGGTGCAAGACCGAGACGAAGGCAATGCCCTTCTCCCGGAGCCGCACTATCACCGCGATCGAGAAGATCGATCCGACACCGGCTCGCTGCCTGACGGTGGCCCACCATGCCCACCAGTACCTGGTCGGCACACACAACGTTCCTACCTGCAACAGCGGCAAGGACCCCTTCGGTGGGGCTCATGGCAACTGTGAGCTTGCCGGTCCGACCCAGCTCGTCTTCGACGAGGAGAAGGGCAAGTGGACCGGCCAGCAGCACCGCATGCCGCTGGTTCAGATCGCGGCCAACTCCGAGACCCAGTGCAAGAAGCTCCTGCGCGTGGCCAACAGCATGTGGTCGCGTGCCGCGCGCGAGTGGCACAACATCGAGACCGGCGAGACTCGGTCACTGCTCAAGGGCCGAGGCCGATTCGAGGTCCTGACCGCCTCCGAGGCTTCCGCCGAGGGTGACCCGGCGACCTTCATCATCTTGAACGAGAGCCATCACATGACCGCCACCTCTGGCGGCCACAAGGTGACCGACGTGGCCCGCCGCAACGTCGGCAAGTCGCCCAAGGAGATGCAGGCCCGCCTGGTCGAGTACACCAACGCCCACCAGATGGGTCAGGACTCGACCGCACAGAAGAGCTTCGAGTCCTGGCAGCAGCAGGTCTCCGGCCAGTTCCCGAACCTGCGCCACGACATCCTGTATGACTCGATCGAGGCCGACCCGAACCTCTCGGTATTCGACACCGAGCAGCTGAAGCGGGCTCTGGCCCAGGCCTACTCCGACGCACCCTGGTACGACGAGGAGCGTCTGGAGGGCGAGGTCCTGGACCCCGCCACCACGCTGGGTGAGTCGATCCGCTTCTACCTCAACGGTCTTGCCGTCCGAGAGGACGCCTGGATCGACCCCCGCAACTGGGACAAGCTTTACCGCGAGACCGTGCTGGCCGACCGCGAGCAGATCGCGATGTTCCTGGACTGCTCGAAGTCCTCCGACGCCACCGGCCTGGTGGCCGTGAGGATCTCGGACGGTCACGTCTTCACCCTCGGTATCTGGCAGGCCCCCAAGGGTGGCCGAGGCAAGAACTGGCTGGCTCCTCGCAACGAGGTCGACGCCAAGGTCCGCGAGACCTTCGACCGATACAAGGTCATGTGGTTCGGAGTGGACCCCTCGCCTGCTCTCGACGACGACACCGAGGCTCTCTACTGGAAGCCGACGATCGACGCCTGGCACCGCGATCTCCACCGCAAGGTGAAGCTCTGGGCGACACCAGGAGCCACGATCGGACACTCGGTGCTCTTCGACATGCGGCTCTCCCAGAAGGGCGCTTACGAGCGCAACAAGGACTTCACCGAGATGGCCGAACAGGTGGCCATCTGGATCGACGAAGAAGGATCGATCACCCACGACGGTGATCCTGCCCTTCGCCTCCACGTCCACAACGCCCGCAAGTACTCCGTCAAGTGGGGCACCTCGCTGGGTAAGGAATCGCGCGACTCCAAGAAGCACGTGGACCTCGCCGTCTGCATGGTCGGAGCCCAGTTGGGTCGCCGACTCGTCCTGAACAACACCAAGATCCGCACCGGCACCCGCACCGGTCGCGTCACATCAGGAAGGGAGACCTACGTCCCGTGACCGACGCAATCCGCCTTCCTGGCCTGACTGATGACGAAGACCGACTGCTGAACGGACTGCTCAAGCAGCTCGACGCCAAGATGTCGCGAAACGTGCTGAGAGCCAGCTATTACGACGGCAAGCGCGCCATCAAGCAGGTCGGCACCGTGATCCCGCCGCAGTACTACCGCCTCGGCATCGTCCTGGGCTGGTCGGCCAAGGCCGTGGACATCTTGGCACGTCGATGCAACCTGGACGGCTTCGTCTGGCCTGATGGGGATCTCAACTCCATTGGCCAGCGCGAAGTCTGGGACCAGAACCTGCTGGGCTCGGAGGTCAACTCCGGCCTGGTGTCCTCGCTGATCCACTCGGTCAGCTTCCTGGTCAATACCACGGGGTCGGAGGGCGAGCCTCGGTCCCTGATTCACGTCAAGGACGCCATGAACGCCACCGGCGAGTGGAACTGGCGCGCACGTCGTCTGGACAGCCTGCTGTCGATCTCCGACCGCAACGAGGAGAACCAGCCCACCGGACTGGCGCTCTACCTCGACGGTGAGACCATCACTGCCTCCAAGACCGGCGGCAAGTGGCAGGTGGACCGTCAGGAGCACCCGTGGGGTGTCCCAGCTGAGCCGCTGCCGTACAAGCCGCGTGTCGGCAGGCCCTTCGGTTCGTCGAGGATCTCGCGCCCCGTGATGAGCCTCCACGACGCCGCCCTGCGCACGGTCATCCGCCTGGAGGGTCACGCCGACGTCTTCAGCTATCCCGAAATGTGGATGCTCGGCGCCGATCCCTCGATCTTCAAGAACGCCGACGGCACCCCTCAGCCGGTCTGGCAGACGCAGATCGGTCGGATCAAGGGCATCCCCGATGACGCCGACGCCGACGATCCGGCCCTGGCTCGCGCTGATGTCAAGCAATTCCAGGCCGCGTCTCCTCAGGCGCACCTGGACACTCTCAAGCAGCAGGCCCAGCTGTTCTCTGGCGAGACCAGCATCCCGCTGACCTCCCTGGGTGTCTCCGACATGAGCAACCCCACCTCGGCTGACTCCTACATCGCCTCCCGTGAGGACCTCATCGCTGAGGCCGAGGGTGCCACCGACGACTGGGCTCCGGCTCTGAGGCGCAGCATGATCCGCGCTCTGGCCATCCAGAACGAACTCAACGAGATCCCCGCCGAGTGGGCCACGATCGACACGAAGTGGCGCTCTCCGCTCTACCTCTCGCGAGCCGCCCAGGCCGACGCTGGCACCAAGCAGCTCTCTGCCGCACCATGGCTTGCCGACACCGATGTGGGCCTGGAGCTGCTGGGTCTGTCCGACCAGCAGATCGCCCGCGCCATGTCCCAGAAGCGCCGTGCCGTCGGCAGTTCGGTACTGCAGACGCTGCAACAGCGCGCCGCCGCCCAGCCTCCGCTGACCGAAGATGCCAACACCGACGCTGGCTGAGCAGGTCGCCGTCATCTCGGCGGCTGCCACCGAGGACCTCTCGGGCATCTGGGACCTCGGAACACCTTCGGCGACCATCGAGGCCCTGTTCGACCTCTTGCCCGCCCTAATCGATACCTGGGCCACTGCCGCAGGGTCTTACACCGCCAACTGGTACGACGACCTCCGCGAGGAGCGAAGCGTCAAGGGGCGCTTCACCGCGATCGTCCCGGATCTTGGAGACCTCGGAGCAGACCAGCTCGCCGCGTGGACCACTGACGCCATCCTCGTGGACGATCCGGACCTGGCCCGCAGTAGGGCCGAAGGCGGGCTCCAGCGCCGCGTGACCAACACCAGTCGCGCCACCGTGATGACTTCCTCGGAGGAGGACCCCGGCGCCACCGGATGGCAGCGAGTGGCCCGCACGGGTGGCTGCTCCTTCTGCGTCATGCTCGCCAGTCGAGGCGACGTCTACACCAAGAAGGGCTCGCGCTTCGGAGCCCACGATCACTGCAACTGCTCGGCGGTCCCCGCGTTTGGCGGACAGCCGACTCCGGTGAGGCCGTACAAGCCATCCGATCGCAACATCACCGACGCCGACCGAGTCGGCCTCCGAGAATGGCTGAAGGCCAACAGTGGTGGCAGAGCATCGAAGTCGACCGAGTCCAAGAGCGTCATCGCCGAGAGACACCTTCCGCAACTGGAGAAGCGCCTCACGGAGCTGCGCTCCCTGGGCATGTCCGAGGACTCGTCGCCCATCCAGTACCACTTGGCCACCATCGCCAAGTTCCGCGTCCAGCTTCAGAGCTGACGCGCCAATAGACCTCCCTGACCGCAACGGCTGGGGCTTTTACCCGAAACGGGAGAAACATCGCTATGACTGTGTCTGACAACCAGGTTGATGCCGAGGTCACCGAAACGGAGACCGAGGACACCACGGAACAGCAGCCCAAGCCGACCGAGACGGTCGAGTTCTGGAAGGAAATCGCCCAGAAGCAGGAGAAGCGGGCCAAGGAAAACTCTGCGGCAGCTAAGAAGCTGGCGGAGTTGGAAGAGGCCCAAAAGTCGGACGCCGAAAAGGCTACCGACCGAATCACCAAGGCCGAGACGGAAGCTGCCTCAGTTCCCGCCAAGGTCGCCGAGGCGCTCAAGACACATCTGGTTGAGCTTCATGGCATCGATTCCGAAGACGCTGAACTGTTTCTGACCGCAGGCGAGCCCGATCTGCTGATCAAGCAAGTGACCCGGCTCCTCTTCCAGTCGGACACCAAGCGACGTAGCAAGAACAACTCCGTTCCCCGCGAGGGAAATAACCCCACTGCCGCAACAGGCGACCTGCGTGAGTTCACGCAGGGGCTCTTCGGCAGCAAGTAACTCCTGAAAGGAGCAGCCAGCATGACTGCTTTCACAACCTCGGGCCTCACCATCCCGACTCAGATCCTGGACCCGTGGCTGGGCAAGGTGAGGTACGGCTCCACCGTGGCCACCCTCTCCGCCTCGGAGCCAATGAAGTTCGGCCCCGGTCAGTCGATGACCTTCGACATCGGTGAAGCCGAGTACGTCGGAGAAGGCGCGAACAAGAGTGGATCGGTCATCACGCCGACCACCAAGACCACCAAGCCCTTCAAGTTCCACAAGACCGTCCGGTGGACCGAGGAAGTCAAGTGGGCCAGCGAGGATCACCAGCTCGAAGCCGTTGAGTCGATCCTGGCTCTCATCCAGCCCGCGCTGAGTCGCGCTCTGGACTTCGGCGTCTTCCACGGCATCAACCCCGCTGGCGGTGAGGCCGTCGTGGCCATGACGGACGTCCTGTCCGAGACCACCAACACGGTCGAGATCTCGCCGACGAGCAAGCCCTACGCCGACGTGGACGCCGCCGACGCGCTGGTCCTCGCCGACAGCTTCGTCCCGCGTGACATCGCGCTGGACCCGGCCTTCGCCTCGAAGTTCGGCAACCTGCGCAACGCCACCTCGGAGCAGAAGCTCTACCCGGATCTGTCCTACGCGACGGCTCCGGCAGGGCGTCTGGAGAACCACAACAGCTCGGTGTCCAACACCGTGGGTGCTGTGGGCGTGGCCGACGATGACACCGACATCCTGGCATTCGTCGGTGACTTCTCGGGCATCCGCTGGGGCATCCAGCGGGCGATCGGCCTGGAGCTGATCGAGTACGGCGACCCCGACGGTGGCGGTGACCTCAAGCGCAACAACCAGGTCGCCTTCCGCGCAGAGGTCGTCTACGGCTGGGGCATTGCTGATCTCAACGCCTTCGCCAAGATCGTCGACGTCTACCAGGGCAGCTAACCCAGTTGGAGGAGGCGGAGTGCCACGCGCGCTCCGTCTTCCTCCTTCCGGCACACCACTACTCAGAAGGCGGTGACGCATGCCTGCACTGACGATCACCAACGACGACCTGGAGCCCTTCGCCACGATCGAGCAGGTCAAGGCCGAGGCCATGATCGTCGACGCAATGGCGATGGCTGTTCTGGCCGCACCGTGCCTCGATGACGACGACCTGGACCCCAAGAAGGCCGCTGCCGCCAAGGCCGTCATTCGAGGAGCGATCCTCCGCTGGAATGAAGCCGGTACCGGAGCAGCCACTCAGTTGGCCGCTCTGGGCTTCAGCCAGACCATGGACACCCGGCAACAGCGCCGAGGCATGTTCTGGCCCAGCGAGATCGAGCAGCTGCAGAAGATCTGCCAGGACCAGTCCAGTAGCGGCGGAGCCTGGTCTTACGACACCGTGGGCACCACCACGATCCACGCCGACACCTGCTCACTGAACTTCGGCGCCACCTACTGCTCCTGCGGAGCCGACATCGCTGGCTATCCCCTCTGGGACCCGCAGCCATGAGCTTCCCGACGCCGCATGTCGTCGGGCACCAAGTCTTCAACGGCATCGGTGAGGACGACATGGGCAACGACGTCGAGACGTGGGCTACTCCGGTGGACGTCAAGGTCATCGCCTACCAGCCCTCGATGGTCGAGAACGTCAACGGATACACCTCCCGCGTCGTCTCCGACGTCGACGTGGCCGTCCCCGCCGATCTCGTTGTCTCGGTGAGAGACCGGTTCATTCTTCCCGGTGTGGTCAAGCCCTTCGAGGTGGTCGCCATCGAGGACGCCAATCACGGCTTCCACAACTGGAAGCCAGGCACCATCGTCAAACTCAAGCAGGTGACTGGCTAATGGCTCGATCCAATCTCAAGTTCAACAAGAAGGCCTGGGACGAGATCGTCAAGCACGTCATCGACACCGAGGGCGTCGACCGCATGAAGCGCGTTGCCGACGCGGCCAACGGGCACATCGATTCCGACGGCTACCAGGTCTCCACACAGGGAGACGATCCCCTGGACAAGCGCGACTACTCGGCCACGGTCATCACCGCCGACGCCGAGGCCATGGCGGATAACGCCAAGCACAACACCCTCGTCCAGGAATTTCATAAGGCAGGTGGCAACTGATGACTACGCCTGTCGCCCCGGTGATCCCGTACGCCGCCAAGGTTGTACGCACTTACCTCACGGCTGCTCTTGGACCCAGTGTCCGAGTGGCCACCAAAGTCCCAGCTGAACGCCCCGCGAAGCTGGTCATGATCTCCACCGCACCAACAAGCGGTGGCACGAACCTGGTTCTCTCGTCTCGACGATTGATCATCCAGGTCTTCCACGCTGACGAAACAGTGGCAGGCGAGCTGGCCGAAACGGTTGTCGCCCATCTGAAGTCGGCGCGATATGTGCAGGGCAATGGTCTACGCAACGTGACCGTGGTCGGAACGCCAGCCCGGTTCGATGACCCCGACGACTCCACTCCCCGGTTCCAGATGACCGTGGACGTGCTGTTGCGGGCCGTCGTCTAGTCAAACCAATCCCCTTCTAGCCCAGCCCCTCTTGGGGTCATGGGTTAGTTCCGCGTGCCCTTTTAAGGAGCAAACACCATGGCCGCAGATGACAAGAACATTTATGCTGCAGAGCCGCTCGCAACCGGATCGTGCCTCGTCGCACCTCTGGGAACGCCCGGTCCGACCAGCGCCACCTCCGCCCTCAACGTCGCCTTCATCGACCTGGGCAACATCGGCGAGGATGGCTTCACCGAGACCACGGATCGCTCCGTGGACAAGAAGAAGAACTTCGGCGGTCGTACCGTCAAGATCCTTCAGACGGACTACACGCACACCTTCAGCTTCGTGCTGTTGGAGTCGCTGAACGCCGACGTGCTCAAGGCCGTTTACGGCGAAGACAACGTCACCGTGACACCCGCCAACGGCTCTCACGGTGCGCAGGTTGCGATCAAGAAGAACTCCAAGAAGCTGCCTCGTCAGTCGTGGGTCATCGACACCACTGACTCGGAGCTGGATGCCTTCTACCGCAACTACATCCCCGAGGGCCAGATCATCACCGTCGGAGACGTCGTGGTCGTTCACACCGACACGATCATGTACGAGGTCGAGATGGAAGCCTTCGCCGACGCGAGTGGCAACCACGTCTACACCTACACCGACGACGGCCAGCTCGGCTCGTAAGTAGGTCTCGCCGGGGAGGGTTCGTCCCCTTCGCAGCCGTCGCGCCTTCCCCGGCGGGCTTCGACGGCTGCACTCCAACAACATTCAAACGAGAGGCTGCGAATGACCTTCCAGTACACCGTCGAGGATCTGGCCAGCGAGAGTGGCGACGGAACCGAGGAGTTCACGTTCGACCTGCGTGATGTCGCCGACATCCCCGTCGGCATCCTGCGCCAAAACCGCCGCAACCAGGAGAACCAGATGTGGGCGGTCTTCGAATGGGGTGTTCCCGTCGAGCAAATGGACGCCTTCGACAGGCTCACCTCCCTTCAGGTCGGCGACGTGTTCGCAGCCTGGAAGGCGTCGCCCTCGGAGCCGAAGCAGGTCGACCAGGACAAGCCCGTCGGCCCTCCGCCAACGCCGAAGTCCAAGAAGGCCGTTGCCGTCGAGCCCGATCCCGAGCCTGTCACCGACGAGTAACTCCTGATGGGTCTCTTCGTCTCTGAGACCCTCCAGGGCACCGTCTCGTTGCCCATGCTGGACACAGTCCCAGAGGCGACCGTGAAGGCCGCCCTGAAGGCTCCAGAGGCCGAACGCGAATGGGTCTTGCTAGAGCTTCTGGCGCCACCCTCGTCACTGGACGTGATTGACCGGATGACGGTCGACTATCTCCGCCTCGTCATCAAGGACTGGGAAGTCGCCTCGGACATCTCGATCACCGATCTCATCCGCGTCGTCAGGATCATCGGGGTCCCCAAGCAGCGCGAGGCCATGGCCTCCGATCTCATCGGCAAGGGAATCCGCCTGCGCGACTTCCCCTCTGACCGGTGCAACTGGTCAGACCTGATGCTCATCATCAGGAACCTCGACGTCCACTCGGCGCTCTACATCCAGACCTATCCCGACCGGGCGCACTGGGACCGGACGAACATGCTGCTCGCCAGCATCGACGACCGCCTGCATTGGCTGCAGTGGGCCAAGACCGCCAACGGGCGCAAGGGCCGCAACCGCCCGAAGCCGATCCCTCGTCCTGGATACATGACTGAGCAGCGCGAGGGCGCAAAGGTCAAGGCCGCACCGCTATCTGAGGTCAGGTCCAAGTTCGCCAAGCGTTACGCCACTGCCGCCAACGCAGCGATCGATCCCAAGAAGACGCTCACCGCCGGTCTTGGTCGACGCCTCCCCGTGCAACAGCCTCCGAAGGCCGTCGACCGAATCACCCAAATCGCCAACGCATTCCATGGAAGGAGGTGACCGGTGGCCACCGAACTCGCATCTGGATTCATCAACCTGACCGTCAAGTACGCCGACGGCATGAAGCAGATCGACTCCGACCTCCGGGGCCTCCAGGGCACTGCGACCAAGGCTGGAACGAACGCCGGTAACGCTCTCTCCACTTCTCTGACCCGCGCCGCCAAGATCGACTCCTCCGACGCCAAGCGGGCGTTGACCCCCTTCGAGGCTGCTGCTCGTCGTACCGGTACCGATGCCGGTCAGGAACTCGGCCAAGGCATCGTGCAGAGCGCACGCCGTGAGGTTCAGTCCAAGGGCGACAAGATCACCGAGGGCCTGGGCTCAGGCGCCAAGGGTGCTGGCGCGGAAGCCGGTGAAGGCTTCCTCTCCGGTATCGGTCCCGCCGTCGCGTCGTTGGGCACCAAGGCCGGTCCGATCGGTCTGGCCCTGTTGGCCACCGTCGGCATCGCTGCCGGTATCGGCGCTCTGCTGGCCAAGGAGGTCATGTCGGGCTTCGAGCGCGACATGGCCAACCGCAAGCTCCAGGTTCAGCTGGGCATCGATGACAGCCAGATGGCATCGGTCAACCAGGCCATCAACAACGCCTACAAGAACAACTTTGGCGAGTCTGTCGACTCCCTGCGCGAGGACGCCGCCTCGATCATCAAGAACGGCCTGGTGCAGGCCAGCGACACCAAGGGTCTCCAGGCAGCCTTGGAGAAGGTCGACACGACCGCTCAGGTGACCGGCCATGACGCCAGCGAGATCACCAACGCCGTTGGCACCCTGATCAAGTCGGGTGTGGTCAAGGACTACGCCCAGGGCCTGGACCTCATCGTCAAGGGCTCACAGGAGGGCCTCGATGTCTCCGGTGACCTGATCGACACCCTGGTCGAGTACAGCGTCCAGTTCAAGAAGGTCGGCATCGACGGCCCGCAGGCGCTGGGTCTGATCAAGCAGCTGATGGACGGTGGTGCTCGCAGCACAGACCTCGCTGCTGACGCAATCAAGGAGTTCTCGATCCGCGCCATCGACGGATCGAAGACGACCACCGATGCCTACGCCATGATCGGTGTCGACGCCGACACGATGGCCCAGAAGCTCGCTGCCGGTGGACCTGCCGCTACCGAGGCCTTCGACACGATCGTCACCAAGCTCAACGCCATCCAAGACCCCGTCAAGCGCAACGCTGCCGGTGTGGCCCTGTTCGGCACGCAGTGGGAAGACCTCGGCGCGGCCATGAACAAGCTGGACCCGGCGCACGCCCGTGACGCCATCGGCCAGGTCGAAGGTGCGGTGCAGAAGGCCAGCGACACCCTCGGTGGTGGCGCACTCGGTGGCTTCGAGTCTCTGGGTCGCACCTTCGAAGTCCTTCGGGGACAGTTCCAGGACTTCCTGGCCAACGCCTTCGGTCCCATGGCGCAGCAGATCTCGACGTGGATCACCCAGAACTTGCCGCAGATCATCCAGTTCTTCACCGATCTGGCGTCGGCGGCGATCACCGGCACCGACGGCATCCTCGGCTTCTTCCAGTTCACGATGAAGTGGGGCGGCAAGTGGCAAGAGTTCATGGCCAACACGCTCGGCGAGGTCATCAAGCAGATCTCCCAATTCGCCAAGACCGCAGGCGAACTGCTCAAGTTCGTCCCCGGCATGCAGGACGAGGCCGAGGCGCTGATCAAGGTCGGCCAGGGCGGTATGGACCTGGTGGACGGCTGGCGCAACGGTGCCAAGAACATGCAGGGCTGGTCTGACAACATCGGTACTGTCCGTGAGGGTTTGCGCGGAGTGCGTGACGACGTCAACGCTGCCGGAACCAGCATGGCCAATGCCACTGCCAACACCCAACTGTTGGCCACCGGGATCAATACGCTGCCCGACGGCCAGATCGTCCTGAAGGACAACACCCCTGAGGCGATCAAGCGAGTCGAGGACCTGGGTTACACGGTCACACACCTCCCCGACGGCAACCTCGCCATCAAGGTCGTCTACAAGGACCAGAACGGCCAGCCGATCGACCCGAGCCAGTTGGGTGTCTCGCAGCGCCAGCAGTCCGCCGCTGCTGGCAACGAGGGCCCCAAGCCCCACTTCGCCCGAGGCACAGGGGCAATCAAGGGGCCTGGCAGCGGCACCTCCGACTCGATCCTGGCCTGGCTGTCCAACGGTGAGGGCGTCGTCACCGCCCAGGGCATGGCCAGCGGTGGAGCGCCTCTAGTCGCTGCGCTGAATGCCGGTTGGGTTCCGCCTGCCGCACTTCTGCACTCGATGCTCCCTGGCTTCGCCGATGGCGGACCTGTCGAGAAGTTGTACAGCGTCGCCAGCTCTCTGGTCGGCACTCCTTACCAGCGCGGCGGTCACGGTCAGAACGGTTTGGACTGCTCGGGCGCTGCCTCGGTGCTCGTCAATGCGCTGCTCGGCCTGGACCCCTACGGCGACCGCATGGCCACCGCCAACGCAGCAGATTGGCTCGCCGCCAAGGGTGCGATCTCGGGCAAGGGTCCTGCAGGCACGATGCGGATTGGCTGGAAGAACGGTGGACCCGGCGGCGGACACATGGCCGTCACGCTGCCCGACGGTCGCAACGCCGAATCCGGCGGCTCGGTAGGCGAGTTCACCATCGGTGGCGGTGCTGCCGGAGCCGATGATCCGCAGTTCACCAACCAGGCTTACCTCCCCTTCGACGCCGTCTTCCCCGATGGCTCTCCAAGCGGCGGCAGCAGCGGCTCGTCGCTGAACTACGGCACTGGTAGCTCCGGCGGTAGCTCCGGTGGTGGAGGCGGTGGTGGAGGCGGAGCTGCCACCCAGCAGCAGCTGTCTGCCGCCCAGGACAAGATCACCGACCTAGAGAACAAGGTCCAGACCTCACAGCTGGCCCTCGACGAGGCCGAGAAGGACCCCAAGACCAAGGAATCGGCGCTAAAGGCCAAGAAGGACGCCGTCGACAAGAACAAGCGCGAGCTAGACCAGGCCAAGCAGGACCTCGACACCCTGAAGGCCAAGACCGACGACAGCACTGGTGGCAGCAACTCTGACAACCCGTTCTCCCAGATCGGTTCTGGCGTCGGTCAGTTGGTCGACCTCGCCAAGGGTGGCATCAAGGAGACCTTCCTGCCTCCGGGCTTCAGTGACCCGGAGAGCTGGGGCATCACCAAGATGCTCTCGGGCCTGCTCGGCTTCGGTGGCGGTGTACTCGGTGGCCTGGGAGAGAAGAACGGTGACCCAGGACTCAAGACAGCTGGGGCGATCCTCGGAGCTGGTGGCCAGATCGCCGGTGGATCGACCGGTGATGGAGTCGCCTCCCTCATCAGCCTGATCCCGGCCCTGAGTGGTGCCAGCTCTGTCGCCCCTGGTGGCGACAACGCCCAGATCGTCGGCGAGAACACCGCGCACCCCGGCACTGGCGCTCTCCCTGGACCCGAGTCCCCCATGAGCGCCAACCCCGACCCCACCGGAGGCGGTGGAGGCGGAGGCACCACGACCGTCGACAACTCCACGCACATCGCTGAGGGCGGCCAGATCAACCAGGACGCCACCCAAGTCATGGAGGCGGCCAAGCGCCAGCAAGTCGCGCAGCAGACGCCTCAACTCGGAACTCGGAGGTTCGTCTAAATGGCTCTGCCAACTCCTTCCACTGGACCACCTGACATCAGCTTCTTCCGGCTCGATCCACGCCTGCAGGGTCTGGAGACCCACATCGTCTATGTCGGCATCCCCGACAAGGACGGCAATCGGTCTTGGTGGAACCTCTGGGGTCCCAACTCGGGCATCCAGGGGTGCCAGCTGGCCCCCAAGGTCGCTGGCCTCATGCACGTCCCGTTTGACCAGCTGGTCTCCGAAGGTGCCTACCAGATCGGTGCCACCCATGAGCGGACCATCTGGAAGAAGCGTGAGATCGGCATCAAGGTCATGATCGGCGTCGGCGATCCCGACACGATCTTCCGCTACCGGATGGTCGAGCAGCGTTGGTGGGCAAGCTGGTCGGCCACCGAGGACGGCTACATCGGCGTCTACACCCGGACCCATGGCTGGCGCTTCATCCGTGTGCGCCTCGGCGCCACCCCGCCGAACATGTTCGACCTGGACCCCGCTGCCATGGACAACAACTACATGGAGTGGGACATGACGGCTGTCGCTGTCGATCCCTACTGGCGCAAGCGCATCGAACACGCCACCTGGATCAACGACGGCGACGAAGACGGTGGAATCCCCAGCACCCCGTGGGACCAGTTGGAAGAGCTGATCGAGGACATCCTCGAAGGCCTGTTCCCCGGCATCTCAAACCTGCTGCCCGGTGTGCACATTGGCGAGGGCAACCTCGTCATCCCCAACCGTGGCACCGAGCCCATCTGGCCAAAGTTCCTGGTGTCCAGCCCCGGTCGGACCTGGATTCAGGACGGACCTGGTGGCCGCATGGTCGAGCTGCCTCTGCTTCATCCCGGTGACGGTGTGGTCCTGGTCGACACCGACCCGCAGGCCCGCACCCTGACCGCCAGCTCAGACCCGGTCGATCCGCTGTTCTACCGGATCGCCCGCAACAGCCAGCTTCTCGACTTCATCCTGCACGACATCACCAATGCAGGGCTGCCGGTGTGGCGTCGGTTCGAGGACCGCTTCTCTGTGCCGTGGCCAGCCAAGACGGTCAACCGCATCAAGGTCCAGCACTCGCAGGGCGGCGGTTCCGTGACCGCACTCATGCCGCAGAAGTATTCGATGGCCTTCTCTTAACCCCTGACCAACCGATCCAACCGCACCTCGCTCTGAGGCTGCGGGACTTCGTGCTGCCCGAGAGGAGCCGCGTGTCCACCATCGACTTCTCCGATTACTCAATCGATTTCAACAGGGCTCTGGCCTCGATCCCCGATCACATCGTGGGCCGAAATGGTGTCCCCGACCTCACCGACCCGATGGCCTACTACCGCTATCTGGAGAAGCGCCGCTCGGTCACCATCGAGTCAGTCCGCCAGCGGCCACTCATCCGGCTGTGGGACAAGAACATGCGCCCCATCGGCCAGATCGCTCAAGAGCGTCAGGTCATGGTCGAGGAGGTCATGGCCGACTCCGGAGCCGGTCAGTGCGTCATCCGTCGCGACAACTGGCTCTCGAACTTCATCCTGCACGACCGTCGGATGGAGGAAGACCTCCACATCACGGTCGATCCGATTGCCACGGCTCCGGATTGGCGTACCAGGTGGGGCGGCAAGGTCATCTCGGTCAACGCCAAGCGTGACAAGGACGGCCTGCACACCGTCGAGATGGAGATGGTCTCCAACCGGGAGCACCTCAAGCACATCCTCGGCGGGGCAAACCCGATCTTCCCGCCTGAAGTGCAGCTGCCCAAGATGTGGATCCTGCCCTGGAACATCCGGACCAGCGCCTCGATCACGATGTTCATCAACCTTGCGCGGCAGTACTTCCCCTTCCTGAGCATCCCGACGAACGTCTTCAACCCTGGTGGGTGGATCGGCACCGGGCTCACCGGAGTTGACCCCCTGTCCTGGCCCATCCAGGTCCAGTTCGTCAACCCCATCACCGACCAGAGCCGATTCTCGATCCTGACCTCGCGCTGGACCGACTTGCACACTGTCACAGCGCCTCTGCTCGAAGACGCGGGTTGCATGATCCGCGCCTACACCTGGCTGACCACCGACACCACCAGCCCGCACCCCGAGCTGGAGTTCGGCCTCAAGGACATCCCGTTCATCGGTGGGGTCCTGGACGGCATCGCCGACAGCATCGGCCTGCCCGACAGCCTCGACGATCTCGCACGGCCACACCGCAACTGCATCGTGATGGCCGTCGAAGACAAGTCGGGCACGACAGGACCGACAGGCACCTTCCTGGACGGAATCATCAAGCTCGCGACCAGCACCGCCGACGACATGATCACCGAGGTCATCTCCAACGTCGTCGACCTGGACGCCGACGACGACGGCAAGACGGACCCCTTCTTCGCCAAGCTGTTTCTCACCGCACCCGAGCCTCCATGGGCGATATTCCGTGACGGCGAATATTCCGGAATCATTGAATCGTCCCGGACTTTGCACGCCGCAACGGCCAAGACCATTATGGTCGGTTCAAAATCTCCTGGCTGGGTAAATCAACTTCAGACATTTGCTATCAAGTATGGTCTGTCGCAATTGAGTGAATTGATTTATGGTCCGTCTGGTCTGGCTATTTCCGGATTCATGGGACCCGGAACCCCGGGACTTGAGGAACTCTACCAGGGACAATTGGACGATACGCTGCTGGCCTGGCAGAGGTTCACTGATCCAGTTCGCGCAATTCAAATGGGTGACTTTGGCTTTCTTGAGCACTTCGAAAGAGGTAGCGGGAGCGCTTACACAATTTCCGGTGTATTGGATATTCGGACCGGTCATTGGAAGACACGGAGTTATTCGAGTTTCAAGACTTCGGTCCGGAATGGTGCGCCCTATTTGTACGGCACCGACTTCCAACTCGGCGACCGCCTGGGCTTCCAGATGGCCAACATCATCCACGTCGATCAGCTGACCGCCGTGAAGTACTCCTGGGACCGCACCTCACCGATCCAGGTCGACCTCACCATCGGCAACGGCAACGACGAAGAGGACCCGGTGGCCAAGGCCACTCGGACGCTCGCCGCGATCTGGAATACCTTCGGGATGTTCCTCGGAAGTTCCGATCTTTTTTAGGCTTGACCTGGACCTATTCCGTCCAGGAATTGCCCTAACCCTCTTGTCTATCAACACCTTCCGGAAGGAGGGCTATTCGTCGTGCGTATCCAACTCGAAGGGCCTCTCGACTCCGAGGACCAGCTGCCTCAGCACCTGTCCTCGGGCAAGCACTCCGCCGACATCGGACGTACCTGGTGGATCGATCTCGTCTGGCACATCTGGATCGGAACCGGTTGGCAGAAGGCTCTCGCCACCTCCTCGGGTCCGAACTCGGTGGCGCAGTGACGATGCCGTTCCCCCTGAAGGGGACGCCGGAGCCCGTCACCGCTGCGGTCCGCAACAAGCAGAAGAACTCCTACATGAGCCGCGTGCTGGGTCAGATGCTCGAAGACCTGCAGTACCCGCAGGCCAAGGACGGCTCGATCGTCGACACCAAGGGCTTCGCCCACTTGGTCGCTTGGCACCTCGTCCGCTGCGGCTGGCGCAAGCCCAACAACCTCGACAACTTCGCGCTCCGCGAGGAGTTCGACGACCCGATCATCAAGAAGCGCAAGGTCCTTGGTGGTGGCGTCTTCGAGGACGCCGTGGTCTGGGTCGGCTTCAACGAGACCGACGATCCGCTCGAAGGCCTCGAAGACATGACCATGCGCGAGATCGAAGCCCTGCCAGACGAAGTCAAGTACGAAGCCAAGCGCCGCCTCGGCCTCGCCCCAGCAGTACCGCCTCGTCCGTCTCCAGACCAGCTGGAGATGCCCTGGCAGGCCAACCCGCTCATCACCATCGCCGATGCCCCCGAAGAGGACCTCGTCGACCAAACCAACGAAGGAGGGGACTACTAGTGCCCATCCCAGGCCAGGACGTATACCTCGGAAGCATTCTCAGCAACGTGCATTTGTGGGGCATTATCAGTGACCTCGATACGCCAAGCATGATGTCTGGCTCCTTCGAGATCCTGGGCAACGACGGTGCCATCACCCTCGATGCCCTTGTCGGTCCGAAGGGCAACGCCGGTCAGAACGCCCCCATCGTCGACATGCAGTGGGAGGACTTCGAGACCCCAGATGACCTGCCGCAGAACCTCACCGACGAGGCCGTCGACATCGGCAAGGCGTGGTGGATCGGCAACCAGGTCTACGTCTGGGACGGCGAGGTCTACAAGATCCGCGCCATGGGCACCCAGGGACCTCCTGGTCCGGTGCCCAACATCAGCCCCACGGTGGAGCTGCTCGACCCCGATGACGACGACCTGGACTCCAGCATCGAGGTCACCGGCACGGCGGCCAATCCTGGCTGGCTGCTGAAGCTCAAGGCTCCTCGGGGTCCTCAGGGCAACAACGCCACACTCCGGGACGCCACTGACTATGACGACTCCGAGGCTCCCGAGATCGGTGAGGCAATCGTCTGGAATGGCAGCGACTTCCAGGCCCAGCCCATCGGCAACATCGGGTCGAAGTTCTTCACGATGCCGCAGGCCAACTTCACCGACTTCACCGGCCTGACAACGCGCCAGCAGATCGGCCAGCTCGTCATCCCGCCCCAGGAGTTCGACTGGGTGCCCTACGTCAGCGGACACATCCGCGCCATCGGCGTCGAGGCTGACTCCGACCCGCTGGTCCTGTGTTGTGAGGTCCGCCTCGGGCATCCGACCACCGGCCAGCTGATCGCTCGCGGGTTCGGCAACAGCTCGACCTGGACCACGATCGTCCCTCACGTCTCGATGCCTTCGGCACCCAACGACGCCATCACCCCGGACAACGGCGTGGGTGTGGTGGATGCCGGTGCCACCGGCGCTGCCTCCACGATCTACGTCAACCTCTTCAACGACGGCATCATCGGCGTCTACCTCTTCAACAAGGCCAATGCCCAGCTGAGCGTCCTCTGCATCCCGGTCAGTGGAGCAGATCTCGGCGGTTCGTAACCGATGCCTCGCGCAGTAGATAGGTACCAGCCGCAGTCGGAGGGCGACCCGAACGTCTCGGGCACCGAGTTCCACGTCGCGAACCTGATCAAGGATCTCGACGAACTCCTGCTTGGGGCTACGCAGCAGGCGCTGGAGAACATCAAGGTCGCGATCGTCGAGTTCATCAAGGAGATCGTCGGCATCGACTTCTCCAGCCCAGAGCTGTTCGTCATCAGCCTGATCGACGTCATCACCACCGGCGGTCCGGTAGGCGAGTTCGCCACGATGATCCTCAACATCCTCACCAACGCCCTGGGCATCGGGCCGGTGCAGGACATCCTGCCCAGGATCTTCGCCGCCTTCGATGGCATCGACATCACCAACCCCGGAGCCATCCTCACCGCTATCGCCAACGCCATCGTCGATGCGCTAGAGGGTCTTCCGGTCATCGGCGACATCATCCAGGCCATTGAGAACCTCATCCTCAGTGGCGGCAGCGTGGACTCGGGCATCCCCTACACGATCCCCTTCACCATCGGCGGCAGTGACACCAACCCGCTGGCCACGTTCTTCGCCAACTTCCGGTCCTTCTTCGACTTCCTCGACTTCAGCGACATCGCCTTCGACATCGGCGCGGCCTGGGACTCCTTCCTGGACGGCACTCCGCTCGGCGATGCCCTGCAGAGCATCCAGGGCCTGATCCAGGGATTCCTCAACACGGCCTGGCAGGCGCTGGTCAACGACGACGAGGGTGCGATCGACCGGACGGCATACGAAGTGGCCGACGCGCTGAAGAACATCCCGGTCATCAACGTGCTCGGTTACGGCGCAGCAACTCTGGTCGACACCTTCACCGACATCCTCGACAACCTCTGGTCCGCACTTACGCGCACCACTGGCACTGGCAAGTCGATGGCCGACGTCGCCAACGCCGCCACCGACACGGCGAACATGGCCGACACCGGCGTCCAGATCGGTGAGTGGAACAACGCCGTCCTGGGCCTGCGCAACAACAAGAGCCTGATGTCGGGCATCGACGAGACCGAAGAGTCGACCTTCCTGCTCACGGACCTGTACACCGGCGGTTCTGACCCGACGTACATCTCGGCCACAGCAGCCTCTGTGCCCATTGCCTTCTGGCGCGCGACCGAGACGGCCAAGAAGGGCTTCGTCTCCTGGCTTGGCAAGGGCTTCGCGAGCATCACCGCGCTCTATGTGGACATCTACAAGTTCAACTTCACCACTTCGGAGATGGAGCTGGTCCACACTTCGCCGTCCCAGATCGCCTCGGTGACATCGTCGTGGTCCTACCTGGTCTACAACATCGCCAGCGAGTCGGACCGCATCGACGTCGTCTCTGGCGACATCCTGGGCTTCGCGGTCCGCGTGGTCGGTGCTGGCACCCACCTCATCGGCGGAAAGTCGGCGGGAGCCTGGCTGCCAGACCACCCGACGGTCGTCCCCTCGCGCCCTGCTGCGACCCGGACAGGCTCGGGCGACCTAGCTTTCGGTTCCATCACTTATTCGAGCAACGTGCCGTGGTTCGGCGTCGGCATCCTCTCCGGAGACGCCCCACCGAACTTCTTCGCGCCTCGCACGACTCAGTTCTCGGAACCTGGTGAGTCCACCTACTTGATCCCCGACTGGGCCAACTTCATCGACGGTGTCTACATCGGCGGTGGCGGAGGAGGCTGCGGCGGCAACGTCATCTTCGGTTGGGGCGGCGAGGGTGGATACGCGGGCGCGTGGGAGGGCGAGACGCTGGTTCGTGGTGTCGACTTCCCAGTCGACGCAACGGAGATCACCGTCACCGTCGGCGCAGTCGGCGCAGCCGGTCCGGGAACTACACCCGGCGGAGCTGGCGGCGACACCATCCGTGCCGACATCGACGACGGAACTGCATCGGTCACTGCTGCTGGTGGCGCGGCGGGCAATGAGCAGAACGTCGGTCATTACGGCGGCGATCCAGCAGGCAACTTCACCTTCAACGACGTGACGTACATCGGCGGCACCGGCGGCGGGGCTGCGCCCTTCTCGAACGGTGCTGCCGGTACCGCACCAGGTGCGGGTGGCGGTGGCGGCGCAGGCGGCACGTGGGGCGTGGCGTGGCCGGGTGGCATTGGTGCCCGTGGCGGCGCGTGGATGACCGCGAGGAACACGTAATGCCCCTCAACTCAATCCCTTTGATCGTCCCCAAGACCCGTAAGGAGTCAATGACGTGACCCTCAAGAACACCTGGACCACCGGCGAGTCGTATGACGCTACTGCCATCAACGCCGTTGCCACCCAAATCAATACGAACACCACCGACATCACTGGTAAGCAGGCAGCCGATGCCGACTTGACTGCGCTTGCAGCCCTGACCGCCCCGGCTACCAAGTTGGCTGGCATCGCCACCGGTGCCACGGCCAACGACACCGATGCCAACCTGAAGGCCCGTGCGAATCACACTGGCACTCAGGCTGAGTCGACCGTCGTCAACCTGGTCACCGACCTTGCAGCCAAGCAGGAGACCAGCGAGAAGAACCAGGTCAACGGCTATGCGGGTCTGGACAGCGGCGGCAAGGTCGCCTCGGCTCAGCTCCCGTCCTATGTCGACGACGTCCTGCCGTACACCAACCTCGCCGGATTCCCCGGCACGGGTGAGAGCGGCAAGATCTACGTCGCCGAGGACACCGGCAAGACCTACCGGTGGTCCGGTTCGGCGTACGTGGTCATCAGCGAGACGCTGGCCATCGGCACGACTTCCTCGACGGCGAAGGCCGGTGACTACCAGCCGAGTTGGACGGATGTCACCAGCAAGCCCACCACCTTCGCCCCGATCATTGGCTCCGGTGCTGGCGATGCGGTTGCGGGCAATGACTCTCGCCTGACCGACGCCCGCACTCCGACCGACGCCACTGTTACGACGGCCAAGATCGCTGCAGCCACGTTGGTGACTGCATCGGAGGGCATCGGGTCCAACAACAACGACACCACCATCCCGACCTCGGCTGCCGTGAAGGCCTATGCCGACTCGGTCGGAGGTGGCAGCGGCACTGTCGAGTCCGTCGTGGCAGGTACCAACATCGACGTCGACAACACCGACCCGGCCAACCCGGTCGTCAGCGTCGAGGCGCTGACCGCCGACGACTTCACCGACGGCACCACCAACCACGTCTTCACCGCTGCCGACGACACCAAGCTCACTGGCATCGAGGCCCTGGCCGACGTCACCGACGCGACCAACGTGGATGCTGCTGGTGCGGTGATGAACGCCGACACCTCGACGGCCTCGATGTCGTTCGTGGTCGACGAGGACAACATGGCCTCTGACTCGGCGGTGAAGGTTCCTACCCAGCAGTCCGTCAAGGCGTACGTGCTGGCCGTGCGAGACGCGCTGATCGCCTCAGCCCCAGGCCTGTTGGACACGCTCGACGAGATCGCGGCGGCGCTCAACGACGACCCGAACTTCGCGGCCACCATGACCACGGCGCTCGGCCTGCAGGCCCCGCTGGCCAGCCCTGCGTTCACCGGCACCCCGACCGGCATCACCAAGTCCCACGTGGGTCTCGGCAGTGTCGACAACACCAGCGACACAGGCAAGCCCGTCAGCACTGCCCAGCAGACCGCTCTGGACCTCAAGGCACCACTAGCCAGCCCTACCTTCACCGGCACCGTTGCGGGCGTCACCAAGACCCATGTGGGCCTGGGCAGCGTCGACAACACCGCCGACACAGGCAAGCCGGTCTCCACGGCTACCCAGACAGCGCTCGACGGCAAGGTCGACGAGTCCACGCTGACCACCAAGGGCGACCTGTACGTGGCTACGGCGGCAGGCACCATCACCCGGCTGCCGGTCGGCACCAACGACCAGGTGCTCACCGCCGACTCGGCTCAGACCCCCGGCGTGAAGTGGGCAACTGCTGCTGGTGGTGGTGACGTCACGCTGACGGGCACCCAGACCCTGACGAACAAGACCATCAGCGGGTCGGGCAACACCCTGAGCAATATCTCGGCGGACTCGACGGTCGATGGCACCACCAACAAGGTCTTCACCGCGACCGAGAAGACCAAGCTCTCGGGCATCTCGGGCACCAACACAGGAGACCAGACCTCCCTCAGCGGCATCACGATGACCAAGGCCCAGTTGAACACGGCG
>Ga0193716_1000516_pt1 | contig 23416 bp, 26 predicted proteins | sample U2c1metaG_FD_145901 | JGI IMG/M metagenome (GOLD analysis project Ga0193716, IMG submission 145901) | Soil microbial communities from a riparian zone of the East river system, Colorado, United States - U2c1 | ecosystem: Environmental > Terrestrial > Soil > Riparian zone | place: USA: East River...
AAGGTAGGAGAACGAATCAAGCTCAACCACAGCGGCTATCCGCAAACGCTTACCCGCTACCGATCTAAGAACTGTGCCGGTTGCCCTTTACGAGCAGAGTGCAATCCGGACTATGAGCAACGCATTATAGAAGTCAACCTTAACTGGAACCGATTAAAACAAAAAGCAGAGAAACGTTTAAAAACCAAACGGGGCATCCAAAAACGAAAAAAGCGCTGCTTCGATACCGAACCTGTGTTTGCAAACATCAAGCACAACCACCACTTCAAGCGATTTATGCTGCGGGGGATCGAAAAAGTAACCATCGAAACGGGATTACTCGCATTAGCTCATAACTTACGAAAGAAAATAGCCTGAAAAGGGTGAAAACTCCGGCCGAAAAAACGTTCATGCAACACCAACTTCTATAGCCATCGGTCCGTCGCTGGCACCACTCTTGAAACCTTACCAATACACTCTATAGCTCCCTATATACGCAAAGAGGGTGTCTCAACTTTTGAGACACCCTCATTCCTGAATGCTCTGTGCCGGAAAAATGGCTAATCAATACCTTTTTTATTCATAATCTTATTACCCCGTGTCCTTTGGTATATGGAAGAAAGTATCATTCGACCCATCTTTTTTCTCACACATAAAAATTCAGCCAGGTGCCGTTCCGGCGCGCGAAAAAGAATGGTAAATAATTTCGTGACATAGATTATACGGTCTAATTCATGATCGAGTGCAAATAAACAAGTCCTTTTACGATGTTGCTTAAATGATCTTGCATTCAGGATCATGCGGGCATATAAGAAACGAGGAAACGCCTCGGTCATTACTTCTTCATCTGCGGGTGTCAGGTAATAAATTACCGACTTTTCCACGGCCTGAACATTAAAACTATTTTCGGCGAGCTCAGCCGCGCCAACATTATAAAGAGCGGTGCTTACACCTTCATAGTAAAAATTCTTACAAGCCCAACGGCCTTTCTCCCGTTGAAGTAATAACAGGAAACCTTCCTCGATAAATATCCAGGAACCGGGGAGGATATCCTCTCCCAGCCGTTCCCGGGGTAAAAGAACTTTTTTCCTGAGTTTAAAACTTAAGGCATTTTCTTCTTCGGGTGTAATTGGAGTAATTTTTTTGATAAGAGCAAGTAGACGTCGCATAGTGATAGGTTTTATAAACAAATAAGGTATAGAGCGAAAATAAAAGGTATTTTTTGCAGGAAGAACAGCAAAGAAAGAAAGTGCAAAATTGCACTTTTCTGCGAGGGCTGATTAGATCAGAATTGCCGACATTCGCTTTATAAATTAAATCTCCATCAAATGAAAAAGTCACTGTTGATTTCCTTGCTAGCATCAATAGGGTTAATTGGGATTTTTTATCTTATTGACATTGCACCAAAAGACAACGGGGGCAACTGGATCATGTTTTCCTTTTTAACTATTTGTTGTACTTATTTGTTTTTATTCATTTCCATTTTACTTGCAGGCTTATATATTTTCACGAAATATTTCAACCCATTTTGGACTGCTTTTGTTCTGACATATTCTCTAATTAGTATCATAACTGTACTATTGTTTCCACTATATGATAGCTTCCACTCTTTTTTAGTCTCAAAATATACATTGTTCGACATGGCCTCACTCATTATTGCAGTTGTTTTACTCGTTTTCAAACCGACCGTTCGCGAGGGCTCGTAGAGGTATTCCACCTCCAGCGCTATAGCTGAAAAATCACAAGCAACAGTTGCGGATTGAACTGCAGGGCGATGTGAATGAGTTCCACTCCTTTTAGAAGGAGAAATAAATAATTTCGTTCACTGTGACGCTGAATCAGGACACCCTTGCCCTTGGCTAAGGCTCCCTACTGTAAAGCGCCTTCGGGACTTGCACCCTATAGGGAATATGCATGCCTGGCGCACAACAAAAACGCCCCGCTCCCAAGGGAGCGAGGCACAAATTCATCTGTGGAGGTGAGGGGACTGTAATCGAACCCCTTATCGAGGTATTCAAGTTTGTGAACCAAATTCAGATGAGTTGACTAACGGGTCTTTATCGCACCTTGTATATTGGCACCAGCGGCTTTTTATTCAACCCTCAAATTCTTCACGGGATTCATCGGAAAATAGCCAGACAGGCGTAGCAACTCCGCGGGTGAGCTACGGCCAGGCCGACCGATCTTATTGGATCGGGCGCAGGACCGATAAAATATTGCCGGCGGGGTCCTTGAACCATGCTATATCGGGACCTTTGGTCTTATCCAGGGTACGGTGAATACCTTTGGCGTCGGTTTTGAGCTCGGGGCTGTCGTATTGTTCGAAGACAATGCCCTTTTTGATTAGTTCGTCGACACTAGCTTCGAGGTCGTCGACAGGGAAATTGAGGACGGTGAACGTGGCGGGAGTATGATTGGGTTTGGGGTAGATGCCCACCTTAACGCCGCCAGCGATATTAAGCGTCAGGATACCCATTTTCTCGGAAACATCGAGGCCGAGGGTTTGGGAATAGAATTGTTTTGCTTTTTCGATGTTGTCAACGGAGAAGCCACTGAAGGCGGGGGATTTTTTTAACATAGTTGTAAGTTTTAATTAATGAGCCGCAGTTTTCGGGCGGCGATGATGATAGTATTATATCAAATATTTTGCCACGGAAGAGGACCGGAGGGGGAGGTCGCGAAACCGGCCGATCTTATTAGAATTAGCGATGAGTCTCCCAGGACGGACAGAAATTGTTAGAGGCATTTGATGGGTTTGGTAACCAAAATATAACGTGCTGTGAACTGACCAATCATTAACAAAAATTAACAGCCTCCCCCGCTCGTCCCTATTAACACCTGCCCATTTCAGACCTCAACTAGCTTTGCTTAAAAATATATAAAAATGAAAAAAATAGTACTGGGCGCCGCCCTCTTTCTGCTGGTCAATTCTATTCATGCAGTAGCCGCCGATCGCGTTTCACACAACGGTCAACCCCACACCGAACGCAATATCCTTTCCACCCAATTGCCTACAGCCTTGATCGCGGACATTAAAAAGAACTACAAAGACTATTGGATCACTGAATTGTCGGAAGAAGGAAGGGACAAACACCCTGACTTTTCCATTACCCTGGAAAATGCAGAGCAGATCGTACACCTCCATTCCGGAAATTCGGAAAACTGGGTTATAGCAAGTACAACAGTAAAAATGTAGATCATCGAACAGGCCTAAACACAAAAAACGGAGGGCCGTCTTGCAAGACGGCCCTCTGTCAAAAGAATGCAGGATTTTATCAAAAGTTAAAAGCGGCCCCACCGCCATAGATGTTCGCTTTACTGTCATCCAGCGCCTTCATAAAACTCAGCTTCGCTTCCACATTATGAGTGCCTCTTCCTACGCCAAAACGGATCCCGATATTACCGGCTGGTCCTACAGAGTTGATCGTAGCCTGCCGTGTATTATCATATCCATTGCCATCTACGTAATCCTGGTTGTACTTGCCATAATGATATCCAAGACCGCCTCCTACAAAAAAACCAAAACGCTGATCATTGTCTTTGCTCGAGCCAGCGCCAAAATTAAAATTGAGGATCACCGGTATATGAGCCATTAAAGCAAGCGTATTATCCGTTGAACTGCCATAGTACGAATTGTAATTGCTGCTGTAACTGCCGGAAATACCAATTGTCAGCGGCACACCCACCGACAGGGAAAAATCTTCGTTTTCGATAAAATTAAACCGCGGGTTGTAGGAGAATCCCTCAGCAACAGCCGCATTGCCATTTTTTGCCGTCGTAACAAAAATGTCCAGACCGACGCCATGCATAAAGCTTTGTGAGAACGCCATACTTACAGGTAACACAAAAGAAAGGAGAAGAATACATCTCTTCATAAAAGGGAGTTTAGGGGGGTTATTTTTTAGCACGTAAATATAAATACCCTGCTTTATTCCCACAAGGTGTATTTACCCTTTTATGCAGTTGTTTGAAAAAAAACCGCCACGAAGACAGGGTTTCATATAAAAATAAATCAATATCTATGCATTCACTTTTCTACCCTGCACCTTGGCGATTGCCTCCGCTAGCGCTCCGGCGATCCCGGTTGGGGAGTGGTGACCAGGGTCAGGAAAAGCGATTTCCCGGTTTTGGTAGCCTCTTTAAATACATTCCTTTTATTCTCAAGTCCGCCAGGCCGATAACGCAGACTTCAGCATCCGTAAAATCATTAGGGGTGGGTTCAGTCAGTCGCGAAAGAACCTGTCCGGTGGGGCATTGATTTGGTAATCCGTTGAGCCCCTCGGCTGTCTTTACCAGTTTCGGCGCATGTTTCCGACCGTTGGGGAAGGTAATGATCCAAATGGTATCGAAATCACTGCCTTTCCAGCTCAGCGAATCTTTGCCAAGTCCAAGCGCTTGTCCCAGTTTGGGTATGTTGGTGTGCTCCCACACCACCAACTGCAGACCGTTCTGTGTCTTCAGGTAGCCGGCCAGACTTTTGGTATTTGTTTCATCGAACTGGCTGTTGATGGCCACTGAGTCGGTCACGGCCAGCGGGGTTGCGGTCTGGAGCATACGGTCCTGCGAAGTAACGGCGCCGGTTTTTACCGTTGGCACATAGATTAGCAGCGGCCTGCCGAATTGTTTGTTGATAACGGCAGGTATATGCAACGCCCTGTTCAGGCCCATGCAGTTCAGGTTGCTGCCGGCTGCATATTTCTCGCCATGGCGGATGATGACTATAGTAAGATCGTTTTTCGTTTTCCCGCCCTGGCCGAAGCAGTCAAAGGTGGCTGTCAGTAGCAAAAAAATAAGTAGCTGTTTCATGGTAATATCTGTTTCTTATTTGCTATATAGCCAGATAAAAGTAGATAACTTTCCCCGGCTGGTCCCCCGTATAAACACCCATTTTCACCGAATACGCCTTAGTTAGAGCCAACCCAACAGCATAATCACCCAGGCGTACAAAATAGCTAGCAGGAATATAGCGAAGACCCCGGCTGTCGTCATAACAGCCAAACCTCCTCTTTTCGGCCTCCAGTATCCGTTTAATCTCTGCGATCTTCCTTTTCAATTTCTCTGTTTGGTTGAGTGTCATGTTGCAGGTATTCGGTAACGAAAGTATTAGCTTGGGCAAGTTGTTCCAATCTTTACTGCGCATTCGAATTATTTGGTAACACATGTCACCGCGCCTTACCTTTGTAGTGTCTCCTATCATCAGGAGTTGAGTAACTGTTCCGGCACGCTACTTTCGTTTAGCCCGCAAGGCTTCCAACCCTCGCAGAATATCATTTTGAATGCATTCGTTTTTGCCAACTCACCGGAAAAACCGGTAAATTCAACTTTTAAACTTCTGCTATATGACCGATAATAAAGGGGAAATTATCATCTATATCAAAGAGGACGGCCGCACCCAAATTGATGTAAAACTCCAAGGGGATAGTCTCTGGCTCTCCCAAAGGCTCATTGCGGAGCTTTTCGAAAAGGACGTTAACACCATTAATGATCATATTCGGAATATCTATGAAGAAAAAGAATTGACCCCGGAAACCACTACCGCCGTCTTTGCAACCGAGCGGCGATCTACCAGACCTTTGCAGGCGCAGACCTCTATTCTAGCGTGGAAGAAAAAGCAGCCAACCTTCTATATTTCGTTATCAAGAACCATTCTTTCTCCGACGGCAACAAACGCATTGCCGCCTTCCTCTTCGTCTGGTTTCTGGAAAAGAACGGCATCCTCTATCGACCTGACGGCTCCCGCAAGCTGGCGGACAACGCACTGGTGGCGCTTACTCTAATGATTGCAGAAAGCAAGCCTGAGGAAAAGGAGATGATGACGAAAGTAGTAGTCAACCTAATAAACACCAAGAATTAGCTTGCTCCCAAGTTCGATTCCTCGCCAGCTATCAATCAAAAAAGCCGCTGAAAATCAGCGGCTTAAATATCCGTGGAGGTGAGGGGATGCTATTACAACCCATCATCGAGTATCTCACTTTTATCAAAGAGTTAGAACTAGCTTCATAGTCAATGGTTTGTGCACACCCCTCCGACTGAAAATGGGTCGTAGATGAAATAGAAGCTGTTCGGCCATTGAACAGGTTTAGAATTGATTTTTTGAGGCTACGATGAGAACCTAAACATCACCCCTTCTTTACGATAAGAAGATGAGAGGGCAACGTCGTTAACGACCCGGATCATTCTCGAGCGACAAGTCCAATTTGTAATGGATATCAGGAGATATGTTTTCCAGAGTGATAACTAGATTGCCACACACATCTTCCAATACAGAAAATAATTATACTTGATTTTCAGTGAAATAACACGATCCAGGTACAGTTAGAAATGGGCCTTTTTTATCTTTCAAACACAACATAGGATAGTCCGTGAGAGTCTCGTTATTTGTCCTACTATCTCCGTCGCACGAAAAACGTAAAAAATCTGATCGAATCAGGCCGTATCGTTGCTTTCCGGGCGATCTTCACTTTCAAGGCAATTCCAAAAATAGTCCTCGCCAATGACCTGGGGATGCACCAGGGGAACTTCGACAAGTTCCTTGCCGCTTCCCAAAAGTTTACCTTGGCGATTGCCTTTCACATTGCCGCAATTTTCGACACGGATCGAAAGAAAATCCTTGATCTGCTTTATGATCAAGCTGAGGAAGACCGGAAAAAAAGGTGATAGATTATCGCTTGCAGTAAATCACCATTCCATTATTTCGATACCACCAGACCCGACAACGCCGGATCATTTAGTATCCTGTCCATTTCCGAGATCTTGAGATTCTCAATATCTTGTTTGATCTGAAGGAAATTTCGCTGAATTATTACAGCATCCACCTGTTTGATAATCGGAAGCGGCTTGAAGTTTTCTTTCTCTTTTTTCAGTGCGGCCAGGTCGTTGATCACCCTTGCATGGAACGCCTTTAACTCGATCGGCTGATCCGGATTGTCAGCGACAATGCCGACGAATTCCCCGAATCGACCAAACTGCGGATCATAAAGTTTGAAAAGGTTTTACTCTTCAGAGCCATAACACTTAACAAGCTGAGGATACAGCTGACCTGCTCAAACAGCCACATACTTGAATCCATTACTCATCATAATGGCCATTTAGAAAACTGAGATCAAAATAATACTTATTCTCATTAATAGGATCAATGTAAATATCTGTTTGCTTTTGCCTTTCCATTCGCAAACGCAAAGATTCAATTGACATATTTATCGGCTGGCTGATAAACCTAAAGTCCCCGCCACTTCTCGTTTGCCTATATATCAAATAATAAACGGTAATAGCATTAGTTTTCGGAGTTCTGGTATTATGCATCGAATCCAAAATCTCTACCCGTGTTGGGAAAAAATCTTGTTCCGAAACATCACTGAGTTGCCCCGACTTTATTTCGCAATCTTCTAAAGAAACACTTATCTTTTTGCCGGTTTCCTTTAAATGATCCTGGGACTTAAGATCACTTTTGGCCTTCCTATATTTTGCCAGCCCTTTAACTAGTCCAATAATTATTGCCACGCAAACCAATGCAGCAAATGCAATCAAATTCATTCAGTCTTATTTATATGTTTCATGATAACGGCAACCCCCTCCGCCTCCCTGAACACCATCACGGTTTCCTCCTCCCCTATCCTGGTCGTATTTTCCACGCTGCAAAAAACAAAGTCCCCGCTGTGCAACTCCGGCTGCAGGGTTGCCAATAATTTCATCAAATTTTGTTCTCCTGACATATCCAAAAATAAAAATAACACCGATCACTCTTTTTCAAATGGTCTGAAAATGCTTCTCAAACGATTCTAGCGCATCCTCCGGGTTTACTCTTGGTCTAAGATTAAGCTTATTCATATCCTTATCGAAGATATACCATTTCTGTTGTGCCTTTACCAGCGTACCAACAGTAACTCCATATTCATTTTGAATAAATTTAGTACAATGGTCATATCTGACTAGCGTGAATGTCACCTGGTAAAGTTACTGAAAAGTACTATGATTTGAATGCCGGATACAGCTGCTACTAAGAACACCAACAATACTATTCCAACTAATAAATTTGATAATAATATCTCAGGATGAATAATAAGAATCTCTTAAAGAAGGAAGTAAAGAAGAATACTATAAAGTGGGCCAATATATCTTTTCTGGACAACGACAAGTGGCCGGTGACAGGTTGGGTATTGAAGAAACATCTGACAGCTTCGAACAGCTATTAATGGCCTACTGTTTGTAGCAGAAATGGCAGCACGATTTCTCACCTATTCAATTGTGACAAAGAAAATGATATTTTGGGACCATCAAAACTCTCTGCAACTTGGGTTTGGACTCGTAATGACAATCGCATTTTGAAACATGACTCTACGGTTCAAGGCGGATAGCTCGGTTAGCTCGGCGGCTGTTTCATCGACCCATATCCCCTATTCCATTTCCTCTTCCTCTTTCTGTTCACGCGTGTCGCCTTTGACGATAAAGGCCTCCAGCCAGGCTCTTTCTGCTCCAAAGTTCTCGGAGTGGTTCAACCGGTTCAGGCCTTCATAAGCTGCTAACAGCGCACCCATGGACAGGATATCTTCCTCGTTGACCTGCTCGTCCGGATGCTCCTGTAGGAGCTGCATCATGGGTTGAAAATCGGCCAGGATGGCGTCCAGGTAGCTTCTACCCAAAGTAGTTTCCCCGATCGCTTCGAAAGCGGCAGCCGCCTCGATCATATCGGGTCCCAGGATGTTCGGGTAGTGGGACATGATCGAACTTGTCACTTTGCATTTCAGGTGCAGGGTTTTCGCTTTGTCCTCTCCCTTTTGCCGGCGGTCGAACAAGTCGGCCAGCGGTGTACTCCAATTGCGGATGGTGGCGCCCGTGAACCAGACCTCTCCTGTCGTCGATCTCATCGGATATCCGTTCGCCCTTTGCTGAACTTCTTCGGCCAGTTGTTCCAACCAGGTCAATGTTTTCTGCAGCAGGGTGTCCATCTTTCCCTCGAAATGCCCGTTGTCCTGCAGGACCCAGCACATCCGAATCCATTCCGGGAAATCGTCACCGGCGGTCTTCAGGTGGGCTGCCGGCAGCTCCAGGTCATTCACTGCCTTATTGGACAAGATCATCCAAGCCGCCTTCAGGACCGGATCCCTCGCAGGGCAAGCGGCTTTCTTTTTCCCAATGCCGTCGATCCCGCTAAAATTCAAACCCTGTTGGGATCCAAAGACATTGCAGTATACGAGGATATCTTAACAACGGATACCCTTACCGTCTACGCAGAGCAGGATTTTGAAGGACACATCGGTACAAAAGATGCTCTGGAGCAGTTAGTGTGGGGCAAGCCCTATGACAAGCGGTCGGCGCATGCCTACTGGTACGCCCTTATAGCACTAACGGACTATGCAGGAGAAAGACTACCTGGAACCCATGAGATAAAGCTGGGCTATGAGACAGACCTGATCAATGGCTATCTCGGTACTGATTTTGGCATCAAACTCAACATCGAAGAAATACTCATCAACGAGCACACGCCCTTTGACCTTCCCAAGGTACAGGATTGGCCTTTAGCCGGCCTTTTAGATGAAACAGCGCTTATCCGCCTGCAAGAGCAACTTAAAGCCATCACGATTAGCAGTGAAATGCTTGAACAGTTGGCGGAGGAGGATGACGAAAAGGAAATGGCTTATGACAGTATCAAACAGCTACAGGAGAATGTAGACTACTGTTTGGCGAATGAATTGACGATGCTTTCATTCTGTCATTAGGTGAGATAGCCGCTTCAGAAGCAGGAAGAGATACACGATCGTAAATGTACGACTTGTTGCTTCGGAGAGTACCCGGGACTACGGGCTTGTGCCTAACGTCTGGTAAGTCTAGTAATAACCACCTGGAATTCAGCCCGCTTTTCTCAGGCTGTAACGTGCATCCGTCGCATCTTTGTGTGGTCAAAAGCAATCGATCGTATCCTAGTCCAATATCCGAAAATCCAACGTCCCAGAGCTACTTCTGAAGCAATGGCCGTAACTCCGGCCCGTTCACCGACGCTATGAAAACGAAATCCAATCTTCATTGAAAAACCTCCGGTTAGTCCTGGAGGTTTTTTCGTTTTCAACAAAAAGGTACCTTTGCTTTATAAACGGATACGCATGGAACTACTGGCAACCCTGGAATACAAAGGCTATACGATCAAAACGTTTAAAACGCCCGGCAAGAACCTAATTAAAATTTACCTGGGAGACGATCCCGTCGACTACAATAGTGAGATGAATGAGCAGTATGAAGGCTCCCGCTATGACAAAGAAGGGGTGGAAGCCGCCAAACAGTACATTGACGAACTGGAAGAGAAAGAAAATAGCCTGTAAATGCATCGGAAGACGATCCTGTTCGACGCGAACCGCTTTTCCACCCTGGCCTCCTTTTATCAGGAAGTGGAAAATACCTGTACCAAAGACCTAGGCTGGCCCATCGGTAGGAACTTGGATGCATTTAACGACGTGCTTTGGGGTGGGTTTCGCGTGTATGATTATGAAGAGCCTATTCGACTGATCTGGCTGAACAGTGATAAAAGTCGGACCGATCTCGGCTGGGCCGAAACGGTCAACTACCTGACGACAAAACTGACCACTGGTCCTGCCTCTACTGCAGTATCGGCCAAAAGGGGTTTGGCACTGGCCGAAAGCCGTACCGGCAAAACGCTTTTTGAGATCATCGTGGATATTATTCAGGAGCATGGGACCACCGCAGCTTGTTTCTCTTCTCTATCACTTGGGAAGCAGTGGTTATTGAAGCAAAGAGATTTTCTGCGGGCCCAACAGGAAAAAATAACGGCCGAGCTGCAACTGCTGAAAGCACAGGTGCACCCGCATTTTTTATTTAATACGCTTAATAATATTTATTCTTTTTCTCTCGATAGATCACCTAAAACGCCGGAACTTATTTTAAAACTTTCATCATTGCTTAGCTACATGCTTTATGATTGCAAGGCAGAACAAGTGAAGTTGGAGAAAGAAGTGGAGATCATGAAAGATTATATTGACCTGGAAAAAGAACGCTATGGCAATACATTAGAAATATCGTGGACTGTGGAAGGCGCCATCAGGGACAATTTCATATCACCCTTGTTGATGCTTCCTTTTCTGGAAAATGCTTTTAAGCATGGCGCATCGGAGCAAATTGAAAAACCCTGGCTGGGAGTGGATATATCCGTAGAGAACAATATATTAAAATTCAAAATCACCAATAGCAAAAACGAATATATATCGCAAAGCAATAATGGGATTGGTATCAACAATGTGAAAAAACGTCTCGAATTTCTTTACCCTGGAAAATATGAACTGAAGATAAATGATGAGGGAGATTTCTTTGCAGTTTCATTGATAGTTAAATTGAGCGGTAGTATATCAGCTTATACAATGCTGCATCTCCCTCCTGTAACTGCTCAAACTATCACCTCATGAAGCTTCGTTGCCTGCTTATAGATGATGAGCCTCCGGCATTGAAAGTGCTGGCGAAATATATTTCTTCCCTTAATGACATGGAAATTGTGGGCCAGTGCAGAAATGCAATTGAAGCATTAGGCGTATTGCGGCACAAAACAGTTGATGTTATTTTTCTAGATATTAAAATGCCCCGCATCATCGGTACTGAATTTTTAAAAAATCTTTCCCATCCGCCCAAAGTAATTTTTGTTACGGCTTACAGAGAATATGCAATTGATGGTTTTGAATTGGATGCAGTGGATTATTTGGTTAAGCCTGTTTCCTTTGAACGGTTTTTTAAAGCCATCACCAAATTAAACCGGATGATGGGCCGTGAAGTGTCCGTAACCACAATAAATGAAGCGCCTGACCCGGCTGCTTTTATTTACCTGAAAGTGGACAGGGATATGAAAAAAGTTTTTGTGAATGAAATTGAGTACATCGAAAGCTGGAAAGATTATGTAAAGATTTTTCTTACAGGAGGCAGGCATTTTCTGGTAAAACGTGCCATCAGTGTAATTGAAAATATTTTGTCCGATCACAAGTTTATCCGGGTGCACCGATCGTACATAGTCTCGCTCAGCAAAATTTCGGGTTATAATGCATTGGTAGTGCAAATAGGGCGATGTGAAATTCCCATCGGGCGACTATATAAACAATCGGTAATGGAACGACTGCAAAGCAAAGAATCGGCATAAATTCAATCATTACCAAAGCTCCTTGGTCGGGATGCCGTTCTCCTGCTGCTTCAAAATACCCACAATCTGCGTCTCGGTAAATCGTGTCTTTTTCATGTTGTTCAGTTTAAAATTAAGCTTTTTATCCAATTTTAAACTGTCTGCTGTTTAGGTATACTTACAAAGACAGCTTTCATCCGTACGAAGGGGTTGATGCGAAACCGGGCTATACTACCTCGGGTATCCTTAGATCGACCGAACGTATTTCTCTAGTTTGTCGAGGGATTGTTCGGTGCCTTTTTCGTTGTCTTCCGGCCTCACCCCCAGCGGAAGATTGGTAAATACGATCGTGACAAGCGTCGCCGTGCCCTGGCGTTCGAACCGTACTTCCATGATCATTTCTCCGACAAAGCCGGGTGATCCCGAATCGAAGCGGATGCCCATTACAATCTTTTTATGTTCCTGCAGGGTGATAAAACGGGCGGTGTAGCGATCTTCCCTATCGGTAGTCTTGCCGTTGGGTTGGGCGCTATTTTCAGGATAGTAAAGCGACATGATGTATCCGCCGCCGACGCTGAGATCGAAGGAATGGACCTTGCCGGTCATATCGCCGGGAGCCATCCAGGCCTCAAGGGCGGTCGGATCGGTGAATCCGTGATATAATTTATCCGGAGAGGCTTTTATGAGCCTTGAGTTTTGAGTTGTCGACATAAAACGATGCTATTGACTATCAGCGATGCAAAAACCCAGCCGAAGAACGGTGTGAGCATAGTTAAAACCATAGATCAATTCGCGTAGGGAGGCTTTCTGAAGCTTCAGCCGGTAACCCTGAGCGAAATCCCGCGGGCCTTCTGTGCCCGGAAGGTTTGTGGGATGTATAGACAAAAAAAGAGGCCCGGATAGAAATCCAGGCCGTTTTTAAATCCAATATCCTATGAAAAACCGAAGTAGTAAATCCAATCGACGTGCCAATTTGTAAAGTACTGACGCTCGCATCTGGCAGACAGTGCGTTATCGGGCTTTGTGAAGCTATAAGCCGCCAGGATTTCCTATTTCCATTCCCAATGGCGGAGCCACTTTCTCAAGGCAAGACTAAATAGGTGAACGATACTGTGGTATAACGCGAGTAGTGATGAACGAAATGAATGTAGCTGCATTCAAGTGGCCTCGGTCGCGGGACGCGAGGAATCCAATATCCGAGAAAAATCGCTTCCCCCTGGGGGGATGAGAGGGGGGAGTTTCGATAGCGTTCGTACCATCCCGATATAGTTGAGTCCCCCGTCTCCCCCTCCTGAGCAGGAGAGGTGAGAAGGGGGAAGGTGGAGAAAGGCTGTTGTTCTTTTGCTCGGAAAGAAATGAATGCAGCTGCATTCAGATGGCCTCGGTCGCGGGACGCGAGGAATCCATATCAGAGAAAACCGCTGGGAGGGAGATTGAAAAATTAACTCTTCCGTACCTGCTCTATTTCCTTAAGAAAATCGCCAATGCCATCTCCTCCTGTCTTTTTCATTAACTCTCCTATGCGGGTAGCCCACTGGATCATATAATGGGCTTCCCTGATATTGTAAAATGTTACTCTTTTCTTTTTGGCAGTTGCGTTTTGTATGCTTTCAATCAAATAATCGCCCATGAGAGAGGCAAATTTGTTGATAAACAGATCTGTAATGCGCTTGGTGAATTTGAGAAATCCAAACGCCGTCTCTTTTAGATCCAGTTGTTTGCCATATTTATTGTAGAGTTTCAGGGAGGTGGCTTGAATATCTTTCTTAACCAAATCCAGTTTCGACGTAACAGGCAGCAACGACAAGGAATTGGCATATTTACTATACAAAGTGGAATTGACAATGTCCTCAAATCGACGGACATCCTGCTTAAGGGCAGAATACGATGGCGTTATGGTTGGTATGTTCCCAGGCTCAATTACAGAGTATAGGTTTTTTATGGAGGAATACAGTTCTTTGCTCAGCCGCGATTCTACAAATGCAAAATCATTGAACTCTGGAAATTCGGGATTTACATAGGGTACTCCCGTTTTCGCCGAATAAAAAAGGGTGGTGAGCTGTTCAGCCATGTTGAGGTACTGGGGAGCCGTGTATTTCTTGTCTTTCTCAAAAATCAAAATTGTTCTCCAGGATCCTAAGGGCTTTCGCATTACAAGCCGTCCAGTTTTCATCCTCCATCTGTACCAGCCGCTGACTCCAAAAAGGATGGTTCCTCACAGTGTCGGGCAATGTTGAGAGATCAACCTGGATGAAATCGACTCCGCTCTGATAAAGAGTAGAAAAGAGTGCGAAGTGATAATCGACCGGTTGCAGATGTTGCAGGAAGGCCTCTGCATTACCAAAATCGGAGATGACTTTTATGCCGGATGTAATCTGCGGGCTTATGTGAATTATCTTTTCCATTGACGCTTTTTATTTTGCGGGCATCGCCCGCACTTACTGGAGAAACAGTAGGTTTACTGCCTGATACCAATAAAACAACGCCTCGGGCGGCAGTTTATTCAAATCGGTATACTCCGGCTGCCGGATCAAAAAATCGCTTTTTTTCATCCCTGCCTCATAGAAGGGTAATGGTGAAGTATCTCCCGTTTTTATTCTTGTTGCCAACAGTGCCGCTTTGGCGCCGGCGGTGATGGCTTCGTCAATTCTAAAAGCGCCACGAGTCTGGTAGTTTTGAAATTGCAGGAGCCCTCGTTTTATTTCTGTGAAGTAGGTTTTATGGGGTTCTTCCTTATTGCGCTCTCTGCGTGCAACCAGGGCTGCCGCCGCGACAATGTCTTCCAGCACCTGGTCCACCGTACAGGTACCGTCCCGGTAGTGGATTTCCTTGCCGACTGTACCGGTAAATGCCTGGATAAAAACATCCATGCTCTCGATGCGGTGATAGAGACGGCCTACGTCATGAAGCTGCTTAACAATCTCCACTTCCTTTCCCTGGCCGTATAGGATGCCGGTGGTGGTAGGCGCGAAGGCCGTTAGTTTATCACCGGCAATAGCGGCCGCTGTCGGCACACTTACCAGGACATCGCCTGCGTGGGTGTGGATCCATTCGGCCTTCACTGGCACCTGGACCAGTGCAGGATAGGCGTGGGTTTCAAAGAGGATATCAAGCAGGATATGGTCTTCCTTGCCGGTCCAGCCTGATTTATAAAACAGGGAATAATGGGCTTAGGGTACCCCTACCTTATAGCTCCTTTTCTCATTGAGCTCAAAGCGAAAAAAGGGTGAGCCTGCGCAAATGGCAACCAACACCCGCTCTATATCCCGGCGAGAGGCGGTGGTGATAATATCAATATCGATAGAAAACCTGCCGGCGTCTTCGAGCAGTAGTATCAGCGACGTGCCTCCCTTAAACACAAAAACAAGTCCCTGGGAGGAGAGCTGTTCTACCAGGGCCAGGGCGTGGATCATTTTTTCTACCAGCGGTGGATTGATCCGCTCATATCCGGGTTTTGCCCGGTGGGAGTCCAGCCACTCTTTGGTGAAGGATTGGGGGTGGATCATTTTTTCGTAGAATTTATTTCGGTTTTGGTGTTGGTGTGTTTGAGAAGAAATGCTTCTAATTCCTGCCCTCTGTTTCGTCGTTTGGCATAGTTAAACAGGCGGGAAAAGTTAATGGGGTACTTTGAAAAAGCGGCCTCAAAGATATGAATCAGTTGGGATCCCTGATAGGCAAAGAAAAGATCCGTATCGCAATAAAGGTCTACCAGTATTTTCTCCAGCGTCGGAAAGGCTACCCCCCTGTTGGTATCCAGGGGCGCTCTGGAAATAAGTGGCCAGATGACGATGGCCTGGGGCAGACCGGATATATAAGTCTCAATCACTGGTCTATCTGGGTTGGAAAACACAAAGGAATACTTGTCCCGGAGTGAGAAAAACACTCGGTCCATGCTGAGTTTATCGACCTCCAGGATATACATGGTAGCTGTCGACTGCAGCTCCAGGAACTCATTGAGCCACTCCGTAGTCCAGATGCCATAGGTTCCTTCCAAACTTTCCTTCTGTTTTAGATGGTCGATCAGGTTGGTCATTATCTTATCGGTGGCCGGATGGAATTCCACTTTATTGCCTATGGCATACACGCCTTTACCGACGTCGCGCAGTTTACCGTTCTTCTTCAGGTCAAGAAGGATATAGTTAAATCGGGCTTCCTTGATCTGGGGGTCCAGCCTGCGGACAAAGGACCACAGCTCCTCCCGCCTTTTCACCTGGTGCTGGGAGAAGCGGCCCATGATCTGATCTTCTATATGCTGTTTGGAGTACATCATCCGTTCAAATTGCTTAAAATCATTACTAATTGACCAATAATTATTAATAATGGCTTAATAATAGTACTAAAAATAAACCAAATTATTATAAAAATGGCTTAATATAAACAATAAAAAATAGCTCAGAGGTTTGGAAAACAAGACAAGAAATTGTCTAAATTATTGTTTAACAATGTGATAAAACTATTCTCCACTCTACCACCATTTTCCAACGGCTCGGTGTACCGCGGCCAGGTGGCGATGCTTTTCCCCTGCGGCGTAGCCGGCTGAACGGTGGTGGCTATTCGGATTCCGACTCTGGTGTTTGCGCGTAATTACCGTCCGCCAGAGAAGGGGGAAGGTAGAAAGCGGTAGTGTTGTTCGTTTGCGGGGTAGACCCTGGAGGCTGCGTTGGATGGCTGAAATGAAGCAATTATTATGGAATCGGGGCGGTTATGCATCTCCCTGGTGATGAAGTATCATAGTATTACCTTTCTTGTTTCCTCGTCTGCCAATTGCCCGTTGCTGGTGTACTCCCATTCATCGCTGTTGTATATGTCATTTTAATAACCGTAGCTTAGCACGAACTTCAGGATGTGTCCCGGCGCTACATCTATCTGACTACAACCTTTCCCGGAAAAAAAATATGTATCTCTGGAAAATCCTCAATTTCAACCGATCGTCATGCTAAAAGACGTCCTTTCTTGTTTAGCCCTACCTTAGCGGCCTATGACATATTTTTTTAAAGCAATGCTCATTGGCTTATTGACCGTCAGTTCCCTCGGACAGGTGACCGCACAAGTTCCCCAAGGACCAGGAGAACAACCCTACTACCACTCGACCCCGGAGAAAATTAACGACCTCATTGACACCAAACTCGATGTACGATTCGACTATCCCAAGTCCTGGCTCTACGGTAAGGAATGGGTAACGCTAAAACCTCATTTCTACCCGACGGATTCGCTCAAACTGGACGCCCGCTATATGGACATCGAAAAGATCGCCATCGTCAGCAACGGCCAAATGACTCCACTGCAGTACCAATATGACAGCATCCACCTGAATATCAAGCTGGACCGTTTGTACAAAAGAAACGAACGTTATATGATCTATATCGCTTATACCAGTAAACCCAACAACGTTCACGACCGGCCCGGCTTCAAGATGGATGGTAAAGGACTCTGGTTCATCAACCCCACTGGAGCTGATCCTGATAAGCCTACCCAGATATGGACTCAAGGCGAAGCTGAGAGCTCTTCTTGCTGGTTTCCAACCATCGACCATCCTAACCAAAAGACGACCGATCAAATCAGCATTACCGTACCCGGGAAGTATACCACCCTCTCGAACGGTTTGCTCATCAGTCAGAAGTCCAACGGCGACGGAACCCGCACGGACACTTGGAAACAAAGCCTTCCCCATGCTCCCTATCTGTTTATGATGGCCATCGGAGAGTTCAAGGTCTACCATGATAAATGGCACAATAAGAATGTCGACTATTACCTGGAACCCAATTACTACCCTTACGCTAAACAAATCTTCGGGCAGACACCGGAAATGATAGAGTTGTTTTCTCAAGCCCTGGGGGTAGACTTTCCCTGGGAAAAGTATGCACAAGTAGTCGTTCGCGATTATCCGCTAGGCGCCATGGAAAATACATCCGCAACCCTCCACGGCGACTATGTCCAAAATAGACCTTGGGAGCTGATCGATGATCCCAACGGCTCCGGCGGTACGACTATCGCGCACGAACTGTTCCACCAGTGGTTCGGAGACTATGTCACCTGCGAAAGTTGGAGCAACGAAACCCTGAACGAATCCTTTGCTGTCTTTGGTGAAAAATTCTGGAACGAAAAAAAATACGGAAAAGACGACGGCGATTCCAAGCGCTTCGACGAAATGACCGCTTATCTTAACAATCCCACTGCTTCCGGAGAGGCCCTTACACCCTTCGTCTATACGGACAAGGAAGGAGTTAACGGCGCAAATATTTACGATAAAGGTGGCATCATCATCAATATGCTTCGCACTTATCTGGGCGATTCTGCTTTTTTTAAAGGATTGAATCTCTATCTCAGGACTCACGCCTTCTCCAACGCCGAAGTCCACGACTTGCGGTTGGCAATGGAACAAGTCTCGGGCCAGGATCTTAACTGGTTCTTCAATCAATGGTACTATGGCGCCGGTCATCCTGTTCTTGATATCAGCTATCAATGGGATGCTACTCAAAAAAAGGAAACGGTAATCATACAGCAGAAACAGCAAGGACAGATATTCCAAATACCCATGGCCGTCGACTGTTATATCGGCAACCAGGTCATCCGGAAAAATATCTGGGTAAGCCGGCCCATCGACACATTGAACTTCGATCTGCCCGGACAACCTAACCTCGTCAACGTCGATGCCGAGAAACAGCTGCTCTGTAAAAAGACCGATCACAAGACGATCGCCGAGTTCGCCTTCCAATACCAACATGCTCCCCGCTACCTGGACAGGCTGGAGGCTTTGAATACCGGCGACTTGGATATCACGACCGCGGTCCTGCATGACCGATATTATGGCCTGCGCATCAAGGCCATCCGCTCCCTGAAAATGGATAGCGCGGCCCTGTCTGCAAGGGTCGCACCGGCGATAGTAGCCCTGGCCGCCAGGGACTCCAACTATCTCGTACGCGCAGCCGCCATCAGGGCGCTGGCAAAAACTAACTCAAATGCCTATCTCGATCTCTATAAGTCGTCCCTTCAATGTCCTTCCTATACGGTCAAAGGCGCAGCCTTGAACGCCATCAACGGGGTAGCACCCGCCGACGCGTTTAGCCTGGCCAGATCGATGGCTGCCGATGGCAAGGGACAGTTCGGGATAGCCATCCTGAATGTCTATGCCACCAGCGGCTCCGACGCCGAATGGCCCGTCGTTATCAAGGGATTTAACAAGGGGAGTGGTCAGGCTAAATTCGATCTCGCCGATGGTTCCATGGCCACCCTGCTCAGCCGCCTCAGCAACAAACAATACGTTGCCGAGGGGATCAACGCCATCCGCGACCTGGCCATTCGTTATAAGAGGAATGGCATGGCGCCCAGGTTGGTCGCCAGCCTGCAAACCATCAGCGATGTCCGCCGGAAACAGGGTGATGAGGCATCCGCCGCCGCTGCCGAAGACGCGATAAAAAAGATCAATGAAGGGGTAACCGTCCAAAAAAAATTATAGCCCTCCCATAGGAAGAACTCAGCTGTGATACAGGATTCGACTCCCCAGAACAGGAAGCTCTAATAAGAGAATTTGGATATCAGCCACAATGGAACCACGAAAATCGGGTTCTATAAACAGATACAATATATATCTTACCGAGCATACGGTGTAATGCCGCGTTATGTTTGCGCAATTTGGCAGAGAATTGGAAGGGACCCGTTGCCAAAGCAGTTAGTGCGAATAAAATGTGCGGAACCAACAGCCATCTCATGCCGACTAGCCGTTTGTGTTCAGCATTATTAATTGAAATCAAAGGCCACTCGGTAAATACGAGTACAAAAAGGAAAAGCAAACCAAGGAACGGAAAAAGTATATTCTTACTCCTAAACGGAAACAGTATTGTGACTAAAATATTTTTTGGACGGGTTTCAGCTGATTTCATTCGATTAGATTTGGGCAAATTAAATCCCGGCAATCCTCTCTTTTGGTCATATTTCACTAAGCAGTCTTATTGATACATCTGCTTTTCCCAGTTGTAAAAAACCTCGAAATTTTTCGCCACCCTAGTCGAATAAGGCATCCATGGTTACTGTTGCCTGGACTGATTGGGTCACATAGTCATTTGGTAGTACTCCAAAAGTGGTGACCAGCGTCAGGAAAAGCGATTTCCTGGTTTTGGTAGCCTCCTTAAATACATTCCTTTTATTCTCAAGTTCGCCAGCGTAGGCTTTGTCAATTGTAAATTCCCTCTCTGTGTATTTCATTTCGCAGATATTCATCGCAAAATCCTTTCGGTCAATCAGCAGGTCGATTTGAGCCCCTTTTCCCGTTTTGGGCAGATATCGCCAGGCTGATTCTTCTGTATAGACCGCAGCAATGCCGATGGCCTTTTTCAACTGTTGGATGTGTTTTAAACAAACTCGCTCGAAGGCCATGCCGCTCCAGCTTCGCCAGGACTGGCCTGCAGAAAATTTTTCCCAGGTCCCATTGCCATGAGAGCGACTATTTTCCATGAACTTCAGGTAAAAATGAGTGTATTCATCCGCCAGTTTATAAATCACGTCTTTTGATTTCTTATCATAAGGAAGCCACCCTGTAACGAAACCGGATTCGATCAATTCTTCTAACAATTCAGTTACAGTTCCTCCTGAGGTCAGCCCTCCCTTTTCCATGATTTGGATTCGTGTCAATCCAGTTTTATTTGTTGCCAGCGCCCGGATCACCTTTAAGTGACGGGTAACATCGTCAAAAAGTGAATGGTATAAGTTTTTGAATTCGTCATGCAGTAGTCCGTCCTTGGAAAAACAGATCCGGTCGATGGCCTGCGTAGCACTCTCCCCCTTTCTTACTTCCTTAAGGTAATGCGGGATACCACCCATGACCATATATATTTGGAGAAGATGATATCGTTCCATGTTTACATGGAGCGCTTCCAGGTATTTTGCTGCTTCGTGAAGGGTAAAAGGCAGGAGTCTGATTTTGCGGGTTATCCGATTATGCAAGCCCCCTTTGTTATTCACAACGTTCTTTATCATCCAGGACGCGGCTGATCCGCATATGACAACCACCAGATTTGATTGCCTATTGCCCCAACTGTTCCACCAATGATCGAATGCCGCCAAAAAACCTGACTTGTGTGTATTAAGCCAGGGAAATTCGTCAAGAAAGACGACGGTTTTCCCGGTCTGTATTTTGGGGGTCACCAAATGAATGAGCAGGTCAAAAGCATCCGACCAGCTATCCGGCACTCTATATAGTTTGTCGTTGCCAGCTGCTTTACCTAGAGCCTTTACGAAATTTTGAAGTTGCTGTGATAGGTTGGCCTCTCGGGTTCCGGTGAATTCAAAGGCAAGGTATCCAGCATAATATTGACGAACCAAAAATGTTTTACCAACACGCCGTCTGCCGAATAGCGCTATCAGCTCAGGGGCATGTGAGTCCAGGGCTTCCTGAAGGATCCTTTTTTCGACCTCCCGACCTATGAGTTTTTCCATAAAAGAAGAGGTATTGGCAGCCAAAACTTAATTTAGAAGCATAGATTTGGCTGTGGATAATCGCTTTATTGCCAGCCAAAAGTAGGTAAATAAAAGCAGATTTGGCTGTGGATAATAGATTTATTGCCAGCCAAATCTATCAAACAATCGCTAAACTTTTGATTATGTGCGCCTTACTGGGACAGCAATACGCGCAGGTACCGATTTGTGATCGCACCCAGGCGAAAATCAACAAATAGATAAATCCGGTAATGACGGTAAAGCAAGAAATTTCTAAACCGGAGTCAAATTGAATCCAATAGCGTTAAGATAAACGCTTCTTTAAGGCACCGTGCCAAAAAACCGGGCAACCCCGCAGGACGCGGGTTTATAAAACCAGACCTTCGGGGGAGTTGATCTTTATCCGAGCGTTGAGGATAAAGCAGCCAACCCACTTTATTTCGTCATCAAGAACCATTCTTTACCGCGCCGACAGGTCCCGCAAGTTGGCAGACAATGCGCTGGTCGCATCCGCAAGATCACCAGCTGCGGGTTCAATCAGTCGCGAAAGAATCTTGCCGGTGGGGCATTGATTTGGTAATCCGTTGAGCCCTTCGGTTGACTTTACGAGCTTCGGCGCATGTTTCCGACCGTTGGGGAAGGTAACGATCCAAATGGTATCGAAATCACTGCCATTCCAGCTCAGCGAATCTTTGCCTAATCCGAGTGCGTGTCCCAGTTTTGGTATGTTAGTGTGCTCCCACACCACCAACTGCAGACCGTTCTGTGTTTTCAGGTAACCGGCGAGACCCTGGGTTTTTGTTTCATCAAACTGGCTGTTGATGGCCACTGAGTCCGTCACGGCCAGCGGCGTAGCGGTCTGGAACATACGGTCCTCCGAGGTAACTGTACCTGTTTTTACCGTTGGTACATAGATTAGCAGCGGCCGGCCGAATTGTTTGTTGATAACGGCAGGTATATGCAGCGCTCTATTCAAGCCTTTGCAGTTCAGGTTGCTGCCGGCCGCATATTTTTCGCCATGGCGGACGATGACTATAGTGAGATCATTTTTCACTTTCCCGGCCTGGCCGAAGCAATGACAGGAGGCTGCAAGCAACAAAGGAATAAATAGCTGTTTCATAGTATTATCTGTTTTTGTGCGCTATATAGCCACCTAAATATAGATAACATCCTCCTGCCATCCCCCCGTAAAAACACCCATTTTCACCTCTTTCCCCCCATTTCCCCATCGCTATCATCCAGCAATGATGTCCTATTCTGCCACCCGGCGTTATGAAGTCTCCCTCGTTTCCTTTATCTTAGATGGCTTATCCAGCTTAACAGTTTAAAGTTCAATGACTACCCCTGTCCCTGGCCTTATTCTTATTGCCCTTTTGTCCTTATTGACCATACAACTCTTTGGACAGGCGCCCGCCCTTTCCCGTCCACGTCCCATCCTGTCTTCGACATCAGCTTATAAAAATACATTACTCCTTTTCCCTACGTCTTCGACACGCCACGCGACATCGCCGACGGTCACGGCCGGCACAGTGATAAAAAACGTGACCCCGGATCCACCAACGGCCACAACACCGGTCAAACCTGTCCCCGCTACGTCACACGTTGCCGTCCCCCTTGGCGCCCCTGCCTGCAACGATTCCTCCGGCCACATCCTCACAACCGAAACCAGTGACCTGCTCGGCTCTGAATATATTACACTTACCAGCGACGGAGGCATCCTCGTGCCAGCCTACCGCAGTACCCTGAACACACCCTACTATGAGTATCCCTATCTTATGAAGCAAACGCCCCAGGGAGATATCATCTGGTCAAGATCGTTCAACGGCTTCGTCGTCTCTCCCCAGAGCTCAGCCTACAGCTACAAATGTTTCGAGCTGAAGGACAGGACCCTTTTGATGG
>Ga0193716_1000517_pt1 | contig 23393 bp, 19 predicted proteins | sample U2c1metaG_FD_145901 | JGI IMG/M metagenome (GOLD analysis project Ga0193716, IMG submission 145901) | Soil microbial communities from a riparian zone of the East river system, Colorado, United States - U2c1 | ecosystem: Environmental > Terrestrial > Soil > Riparian zone | place: USA: East River...
GACTCAGCGTTGACACACACCTCGTCTTTGACCGTGTTCCAGCGTTTCCGCAGCACCCGAAGCGATGGCTTGGCTGTTTCGACACCAGTGGCGTGCCAGGCTTCGATATCGGCTTTCAGGGTGGCGACAGTCCAGTTGTAGGACTTACGTCGGGCACCGAAATGCCGTGCCAGCATCCACGATTGTTCGTCGGTTGGGTCGAGCGTGAACCGGAACGCCTGCACCGTCCAGCCTTCGGGCACCTCAAAACGTGCCATCGTGCCGCCTCGCGATCACCGGCGACGGCCCGGCTCGAAACCTGCGATGCGCAGTCACCCGCGCATTACCGTTGCGCTCAGCCCGCGCCGCCAGCCTCATACTTCTGTTCCTACAACAGACCACTGACAACCAACGACCACTCAGACCGCAACAGCTGGCAACCCCCGCTAGAGGCCCAGCGACTTGGCGATGATCACCTTCATGACCTCGCTGGTGCCTGCGTAGATGCGGGCCACCCTGGCATCCGTGTACAGCCGCGCGATCGGGTACTCCATCATGTAGCCGTAGCCGCCGAAGAGTTGCAGGCAGCGATCGATCACGCGCTGCTGCATCTCGGTGCAGAAGAGCTTCACCCGTGCGGCGTCGGCGGGCGAGAGCTCACCCTCGACGTGCAGGCTGACCGCCCTGTCCAGCATCGCCTGGGCCGCTTCGACCTCCGTCGAGCACGCGGCGAGTTCGAACTTGGTGTTCTGGAATGACGAGACGGGTGTGCCGAATGCCTTGCGGCCCTTGGTGTACTCGATCGCCGCGGTGATCGCAGACCGTGCCTGAGAGACCGACCCGACGGCCACGGTGAGGCGTTCCTGCGGCAGGTTGTGACCGAGGTGGCCGAACGCCTCGCCCTCCTCCCCGAGCAGGTTGGCTGCAGGCACGCGTACGTCGACGAACGACAGCTCGGCGGTGTCCTGCACCTTGCAGCCCATCTTCTCCAGCTCGCGACCCCGGGTGAAGCCCGCCATGCCGTCCTCGACCACGAACAACGTGAGTCCCTTGCGACGGTTGTCGGCATCGGTGGCCGTGCGGGCGACCACGATCACCAGGTCGGCCTGCATGCCGCCGGTGATGAAGGTCTTGGACCCGTTGATGATGAAGTCGTCGCCGTCGCGCACCGCCGTGGTGCGCATGCCCGCCAGGTCCGAACCGGTTCCTGGCTCGGTCATCGCGATGGCCGTGAGCAGCGTGCCCGCGGCGAGGCCAGGGAACCAACGTTGGCGCTGTTCGGCGTTCGCGTACTGCAGGAAGTACGGCAGGATCACCTCGAGCTGGGTGCGGACTGTCGACAGCGTGACCAGCGCCCGCGCAGCCTCCTCCTGCATGACGACGTTGTAGCGGTAGTCGGGCGTGCCGCCACCGCCGTACTCCTCGGGGATCGCCACGCCGAGCATGCCGAGCTCGCCCATCTGCTTGAACACCTCGCGGGGCATCCGTCCGCCCTTCTCCCACTCGGGATAGTGCGGAACCACCTCCTTGTCGACGAAGTCGCGGGCGAGCTCGCGGAATGCCTCGTGGTCCTCGGTGAACAGATCCCGGCGCATCGCGCCTCCTTTCGAGAGTTCTCGACGCGCGTGTTAGTTCACGAGCTCGACGAGCGTGGCGTTGGCGGTGCCGCCACCCTCGCACATGGTCTGCAGGCCATAGCGAATTCCGTTGTCGCGCATGTGGTGAATCATCCGGGTCATCAGCACCGCGCCAGAAGCGCCGAGCGGATGGCCGAGCGCGATCGCCCCGCCCAGCGGGTTGAGGCGGGCCTCGTCGGCGCCGGTCTCGGCCAGCCAGGCCAAGGGCACCGGCGCGAATGCCTCGTTGACCTCGAATACGCCGATCTCGTCGATGCCAACGCCCGACTTGTGCAACACCTTCTCGGTGGCGGGGATGGGACCGGTGAGCATGAGTACCGGGTCGGCGCCGGTGACCGCGCCTGCGCGGTAGCGGACCAGCGGCGTCAGACCCAGTTGAACCGCGTTCTCGGCGGTCATCACCAACAGCGCGGCGGCACCGTCGGAGATCTGCGATGAGTTGCCTGCGTGGATGACGCCGTCGTCGGCGAAGGCAGGCTTGAGCCCGGCGAGCTTCTCGACGGTGGTGCCGCGACGGATGCCCTCGTCGGCTGTCACCAGGTCACCCTCGGTGAAGACCGGGACGATCTGGTCGATGAAGGCACCCGCGTCCTGCGCGGCGGCGGCCCGTTCGTGCGACTGAGCGGAGTACTCGTCGAGACGGGTCCGGGACAGGTTCCACTTCTTGGCGATCATCTCCGCCGAGATGCCCTGGTTGAATGCGAAATCATCATACCGGGCAAGGACTTTCGGTCCGTACGGCATACCGGTGGTGCGCGCCGCGCCGAGGGGCACCCGGCTCATCACCTCCACCCCACCCGCGACGACGACGTCCTGCTGGCCGGACATCACCCCCTGCACGGCGAAGTCGAGTGCCTGCTGGCTCGATCCGCACGCGCGGTTGATCGTGGTGCCGGGGATGTGCTCTGGCCAGCCTGCGGCCAGCACCGCCCAGCGGCCGATGTTGCTCGACTGGTCGCCGACCTGCGAGACGCAACCCCACACCACGTCGTCGATCACGTCGAGATCGATGCCGGTGCGTTCGGCGAGCTCGGAGAGGACTACGGCGGACAGGTCGGCGGCATGCTGGTCGGACAGGCCGCCGTTGCGCTTGCCGACGGGGGTTCGCACTGCTCCGACGATGACGGTTTCACGCATGATCTCGCTCCCATCTGGTGCTGTCCCCCGAGTCTGCCGTGGCGATGTCAGCCGGCTGTGCGCGGGCCCGAGTTGACCGTCTGATCACCGTCGATGGCCGTCAGTAGCTCCTCGGCAAGCCCAGGACGTGGGAGCCCAGGAAGTTCAGGATCATCTCCTGACTGATCGGCGCGATCTTCATCAAGCGCGCCTCGCGGAAGAACCGCGAGATGGCGTACTCCTCGGAATAGCCCATCCCACCGAGCGTCTGCATCGCGCGGTCGGCAGCGTCGAACCCGGCGTCAGCACACAGATACTTCGCCATGTTGGCCTCCCTGCCACACGGGAGGCCCCTGTCGTAGAGCCAGGTCGCCTTGCGCAACACCAACTCGGCGGCGTCCAGCCGGGCCAGCGAGTCGGCGAGCGGAAATTGAATGCCTTGATTCATTCCGATCGGACGGTTGAAGACGACGCGCTCGTTGGCGTACTTCACGGCCCGGTCGAGTGCCACCCGCCCGATGCCAAGCGCCTCGGCGGCGATCAACATCCGCTCGGGGTTGAGCCCATCGAGGAGGTAGGTGAAGCCCTTGCCTTCCTCGCCGACGCGGTCCTGCACCGGCACCCTCAGGTCGTCGATGAACAATTCGTTGGAGCTGACGGCGTTGCGGCCCATCTTCGGAATGGGGCAGATGTCGACGTGGGCGCGGTCCAGGTCGGTGAGGAACAGCGTCATGCCGTCGGTCTTCTTGGTGACCTGGTCATGGGGTGTGGTGCGGGTCAGCAGCAGGATCTTCTCGGACTCGAGTGCCTTGGAGATCCACACCTTTCGGCCGTTGACGACGTACTCGTTACCGTCACGTTTGGCGAAGGTAGTGATGCGGGAGGTGTCCAGGCCCGCACCGGGTTCGGTGACACCAAAGCACACGTGCAGGTCGCCGTTGACGATGCGGGGCAGCGTGCGCGCCTTGAGTTCCCCGGAGCCGTGCACGACCACCGGTTGCATGCCGAAGATCGACAGGTGGATCGTGCTGGCCGCGTTCATCGCCCCGCCCGAACGAGCGACTTCCTCGAGAAGCAAGGTGGCCTCGGTGATGCCAAGCCCGTGGCCGCCGGACTCCTCGGGAATGGTCATGCCCAGCCAGCCGCCGCCGGCGATGGCGTCGTAGAACTCCTTGGGAAATTCGTGCGTTTGGTCCTTGTGCATCCAGTACTGATCGTCGAACTTCGCCGCCAGCTCGGCGACGGACTTGCGGATCAGCTCCTGATCGTCGGTCAGTTCGAAGTTCATCCCGCCGGTCACGGCAATCTCCTGCCCATCGAAAAACACTTGCACACAGCCGGGTTCGCCGGTGCGTTCTCCGAGGAACCGTGCCGTCGCGTCCTTCGAGGGTGACACCCAGGTCCAAGCCCGTCAGGGGTGTCGACGGAAGCGTGGAGTGCGCCATTTCTCGCAGGTCTTCTGTAAAGACGAGAATGAGAATAGTATTCTCGTACTGAGGAAGTTTCAATCTCAAATAGGGTGGCTGCAAGGGGGTCTAGGACCGCAATGCCCAGGCGTTCTCCGGTACAGTTCATCCATGTTCTCCCCAATCGGCCTGCATCCGAGCAACCGGTGAGCAGCCCCAGCGAAGAACCCGCATGGAAGCAGCGCGCGGTCGAACGGTCGGTCAAGACGGCGAAACTACGTGCCGCGCAACGTGTGCAACGGTTCCTCGACGCGGCCCAGGCGATCATCATCGAAAAGAACAGCACGGACTTCACCGTGCAGGAGGTCGTCGACCGCTCGCGTCAGTCGTTGCGAAGCTTCTACCTGCAGTTCGACGGTAAGCACGAGCTGCTACTCGCGTTGTTCGAGGACGCGCTCAGCCGGTCGGCCGATCAGATCCGCGCTGCGACGGCGGGCAAATCCGATCCCATCGAACGGCTGAAGATCGCCGTCGAGCTGCTCTTCGAGTCGTCGCGTCCGGATCCCGGGGCACGGCGGCCGTTGTTCAACGACTTCGCGCCGCGCCTGCTGGTATCGCATCCGTCCGAGGTCAAGATCGCCCATGCACCGCTGTTGGTGCTGCTCACCGAACTGATGGTGGACGCCTCCGAAGCCGGCAAGCTGCGCCCCGGCCTCGACCCCAAGCGGATGGCAGTGATGACCATGCAGACGGTGATGTTCGTCGCGCAATCCAGCGGTTCGGATGATGCATCCGTCAAGCTCATCTCGGCCGACGAAGTGTGGGACTTCTGCGCCAACGGTTTCGCCGCCAGCTAGCAGAGAATCGCATTCTTACTCCGGGAAATCGCTTGCACTCTCAGCGCAAGCGATCTCCCGGATTACGCCGTCACTCGGCGACGTAGTACAGCCGCTTGTTGACGAATTCATCCATCCCCAGCGGACCCAGCTCACGCCCGAACCCGCTGCGCTTCACGCCGCCGAAGGGCACCTCTTGACCTTCGTTGGCTGGGGCGTTGACATTCGACATGCCCGACTCGAGCCGCTGCGCGACCTTCTCCGCACGCTCGCGATCGGTGCTGAACACCGCGCCGCCAAGGCCGTAGTCGGAGTCGTTGGCAAGCGTCAACGCCTCCTCGTCGCTGGTGATGGAGTACACCACGGCGACGGGACCGAACAACTCTTCGCGATACGCGCGCATCTCGGGGGTGATGCCCGTCAACACCGCAGGCGAGTAGTAGGCCGCCGGGCCGTCGGCGAGAACACCGCCGGCGTGCAGTGTCGCCCCCTTGGCAACGGCGTCCTGAACCTGCTCGTGCAATATCTCGGCGGCCTTGCGCGACGACAGCGGCGAGAAGGTGCCGTCGGCCGCTTCGGCCGGGTCACCCGGCTTCAGGTCCTTGGCGCGTTCGACGAGCCGCCCGACGAAGCCGTCGTAGATGGCGCTGTCGACGATCATTCGCTTGTTCGAATTGCACGCCTGCCCGGTGTTCCCAATCCTGGTGTCCCACGCCAAGTCTGCTGATGCCTTGACGTCATCGGAATCCAGCACCACGTACGCGTCGGATCCGCCGAGCTCGAGCACGCACTTCTTGAGATTCTTGCCGGCGATGGCCGCCACCACTGACCCGGCCCGCTCCGAGCCGGTCAACGAGACGCCGACGATGCGACGGTCGCCGATGATCTGCTCCACCTGTGCGTATGACACGAAGATGTTCTGATAGACGCCCGACGGCACCCCGGCCTGGTCCATGAGTTCCTGGACCGCCAGCGCCGACTTCGGCACGGATTCGGCATGCTTGAGCAGGATCGTGTTGCCCAACACCAGGTTTGGCGCAGCGAATCGCGCGATCTGATAGAAGGGATAGTTCCACGGCATGATGCCAAGCAGGGGTCCGATCGGGAGCTTCTGCACGTAGGCCTTACCAGCGGAGAACGTCTTGATCTCCTGCGCGGATGCCAGTCCTGGCCCCTCGGTGGCGAAGTAGTCGAAGATGTCGCCGCAGAAGTCGGCCTCGCCGACCGCCTCGGGCAGCGGCTTGCCCATCTCCTCCGTCGCGATGGCGCCGAGCCGGTCGGCGTGCTCCTTGAAGAGCTCCCCCACCCGCGCCACGACCTTCGCCCGCTCGGCGATCGGCACGTCCCGCCACGCGCGATATGCCTCCGTAGAGGCGGCAAGCGTCGCCTCGACCTGGGCGTCGGTGTCGAAATCGAAGGCTTCACCAGCGGCTCCGGTCGCCGGGTTGACGACCTGGTACACGGGCTGGGTGGAAACGGTTGTTGTCATGAAGCGGCTCCCTTGACGTCTGTGTGTCCAATCTAACCGCGGATGAATCGGCCGAAACAGACAACCTCATTTTCCGGGAGTCGGACGGTTCTCGGCCGTCCCGTCGAGTTAACCCTCCGGCGCCGCGGATGCCTCGTCGGATGCCGGCACCTCGGGTCGCAGCGGGCGCAGCAAGGCCCAGGCGAAGAAGCCGACCCCGATGGCGAGCAGGATGAGCCCCACCCACCAGTTGGCGTCGGTGCCGATGTAGAGATTGGTGCGGTCGGTCGCGGCGGCCGAATTGTCGTGGTCGCCGAGGATCGCTGGCACGAATCCGGCGATGGTGAGTAGCACGCCGTAGATGGCGAGCAACGCACCGACGATGTTGCGAATGTCGAACAGATGCACCAATACCGGATGGGGATGTGGTCGAGTCATGGTGGCTCCTCGCAGAGATCTCAGTGGAAGACGATGTTGAGGGCGATGACGAGGACGAGCGCCACCGAGGCCAGCGGAACCGGCCGCTGGAACCAGGGTCTGCCTGCGTCGGCCGGATCGGTACGCATCTGCACCGGCGTCTCGGAGTAGACGAAGCCGACCAGCTCGGCCGCAGGTTTGGGCGTCGTCACCATGCTGACGAGGACGCTGACGACGATGTCGACGATGAACGCGGCGGCCGCCGCCACGAAGGGCATGCCCTGCCCTGGCAGATCGATGACGCCGACCTTGGACAGGACGAATACGAGCATCGCGGCCAGCGTTCCCGCCACCAAGCCGGTCCAGCCTGCGGTGGGGGTCATCCGTTTCCAGAACATGCCAAGGATGAAGGTCGCGAACAGCGGCGCGTTGAAGAACCCGAACAGGGTCTGCAGGTAGTCCATCAGGTTGGAGTAGCCGGCGGCGATCAGCGCAGTGAAGATCGCGAGGATCGTTGCGACCACCGTCGCGTACCTGCCCACCTTGATGTAGTAGTCGTCGGATCGGTTCTTGACGATGTACTGCTGCCAGATGTCATAGCTCAGAACCGCATTGAACGCCGAGATGTTCGCGGCCATGCCCGCCATGAACGACGCCATCAGGCCGGCGACGGCGACGCCGATCAGACCGTTGGGCAGGATGTCGCGGATCATCAGCAGCATGGCGTCGTTGTAGGTGACCCCGCCCTCACCGGTGGCCTTGAGATGGATCATGTCGCCGATCGCGGCGGCGGCGATCATGCCGGGCACGACCACCACGAAGGGGATGAACATCTTGGGGAACGAGGCGATGATCGGCGCGCGGCGCGCCGCCGACATCGAATCCGACGCCATGGCGCGCTGGACCTCGACGAAGTTGGTCGTCCAGTAGCCGAAGGAGAGCACGAATCCGAGCCCGAACACGATCCCGATCACCGACCAGACGGGACTGCTGAAACCGCTGAGCGCCTGGCCGGGCCACGAGTTGAGTTGCTCTTGCACTGACGCGGTCACCGAGCCGCCGGACTTGGTCGTGTCGATCACCTTGTCCTTGAGCCCGCTCCACCCGCCGACCTTGATGAGCCCGAACACGGTGAGTGGGATCAGCGCGGCGAGGATCACGAAGAACTGCAGCACTTCGTTGTAGATCGCCGCGGACAGTCCGCCAAGCGCGGTGTAGGTGAGCACGATCGCGGCGGCGATGATCAGTGATACCCAGCGCTCCCACCCGAGCAGCACGTTGATGACGCTCGAGAGCAGGAACAGGTTGACCCCTGCGATGAGCACCTGGGCGGCGGCAAAGCTGATGGCGTTCACCAGATGTGCGCCGGTGCCGAAGCGGCGGCGCATGAACTCGGGAACGCTGCGCACCTTGGAGCCGTAGTAGAACGGCATCATCACCACGCCGAGGAACAGCATCGCCGGGACGGCGCCGATCCAGTAGTAGTGCACGGTCGCAAGCCCGACCTGCGCGCCGTTGGCCGACATGCCCATGATCTCGACGGCACCCAGATTGGCCGATACGAATGCCACGCCGGTCACCCAGGCGGGCAGTCGGCGCCCGGACAGGAAGAAGTCCAGGCTCGAGGAGATCTGGCTGCGGGCGATGTAACCGATGCCGAGAACGAACACGAAGTAGACCGCGATCAGCACGTAGTCGAGTACTCCCGCGTTGACCCGCAATACGTTCTCAGCTGCCAGCACAGTGGCCGTCATCGATGGCACTCCTTCGTTGGGTGATGCGGATCACGTCACATGTTCTTACTTTAATGAACAGAAAGCAACACCAACACGGCGCAAACTCTCAGGAACTGCGCTCACGATGTTTGTTATTGTTCGTTTTACCTGCGAACGGTGCCGCATGATCCTCGAGAACAGCACGGGAAGGATGTCTCCGACGATGCTTGCCGACGAGCGACGCGGCCTGATCCTGCGTGTCCTGAACTCCGCCGGTGCGGTCCGGGTGGCCGACCTGGCCGCCGACCTCGACGTGTCCGAGATGACCGTGCGCCGCGACCTCGATGCCCTCGACGCACAGGACCAATTGCGCAAGGTTCACGGCGGCGCGGTGACGCGCCACAAGCGGGGCGAGGAACCGTGGTCGGCGGTGAAGGCCGGTCAGCAGCGAGCGGAGAAGGCGGCAATCGCGGCCGTCGCCGCCGAGACCGTCGAGGATGGCATGACGATCGCGATCGGCGCGGGCACCACCACCACCGAGCTGGCGCGCAGCCTGAGGCAGCGGCCGTCGATCACCGTGATCACCAACTCCATCAGCGTCTTTCGAGAGATGACCGATCCCGCCGGTGCGAGCACCGATGGGCCGCTGGTGTACCTCAGCGGAGGCGTTCGCACCCCGTCGGATGCGTTGGTGGGACCGGTCGCCGATGCGGCGATCGCCTCGTTCCGGGTGGACGCCGCCTACCTTGGTGTACACGGATTCGACCGCAAGGCCGGCCTGACGTCCCCGAATATCGCTGAGGCGCAGACGAATCGGGCACTGATCGAGATCGCGAGCCGGCTGGTCGTGCTGGCCGATCACACCAAGTACTGCGAAGTCGGCACCAACGTGTTCGCGCGACTGGCACAGGTCAACACGCTCATCGTCGATGACGGCCTTGCCGGGGACGATCGGGCCGCCGTCGGCTCACAGGTCGGCGACCTGCTGATCGCCGAGGTGGGTGCAGCACGATGACCGACAGTACGACCACCCCAATGCGCTGGACGCTGGCCGACGGCCGCGATCTGCTGTTCTTCGCCCTGCCGGGTCACCTGCCTGCACCGGTGCAGGACCGACGACCGCTGCCACAGCAGGCAAATGAGCAGTCCGAGTTGCGTTTTGACCGCCAAACCGGTCAGTGGGTCATCATCGCGGCGCTGCGCCAAGACCGCACCTACAAGCCGCTGGCCGGCGACTGCCCACTGTGCCCGGGCCCGTCCGGGCTGACCGGCGAAGTGCCCGCAGCCGATTACGACGTCGTCGTCTTCGAGAACCGGTTCCCCAGCCTCGCCGGGGCGGAGGGACCGGGGCCCACGCCATCTGATGTCGACGGCACCGGATTCGTCACGGCGCCCGGTCATGGCCGCTGCGAGGTGATCTCGTTCTCCCCCAGCCACGACGCATCGTTCGCCGAGCTCGCCCCCCGGCATGCCCGCCTGGTCGTGCAGGCATGGCGGCACCGCACCGCCGACCTGATGAATCGTGAGGGAATCGAGCAGGTGTTCTGCTTCGAAAACCGAGGTGAGGAGATCGGGGTCACGCTGACCCATCCGCACGGACAGATCTACGCCTACCCCTATCTTGCGCCGCGGACCGCGGTGATGCTGCGCCAGGCCACCGCACACCGGGAACACAACGGCACCAACCTGTTTGCCGACCTGCTTGCCCATGAGATCTCCGACGGTAGTCGCGTCATCGCGCGGACCGAACACTTCACGGCGTTCGTCCCGTTCGCCGCGCGCTGGCCGGTGGAAGTGCATGTCTACCCGAACAGATTCGTGCACAACCTCACCGAGCTCGACGCCGCGGAGTTGGACGGCTTCGCCGACATCTACCTCGACGTCCTGCGCCGGTTCGACCGGATGTACCCCACACCGCTGCCCTACATTTCGGCACTTCATCAGTACGCCGACACCGATGCGCAACGGGACGGCTACTTCCACGTCGAATTGATGTCGGTGCGCCGCAGCGCCACCAAGCTGAAGTTCCTGGCCGGCTCGGAGTCGGCGATGGACGCCTTCATCAGCGACGTGACACCGGAGAGCGTCGCCGCGCGCTTGCGGGAGGTGTGAACGCCATGGACGCCAACCGCACGATCACGTACTCGGCACCGGGCCGGATCAACCTGATCGGTGAACACACCGACTACAACCTGGGTTTCGCCTTACCCATCGCGCTGCCGGAGCGCACGGTGGCGACCTTCCAACCCGACGATGGCGACGCGATCACGGTACGCAGTGATCGCGACGACGGTGAGGCGAAGATTCCGCTCGACACCTCGCCCGGCGAAGTGACCGGCTGGGCGGCCTACGTCGCGGGGGTGGTGTGGGCGCTGAGCCGCGCCGGGCACAGGGTTCCCGGCGGCATCCTTGCACTCACCAGTGGTGTGGAGATGGGCTCGGGGCTTGCTTCGTCGGCGGCGCTGGAATGCGCGGCCCTCGGCGCACTGGTCACCGCCGCCGGGGTCGACGTGGACCGCATCGACATGGCACGGATCGCGCAGCACGCCGAGAACGACTACGTCGGCGCCCCAACGGGTCTGCTGGACCAACTGGCGTCGCTGTTCGGTGCGCCGCACCACGCCATGCTGATCGACTTTCGCGATACCACCGTCGCGCCGGTGCCGTTCGATCCCGACGCCTCCGGCATCGCGCTGCTACTGATCAACTCCCGCGCCCCGCACCGCCACGCGGGCGGCGAGTACGCCGAACGCCGCAAGGCCTGCGAACGCGCGGCCGCCGATCTGGGGTTCTCCTCACTGCGGGAGGCACAGCCCGGCGGTCCGTCGGCCCTGACGGCGGTGCACGACCCGGTCGATGCCCGCCGCGCCCGCCACATCCTCACCGACAACCAACGAGTTCTCGACGTCGTTGCGGCGCTGCGGGATTCCGACTTCACCGAGGTGGGCCAGATCTTCACTGCCTCTCAAGCGTCGATGCGCGACGACTTCGCCATCACCACGGACCACATCGATCTCATCGCCGACACCGCGGTGGCGGCCGGGGCGCTGGGAGCACGCATGACCGGGGGCGGCTTCGGCGGCTGCGTGATCGCCGTGGTGCCGGCTGCCAAGCAGGACGCGGTCGCCGACGCGGTACACCGGGCGACGCGCGACGCCGGGTTCGTCGATCCGGCCATTACCCGCACTCACGCCGGCGCGGGCGCAGGCCGAGAGGGCCGCTAGCCCGGGCACTCCCAGACCGCCCTACGAATGCGTTGAGATAGCGGTGGTGGAACCTCGTGTGGGTGAGTGCTACCTCAACGGGAAGGAACCGTCAGCCGTCCGCTCTGACCTTGTCCTTGACCGCGTTGACCACCGGCGGCGCCTCGCGCCAATTCGGAATTCCGTCGGATTCATTGGCGACGGGGAAGCCGCCACCGTGCACCTGGGTCCAGTGGCTGTGATTGAGCTGATGCAGCGTGAAGCACGCGTTCAATGCGTTGTGGAAGCCCTGGTTGTCCTGGGTCTGGTTGACCGATTCCTTGATCAGCAGCGCCGCCATCGTGGGCACCTTGGCGATGCGGCGGGCGAAGTCCAGTGTGCGGTCGGCCAGCTCGTCGGCGGGGAACACCTTGGACACCATCCCGAGCTGATACGCCTCGTCCACCGACAGGGAATCGCCGGTGAGCATGAGCTCCTTGGTCTTTCGCGCACCGAACTCCCACGGGTGGGCGAAGTACTCGACGCCGCACATGCCCAGCCGGGTGCCGACGACGTCGGCGAAGCGCGTGCCCTCCGCAGCCACGATCAGGTCACACGACCACATGATCATGAGCGCGGCGGCGTAAACCTCACCGTGCACCTGGGCGACGGTGATCTTGCGGAGGTTGCGCCACCGGCGGGTGTTGTCGAAGAAGTGGTGCCACTCCTGAAGCATGAGCTTCTCGGCGGCCTCACGCGTCGCTCCGTTCACACCGAAGCTGGGATGCTGATCGGGACCGGGCGCGTACTCCGACATCGATTGCTTCGACCCCAGGTCGTGGCCGGAGGAGAACATCGGCCCGTTGCCGCCGAGGATCACGACGCGGACCTTGTCGTCAGCCTCCGCCTCGAGGAACGCTTCGTTGAGCTCGACGAGCAGCCCGCGTTGCTGCGCATTGCGCTGGTTCGGTCGGTTGAGCATGATCCGGGCGATGGTGCCCTCGTCGAGGGTCTCGTACGTGACGAAGCGATAGTCGGCCATGTTTCGCACGTTATTCCCTCGGCAAGGGTATTACGGCAGGGGGTGTGGGATGTTCATGACCAAGGAGCCAGCATGATCAAGAACGGCAGCCGCCTGCAGAGCCAGGTGTGCGACACGCAGGTGATCGTGGTGCGCAGTGCCGAAAGCCTCGACGACTTGCGCGCAGGCGGTGCGCCCATGGTGCCGATCGGCGCAACGGTCGCTTCCGGCCCGACGCTCGACCCGGCACTGTCCGAGGGCAACCTGATGGGCAAGCGCTACGTCGACGACACCGGCGCCGAGGTGCTGGTGACCAAGGCGGGCAGGGGCACGCTGAGCGTCGGCGCGACCCCGCTGGCCATCAAGGAAGCCAAGTCCCTACCCGCCAGCGATTAGTCCGCGGGGCCCTGGTCGACCCTGCGCGCGTTCGACCGACGTTGGACGAGGGGCCGCAGCTAGCGTCTGCGCCGGGTTGGCCCGCCCGCGCCACATGTTGCCGAGCACCGCTCGCCCTAGCAGGGCCGGATCTCTTAGCCTGCTGGGCGGGTCGACGAGGTTGACCACCCGCAACAAGCGTTCAGTGAGCACGATGTCGTTCTCGGCGGCCTTCATCGTCTGGTTCATGCTCCAGTTCCTCAGCCGCCTCGTCAGTGAACGCCGGCCGTGCACGGGTGACGACTCGCGGTCGTTGGCCTGATTCATCGCCCACGTCGGCCCGATGTGCTTGGCTGCGTCGCTGAAGAACTGCTGAGGCGTCACATCGGGACGGAGTAGATGTTCCTGCAGCGCAACGGCTTCCAATGCAGCCATCGTGATGCCCTGGCCGTAGATGGGGTTCAGGCTGCACAATGCATCGCCGACGACCAGGAGTCCATCGGGGAAGCGGGGCATCTGGTCGTAGCGTCGCCACACGGCGCCGGTGTAGCGGAAGACGGACACGTCGCTCAGAGGTTGCGCAGACCGGAGCGCGTCCAGAACACGAGGTGGCGCGCTCTGCTCGACGAGCCCGATCATGCCTGCGAGGTCGGTCGGCGGATCGGTGTCGATGGCCAAGCGGCCCGCCGTGAGCATCCACGCTCCGTCTTCGTAGGCAGCCAAGCCACCGCGCGTCGACTTGCCAGGAAAGAACGTCATCTTCTCGGCGATCATGCCTTCGGGGATGTGTAGCAACTGGCTCGAGTAGGTGGCGTTGGCGGCGGACCGCCGTTCTTCCGGTCGGCCGTAGCCGAGCCTCTCGAGGAAGGCCGGGGTGCGTGCGGCCCGTCCCATGGCGTCGACCACCAGATCGGCATTCAATGGCGTGTCATCGCCGGTAGCGCGGTCGACCAGTCGGACGCCCGTGACGCGGTCCGGGGTGGCGGCGATCGGTTCCACCACGTCGTGGTCGTCGAGAAATCTCACGTTGCCGAGAGCCTGGACGCGGCGCCGGACGTGGAACTCCACGAACGGCCGGCTCGCCAGGTACATGACCAGCGCCTCGGGATCGGCGAGCTTCTCCGAGCGGTTGAATCCATACGGACCGAAGCGCGCGTCGATGCGTGACAGGTCGCCGTCGTCGAGGACGTTGGCACCGTCGGCGACGAGTTCGTCGAGGATCCCGGGAAAGAGGTACTCCAGTGTGTGCGTGCCGCGGCTCAACAGGCTGTGCAGATGCTCGCCCTGTCGAATTCCCTTGCGCTGCAGGGGGCGAACGGGCAATTGGTCCCGCTCGACCACTGTGACCGTGTTGTAGAACTCCGAAAGCACCCCAGCGGCAAGCAAACCAGCCATCCCGGCCCCCAGAACAACCCCACTATCGCCGAGCTGTCGCATCCGCACCTCCTCGTCGCGAGGCCGGCCGCAGTCCGCTGGAGCGGCCTCAGATGCGACTGTACGCCAAATATAAGAAACCTAAGGACTATCTAAGCGAATTCTAAGGCTTTTTGGCGGCTCGACCGCCGGTCCAACCAGACGTAGGCGCCAAAGAGTGCGGCGATAACGGCGCGCAACGGGATCGGCGTGTCTGCATCGACATGGACGCCGAATGGATCCTGCTGATTGCTCGACGGTTTCGCAGGCAGGGTCGCCGCCAGCGACGACTTCGTCGCCGAAAGGGAGGCCCGAACACTGAACGAACAGGTGACATCGCTGCTCGGCAATCGGCCCCAGCGCGGCGAAGACACCGTGAAGGCTCTCGAGCCGACTAAGTTGGCCGGCATGATCCGGGCATGGCTGGCGGCGACGGTCTTGGTCGTCGTGTTGATGGGCTGTCAGCACGCCCGGGAGGCACGGGCCGACGACGTCGAGTTCCATCTGAATGAGGCGTTCGCACTAGCTGGCGGGCAGGACGCGGTGATCACCGGCGAGAAGCTGCGTCTGCACTTTGACGAGGTGCTGGAGGACTCCCGCTGTCCAGTGCAGGTGGAATGCGTGTGGACCGGGCAGGCGCGGATAGCCGTCGTCGTCCAAGCGGCGGGAAGCACGCCAATCACGGCGGCGTTCAACACCAACCCGGCTCCCGGTCAGAATGCGCAGACCGCAAAGGTCGGTGAATACGAGATCACGCTGTTGTCGCTCGAGCCGTACCCACAGACCCCCGAAGATGCCATTGGCCTCGAGCAGTATCGGGCCACATTGGAGGTAAGCAAGAGCGCGCCGTAGGCGACCGCTGTCTTTTGCGCCGGGGTTCAGGTCGATGACATCCCGACGGTCGAGAATTGATCTCGGTGTCGGCATAGCGGGAGACGTTCACATTGCACTGAGGGTCGTCGTCCGCGCCGCATCACGACCCCTAGCGCAATCTCGACGAGATCACCTGAGCTCACGTTCCGTTGGCGGGCGCTGAGGCTACCGTGTGACGGTGAGCAGCGCCGTCGACTGGAGGACTCCGTGACCGAACACCCGGACATCGTCATCGTCATGACCGACGAGGAGCGCGCGGAGCCGCCGTACGAGTCTGCGGACGTGAAGGCCTGGCGCCACCGCACGTTGACCGGCCGCCGCTGGTTCGACGAACACGGGGTGACCTTCGGCCGTCACTACACCGGCTCGCTGGCGTGCGTGCCCAGCCGTCCGACGATCTTCACCGGCCAGTACCCGGACCTCCACGGCGTCACCCAAACCGATGGCATCGGCAAGCGTTTCGACGACTCCCGGCTGCGCTGGCTGCGGGCCGGCGAGGTGCCAACCCTTGGCAACTGGTTCCGCGCCGCCGGGTACGACACCCACTACGACGGCAAATGGCACATCTCGCACGCCGATCTCCAAGACCCGGCCACCGGCCAGTCGTTGGCGACCAATGACGACGACGGCGTGATCGACCCGGCGGCGGTGAAACGGTACGTCGACGCGGATCCTCTTGCCCCGTACGGCTTCTCCGGTTGGGTCGGGCCCGAACCACACGGGGCGTTACTGTCCAACAGCGGTTTCCGCAGGGACCCGTTGATCGCCAACCGGGTGGTGGCTTGGCTCGAGGACCGGTACGCGCGACGCCGCGCCGGTGACGAGGATGCGCTGCGGCCCTTCCTTCTGGTCGCCAGCTTCGTCAACCCGCATGACATCGTGCTGTTCCCAGCATGGCTGCGGCGCAACCCATTACAGGCCTCACCACTGGATCCGCCGCACGTGCCGGCCGCGCCAACCGCCGACGAGGACCTTGCCAACAAGCCGGCCGCCCAGATCGCATTCCGCGAGGCGTACTACTCCGGTTACGGCCCAGCGCGGATCGTCAGCCGCAGCTATCGGCGCAACTTGCAGCGATATCGCGACCTGTACTACCGGCTGCATGCCGAGGTCGACGCGCCGATCGACCGGGTGCGCCGGGCGGTCACCGACGGCGGATCGGAAAACGCGGTATTGGTGCGCACCTCCGACCATGGCGAGCTGCTCGGCGCGCACGGCGGGCTGCACCAGAAGTGGTTCAACCTCTACGACGAAGCCACCAGGGTGCCGTTCACCATCGCGCGCATCGGTGACGGCGCCACCGGGCCTCGGCTGGTGACCGCACCGACGTCGCACGTCGACCTGGTGCCGACGCTGCTCGGGGCGGCCGGAGTGGACGTCGACGCCGTGGCCGCCGAGCTCGCCGAGTCCTTCTCCGAGGTACACCCGCTGCCTGGGCGCAACCTGATGCCGGTGGTGGACGGGGCGGCCGCCGACGAAGATCGTGCGGTTTACCTGATGACGCGCGACAACGTGTTGGAAGGCGATACGGGTGCTTCGGCGACGGCACGTCAGCTGGGACGAACCGTGAATCCGCCTGCGCCGCTACGCATCAAGGTTCCTGCCAACGTCGCCGCCAACTTCGAGGGGTTGGTGCTGCGGGTCGAGGAGTCCGAAGCCCCGGGCGGTTCGGGGCATCTATGGAAGCTGGTGCGCACCTTCGACGATCCAGCCACCTGGACCGAGCCGGGCGTGCGCCATCTTGCCGCCACCGGCAGGGGCGGCGACGCCTACCGGACCGATCCGCTCGACGACCAGTGGGAGCTCTACGACCTGACCGCCGATGCGATCGAGGCGGACAACCGATGGACCGATCCCGGCCTGCACGAGCTGCGACAGCACCTGCGGACGAGACTCAAGCAGTCGCGGGCGTCGGCCGTGCCGGAGCGTCACAACCCGTGGCCATACGCCGACCGGCAGCCTCCTGTGGATGAGCCGGGTTTCGTGCGGCGGGTGTTGGCGCGGCTTGGGCTGGGCTAGGTGTACTGACCTGAGAGATCGGGTATGCGGCCGGCATCAGGATGTAGACGGGAGCCCAGATGAGCATGGCCTACCTTGCCCAACCAGACCAGCAGCAACAGCTGGAATGGCTGGACGGCGGCACCTTGGCGATCCTGCTGGACGGCAAGACAACCAACGGCCAGTTGATGATTGGGCGTTTCGACGTGAGCGAGGGTGAGGCTCCGCCGTATCACAAGCACACCCGTGAAGACGAGGTCTTCATGCTCATCAAGGGCACGGCGCTGCTGTGGTGCGACGACGAGGAGATGGAGCTGTCCGAGGGCGGAATCGTCTACCTGCCCAAGGACGTTCCCCACGCCTACCGCATCACCTCGAAGCGGGCCGACCTCCTCATGATCAACACCCCGGCAGGCATCGAGGGCATGTTCCGCTTTGCCGGCCGCGACAAGGCCACGCCGCGTCCGGAGGGCTTCGAGATATCCACCGACCGAATGGCAGAGGCCTCGGAGAAGTTCGGCAACGTGATCCTCGGACCGCCGCGCTAGCCGGCCCGAACCGCACGACACGCTGATCACCACGGCCGTTGGCACCGGGAACGCGATTCGTGGTTACCTCGAGATGACATGACTCGACGTTTCACGCTGTTCGTTCTGATCTGTGCACTCGTTCTCGGCTCGACCAGTTGTTCGCTGTTCTCCAGCAGTGGACCCGACGACGCCTTCCATGCGTTTGCCGACGCACTGCAACGCCGGGACGGGAGCGCCGCGGCGGCGAGCACCACTGACTCCGCCTCCGCCACCCCGGTGATCACGGGGATGTTCGACGGCATGGGCAAGGACGCGACGGTGGCCGTCAACGTCGTCACAGCGGGCGATGACGACAATCCCACCGCCAAGCTCGACTACTCGTGGTCGTTCGGGCCGGGACGCACCTTCGCCTACGAGGCCGACGCGACCGCCGTCAAGGCCGGCGACGACTGGCACGTCCAGTGGTCGCCCACCGTGTTGCATCCCAAGCTGCAGCCCGGCATGACATTTCAGTTCAGCGACGACAAGAACTTCCTCACCCCGGTCCTCGACCGCGACGGACAACCCCTGCTGTCCTGGCAGACCATCGGCGTGGTCAACCTCGCGCGCGCTCACCTCGCCTCCGCCGACGCACTGGCCGCAGCCGTACGACAATTCGACGACACCACCACGGTTGCGTCGATCACCGATCAGTTCAACGCCACCCAGGACGACACCGTCACGGTGATCAAACTGCGGGAACAGGACCTGGCGCAGGTCAGAGATCAACTAACGCAGATTCCCGGCGTCACGGTGAACGAGCAGGGTGCACTCCTCACCGCGAATCCCGACCTGTCCTCACCTGCAATCGACGGCCTACAAGCCTTGTGGCAGAAGGCGATCGACTCGACCTCGGGTTGGTCGGTGAACCTGGTCGACGACAAGGGCGCGCCGACCGAGGCGCTGGCCACGACACCACCCGGCGACACCAAACCGATCCGCACGACCCTCGACAACCGACTGCAGTTGCTCGCACAGCAGGCCGTTGCGACCGAACCCCGTCCTACGGTGCTCGTCGCCATCTCCCCCGCCACCGGCGGCATTCTGGCGGCTGCGCAGAACGCGGCCGCCAACGCACAGGGACCCATCGCGTTCACCGGCGTCTACCCGCCGGGTTCGACGTTCAAGACCATTACCACCGCCGCCGCGATGCAGGCCGGACTGGCCACACCCGAGACCCCGGAGGCATGCCCGGGCCAAGTCACCATCGAGGACCGAACCATCCCCAACGAGGACGAGTTCGACCTCGGCACGGTGCCCTTGTCATCGGCGTTCTCGCACTCGTGCAACACGACGATGGCGGCGCTGGCCGACAAGCTGCCAGCCGACGCCCTTCCGAACATGGCGAAGCTGTTCGGGATCGGTGTCGACTACGTCATCCCCGGCCTCACCACGGTCACCGGCCGGGTCCCGAACGCGGACACTCCGGCGCAGCGGGTGGAGAACGGGATCGGGCAAGGCACCGTGACCGTCAGCCCGTTCGGACTCGCCGTCGCCGAGGCCAGCCTTGGGCACGGATCGACGATCGCACCGACGCTGGTCGTCGACGAGAAGACCACCACCGACACCCCTTCGGAACAGATTCCGCCCGCGGTCGTGGACAACCTGCGCGCCATGATGCGCCAGACCGTGACCGAGGGAACGGCGACGGAACTGCGCGACATCGACGGCCTCGGCGGCAAGACCGGTACCGCCGAGTTCGGCGACAACACCCATTCGCACGGATGGTTCGCCGGTATCGTCGGCGACATCGCCTTCGCAACGCTCGTCGTCGGCGGCGATACGTCCGAACCCGCGGTCAAGGTGTCCGGCGAGTTCTTGCGCCCCGCGCTCGCGGGCTGACGTCAAGTGCCGGTCAATGGCCGTGTTGGCACCCTGGCCGTGTTGACTCCCTTCAGAGGCCGTTGTCCCGATAGGTTGACCCGAACCGTCGCGTAGCGCGGCGCCGATCCGGAGATCCTTGATACATGCGAGTCGACGGGCGCGAAGTCGCCGTTTCGGGCAGCTTGCTGCAGCCGCTCGCCCGGCGGACCAACGACATCCTGCGCCTGGTGTTCGCGACGGTGTTCCTCGCGGCCGTCATCACGAGCTCGCTGATCACCCGCAACGACTGGGTCGCGCTGGAGAAGTCGATATCCGGCATCGTCGGAGTGCTCACGCCGACCCAGTCCAACGTGGTGTATCTGGTGTACGGCATCGCGATCCTCGCGCTGCCGTTCGCGATCCTGATCGGCCTGATCATGGGCAGGCAGTGGAAGTTGCTCGGCGCGTACGCGGCGGCCGGGCTCAGCGCCGTGCTTGCGCTGTCGATCACCGCCAACGGCATCGCCGCGCCGCAGTGGCACTTCGACCTGTCCGACCGGCTCAACACGTTGCTTTCGCAGTTCCTCGACGATCCCCGATGGATCGCGATGCTCGCCGCGGTCCTCACGGTGTCGGGCCCCTGGCTGCCCGCTCGATGGCGGCGGTGGTGGTGGGCGCTGTTGCTCGCCTTCGTACCTATTCATCTCGTCGTCAGCGCCGTCGTACCCGCGCGCTCACTGCTCGGGCTGTCCGTCGGGTGGTTCCTCGGGGCGCTGACCGTGCTGCTGGTCGGCACCCCGGCTCTGGAAGTGCCGCTTGCCGGGGCGGTCCGGGCGCTGGAACGACGTCGGGTCACGGTGTGCCGGATGGCGGTGGTGCGGCCCGCAGGCCCCGGCCCGCTGATCCTCTCGGCGGAGACCGACGGCGACGCGTCCGACGTCGTCCTCGAACTGTATGGACCGAACCAACGGAGCGGCGGGGCGCTGCGGCAACTCTGGCGAAAGCTGTCGCTGCGCAACGACGAAACCGCTCCGCTGCAGACGTCCATGCGCCGCTCCGTCGAGCACCGGGGACTGATGGCCATCGCAGTCGGGGATGCTGGTGTGGCCAACACCGACACGGTGACGGTGACCACGCTCGACCGCGGCTGGATGTTGTACGCCCACAGTCCCGCGAGCGGAACGGCCATCGATGAGTGCTCGGAGCAGACGCCCGTCGACCAGGTCTGGAAATCGCTCGGCGTCCTTCATGATCACCTGATCTCCCATGGCGATCTGCGCAGCCGCGAGATCACCGTCGATGACGGCAAGGTTCTGTTCGGCGGCTTCGGGAACGCCGAGTACGGCGCGTCGACCGTCCAGCTTCAGGCCGACGTCGCCCAGTTGCTCATGACGACGAGCGCGATCTACGGCGCCGGACCGGCGGTGACCGCGGCGATCGAGACCTTCGGCAGGGACGCGGTGCTCGCGGCATCGAGCCGACTGACGAAATCAGCCATGCCGCAACGACTCCGGGAGTCACTCGACGACGCCAAGACCGTCATGTCGGCTACCCGCGACGAAGTGAAGCGGCAGACCGGTGCCGACCAGATCCACGCCGAGACGATCACCAGGTTCACCCGATACCAACTCATCCAGCTGGTACTTCTGGTCGCGTTGGTCTACGTCGCGTACCCGTTCATCAGCACCGTACCTGCGTTCTTCGCCGAGTTGCGCACGGCGAACTGGTGGTGGGCCCTGCTGGGGCTGACGGTGTCGGCGTTGACGTATGTCGGTGCGGCAGCAGCACTCTGGGCATGCGCGTCGGAGACGGTGAGCTTTCGGAACCTGACCATCATGCAGGTGGCGAACACCTTCGCCGCCACCACCACGCCTGCCGGCGTCGGCGGTCTGGCGCTCAGCACCAGATTCCTGCAGAAGTCCGGACTCGGCGCGCTGCGCGCCACCGCGGCGGTGGCTCTGCAGCAGACGGTCCAGGTGATCACCCACGTCGCGCTCCTGATCTTCTTCACCGCTTTCGCCGGTGCGTCGGCCGACCTGTCGCACTTCGTGCCGTCGACCACCGTGCTCTACCTGGTCGCGGGCGCAGCACTGGGAATCGTCGGTGCGTTCACGTTCGTGCCGAAGGGGCGCCACTGGCTCGGGACGGCCGTCCGCCCCCGGTTGAAGGAGGTGGGCGACGACCTCGTCACGCTGGCCCGTGAACCCAAGCGGCTCGGACTGATCGTCCTTGGCTGTGCCTCAACGACTCTCGGCGCAGCCTTGGCGTTGTGGGCCAGCATCGAGGCGTTCGGCGGTGACACGACGTTCGTCACGGTCACGGTCGTCACGATGATCGGTGGGACGCTCGCCTCGGCGGCGCCAACACCCGGCGGCGTCGGCGCGGTCGAAGCGGCATTGATCGGTGGCCTGGCAGCCTTCGGATTGCCTGCAGCGATCGCGGTGCCCTCCGTGCTGCTCTACCGCGTGCTGACCTGCTGGCTGCCGGTGTTCATCGGCTGGCCGGTGATGCGCTGGCTGACCAAGAACGACATGATCTAACCGGCCCGACCCTTCAGAAACAGGTTTGGCAAGAACCTCACCCTCAGAATGATTACACGTGTAATCTTTTTTCATTTCAGATGGAGAGGGCGAAATGGGCCAACTCGAAGGCAAGATCGCGATCGTCACCGGAACGAGCCGCGGAGTCGGTGTCGGCATCGCGCACGAATTGCTGCGCGCCGGAGCGACGGTCATCGGATGCTCCCGATCTGCGCTCGACGCGCTACCCGGCACCGAAGACAACCCGGAATGGGCTGCCCGATCGGCCCAGTTGGTCTGCGATCAGGGTGATCACCGAGCCATCGACGGGTTCGTCCAGCAGGTCGCCGACACCTACGGCCGCATCGACATCCTGGTCAACAACGCAGGCGGCACCGTGCCCGCACCCCACGCGGAGGCGGTTCCTGAACTGGTGCAACGCATCCAGGGATCCCCGCGAGCCGCCGACGACTACGAACGCAGCGTGCTGTTCCACGCATTCGCCATCCAGATGAACCTGATCAGCCCGCTGTGGTTCGCCATCCGCGTCTACCGGCAGATGCGAGACCAGGACGGCACCGGCTGCGTCATCAACGTATCCAGCGGCGCCGGACATCCAGCTGGCTCCCCCACGCTGGTGTCCTACGGCGCAGCCAAGTCCGGCCTGAACCACCTCACTCGCTCGCTGGCCGAGGAGTGGGGGCCCAAGGCCCGGGTCAACTGCGTGGCATTGGGACCCACCATCACCGAGAACTTCAAGTCGTTCGTGCTCCCGAAGGACGACCCCACCGGATCGGACTACTTCGTCAACGTGCCCCTGAAACGCGGCGGGGAACCCGCCGAGGTGGGACACACCTGCGTCTTCCTGGCCTCCGGTGCCGCCGACTTCATCAATGGAACCACGATCGAGATCGACGGCGGCATGCTGCCGGGCGTGCTCTACGAGGCGGGTTTAAAGACCATCACCGACCTTCTCTAGGAGTCAAACATCATGGCCTTGCGGGTAATTCAGTTCTCGACGGGTAACGTGGGTGTGCATGCGCTGCGACAAATCATCGAAAGTCCT
>Ga0193716_1000520_pt1 | contig 23282 bp, 19 predicted proteins | sample U2c1metaG_FD_145901 | JGI IMG/M metagenome (GOLD analysis project Ga0193716, IMG submission 145901) | Soil microbial communities from a riparian zone of the East river system, Colorado, United States - U2c1 | ecosystem: Environmental > Terrestrial > Soil > Riparian zone | place: USA: East River...
TCGACCGGGGGTCTCGGTGCTGCCATCGGCGCCACCGCGCACCTAGTGTGCCCCACCCAACTGTCGGCATTCCCAGGCATTTCACATCGCGGGTACATGCACCTTCGATGTCACGTCTCGACAGTGGAGCGCATGCGATCGAGGACGTCGTATCCGTCGCCGGCACGCGGCACGCCACCGTCGTCGCCCACCGACGGCCGCGCTGGACACCGAGCACGCAGACACTGGCGTCCACTCGCCGTGAGTGTGGCAACGCTGGCGGCCGCCGGTGCGGTGGTCGCCGCCACCGCCACCGCCAGCAGCGAGATCATGTGCAGCGGGAACGACCACCGGGCGGCATCGCAACTAGCCCTCGCGTCTCGCGCTGCGGCGAGCGCCACCTGCGCCGCGTGGCCACCCGCCAAGCGCGACATCGACGCGGTGTCCGCGCTGCCCGCAGGCTGGTACTGGGACAAGACCGCCAGAACGTCCGACCTTCGTGATCACGCTGCGGCGGTCGGCCACGCCCTCGACCTCTTTGCTTCGCAGGTCGCGGCGACTGATCCCGCTCCGGTGGCGGCAGCAGCCCGTACCTACATCACCGCCAAGCGTGCAGAGCTCAAGGCGCTGGCCGCCCGCACCTTCGACGACACCGTGGCCTCGGCCGTCACAGTGGCTCGTTTCGAGCTGAACCGGGCCTGCGGTCTTCCGGGCAAAGCGCCCGGGTCGATATGACTGTCGACGCCCGTTGGCGCCGACACCAGCATCTGGTGGACGGCTTCCGTGCACGCGAACGCAATCCATTCACCATGTACGCCGATGGTGAGTCCGCACGATTGGGAGAAGCTGTGAGCAGTGGAGTTGTTAGACGAGTCCCTTGAGCATGAGGTTCCAGTACATGAACGGGAGGCCGTACTTCTTTAGGTACCAGTACGTCATGTGTGGTGTCGCCGGATTGAGCAGCGGGAAAGACGGTTCCAGGTTCAGGTCGTAGTCGAACTCGGCGAGCAACATCGCGTGCGATGAGGTGACGATCGGGCATGACGAGTAGCCGTCGTATGACGCGCGCAGCGGCTGCTTGTTCAGGAATGCGTCGACGTTGTCGACGACGACGGGGGCTTGCTTGCGGATAGCGGCGCCGGTCTTGGAGTTCGGCGACGAGCCGGCGTCACCGAGGCTGAACACGTTGGGGTATCGCACGTGCTGCAAGGTGTGCTTGTCGATCTCGACGTAACCCGCCGCGTCACCGGTGGACAGCGGGCTGGATTTGATCCAGTCCGGTGCCGACTGCCGCGGCACGACGTGAAGCACGTCGTAGGGGAGCATGAGGTCACTGCCACCCTCGCCGACGCTGGTGACGACGACCTTCCTCGCTCCGGCGTCCACCGACGTCACCTCGGAGTTGGTGTGCAGGTGAATTCCGTAGTCGACGATGACCTTGTCCAGGCTGTCCGCGATCGCGGGAATCCCGAAGGGCCGCGCTCCGGGCATGACGAGGTGCACGTCGATGTCGTTGAGCACGCCCTGTTTTCGCCAGTAGTCAGCCGCCAAGTAGGCGATCTTCTGCGGCGCGCCCGCGCATTTGATCGCACCGGAGGGAACCGTGAACACCGCGGTCCCCGAGCGCAGGCTGCGGATGAAGTCCCACGTGAGCGGCGCGAGGTCGAACCGGTAGTTCGACGACACCCCGTCGCGGCCCAGTGCGTCCTGGAGTCCTTCGGTGCTGTTCCAGTCGAGTTGGATGCCGGGGCAGACGACCAGGACGTCGTACTCGTAGACCGCCCCGTCGGTGCAGGTGACCGTGTTGCCGACCGGGTCAAAGGCATTGGCGGCGTTGCGGATCCAGGTGGCACCCTTCGGCATCACCGAAGATTCGGCGCGCTCGGTGCTTGACCCCTTTGCCTGCCCGCCACCGACGAGGGTCCACAGCGGCTGGTAGTAGTGCGTGCTGGATGGTTCGATGACGGCGACGTCGGTGTAGCCATTGCGCAGCATGCGAGCGGCGACCGTGATGCCGGCCGTCCCGCCGCCGACGATCAGGATCCGGTGTTTGGCCGTGATGGTCACGATATGGTTCTCCCTGTCCTGCAGTAGTTTTTGGTGTGCTCAGGCGTGTTGAACTGCGTCGTCCCAGGCGCCGAAGCCGCCCAGAATGTCGCTGACGTCGGCGAAACCGTTCTGACGCAGCAGGCTTGCCGCGGCCGAGGATCGGTAGCCGCCGGCGCAATACACGACGGTCGGCTTGTTGGCGTCGAGTTCGTCGAGCCTGCTAGGCAGCTGGCCGACCGGGATGTTGATCGCGTTCGGGATGGCTCCCGCTTCGACCTCTCCCGGGTTGCGGACGTCGACGATCTGCAGATCAGCCATGTGCGCCGCGCGTTCGTCGAACGCGCTGGCCGTCAGGCGCGACGCGATCTGAACGTCGTCCTGGTGGGCGAACATTTCCTCGTAAGGCTCGGCGAGGTAGCCGATCACCCGGTCGAAACCGATGCGTGCCAGCCGATTCTTGCCCTCGAGCTGCTGGCTGGGTTCGGTGAAGAGCACGATGTCGACGTCGGGTGGGAGCAGCGAGCCGGCGAACTCGGCGTAACGGCCTTCCAGACCAATGTTGATCGCATGGCGTAGGTGGCCCAGGGCGAACTCCTCGGGCGTGCGTCCGTCGACCAACACGGCGCCGCCGTCGATCGCCTCGAGGACCCGGGCGTAGGTCATCGCCGCGGGCATCTTGGTCTCGTCGAGCAGTGGGCGGTCCTTGCGGTTGAGGATCGCGTCGTAGACGAAGTAGCCGGGTGCGGGTGGCTGGCCCTCGGTAACGAGATTCATGAAGGCCGCCTTGCCAGGAGCCCTCAGCGCGTAGTTCGTCGCCTTCTGGTCGCCCATGGTCGATGACAGGTCGGTGGACAGGTTCTTGCCACAGGCCGAGCCAGCTCCGTGTGCGGGAAACACTCGGGTCGCGTCGGGCAATGTCATCAGCTTGTCGTGCAGCGAGTCGTAGAGCTTGTCGGCGAGTTCTGCGCGGGTGAAGCCGATCGAGGCCAGCAGGTCGGGTCGGCCCACGTCGCCGATGAACAGAGTGTCGCCGGTCAGCACACCGTAGGGAACCTCGTCGGCGGCGTGCTCGTAGACCACGACGCTCATCGACTCGGGCGTATGCCCGGGGGTGTGGCGGAACTCCAGAGTGACCTCGCCCAACGAGTACCGTTCGCCGTCTGCGACGCCCATCGACGCGAATTCGGTCTCAGCGATCGAGGAGTAGACGATCTTCGCACCGGTCGCCTTCGCCAGCTCGAGGTGCCCGGAGAGGAAGTCGGCGTGGAAGTGAGTCTCGATGACCAGTCCGATTCGCAGACCTTGCTTTTCGGCATCTGCGACGTACTCGGCCACGTCGCGCTGCGGGTCGACGACCACGGCACGCCCGGTGGATTCGTCACCGATCAGGTACGACGCGTGCGACAGGCAATCAAGGTAGTACTGCTGGAAAATCATCGTCTCTCCTTCATTTAAAGGCTTCGGTACGCCCATACTCACATATACCCCCACGGGTATGTCAAGTACCCCTGGGGGTATTCTATTCCCAGCTTGACAATACCTATGGGGGTATATGTAACATCTAATTCGAAGATACCCCCGGCGGTATGATGGAACTAGAGGCTTTCGTCACCGCCGGCACTGCCGGAAGGAGCCCGATCACCATGACCGCTCCCGCCACCATCGACTCGCAGGGCCTCAGCGAGCGCCTCGGTTCGGCGACCCCGCCGCGGGTGATCGACGTTCGGACTCCAGGGGAATTCGAGCCGGCGCACATCGCGGGCGCCTACAACGTCCCACTGGATCTGTTGCGGGAGCACCGCGACGAGATCATCAGCCACCTCGACCAGGACATCGTGCTGGTGTGTCGCTCCGGTCAACGCGCCGCGCAAGCCGAAGCAACCCTGCGCACGGCCGGGCTGGTCAACGTGCACATCCTCGACGGCGGAATTACCGCCTGGCAGGCAACCGGTTTCGCGATCAATCGCGGCAATCAGCGCTGGGATCTCGAACGCCAGGTGCGACTCGTTGCCGGCTCGATCGTGCTGACCAGCGTCCTGGGCAGCCTCGCCGCACCCAGGCTCAAGTGGGTGGCCGCGGCGATCGGCGGCGGATTGACCTTCGCGTCGCTGACCAACACTTGCGCCATGGGCATGATGCTGTCGAAACTGCCCTACAACCGCGGCGCCAACTGTGACGCTCAGACCGTCGTGTCGCAGCTCGTCGGCTCCCCTGCCGGCCAGACGGCCAGGCAATCACCGTGATCGCCTTGACCATTGGCTTGGCCGTCTTCGTCGGTGTGGCATTGGGGCTACTCGGTGGCGGAGGATCGATCCTGACCGTCCCGCTGCTCGCGTACGTGGCAGGCGTTGAACCCAAGCACGCCATCGCCATGTCGCTCCTGGTGGTCGGCGTAACCAGCGCGATCGCGGCCATCAGCCACGCCCGCGCCGGGCGGGTCCGCTGGCGGATCGCAACACTCTTCGGCCTGGCAGCCATGGCTGGGGCCTACGCCGGCGGCCTGATGGCCCGGTTCATCCCTGGCACAGTGCTGCTGGTGGCGTTCGCGGTGATCATGATCGCCGCCGGTGTGGCGATGCTGCGCGGCCGCAGCGACACCGTAGGCGCAGACGGCGGGCATCCGCTGCCGGTGGTCCGGGTAGCTCTATTGGGCGTTGCCATCGGCGTGATCAGCGGACTGGTCGGCGCCGGTGGCGGCTTCCTGCTGGTTCCTGCCTTGGCGCTGCTGACCGGACTGCCCATGCCCGTCGCGGTCGGCACGTCGCTGGTGGTCATCTCGATGCAGTCGTTCGCCGGCCTCGCCGGACACCTCTCGAGCGAGCAGATTGATTGGCGCCTGGCGGTTTTCGTGACAATCGCCGCCATCATCGGTGCACTCATCGGCGGCCGTCTCATCACGTTCGTCAACCCGACCACACTCCGCCAAGCGTTCGGTTGGTTCGTCCTGCTGATGGCATCGGTGATCCTGGCACGAGAAGTCGACCCAGCGATCGGGGCGGCCGCCGGCGTCCTGACACTGCTCGCCGCGGGAATGTCGCTCGCCTGTTCTCGATACGCACACTGCCCGATGAGGCGAATCCTTCATCTGCGGCTAGCCGACACGGCAGCGGCCTAAGGACCGATAGCCCCGCGGGCATATACCCCGGTGGGTACGGTGTTGAACTGCAACAGAGACGAAGGAGACATCCAATGGTCGGAGACGAAGACGCCATCGCCGCAGTGCTGAATCGACTGCGCCGCGCCCAGGGACAGCTGGCCGGCGTGATCTCGATGATCGAACAGGGCCGTGACTGCAAGGACGTGGTGACCCAACTCGCCGCGGTGTCGCGGGCACTGGATCGGGCCGGGTTCAAGATCGTCGCCACCGGCATGCGGGAATGCCTCACCGGGGACAGTTCTGAAGGCAAACAGCCGCTAACCGAAGCCGAGCTGGAAAAGTTGTTCATGGCCTTGGCCTGACAAACCGCTTGAGGCTCAGCAGCGCGGGCTCGTGGACGCGCACCCCCGTAGCCGACATTGGTCCAAACTGGGTGTGTGACATCAGGGGCGGCGGGTCCCGGTCTGAGGTCTCGAGCCTCAGCGCAGTCAAGCGGGCACGGATGCGTCGGCGCCGATGCCCTGAGCCCAGGGGTATCCGCCCACGCCACGAACGAGAGCAACTCAACCTGGGCGTCTGCAGCTGCGGCGTCGCGCAGAAAACGTACATGGCGTCACTGCGCCGGTCGAGGACGACGTGGGTGAGCCAATCTATTTGCCGATGTTGCCGCACATGATGGGGTCGAAAGCCAAGGCGGGCTGCCCATTTTGTTCGATCTGACTGTTGGAGCCGAGGTGGACGCTGAGGTACCAGCCCGATGCCGGTGGGAGCTCGTCGACATCCTCAAAGAGTGTGGTCGCCGCGGTGGCGCCGGTCGGTGAGGCAGTCACGTCGCTCAATGGATACTTCACCGGCCCTTGCGACTCGCACGAGCCGCTGTGGATGTCTACCGCGTGCACACTCCCGGCAAGCAGACCGCTCGCGTTGACCGTCACTGAGAGCGTCTTTTTCGCCGGGTTGTACATCAGCGTGGCCGATCCCTGCGGGTGCTGGCCGGGTTGTGGGAGTGGCGCCATCGTCACCGTGGTCGACGCGCCCGGGGCGGTGTTCGCGCATGAGATGGGCGTGTACCCCAGCGAGCCGGGATCCCCGAGTTCGGCACCCGATGCCAGATGGATGTTCAATAGCGTGCCCGCCGCCACCCCCGCGGGCGAGGGCTGCAAGCCGGTGACGGTGGCGTCGATCACGCCATGCTCGTCGGCGGGCACGTCGGGAAACGCGACCAGGACTGCCCCCTGGGCGGTACAGCTGCCCTGATGGATGTGCATCGCGTGGCTGCTGCCGGGGGTGAACCCCGCCATCTGCAGTCTGACGCTGACGTTCTTGGTTTGCGGATTCCAGCTAAACGTCGCCGTGCCCGAGGGCTGGCTGCTCAGAGTGACGGCGATCGGGGGGCGCGCTGGCGGCGAGGCGGGCGCCGAAACTGGGGCCGACGACTGCGTGGCACTTTGGCCACACGCGGCGACCAACACGGCCAAGGCGCCAGCCGCCAGCAATACACGTAGAAATGGGGGGTTCTTTGCGCCGGCCATCACGTTTCAACTCCCCGATCTATGCCGCAGCACCTCCGCATGACGACCGGCCGCCGACGACGGACGTGCCGATGAGGTGGACCGGTCCGCGTGTACGGCAGTGCATCGACCGCTGAATGGATGGTCATCGCGGGACGCTGCTTGAACGAAGCGACCACATACACCACCCATACCGCAAACCCAACGTTGCCACCCGATGCGGCGTCCGAGCCCGGCTGCACTCCTCCCGATGACACAAAGGATGAGTATCCGCCCCACTACTGTGACCCTGCTGAGAAGCACCCTGATTAGCCGACACCGACGTCCAATACAGGACATCGACGAATCCGCGGGAGCTCCGCCGATGCGGCCGGTTGTGGTGCGCGTGTCGCGAGCCCGGCCAACGCGCCGTCCGCGGGGCAGGCCAGGCGGCGGGCTATTCCGTTGGGCGTGACGACGAGTCGAGCCGGGTAGCGGTGGGCTAGGGTCCGGCCGCGGGTAAGCCAGTGTAAGGGGCGATCCCCAAATCGGGTTCACTCAGTCCGCAGCGGGTCAGTTCGTATTGCGGGACGCGATCGATCCGATAGCTGGTGAACTCGTACGCGTGCAGGATGTTTGACGCGAAGCGCCGCAGGCCCATCGGGCCGCGGATCGAGCTCAGCATCGCGTCGGTGGCGGGGCATTTCAGCGCCGCCTCAGCCTCGGCGACCCAGCCCTGATCGAGGTAGGGCGGGATGAACGGGTAGGTCTTCAGGAACGGTCCGTCGGCGACGGCCCAGTCTGGGAAGAGGTCCTTGTCGTGCCCGATCCGGGCGCCCTCGAGCCGCGCGGTGTGCGCCGCCAGCGGGTTCGCCAAACCGATCTCGTCGATCACCCTGACGTCGAGACCGACGTTCATGCCGAGCATGCCTAGATTGGTGAAGAACACTGTGTGCGGACCTGTTTGGCTGCCATCGTGCTGGGCCCAGGCGCCCGGACGCGGAGGTGGGGGCGGTATCGCTGGCACGACGTTCCACTGGTCGTAGTTGCCCGCGGGCAGCAGCAGTGCGCCGTCGGGGGTGTTGTGGAGCGCGACCAGCACCGCGCGCATCCGCGGGTAGTCCAGGTAGTCGGCGGCCGTCAGCGGGTGCGCGTTGCCGGTGGCCTGGGCGTAGAACCGCCGCTCGTCGACGATGCCCGAATACGTGACCCGCGTGGCGTCCGAACCCAGCCCCGGCGAGTTGGCCGCCCACAGCGACCAGCCCGCCACTGCCAGCCACGAAACGCCGACCGTCGCGGCAAGTAGGCCGCCGGGGTTGCGGCTGCCCTTCGTCACACCCGGTAGCGCCACGGGAATCACCGCAACGGGGGCCAGCAGGCAAAACAGCGGCGTCAGCAACACCCGGCCGTGCATGAAATCGCCGCCCTGCCGAATCCAGTACGCGGCCTGCAACAGCGCGCTGACGACCATGACGGCCACCGCCGCCGCCGGGCTGTGCGCGAGGCTCGCGAGCCGGCTGTAGCCGGACGCGGTGTCGCGGCGGATCGACCACGGCCCGCTGACGGTAAAGCGCTGCAGCACCGCCAAGGACACCAGCAGGACCGCGGGCACCCACAACAGGTAGGGCCGGTTGAAGTTCGCCAAGTAGATCAGTCCCTGCTGCCACTTGGACCCGGCGGCGTCCTTGGCCAGCGCAGTTCCGGGCACCAGCAGGCCGTAGTAGCCCATCCGGAAGATCTGATAGCCCACTGGCAGCAGGCCGCCCGCGACCACGATGAGTAGCCGCCGCCGCCAACCGCGCGCCGCGACCAGCATCATCACCAGGACCAGACCGCCGAGCAGTGCCATATCCGGACGCACCAGGACCGACAAGCCAGCAACGCACGCTAACGCCGCGGTGAACCGCGGGCCGACGATATTCTGCTGAGGTTGCACCACCGGCCGCGCGCGCGGCGCCTGCGACCAGCAGGCCATCATCCACCACAGCAGCCCCAGGTACGCGAGCACTAGGCCGTTCTCCAGGCCCGAGGTCGCGAAGTCGCGGGCCGGCGGAATGGCGATGTACACCAACGCCCCCGCTGGCAGCAGCAACGCGCCCCGGCCCTGCAAGTTAGGCGCATAGAGCCGGCCGGCCCCAAGCATGGCCAGTACAACGCCTAGCACGCTGAGTACCAGCGCCAGCGCCAGCGCCACGTACTCCAGTCGCACAGGTTCGGCGATCCAGCCGCCCAGGTAGAGGAGATACGTCCACACCGTCGACGTGTTGGCCTCGACCCGCTCGCCCTGGTTGAAAACCGGGCCGTTGCCCGCCAACAGGTTTCGCACGGTGCGCAGCACGATGAGACCGTCGTCGGCGATCCAGCGCCGCTGCCACGCACCCCAGGCATACAGCGCGCTGACCATCAGCACGCTTACCCACAGGCTGATCCACGCCGTGACGTCGTAGCGGAATGCCCACTGGCCACGTTTAGTGACTCCTCGCACGAAAAGTGCAGCACTGCAGCACATACCGTGAACTAGCCTCGGGCCGACCACTACGGCTCTGGCCGCTGCGGAACTGCTGGATTGGCCGAGCCGCAAGATTGAACTCGTCCGCAGTCCCCGGCTGTGTCCGTGGCGTCGGCCCCACGGTGGCGAGGAGCGCGACGCGCGTGCGCCGCGGCCGAAATGGCCGATACTGCTCTATGTTTGGTTGCTCCAGCCATCACGTCCACCTTGCCGAGCCCGACCTGAACGACGTGGCAGCTGCCAGCTGTGAACTCCCTGTGGATCGGACTATTTCGCGTCGGCAAGCGGTCACGGTTGCCGACGCGCCCGATCGTGCTAGCGCCACCGATTCGAGGCCGCCGTGCCAGATGTGTGAAGTGCCACCTCATCTAGGGCACTGAGTGATACCGCAGGCTGGCTGGCTCATCCTGGCGGCATCATTTCTGGCGGTGCATCCTGCACTGGAACCGGCACCCCCACCGGGGCCTGCCCGGGCGGGGGCGGCGGCGCATTCGTGTCGAGCGGTGGTGGGGTGTTGGCGTCCGGGGGCGGCGGTGGGGTCCACGGCCGGATCGACTCGGCCAACGCGATGGCCGCGTCGGTGTCGATTGGGTCGTTGGCGGTGCCCAGCCAGGCCACGAACCAGCGGTCGTTGCGGGGTGCCTGCGTGCCGACACCCGGACTGGTCGAGCCGATGGCCGCGGCCCAGATCTGGCCGTCGGGCTTGGTGGTGTCGTTGAATTTCACCTCGTAATAGGAGGTCGCGCCGGGAACGCCGGCGGCGTTGAGGGCAATGGTGTGCTGATTGATCCTGATGCCTTGGAACGGCATGAAGAACTCACCCATGTCCGACGCCAGCCGGATCGCGGCCTTGGTGTTGTCGGGCTCGGCGCCCGCGAACAGCTTCAGATCCAGCTTCCCGAGCAGGATGCAGGTATCCGCGGGGGCCGAGGCGCCGGGCGCGGCCGTGGGTCTCAACAGCGCTGAACCGTAGGGCACTTGGGAGGCGTCGCCTTCCTCCCAGCCCGGCGGCACCACAAAGCTGAAGCCACCCACGTCGTTGTTGACCCGCCCCGGATCTGGCGGCGGGGCAGCGTTGTTTGGGTCGGGCGAAGGCGCGTTCGGGTCGGCAGGAGGTGGCGCCACATTCGGATCCGGCGCCGGCGCGGGTTCGGCGGTCGTTGGCGCAGCAGGGGCCGGCGGGTCGGCACGGGTCACAGGTGCAGGCACTCCGACTACCAGCGCTCCGGCACCTGCCGCCATTGCGACCGTCAGCCTCACCCACAACTTCATACGGTGTGTTGGTGCCGCATCGGGCAACGCATGCCGACGAAATTACCGTGTTGTAGCCGGGCCTTCACTGACAGTAACCGCACAGAATGCTGTGTCCATGATGTGGTGCGTGAGACCTTCGACGACCACAGTCGCCACGGTACGGGTAAATGAGATCGAAACTCTGCGCCACCACATTGCGCACCTCTCCCTGATACACGGTTGGGTCCCGACGACGGCGCAGGCGATCACCGCGGTGGTGCTGGTGTGTGCAATCGGCTGGCGATCGCGCCGCTGGCGCATGCTGTGGCTGCCGGCGGCGGTGACCGTCGGGCTGGTATCGGCGCTGTCGGCGCACTGGTACATCGGGTCGATCGGTGTGGCCGGGGATCCGGCGCCGCGGATGTTGTGGATGTGGATCGGGCTGACAGGGCTGGCCGTCGCAGCGCTGCTAGCAGGCTGGGCCGACACCCAATGGTGGCGGCGCGGCCTGTCGGTGCTGGCAATACCGCTGTGCCTGCTGTGCTCCGCGTTGTCGCTCAACCTGTGGGTCGGCTACTTCCCCACGGTGCACACCGCCTGGAACCAGTTGACCGCGGGTCCACTACCCGGACAGGTCGACCGGGTCACAGTCACGGCAATGCAACTGACCGGTGCCAGGCCGACCCACGGCGTCGTCGTGCCGGTACTCATTGGCGCAGACGCATCGAAGTTCACCCACCGCCGCGAGTTCGTCTATCTACCGCCAGCCTGGTTCGCCAGCAATCCCCCGCCCCGGCTGCCGACGGCCATGATGATCGGCTCGGCCCTCAACACCCCCGCCGACTGGCTGCGTGCCGGCAACGCGGTGGTCACCATCGATGACTTCGCGTCGGCGCACGGCGGCAACGCGCCGGTGCTGGCGTTCGTCGATGCCACCGGCGCATTCAACAACGACACCGAATGCGTCAATGGCAGCCGCGGCAACGCCGCCGCCCACCTGACCAAAGATGTCTTCCCCTACCTGATTTCGAACTTTGGTGTCAGCGCGGACCGGGCCAACTGGGGCATCGTCGGCTGGTCCATGGGCGGCACCTGCGCGGTCGACCTGACGGTAAGACATCCGGAGATGTTCAGCGCCTTCGTCGACATCGCCGGCGACCTGAGCCCCAATACGGGCACCAAAGAGCAGACCATCAACCAGCTGTTCGGCGGAAACGTTGACGCATGGGACGCCTTCGATCCAACCACAGTGATCACCAAACACGGTCACTACAAAGCGATTTCGGCATGGTTCGAAATTCCAGGCGCCCCAGAAACTCATCACCAAACGGCGACACCAGCCCACAATGGCGCCGCCCCCGCGGGTGGGCATGACCCGGCCGGCAATCCAGAGGGCCAGGACGTCGCCGCCGACTCACTGTGCGCATTCGGTAGCGCCAACGGCATCAGATGCGCGGTGGTCGCTCAACCCGGCAAGCACGACTGGGTCTTCGCCGGGCAAGCGTTCGCGGCCGCGCTGCCATGGCTAGCGGGACGCCTTCGCACCCCCGGCGTGCCCCGGACTCCGCTGCCGGGACTGACACTCGCTCCAGCCTCCCTCACGGCGGTCGCCCCTACGCCCCTTGGGCAGCGACCCGCAGGCAACTAGCCCTCTCCGCGCACGCAACATCGCTAGTGGGCGGATCAACAATCCGCATCAAACGGCCTCCCATGCACTGAGGTATGCCCACCGAGGTCGACCGGATGACCGCCGCCGCGGCCACGCGTGGTCGTCGGTGATGCAGGGTCGAAGTCGGCGGCGCGTACGGACCGACGAGAATTGAGATCGCTAGCGCGACGAGCGCGACCATCAGAACTGCGGTGACCATGAGTAAGCGAGCAGATTGGCACGGTGGCTCGTGATGCGCACGCGCACCGTGCGTATGGAACAACAAGGGCGGCTCGAGTTCGCCGGCCTCTCCGTGGTGCTGCCAATCGCCAGCCAACCGCCCGGACATGGCTTCGATTCGGGTGAGACATCGCTGTCCGCCCGGCCTATCACTCCGGGCCCGGGCGTCGGAGCGCTGCTGATGTGTTGGTGCGCAAACGATCTACCGTCCTTGTGGTATGACTTCCTCATCGGCGACGGTTCGCGCATCGCGGTCGGGATAGCAGCTGCGTTGGCGCTGGCCTACGGCCTGAGCGCCACCACATCCCGGCGTGGTGGGTGCTGCCCGTCGCTGTCCCAAGACGCCAGCCGAGCAGCGGTCTGGGCCTGAGCAAAGTAGCTTAGGCGGACGCGTCGGCCCCAGTGATCAGGATGGCTAGTCGAGAACCCTGCGCCTATGTCTCACTGACTGCGGCGCGGTCAGCGCATGACGTCGCACGTGGATGTAATGCTCTGGGAGAAAATGCGATCCATGTTCTACAGTGGGCTCGGGCGCTGCGGCAGGAGGCGAATGTCGCATGCCGAAACCAGCGCACGACCAATTCGGCCGCGGCAACGACGTCAGTCCCGGGTTGAATGGATGCCGCGGGGACCCCTCGGCGAGAGGGGCAGCGACCGCGTCGGTGAAGGGTTCGCCGCTCACGACGTGAGGTGGGGCCTGGTGCGAGTTCGGTTGTGGCGTATCGTCGCGACACTCATCGTCAGTGGCGCGGTGTCGGCAGGCTGCACCCACCCGGCCCCTGCTGGGGGGATACCGGTGCCGACGACGCCGCCGATGGGTTGGAACTCGTGGAACTCCGGAATCCACATGACCCAGCAGTCGGTCAGGGCCACCATCGATGCACTGGTCGCCTCGGGGATGAGGGATGCCGGCTACCGGTATGTGAACCTTGACGCCGGCTGGGCCGCACCGACTCGCGACGCCGCAGGCCACCTCCAAGCCGATCCCGACACCTTCCCCGACGGAATGGCCGCACTGGCCCGCTATGCCCACGACCGCAAGATGCTCTTGGGCTTGTACGCCAGCCCGTACAACCAGAGCTGCGGCCAAGACCCGCGCACCGCGAGTGCCGGCCACGAAACTGCCGATGCGCAGACATTCGCAGCATGGGGCATCGACTACCTCAAGTACGACTGGTGCAGCACCGACGCGGACCACGCCGACCAGGTCAGAATCTTCACCGCCATGCGTGACGCACTGCGTGCCACCGGCCGCCGCATCATCTACAGCATCAACCCCAACGGCCCCGGTCACCCGTTTGCCGGTTCCAGCTATGACTGGTCGGCCATCGCCGACATGACCCGCAACACCATCGATCTGCTGCCGGTCTGGGCCAACCCTCCGGCCGCCGAGGTCGACGGCAGCCTCTCCTCGGACGACTTCATGGGCGTGCGCGAGCAGGTGGCGGCCGCCGCGCCAACGGTCGCGCACAGTCGCCCCGGGCATTGGAACGACCCCGACATGTTGGTCGTCGGGATCACCTGGCCCGAGTTCGTCAAGGGCCATCCGAACAAGCTGTGGAAGTTGGCGTTGGCGGGAACTCTCACACCGCATCAGGTGGACCAGATCTACCACGTCCTGCCATTGACCCCAGACGTAGTTGGCCTCATCGGTGCCCAGCGGCCCAGCCTGACAGACGCCGAACAACGCGCGCATTTCTCGTTGTGGGCAATGCTGGGCGCCCCACTGCTTGCCGGCAACGACATCCGGACCATGCTGCAGACGACCCGTGCCATCCTCACCAACCGTGAGATCATTGCCGTCGATCAGGACCCCCTGGTCCGTCAGGCCACAGCATTAACGCAGGACAGCCGGGTCATGGTCAAGCCGCTCGCCGATGGCTCGGTTGCGGTCGCACTAGTCAACAGCACCGACCACCCGGAATCGACTTCCACCACCGCCGCCGACACCGGACTGCCCGCCGCGCCGTGCTATATCGTCCGTGATTTGTGGGCACACACCACCAGCACCACGACCGGTGACATTCACAGCGAAGGCATCCCCGCGCACGGCATCGCCGTCCTGCGAGTCACCCCAACTTGCCCGTAGGTCAGGGGCCGGCACACTCCGCGACAGCCAAGAGGCGGTGCCGCAGGACGTGATGACTTGTGCGGCAGCGCCCCAGGGGGACGGACATGGCCAGCGCGGTGGTGCAGTCACCTCGGATGGCGTGCTGCCCGCCGGGCCGTCGCGACGGGTCGGACCGTCCGGACGACGTCTAGGGTCCCGTCACCGGTAGGCCGGTGTAGGCAATGCCGCCCAGACCGGCTCGTTCAGACCGCAACGGAGCAGTTTCGTATTTCGGTACGCGGTCGATCCGATATGCGGTGAACTGGTAGGCGTGCAGGACATTTGACACGAACCGCCCGCAGCCCCAGTGGGCCACGTACCGCGTTCAGCATCGCCTCGGTGGCGGGGCACTTCAGCGCCGCCTGGGCCTCGGCGATCCAGCCCTTGTCGAGGTAGGGTGCTCTTCGCTCAGGATATTGCCGATGGCGTAGTGGAACTGCTTGGTGTCAGCGACACCGTGCGGTGCAGGTTCGCCGGGTTGCCCACTACCGGGAACCACGGGCGGTAAGCCGCTTGCACGCCCGCCCTGGCCCGCGGCCGCATTGCGGACAACCGCACCCTTGGTTTGGGGGTCAGCGGTGAGGACACCGAGACCAGTGCCCGACATGATGGAGATCAGTCGTCAAACCGCCGTCAAATCGGTGGCGGGCGTCGGAGTTAGACAGTATCGACGCGGGCCATCACGGCCGTAGCCTCTGTCAATTCATGGCACCGTCGCCGAATTCAGCGACCGCACCGTTGGCAACGTCACGAACCACCGCAATGACGGCGAGTAATTCGCCGCATGGGCGAACAGAACAGACGAAGGGATCGACCATGAGTGGGCGCGAAAGGATCGCTGAGCGGATGCGGGCCCTGGCAGCACGCGGCGCGACAGAACTCGAGGGTGCAGATGCCATCGAAATAGTTCGCTGGGTCGACGAAAACCTGGCCGGTAGTTACGTTGTCGCGTCGAGTATGAAAGATGCGGTCTTGATCGACATCGCCGCACGCGTACGGCCCGGAGCCCACGTCATGTTCGTGGACACCGGCTACCACTTCGCAGAGACCGTCGGCACGCGCGACACCGTCGAAGCCCTCTACGACGTTACGGTCATCGACGTACGGCCCGAGCACAGTCCCGCCGAGCAGGACGCGTTGATGGGCAAGGACCTGTTCGCCACCGAGCCAAACGAATGTTGCCGCCTGCGCAAGGTCGTACCGATGTCGAGTGCGCTCCGCGGCTACTGCGCTTGGCTCACCGGACTCCGGCGTACCGACTCCTCCACCCGCGCCGACGCGCCCCTAATCAGCTACGACGAAACATTCGGCATCGTCAAGGTCAACCCTTTGGTGGACTGGTCCGACGACCACCTGCAGGCCTACATCGAGGACAACGACGTTCTGGTCAATCCTCTTGTTCACGAGGGCTATCCATCGATCGGCTGCGCACCGTGCACAACGATACCCGCAGAGGGCGCCGACCTCCGCAGCGGCCGCTGGGCGGGCCGGGCAAAGTCCGAATGCGGACTACACGCATGACTACACGCATCGCGAGGCGGCTAGTTCCCAACTCGCATACAAAATCCTGCGAACGAATCGACCCAGTCAAAGGTTTAGCCCTGACAACTATTCGCCAAAGTTATTGGCGAACTGAACAACCCGTTCCACCGGTCACCGCCGGTATCGCGCTCAAAGGATAACGCCTTGCAAACTTACGACACAATTGGGATCGGGTACGGACGGCGGCGACAGACTGATCCACGATGGATGACAGCGGTCGAAACCGCCTTGAATGGCGCGCGCTCGGTGTTAAACGTCGGCGCTGGGACCGGCTCGTACGAGCCGCCGAATCGCTCAGTACTCGCCGTCGAACCGTCTCTAGAGATGCAGCGACAACGTGCGCCCGGTTCCGCGCCGGTGATCTGCGCAACAGCCGAGGACCTGCCCGTGGGTTCGGGTGCGTTTGACGCGGCCATGGCGGTGCAGACCGTCCACCACTGGGCAGACTGGCGCCGTGGGCTGGCTGAGATGCGGCGTGTGGCCCGGCGACAAGTGGTGCTGTGCTACGACACTCGGCTGCACGCCGACTTCTGGCTGGCCCGCGAATATATCCCCGAGGTCGCGGCGCTGGAGCTCACTCGCCCTTCCGCACAGGCGATCGCAGCCGAGTTGGGGACAAGCACCCTGATCCCGTTGCCGGTGCCGTGGGACTTCACCGACGGCGTGTACCCCGCCTACTGGCGGCGCCCTGAAGCCTACCTCGACGCAGTGGTACGCGAGACGTGCTCGGCCTTGGCGCAAACACCAGCGCAGGCAGTGGCCCGCGGAATCAATCGACTGCGCGCCGATCTCCACTCTGGTCGCTGGCGTCAGAACCATCGGGATTTGTTGGAAATGACAGAGTTTGATGCGGGCTTTCGCCTGGTCGTGGCCCACGACGAGACCGAAGAAACCTGACCAGAGCTTCGCCCTGGTTTCCAAGATCTCCGGCAGCCGCCGGAAGCTGTCGACGGGGCTGTCACCCACCACATGAGGAGAAGATGCGATGACCAAAACCGTTGAGCAGCAGCCATATCCGAGCTCAACCGACGTCACCATGTGGTTCGACCCGGTGTGCCCGTACTCGTGGAACACCGCGCGATGGCTTCGCGACGCGGCAACCACAGTCGGATTCGACATCGAGTGGCGCCTGACCAACTTGGCGATCCTCAACGAAGGTCGCGAGCTGCCACCGCCACAGCAGGCACGGATGAACGACTCTCGCCGCGTCGGGCGACTGATGGCCGCCGTGCACCGCGACAAGGGTTCAGCAGGCCTGGGCACCGCGTACTTTGCCTTCGGGCGACGCTACTTCGACCAGTCCGCCGCCGTCGACGACGACTTGGCCGACGATGTCTTGACGGCTGTCGGCGGCGGTGAAACCACCCGCGATGCCTTCACAGACACGTCCCTGGACCACCTCGTGCGACAGTCCCACGACGCCGGACAGAGCGCGCTCGGTGAGCCCGGCGGCAGTCCCATCCTGTCCATCGACGGCCACTCCTTCTTCGGGCCCGTCCTGACCGCGCTACCCGCTGCCGACACGACGGTGGCTCTGTTCGGCGCGGTCGCCACACTTGCGGCGACCACACCCTTCACTCAGCTGCAGCGGCCACGCCCCGCCGCCTAGCTCCCGCCCCGCTCGGAAGGAGCGCGCCGATGTGTCGCGCCATGCGATGCCGCGACTGCGGCAAAACCACCTGGTCGGGATGCGGCGCGCACGTCGACGCCGTCAGACGCGACGTGCCCGCCGACCAATGGTGTAACGGACACCCCCACACCGACACCGCGGCGACCCGCCGAGGCCCGTTCAGGAAGAAAAGGTAAAAATCATGGAGACACACAAGCAACTGGTCATACTAGGCGCCGGCATCGGCGGCCTCAGTGTCATCAAAGAACTCACCGAATCACGCTTCCCAGCCGACGATCTCGCCATCACGATCGTCGATGACGACTTCTCCCACTTCCTCGGCTTCACCCTGCCGTGGGTGCTGCGGGGATGGCGCGACGAAGACAGCGTCGCGATCCGACCCACCACGGGCGCGCTGGATGGGATCCGCACCGTCACCGGCGCGGTCCGTCACATCGATCCGGCCGCGCGCACCGTGACGCTGTCCGATTCGACGGTCATCGCCTTCGATGCACTGGTCATCGCCACCGGTGCCCGCAACGCCGTCGACAAGGTTCCCGGACTGCAAGCGGCCGTTGACCACGGGACCGCGGTGCACTACTACAGCGCCGACGCCGCCGCAGCCGCACACCGCGCCCTACAGAACTTCACCGGCGGCAAGCTCGTGTTCCTGGTCACCTCCGCTCCCTACCGCTGCCCCGTTGCACCCTACGAAGGCGCTCTGCTCGCTGCGGACCTGCTACGCGACAACGGATCCCGCGACACCACACAGATCACTGTGTACAGCCCGGAGAAACAACCCATGCCCTCAGCCGGCCCCTACGCCGGCCAGGAACTCATCACCATGCTCGCCGCCAACGACATCACCTTCTACGGCGAACGCAGCGTCCAACGCGTCGGCGCGGACCGACGCAGCATCGAATTTCAGGACGGCACCACAGTCGACTTCGATCTGCTGGTGTTCATTCCCCCGCACGAACCCGCAGTCACCCTAGACGGGCCCGGCTGGATCAGCGTCGACGTAACCACCATGCAAACCCAGCATCCCGGCATCTTCGCCATCGGTGACGCCACCGCCGTCACCTCCCCCTCCGGACGGCCCCTGCCCAAAGCTGCGATCTTCGCCAAGAACGGGGCCACAGCCGCCGCCGACAACGTCCTGCGCTATCTCGGCAAGACCGATCACGCACAGTCGCTGTCCGGTGAAGGCTACTGCTACATCGACACCGGAGCCCACACCTCGGCTCAAGGCAAAGGCGACTTCTTCACCCTCCCCCACCCCGCAATCCACCTCACCGCACCCTCAACCGACCTGCACCACGACAAACAGCAAGAGGAACACGACTGGCGCGCCCTCTGGGAACACGAGGAATCAGCCGTCCGCTGACAGCGTGCCCCTGACACCCGGTGGCGCGGACGCGAGGGTTTGGCCGACCGACGGGAACGTTGCGGCCCGCCGTCGTCGTCGGGTCAAGCCGTAATCGGGAACGCAGGCCGATCGATCTGTTCCCTGTTAGGCCAAGTCGACACCGCCGCATCGAACCGGGGACAGTCATACACACTCATTCCGAACCCCAGATAGAACGGCAGTCCGTACTGCTTCAGGTACCAGTACGCCCGGTACGGCCTCGTCGCGTCGAGCAGGGGAACCGACGGCGTCAAATGGAGGTCGTAGTCGAAGTCGGCCAACAGCATCGCCTGCGATGACGTCACGATCGGGCACGACCCGTAACCGTCATACGACGCGCAGCGGCAGGTTCTTCGGGAACGGTTCGATGTTCTCGGCCACAACCGGGGCTTGCTTGCGGATCGCGGCGCCAGTCTTGGAGTTCGGCGTCGAACCGGCGTCCCCGAGGCTGAATATGTTTGGGTACCGCACGTGCTGCATGGAGTGGTGTCGATGTCGACGTATCCGGCCGCATCACCCGTCGACAGCGGACTGGACTTGATCCAGTCCAGCGCCGACTGGCGGGGTACGGCGTGGAACACGTCGTAGCCCAGCATGGTGTCGTTCCCGCCCTCGCCGACGCTGGTGACCGCAACCTTGCGCCCCTTGGCGTCCACGGCCGTCACTTCGGATTTGGTGTGCACGGTGATGCCGTAGTCGGCGGCGATCACATCGAGGTTGTCGGCGATCGCGGGGATGCCGAAGAGCCGCGGAGTCATCGGCAGCCTCATCGGCGAACGGTTTGACTGACATGATCGACCCCACGGCCTGCGCACGGTGTTTGGCTGGCTCGCGCTATGGACGGCCTCCGCCATCCTCGGCAGCGAAACCACCCCCGTCCTGGGGATAGCGACCGCCCTGGCCCTGAACGCTGCCTGGCTCTACAGGATGTGGCGCCGACCACGCGCGGTCGGCTGGGCAGAATGGCTGGCTGTCCCACAGATAAATCGGCTCGGCCTCCTCGAGCCAGTACGAAACCCTCGCGCCACACTGCAGCTGCCGGTACGCATCCTGGGCCTCAACAGGTTCCGCCGCCCTCGCGATCTCGTCGATCGCGATCAGTGCAGCATTGCCACCGCCGAAACGTGAACCATGTCCATGAAGGCACGCTGGCTCTGTGAGCTCGTGGCGCCCCCGCCGAACGCCCAGGCGGTTCAGTTACTACGAGGGACCACGCGATGGCTCATAGTCCGATCAGATGACACACAGTCAGAATTTTGGGGCGTGGTGGCGGGGTTGCTCCTCCGTGATGGCGGGCCCGGTCCGCTGCGGCGGATCTCCCGGCACCAACGCGATCAGCGCGCGGCACGGCACGTCCAGCTCCGCCCGGCCGCCCGCGGGTTCTTCGTTTGTGAGCGGAATTGTGACGTGCAGCGATGTCCCGTCCCTGGCGGAGCTCATGATCTCCATTTGGCCGCCGAGCGCCTCCACGCGGTCAATCAGGCCGATCAGGCCAGAGCCTTTGCAAGGATTGGCTCCCCCGATCCCGTCGTCTCGGATGGACAGAGACAGGTTCGGCTCCTCGACGTGAACGCAGGCGTGCACCTCCGACGCTCGTGCGTGCTTGGCGATGTTGGTTAGCGCTTCAGCGACGATGTAGTACGCGGCCACTTCGACAGACTCAGCCAATCGGGTGTCGACGTCGACATCGAGCGTGACTGGGACGGCAGAGCGGCGGGCGAGCGTCCACAGTGCTGGGGCGAGTCCGCTGGCGAGTACTGCCGGATGAATCCCCCGCGAGAATTCGTGAAGATCCTCAGAGACACCGGCCAATCCGGCCACAATCTGCGAGAGTTGCCGTCTCAGATCGTTCAGTTCAGGGGGCGCCAGAGACTCCGCCAAGCGCACGTCGAGCTTCAGCGACTCAAGGCGCTGTTGAGCCCCGTCGTGCAGATCGCGTTCCAGACGGCGCCGGGCGTTATCGGCTGCCGCCACGATCCGCTTGCGTGACGCAGTAAGTTCTTCGCGTGTCGCGGCATTGGCGATGGACGTCGCGACGAGATCCGCGAAATCCCTTATGCGTCCCTCGGCGTCGGCCGGCAGGAGATCGGGACGTGACGCGTTAGCGATCACCGCTCCCCACACCCGACCGTCGACGATGATCGGCGCTTCCACCCGCGGAGGCGGACCCAACCCACGTATGCCGATGGCGTCGTCGTCGACGGGATCGTCCCGGCTGTCCGGCCGAGGCCCGCCGCTACGCGTTTTCAACAGCGTGGGCGTGACGTTTCCGTCGTCGAGCGATACCCGCTCACCGACCGACATCGTGTTCGACCCTGGGTCGCCGTGGACTGCGATGAGGACGGCATCACCGCCGGGCGGAAAGCGAATCAGAACCGCGCCGCAGACACCGAGGCATCGGGCCACCTCCTCGACCACCGCGGAAAACACCTCAGACGGCGTCACCCCGTGCGCGACCAGCGTCGCGATCCGTCGCAGCGCGGCCTGTTGCTCGGCGAGGCCCGACGACCTCTGAAAGGACCGCTCCAGGTCCTCAACGCTAACTTCCAGCGCGTTGGTGATGTTTTCACGGTCGCACGCCGCCCGAAGCAGCGCCTCAAGTGGGGGCGCTACCCGGTCCCGCAGGCGCTGCAGCGTCCGGGTCGGCACATCAGAGGGGACCACAAGCGTGCCGAGCACGACAGCCCCGTCACGCAACACGATCGCGGTGCGGCGCTCGTCGGAGCTGACCACCTCACGGTGGAGTTCGGCGAACGGCAACTCCAGTACCTGCGCCAGGAGGTGTGCCGCCTTGTCCAGCGCGGAGTCCAGGTTGCTGGCGCGCAGCATGAGGCGAGCCAACTCGGCAGCGAGGTCGGCCTCGCGGCGGCGTTGATCTGCCTCATCAGCGCGCGCCCGGGCCAGGCCGGCCAGAGCGTTGGCCAACAGCGCCACGACCAGGAAGCTAGCTTGCCCCACCACGTTCTCCACCGCGGTGGGGACGGCGTCGCCCGCAGGCCAGTTCCGGACGACGTCGAACGTGATGGCGCTAGCGATCGACGTCGCCACCGCCAGCGTGAGCCTCCATACGGTCGACACCACCAAGACTCCGAGCAAAAAGACCGCACCCAGGCGTTCCATCGGGGCGACCTGCTTGAGCAGATACACCACAATGGTCTCGACCACAATCAAGGTCGCGGCAACCACCACTCCCAGCGCCGGCGACGGGGATGTTGGCCGCAGAAACAGTGACAGCAAACGTGCGCCGACCGATGGCACGCACGCTTCCGCGTCCGAAGTGCCGCCCGGGAAAATCGCGTCCGGCGCGTCCGGCAAATAGGGCGCGGACGGCACATGCGGCAACGTTGACTGTTCCTGCGTCATGGCGCACACTCACATCGATCTGGGCGGGACTGGACCCGACTGGACGAGCTAAGTATAGCGGCGACAGCACTTAATGCGGGAGAGCCGCGCACGGCAGATCCCCGCCCATGCCAGAAGATTCTGAATGTAAGCTGTTGCCCAGCATGGAATTTGGTGTGGCGCGACAGCGCCAGCCCCCGGCGAGTGGCCGACGATGTTGCGCACCACAATGTTTCAGGCAATTGGCACCCTATGCCCCTACTGGCGTAGGTAACCTGAATGCGTGACAAAGGGTTTCACCGCTGCAGCGGTATCGAGAGTGGCCCGCTCTGCGCTGCCGGGGCAGGCCGACCCGCGGGCGCATGGCGATGAAGGCGAGCCGGCCATGACTCCCCTGCGGGTGGTCGTCGCCGAGGACGACGTCCTGCTCCGGGAGGGCATGGCGAGCCTGCTCGAACGCTCGGGTTTCGCCGTCGTGGGACAGGCACGCGACGGCGCGGACCTGCTCACGCTGGTACATGCCACGACGCCGGAGCTAGTGATCGTCGACATTCGGATGCCGCCTACCCATACCACCGAGGGTCTGGACGCCGTCCGGGTGATCCGCGAGGAAGCTGCCGATACCGGCATCCTGGTTCTGTCTGCACACATGAACGTGGAGTTTGCACTCGAACTAGTGGGCGGCGGACGCGGACTCGGCTACCTGCTCAAGAGTCGGATCGCCGACGTGGCCGATTTCATCGACGCCCTCGAGCGGATCGCCAAAGGCGCTTCGGTTGTCGATCCTGCGTTGGTGCAAGAGCTGGTGGCAGCACGTCGGCCCAACGACCCGCTCGCCGTGCTCAGCGTCCGAGAACGTGAGGTGCTCGCGCTGATGGCGGAGGGACTTTCCAATACAGGGATAGCCCGTCGGCTGTGGATCGCAGCGAGCACCGTCGAGAAGCATGTGCACAGCGTCCTAGTCAAACTGAACCTGCCCGACACTGACGACAACCATCGTCGGGTCCTAGCGGCGATCACCTTCCT